>Ga0129312_1000102_pt1 | contig 87127 bp, 81 predicted proteins | sample O827metagenome_FD_94434 | JGI IMG/M metagenome (GOLD analysis project Ga0129312, IMG submission 94434) | Orangutan group fecal microbial communities from Wisconsin, USA - O827 metagenome | ecosystem: Host-associated > Mammals > Digestive system > Large intestine > Fecal | place: USA: Wisconsin... | reverse complement strand
TTTGTCTGTCTTATTATGTTGTCTAAAAACAACAAAAGAGCGATTGAAGATAGAAATATCTCCATCGCTCTTGTTGTTTTTGATCAGCCTATTAATTGTTCAATGTAAACTTAATGACATTGGGAGAAATCCCAGCCTTTTTTATTTGAGGTAAAAGTATGACAGGAAAAGATATATGCAAGAGAGCTGCCGAATGGGCATCTTATAAGTATTGGTATGGTGCAAAGGGTGAGATCGCAACAGTTGCACTTGCAAAGCGCTTGCAGCGTGAGAACCCAAGCGTGTGGACGGCAGCATATTATAACAAGGCTATCAAGGACGTTGACAGCAAGACCCGTGTAGGAGACTGCAGCGGGCTTGTGTGCCATGCTTACAATATTGGTGATATATCATCATATTCGATACACTCCAAGTATCCGGTATGGGCGGGACCGATAAGAGACGGTATGATCCTGTGGCGCAAGGGGCACGTTGGTATTTATGATCAGGGGAAGGTGCATGAGCTTAAAGGCATTGACTATGATTATCAGTGCAAGCCGTATAAGGCGAGTGAGTGGGCATCCGTGCATTACAGCACTAAGGTTGATTATATGTCACATGGGTATGATATCGGCTGGCATTGTGACATGAACACCGGCAGATGGTGGTATCAGTACTCCACAGCAGATGATGGATTCTACAAGAATCGCATTGTAAGGATCAATTCAAAGTATTATGCATTTGATAAAGACGGATGGATGTGCTTGGGCTCTGCTAAGATCCTGACAGATGAGAACGGCGAGATAATAGGAGTAGAACATTGTTGATCGGTACAAGAAAAAAAGCACGGTTCCCATCCGTGCTTTTTACATTTTAGCTTGAAAGTGTGATAATATATGAAAAACTGTATCTTCACATTAGTAACACATTGGTAACAAAATAGTGCTAAAAGCCTTATTTTTAGCCAAAATCTGATTAAGATTCAGTTAATATCATTGAAATAAGATTGTCATATAAGTATAATCATGTAGAATATTCTCGAGAATTGAAAGGAAGCGGAATAATGAAACCAATCAAAGAAGGCAAGGTAAGAGAGATTTATGATAACGGTGACAGCCTTATCATGGTAGCAACAGACAGAATCAGCTGTTTTGACGTGATTTTGCACAATATCGTTACCAATAAGGGTAAGGTACTTACTCAGCTGTCAAAGTTTTGGTTTGATATGACAAAGGATATCATGCCTAATCATATGTTGTCTGTAGATACCAAGGATATGCCGGAGTTCTTCCGGACTGAGGAATATGACGGTAAGTCTATGATGTGCAAGAAGCTCAACATGATCCCTGTAGAGTGCATAGTTCGCGGCTATATAACAGGCAGCGGCTGGGAGAGCTACAAGGAGAACGGAACGGTATGCGGAATCAAGCTTCCTGAGGGACTTAAGGAGTCTGATAAGCTTCCGGAGCCGATATTTACACCTTCAACAAAGGCAGAGATCGGTGATCATGACGAAAACATCAGCTTTGAGCAGTGTGTTCTTCATCTTGAGAAGCATTTTCCGGGAAGAGGCAAGGAGCTTGCAGAGCAGTTAAGAGACAATACCATTAAGCTTTACAAGACTTGTGCGGATTATGCCGCAGAGCATGGCATTATCATTGCTGATACAAAGTTTGAGTTCGGTCTTGACGAGAACGGCAATATGCTTATAGCTGATGAGATGCTTACACCTGACAGTTCACGTTTCTGGCCGGCAGACGGATATGAGCCGGGACATTCACAGCCGTCATTTGATAAGCAGTTTGCGCGTGACTGGCTCAAGGCAAACAAGGACAACAATTGGACACTTCCGCAGGATATCGTTGACAAGACTATCGAGAAATATCTTCAGGTATATAAGATGCTTACAGGAGAGGATCTTAAGTAATAATATCTGTGATTTCCGGATCATAAAAGTGTTGACTACGGAGTGAGTTTTATATGCATTTTCCTTTTTTTGGAAAAAAATCAATCAATCCGTCAGACGGCGGTGACAACAACGGAAACGGTAGCTGGGTGCCTTACACCATAGCTACCTGTTCCGCTGTTGTTCTTTTCAGCATTCTTAATAACATTTCATCAATAGGAGCTGCTGCATCAACAATAATAGGCACATTTAAGCCTATTATTATCGGACTGGCTATAGCATATATGCTTAATCCTCTGGTTAAGCTTATAGAAAAGCTTCTGCAGCCGTCTGTCAGGAAAGAAAAGATACGCAATTGGATTGCGATTGCCATAGCCTTTGCGACTGTAGTGCTGTTCGCAAGCGTACTGCTGTATAGTCTGATACCTCAGCTTATAGACAGCATGCTTCAATTTTTCAATAATATCAATAATTATGCCAATTCACTCAATTCGCTTGTGAATGAGCTTGCAGGGATAGCGGAGTCAAAGGGAATAGACGTTAACACTCTTAGGGATGCAAGTAGTAATTTTGTTACAGATGCAGTAACGATGCTTACCGGTTTCGGCGGTAAGATGGTAGGACAATCCTTTTCCCTGGGAAGCGATGCCCTTGGCATACTTATAGGTTTTATTCTTGCGATATATTTTCTTGTCAGCAAGAATATGCTGCTTGACGGCATCAACAGATTGATGGATCTGACTCTTAAGCAAGAAAGATGCGAGAGTATAAGACACTTTCTCGGCAGATGTAATGTAATAGTAAGCACATTTATTATCGATGATCTGCTTGATGCATTGATAGTCGGAATTGTGAATTTCATATTCATGACTGTTATGCATATGCCTTATTCGGTGCTTATATCGGTTGTGGTTGCAGTGACTAATCTGGCTCCTACTTTCGGTCCGTTTGTCGGAGGATTTATAGGAGGTTTTGTACTTCTTTTTGCATCGGCAGGTTCAACTATTCCTTTCATTATCTTTACGATCATACTCCAGCTGTGTGACGGATACGTTATTAAACCTAAGCTGTTCGGACAAACTCTCGGAGTACCGGGTATATGGATGGTTTCAGGTATCATAATAGGAGGAGAACTCTTCGGAGTGCTCGGTATTCTGATGGCTGTACCTGTAGTCGGCATTATGACCTTCGTATACAGGGACTATATTGCCGGACTTGAAGCCAAGAAAAAAGCTGAGCTTGAAGCAAAGCAGGCTGAGGAAGCTAAGATACAAGCCGAAATGGCTGAGATAGAGCATGAAATGGCTGAAGAGGACATTGAGGATAATGTTGATTAAGATCATGTTTTACAGCGAATGTTTATAAGAGATAAGAGTACTGAATACTTTAACAATTCGGGACTGCTGACTGATATTGCGGCAGTCCTGTTTTTTATGTTTATCTTATTAAAGCCTTATTACCTGAAACCCTCGGGTTCCGTTGGATTTGCGGATATATGTCTCGCCGGAGCAGGGATGCTTCTTATGCTCAGAGAGTTTATATGTTTTTGTAAATGCCGTAATAGTTTATGCATTGATGAAAATGTAAACAGGCATGATCGTATGCTCATGTTTCAACGAAGGTACGGCAAAAGGAATACTCAGTCAGGTGAGCCGGCATCAGGCAGGGAATTACTGTACAGAGATGATATCTGTATGTATCTGTTTATAATAGCGGCGCTTATTATTAATGCTGTGCACGAGCATCTGTATCCGCAGGGAAACTTCAAGCTGTATTCATTGTTCTGGGTATATAATTGTCTTGCTGTATGGACATGCAGAAAGCTTTCGGTATGTGAGCTTGTACCGAAGAATGACATGAACAAAAGTGCTGTAAGTATCAAAAAGGTAGTAATTCGTTTGCTTGAATTTGATATCATAATGCAGCTTATTATACTTATAAGCGGACACGGAAGGATTTTTACCGAGTATTGGGGAGCGATAAGATATATGGGGAGTTTTAACGACCCGAATCAGCTCGCGTTCTTCATGCTGATGTCAATATTGCTTGTGTTTGAGCTGTCAGCAGATCCGGATGTGTATGACTCGGCAAAGATTTTGCATAGCGGCAAAAAAGAGGCAGTGTTTAGCTTTATAAAGGTATATCTGCCTGAGCTTGTTACTGTCGCGATTGCTTTATTTATAATCATTATGTCAAAATCCACCGGCATAATGCTCGGAGTAGCTGTATTTATATTTTTATTGTGGCTGTGTTCATTGCGGGAACTGACAGTCAAGGAGATAGTTTCCGGACGAACGGTATTGATATTTGCCGCAGTTGTCGGAATAAGCGGGGCTTTATTGCTCTGGTATATATGGCCTTCCGCGGATTTTAATGTGCAGGAACTCGAATACAATACGCTTACTAGGATACAGGAAAAGCTGTGGAAGCTTTCTCAGGGCGGAGCAGGTGGTTTTCTGCTTGACAGAGGAGCGGATAAGATCGCTGCATTCCCGCAGTATATGCTTTTCGGGGCAGGAGAAGGGGCTTTTGAAAGATTTCAGTTGCCCGGCAGAGGAATCAACGAACTTCACTGCAGCTTACTGAGCATATTGTTTTGCTACGGTATTATTCCGACACTTTTGATGCTTATTTGGTGTGGAAAATGTCTGCGCAATAAGAATCGCTGGCAGCTCTGTGCTCTTATGGCACTTATAGCTGAGAGCTTTACACTTATTAATTACAGACAGCCTATGTTTTGGTTCTTATTTGTACTTTGAACTATGCGTATAGGTATGTTATAATTACTCAGTCATATTGTGCCGATAGGATACAATATGATATTTAGTGAGTATTTTTATTATAAAGTTATAGAGGAGATATTATGTCAAACTGTGCGATAGTAGGAATTAACTGGGGCGATGAGGGTAAGGGCCGTATGGTCGATCTTCTCACCGAGGACTATGATGTAGTAGTCAGATTCCAGGGCGGCGGCAATGCAGGACATACCGTTATCAATGAGAAGGGTAAGTTTGCATTACATTTGCTTCCTTCCGGTATATTCAGAGACGGAACAGTCAATATACTCGGTAACGGAGTTGCCCTTGATCTGGAGAATCTCTGGAAGGAGATAGAGACAGTTACAGCTCAGGGCGTTGCTATCACACCTGACAATCTCAAGATAAGCGACAGAGCATCCTTGCTGCTTCCTTGGCATCGTGATCTGGACGGACTTGAGGAGGCAAGACTTGCCGACAAGAAGTTTGGTTCGACTAAGCAGGGGATAGCACCGTTCTATTCGGATAAGTATCAGAAGAAGACCATACTTGCCGGAGAGCTTTTCTATCCGGAGCATCTTAAGGAGCATGCAAAGGATCTTATGGAGTGGAAGAATCTTACACTCACAGGTGTTTACGGAGCAAAGCCGTATACACTCGATCAGATCATGAACTGGCTCGAGGAGTATGGTTCAAAGCTTAAGCCGTTTATTTGTGATACCGGAGATTTTCTTGAGCAGGCTAATGCAGAGGGCAAGAAGATATTGTTTGAGGCACAGCTCGGAGCACTCAGAGATCTTGATTACGGAATCCATCCGATGACCACCTCATCCAATACACTTGCAGCATTTGCGCCTGTAGGTTCGGGTTTCCCGGCAGCAAAGCTTGACAGGATAGTCGGTGTTGTTAAGGCATATTCTTCATGCGTAGGCGAGGGACCGTTTACCTGTGAGTGGTTCGGAGAGGAAGCCGAGGAGCTCAGAAAAGCAGGCGGAGAGTACGGAGCAAAGACAGGCAGACCGCGCAGAGTCGGACCTATTGATATAGTTGCTACCCGTTACGGCGTTGAGAAGCAGGCTGCGACAGAGATAGCTCTTACAAAGCTTGATGTCATGAACTATATGGATCAGATTCCGATCTGTGAGAAGTATATCGTTAACGGTGAAGAGACAGACAAGTTCCCGTTCCCGGTACTGCTTGCAGATGCAAAGCCGGTATTTAAGTATATGCCGGGCTGGAAGACAGATATATCCGGTATAAGAAAGTTCGAGGATCTTCCTAAGGAGGCACAGGATTATGTACTCTATGTAGAGAAGGCTATCGGATGCCGTATTTCTTATGTATCGGTAGGCGCAGAGCGTGAGGCGATAATCATTCGCTGATACAGTATTAATAAAGAGATGAGAGCTGCCGGGAAGATTCGGCAGCTGTATATAAAAACAAAACGGGAGAGTTGAGATCGGATGAATAATAAGTACGAGTCACCATTGTCACAGAGATATGCATCGGATTATATGCTGGAACTTTTTTCGGCAGATACCAGATATCAGACCTGGAGAAAGCTTTGGATCGCTTTAGCTGAGGCTGAGCACGAGCTTGGACTTCCTATCAGTGAGGAGCAGGTCGAGGAGCTTAAGGCTCACATTACCGATATTGACTATGATGTTGTACGTGCAAGAGAGAAGGAAGTACGTCATGATGTTATGGCGCACGTCTATGCTTACGGTAAAGTGGCACCTAAGGCCGCAGGAATAATACACCTCGGAGCTACAAGCTGTTATGTAACGGATAACGCGGATCTTATCATATACAGAGACGGTCTGCTCCATATCAGAAAACAGCTTATCAATGTAATAGCTTCTCTTGCAAAATTTGCGGATAAGTATAAGTCAATGCCGACACTCGGATACACACATTATCAGCCGGCACAGCTTGTTACGGTGGGCAAGAGAGCGAGTCTTTGGATTCAGGATTTTGCATCGGATCTTGATGAACTCGATTATGTTATCGGAACAATGAAGCTGCTCGGATGCAGAGGTACTACAGGAACAGAGGCCAGCTTTATGGATCTCTATGACGGTGATGAGTCTAAGATCCTTAAGATGAATGAGATGATCTGCAGCAAGTTCGGATTTAATTCCGTATTTGATGTATGCGGTCAGACTTATCCGAGAAAGCAGGATTCGAGAATACTTAATGTATTGTCCTCAATAGCCCAGAGCTGCTATCGTATGGCAAATGACATAAGACTGCTTCAGCATGACAGACAGATCGATGAGCCGTTTGAGGAGAATCAGATCGGTTCTTCAGCTATGCCGTATAAGCGCAATCCTATGCGTTGTGAGAGAATCTGCTCACTTGCACGTTTCCTTATGGCTGATGCAATGAATGCACCTATGACAGCGTCTGTACAGTGGCTTGAGAGAACTCTTGATGATTCCGCAAACAGACGTATATCACTTCCGGAGGGCTTCCTTTGCGCAGATGCTATCCTTATTATTGCCGGAAATGTTGCAGCCGGAATGAGAGTAAATGATAAGGTTATAGAGAGTGCCGTAATGGAATATCTTCCGTTCATAGCAACAGAGAATATCATGATGGAGGCTGTAAAGCGCGGCGGAAACCGTCAGGAGCTTCATGAGATCATCAGAGGCTGCACTATGAAGGCTACTCAGCGTATGAAGAACGGTGAAAAGGGAGGACTCCTTGAGCTTCTTGCAGCAGAGCCTAAGCTCGGACTTAAGGACGGAGAGATCAATGAGATACTGGAGCCGTCAAAGTATATAGGACGTTGTCCGGAGCAGGTAGATACCTATCTTAAGAAGCTTGCGCCTGTTATTGCCGAGGCAACAGGAGAAACAGCCGCGATCAATATCTGAGATCTACGGGCGGAACCAGATTAAGGATCAAAATTAAAATGAAATTTTACAGCCTTATCAAGGCAATATGACAGAAAGGAATGATTCGATATGTCAACACAGGATACAGCCGCTTTTCGCGGAGACGATAAGTACGTTGCTTCAGAGGATCTTCTCTCAACAGTAAATATCGCAATGGCTCTTCAGAAGCCTCTGCTTGTAAAGGGAGAGCCCGGAACAGGAAAAACAAAGCTTGCGGAAGCAGTTGCAAATGCACTTGGCAAGAAGCTTATCATTTGGAACATCAAGTCAACTACCAAGGCACAGGACGGTCTCTATGTATATGACGTAGTACAGCGTCTGTATGACAGCCAGTTCGGTACTCACGGCGTTGATGATATCGCACATTATATCAAGCTTGGTAAGCTCGGAGAGGCATTTACGGCAGACGAACAGGTCGTATTGCTTATCGATGAGATAGATAAGGCTGATATCGAATTCCCTAACGATCTGCTTTGGGAGCTTGATCAGATGGAATTCAATATCCCTGAGACAGGAGAGAATATCAAGGCAAAGAACAGACCTGTTGTTATCATTACTTCCAATGCAGAGAAGGAACTTCCGGATGCATTCTTAAGAAGATGTATCTTCCATTATATCGAGTTCCCTAAGAGAGAGCAGATGGAGGAGATCATCAAGGTGCATTTTGATAAGCTTGACGAGAAGCTTGTTAATCAGGCGCTTACTGCATTCTATGTTCTCAGAGAGATGCGCGGAATTGATAAAAAGCCAAGCACCTCGGAGCTTATAGACTGGATCAGAGCACTTAGTATAGGTGGGGTTGATCCTAAACTCCTTGAGACAAGCTTCCCGTTTGCAGGGGTATTGCTTAAGAAGGATAAGGATCTTGCGGCACTTGCCAAGGCAGGACTTTGAAAGCTGTTAGGTGAACGATTATGTTCCTTGAATTTTTCTACACATTAAGAAAAAACGGTCTTGATGTTTCACTTAATGAGTGGATGACACTCATGGAGGCACTTGAAAAGGGCCTGCATAATCAGAGTTTTACCGGATTTTATCACCTTGCGAGAGCTATAGTGGTGAAGTCTGAGGTTGAGTTCGATAAATTCGATCAGACCTTTGTCGAGGTATTTAAAGGTGTTCCGTATGAGGGACCGGTTCCCGATGAAGTGATGAAATGGCTGCTCAATCCGAAGGAGGATCTCCATAATGATTTCTCCGAGGATATGAAGATGCCGTTTAAGGATCAGAACTTTGAAGAGCTTATGCGTAAGATGCAGGAGACTCTTGAGAAGCAGGACGGTGAGCATAACGGCGGAACCAAGTGGGTAGGAACACAGGGCCGTACCGGATACGGAAACAGCGGCTGGTTCCCGAACGGTATTCGTATCGGCGGAGAAAGCATGCATAAGACAGCTATGTCGGTTGCTACAGAACGTAAATTCCGTGATTTCCGTACCGATAAGGTATTGGATAACAGATCGTATCAGGTGGCCTTCCGTAAGCTCAGGAGCTTCAGTACGGATGATCCGTTTGCCGAGAAGGAGCTGGATGTAGACGGTACTATCGAAGATACCGGAAACAATGCCGGAATACTCAAGATAAGGATGAAGAATCCGCGTAAGAATGCTATTAAGCTGCTTATGCTTATGGATAGCGGAGGTTCTATGGATTGGTACTCCAGTATGTGTACCACCCTGTTCCAGGCCGCTACGAAGTCCAATTTCTTCAAAGAGCTGCATACATATTATTTCCATAACTGCATATATGATAAGGTATATTCCACACCTGAGTTATTTGGTAAGGACAGTGTGCAGACAGACTGGCTGCTGAATAATTTCGGAAGTGAGTATAAGGTCATCATAGTAAGTGACGCTGCCATGAACCCTAACGAGCTCATGGACAGACGTTACGATTGGCGAACAAGAAGCTATGATGAAAGTACAGGCCTTGATCGTTTGCTTAGTCTTAAGAATCAGTACCCTTATCTTATATGGCTCAATCCGGAACCGCTTCCTAAGCAGTTTGGGTATTGGTCGCAGACACATATGAAGCTTGCGGAGATCTTCAATATGTATGATCTGTCTGTTGACGGACTGGAGAAGGGCATTAAGGCTCTGATGGCGAGAAAATAAAAAAAGTTTTGATATTTAATTGACAATTCATTGCTGATGGTGTATATTAAGGAAGCTGTCAGCAATGACACAAGCCGATATGGCTCAATGGTAGAGCAGCTGATTTGTAATCAGCAGGTTGTAGGTTCGAGTCCTATTATCGGCTTTATTTTTTTCTCGTATTGTTGTGGTGTTTAGCCGCGATATAGGAAAGAAATAATACAAGAAATTGTGTAGTTTGGTTCCTTAGCTCAGTTGGTTAGAGCAACCGGCTCATAACCGGTCGGTCCTGGGTTCGAGTCCCCGAGGAACCATTTTTTAATTGTTTGCCGGAGTGGCGGAATTGGCAGACGCCCGGGACTTAAAATCCCGTGGGTAGTGATACCCGTGCCGGTTCGACCCCGGTCTCCGGCATATTTTATATCATAATCCATTTGTAATTCAAGCAGCGTTTCACGCTGCTTTTTGTATATATCCGGCACATAGAAACAAGATGGGTGAACAGGCTGCTTGCAGACGTGTTCACCCATCTTGTTTCTATGCGGACAAGGCCTGAAAGGCCTTCGGACGGTAACATCGAGGAATTGCGAAGCAATTTGGAGATGTTAGTGCCGGATATATATATAAAAATAAAGTGAGTCTGAGGCCTTCGGACGGTAACATCGAGGAATTGCGAAGCAATTTGGAGATGTTAGAGTGCCAGATATCTTCATTTTTTTCAATATACGTCTTTACAATAAAACTTTAGTGTGCTAATATACTGCCATGCTAATAAATGCATCGCATATGAAAGCGGGAGAATAAAACAAGTTTAAGGAGAATGACATTATGAAGAAAACAATGTTTGCACTTATATCGGCAGCTGCTTTGGCTGCATTTACACTTACAGCCTGCGGATCAAGTGAGCCTGCAGCTACTACAGTAGCTGAGACTGAGACAGAAGCAGCTTCAGAAGAGTCATCAGAGGCAGAAAGCACAGCCGACGCTTCAGAGAGTGACATGGATTATGTCAAGGGTAAGGGAACACTTGTAGTAGGTATCACAGACTTTGAGCCTATGGATTACAAGGATGCCAACGGCAACTGGATCGGCTTTGACGCAGATATGGCTACAGCATTTGCAGAGAGCATAGGAGTTAAGCCGGAGTTCGTTGAGATCGACTGGGACAACAAGATACTTGAGCTTGACGGTAAGACTGTTGACTGCCTGTGGAACGGAATGACACTTACCGACGAGGTTAAGAGCGCAATGTCTACATCTAATGCATACTGCAACAATGCTCAGGTCGTTATCGTTAAATCTGATGTTGCCGACAAGTATCAGGATGAGGAGAGCCTTAAGGATCTCACATTTGCGGTAGAGGCAGGAAGTGCAGGAGAGGCACAGGCAGAGGCACTCGGACTTGAGTACACACCGGTTAAGGCACAGTCAGACGCTCTTATGGAGGTTGCTGCAGGTACTTCGGATGCTGCAATCATTGATTCTCTTATGGCAGCTGCCATGGTCGGCGAGGGAACAGGATATGCGGATCTTACATATACTATCGGACTTAATTCAGAGGAGTACGGTGTAGGCTTCAGAAAGGGTTCTGATCTTACAGATGCACTTAATGAGTTCTTAAAGACAAGCTATGATGACGGTTCAATGCTTGAGTGTGCAGAGTCATACGGTGTACAGGCCGCTATAGTAGAACAGTAAAATATTTTATCCCGATATAGATCCGGATCTTTGATCTGAAAAATTTATTAGGATACTTCTGTATCATATGATACAATAATCGTCGGTCGAGATGACTGTGTATGCCGGATGAGGATATACTTCTTCATCCGGCATAAGTATGATTATAGGGTCGGAAATGCATTGATAAGAAAGCTTTCGGTATTGTGATTGCTTAAGATGTTTTCCGCCTGATCGGTTTGAGAGGTTTGAGATGGCACTTATCTTAGAACAAATGCCCATAGTAATATCATCGCTTAATGTAGGCTTTTTGCAGACACTTAAGCTGTTCTTTGTGACACTTATAGGAGCAGCTCCGTTAGGACTTGTTATAGCCTTTGGATCTATGTCATCCTTCAAACCCTTAAGCTGGTTGTGCAAGCTGATAGTATGGATAATCAGAGGCACACCATTGATGATACAGCTTCTGATCATATATTATTTCCCGGGACTAGTATTCGGGACTCCGGTTTGGGGAACAGGTGAAAGCGGACGTTTCTTTGCCGCTTCAGTATCATTTATATTTAATTATTCCTGTTATTTCTCTGAGATATACAGAGGAGGCATACAGTCTGTTCCTATCGGTCAGGAGGAGGCGGGACTTGTACTCGGCATGACCAAGAGACAGATATTCTTCAAGATCAAGCTTCTTCAGATGATCAAGCGTATAGTTCCGCCTATGTCAAATGAGATAATAACGCTGGTTAAGGATACCTCTCTTGCACGTATCATTGCTCTTCAGGAGATAATATGGGCAGGACAGGCATTCATGAAGGGCTCTCAGGGAATTTCCGGAGCTATATGGCCTATGTTCTTTACCGCTATATACTATCTTATATTCAGCGGAATACTTACTGTTCTCTTGAGCAGACTTGAGAGCAAGCTTAATTATTTCAGATGATCGGAGGAGAATGTTATGTCAATACTTGAATTACGTCATTTACGCAAGTCCTTCGGTAAAACTGAGGTACTTAAGGATATCAATCTTACTATGGAGAAGGGACAGGTACTTACTCTCATAGGTTCGTCGGGAAGCGGCAAGACAACCTTGCTGCGCTGTCTTAATTTTCTTGAGACTCCGGATTCCGGAGAGATCATAGTTAACGGAGAGAACCTTCTTACCGGAAATGTATCCGAGAAAGAGCTCAGGAGAAAGAGACTTCATTTCGGGCTGGTATTTCAGTCATTTAATCTCTTTCCGCAGTACACGGCTCTTCAGAATGTTATGCTGGCAAAACAGCTTATGGCAAAGGAACAGCCTGACTATGCAAGTAATAAAAAGGCAATCAATGAGGCTATAGAATATCAGGCACATGAGCTGCTTAAGAAGATGGGACTTGCTGATCGTGAGAATAACTATCCGCATCAGCTGTCAGGAGGTCAGTGTCAGAGAGTAGCTATAGCACGGGCGCTTGCATTGGAACCGGATATACTTTGTTTTGATGAGCCTACCTCCGCACTCGATCCGGAGCTTACAGGAGAGGTACTTAAGGTTATAAAGGGACTTGCCGAAACAGATACTACTATGATCATAGTTACACATGAAATGTCATTTGCACATGATGTATCGGATATAGTTGTGTTTATGGATAACGGATATATTGTTGAGCAGGGAACTCCTTCGGAGGTTATGGATAATCCTAAGGAAGAACGAACCAGAAAGTTTTTGTCGCATTATTAAGTTTGAGCTTAAAAAATCATTACGGCTTATAATGCCGAGCCCGGATCAGCAGTGATGTATTTGGAAACAAAGTGAATAATAATATTAAAGACTCCGATACTTAAATGTACCGGAGCCTTTGATTTATGAATAAACTTAGATAAGTCCGTTTTTTGCAAGTGCACGGTTTAATACAGGACCGATGAAAAGTGCGAGTATTACCTTGATAAGATCGGTTACGATAAACGGAAGTACACACATCTGAAGTGCTGCTGTCATAGTATTGCCGGTAATAGATGAAAACCAAACTATACCAACAATATAATTCAGAACAGCTCCGACAAGGATGCCTGCAAGTGTTAAGACGTAGAGCAAAGCTTTATTATTTGTATTGGCATATGCACGCTTTGCAAGAAAATAACCGATTCCTGAGCAAAGTGATACTGCCCAGAAAGAAATTATAAATCCGCCGGTAGGTCCGAAAACCGATGCTGCACCGCCCTTAAAGCCTGCAAATACCGGAAGACCTACAAGACCTAAAAGTATGTAGATAATAACCGATAAACAGCCCTTCTTAGCGCCTAATACAATGCCTGCAAGCATGATTCCGAAGGTCTGAAGGGTAAGCGGTACACCACCAGGAAGCGGAATACTTATCTGTGCAAGAACTGCGATAATAGCCGCGAATACAGCGCAATAGCTGATAGCAGCAATGCCTGTTATCGGGCGTGATGCTGTGTGTTCTGTCATTTTTGTTGACTCCTTTTAAAGTTTTTGTACATTATACTGCCAAATGTCTAAAAAGTCTGTCTATATTTTAAAGCAAGAAAGTCTTTTCTATATTGAACCGACTGATTCGGCATTGGTTTAAATATTGCTTTGCTATTATAGACCAAAGTCAGTAGGTTGTAATATATAAATGTTATATTGATATGATAAGCAATGTAATATATAAAATCCGTATTGATATAATAAAGATTGACCGCTAAGATAAAAAATTGCATAATATATAGGAATAATCGGAGGACGTATTATGTGCGGAATAGTTGGATTTGTAGGTAATCAGCAGGCAGCACCTATATTGCTTGAATGCCTTTCAAAGCTTGAATACAGAGGATATGACTCGGCAGGTATTGCCGTAAGAAATAATGAGGATGAGCCGGAGATAGTCAAGGCCAAGGGACGTCTTCGTGTATTGATGGAAAAAACCAATAACGGTGCAGCCGTTAAAGGAACCTGCGGTATAGGCCATACCCGATGGGCTACTCACGGAGAACCGAATGAGACTAATGCACATCCGCATTGCAGCGATGACAGAAATGTTGTCGGAGTTCATAACGGTATTATAGAGAATTATCAGGAGCTTCGTGAGAAGCTTGTTCGCAAGGGCTACAGCTTCTATTCACAGACAGACACCGAAGTAGCTGTAAAGCTTGTTGATTATTATTATAAAAAGTATGAACATACACCTATAGATGCCATTAATCATGCAATGGTACGCATAAGAGGCTCTTATGCATTTGCATTTATGTTTAAGGACTATCCGGGCGAGATATATGCGGCACGTAAGGATAATCCTATGATCATAGGCATAGCGGGTGGAGAGACTTATCTTGCATCAGACGTTTCGGCCATACTTAAGTACACAAGATCTGTATATTATGTAGGTAATATGGAGATAGCTTGTCTTAAGCCCGGTACTGTCAGTTTCTATAACCTTGACGGGGATGAAGTCGAAGGAGAGCTTACCGAGATAAAATGGGATGCGGAGGCGGCTGAGAAAGCCGGCTTCGAGCATTTCATGATGAAAGAGATCCATGAGCAGCCTAAAGCTGTCAGAGATACTCTTACCTCGGTGATAAAGGACAATAAGATAGATCTCGGAGCAATGGGCTTAAGTGATGAGGAGATAAAAGAGATCTCCGGTATCTATATAGTAGCCTGCGGTTCTGCATACCATACAGGAGTTGTCGGACAGTATGTGATCGAGGATCTTGCAAGGATACCGGTAAGGGTTGAGCTTGCATCAGAGTTCAGATACCGTACGCTTTTGCTGGATAAGCATGCACTTGTAATAGTCGTAAGCCAGTCGGGCGAGACTGCGGACAGCCTTGCGGCACTCAGAGAGTCCAAGGAATACGGTGCCAAGACACTTGCCATTGTAAATGTAGTAGGCTCAACGATAGCTCGTGAAGCGGATCATGTGTTCTATACACTTGCAGGTCCGGAGATATCAGTTGCTACAACTAAGGCATACAGCACACAGCTTGCGGCAATGTATATGCTTGCTATCCAGTTTGCGGCGGTAAGAGGCAAGATCGACGAGACCAAGTATAATGAGCTTGTAAAGGAGCTTATGACTATCCCGGATAAGATAGAGAAGCTTCTTGAGGATAAGGAACGCATACAGTGGTTTGCATCCAAGCAGTCCAATGCCAAGGACGCTTTCTTCATCGGAAGAGGTGTGGATTATGCAGTGAGCCTTGAGGGCAGTCTCAAGATGAAAGAGATAAGCTATATCCATTCAGAGGCCTATGCCGCAGGAGAGCTTAAGCATGGTACTATAAGTCTTATAGAGGATGGAACGCTTGTTATTGGCGTTCTCACTCAGCCTGAGCTCTATGAGAAGACCCTGAGCAATATGATAGAATGTAAGAGCAGAGGAGCATATCTTACGGCTCTTACCGTATATGGTAATTACAGTATCGAGGACAGTGCGGATTTTGTTATGTACATACCGAGGACGGATCCGCATTTCACGGCCAGCCTTGCGGTAATACCGCTGCAGCTGTTGGGATATTATGTAAGTGTTGCCAAGGGGCTCGACGTTGATAAGCCGAGAAATCTGGCAAAGAGTGTTACTGTAGAATAAGATCGGAGGGCATTTGATATGGAGAAAAAGAGATTGGTTATCACCATAGCTAGAAGCTACGGATCGGGCGGACTGACGATGGCAAAGAAGCTTTCCGAGGAACTGGGTATTCCGGTATATGACAAGGAGCTACTTCGTATGGCATCCGACGAAAGCGGTGTAAATGAAGAGCTTTTCGGACGTATCGATGAGAAAATCAAGAAGATATTTATGTCAACCAAGGGAAAGTATAAGGGAAAGCCTCTTTCTCCGAATCACAGCGGATTTACATCAGACGACAATTTGTTTGAACTTCAGGCAGAAGTCATAAGACGTATTGCCGAGACCGAAGACTGCATATTTGTCGGACGCTGTGCCGATTACATACTTAAGGATAAGGATTATGTGATCTCCATGTATATGTATGCGAGCGAGGAGGATTGTCTGATCCGTCTGCGTGATACCTGTTCTGACAGTGATGAGGTGCTGATAGCGCGTATGCAGGAGATAGACAAGAATCGTGCAGAGTACTATAAGTATTTCACGGGACATACCTGGGATGATGCGAGAAACTATGACTTCTGTATAAATACGGGAGCTATGGGCTATGATAAGCTTATCAAAGCAGTTAAGGCTTATATTGAGATCAAAAATTCCTGAATAGCCGGAAGCTTATAAGCAGGATTTAGGTCGGCACTTCACAATGATTATATAAATAGTTAAAAACTGAGGACATTTTTCGAAAGTCATTTCGGAAAATGTCCTCTTTATACATTGAATAGATAATACTGTGAAAGTAAGAAAACAGGCAATGATTTCGCAATCGATCAACACATGACCCGGAACTCAGAGCAGATAAATCTAATCAAAAAATATGGATCAGTAATAGTGATATCCGCTTGTTGAATTTGCTTTAATCAGACTGTCTTTGAAGCTTTGTGAAGTGGATGATGAGTCCGATAACAAGACCTACAAGCGCAGGACATACCCATCCGAGTCCAATATCGGAAAACGGAAGAAAGCTTCTTACAAAAGCCATGAGTGCATCTCCGTGTAAGGCGTTATAGAGTCCGCTCGGCAGTGCTGCTACAAAATCACATACGGCAGCAGGAAGTGTAAGTGCCGTAACAGAGATAAATACCACGCGGTCGTAATTATAGAACTTTCCGGTAAGGGAAAGCACTATAAGTGTGATTGCCAACGGATACAGGAACATAAGTACAGGTATTGAATATCCTATTATCGAGCTTAGTCCGAAGTTGGCAAAGGTCAGCGAAATAAGACTGAATATCACAGCCCATACATGGTATGCCGGGCCTTTCGGGAACAGACTGCAGAAGGTCTCACTACAGCTTGTAATAAGACCTACCGAGGTCTTGAGACAGGCAAGGGTAACAGTTGCCGCAAGTACAAAGAGTCCGGCGCTGCCAAGGAAATGCTGTGATATCTGTGCGAGTGCGATTCCGCCGTTTTCACTTGTCTCAAAAAGACCGCGGCTCTGAACACCGACAACGGTAACGGAAACATAGATGACAGCCATAAGTGAACAGCCAAATATACCCGAAAGAACAGTGCTGCCGGCTACCGCACCGGGTTCATTTACACCAAGATCACGTATAACCTGTACAACTATAATGCCGAAGGCAAGTCCGGCAAGGGCATCCATGGTATTATAGCCTTCAAGGAATCCGGTTATAAATGACTGCGTTGTATATGCATCCTGCGGAGCAACAGAGCCTATTGAAGTCTCTGAATTAAACAGCGCAACTATTACGAGTATGCCAAGAAACAGAAGGAAGCAAGGATTAAGCACCTTGCCGATCCATACCAGTATATTGCCGGGACGAAGTGAGAAAAATAACGCTAAGGCAAAAAATACTATTGAAAATGCAAGCAGACATAACCTCATGTTGATGTGCGGAGGAAGCACCTGCTCAAGTCCTACCGTAAAAGCTGTGGTCGCACATCGCGGAATAGCGAAGAAGGGACCTATTGTCAGATACAGCAGGCAGGTAAAAAACATCGAGTAGGAACGTCCTACATGTCCTGCCAATTCAAAAAGTCCGTTGGAACGGCTTATACCAAGGGCTGCAACACCAAGCAGCGGCAGACCTACACCGGTTATACAGAAACCTATAACTGCCGGCCACATATTGCTTCCGGCAAGCTGTCCCATATGAACAGGAAAGATGAGATTGCCGGCTCCGAAGAACATGCCGAATAACATACTCGCAACATATATGTATTCACGTCGGCTGAGCTTTTTATTCATAATGAATATCTCCTTTGCTTTATAGGGACAGATATAGTTTGAAACTATCATTGTCCTTATTAAGTAATAATGTTCCTATTATCACATATAATAGAAAAAAAGCAATTCATGCAGGGGACTTTGCAATGAGAATATACATAGAGATACAATTGATGAGAGCTCCCTGAACGGTATGCTTTGAGAAATTTTGATGAGCCTGAAATCAGGAGAGTTTATTTTCTGTTAATATGCAGGTGTATAATTAAATAGCTGGGAAGATAACATTTACAGGATAAGGGAAAGGCTTCAGATGGAAACTATCAATATACTTACAACACTTAATAAAAACTATCTCCCGCAACTGCAGGTCATGCTGACTTCACTTGCGGTAAATAATCCGAATGATACATTTTCGATATATCTGCTGCACAGCGGTATCGCTGCCGAAGATATGATCGGTGTAGAGCAGCAATGCGAGGCTTACGGATACAGATTTTCTCCGATACAGGTAAATGACAGTCTGTTTGAAGCAGCGCCTATTACGAAGCGCTATCCTAAGGAGATGTATTATCGTCTGCTTGCGCATAAACTGCTGCCTTCGGAACTTGAGCGCATACTATATCTTGATCCGGATATACTTGTAATTAATCCGCTTCGCCCGCTGTGGGAAACCGAACTTAAGGGAAATGTTTTTGCGGCAGCCGCACATACAGGCAAAACCGAGCTTGCCAACAGTGTCAATCAGCTAAGGCTCGGAACCGAGCATGATTATTATAATTCGGGTGTTTTATTGATGGATCTCAATAGGGCAAGAAAAGAGATATTTCCTGAGGACATATTTGCGTATGTGGAACAGCGGGGCAAGGAATTGATCCTGCCGGATCAGGATGTGCTTAATGCGGTTTATGGTGAAAGGATACTTCCGATAGATGATGTGATATGGAACTATGACGCACGTAATTACAGTAATTATATGGGACGCAGCGGCGGATGATGCAATATGATATGGGTACTTGAGCATACTGCGATATTGCATTTTTGCGGTAAGGAGAAGCCGTGGAAGCCGAGATATGTACGCCGTTTCGGCATATTGTATCAGCATTATGCCCAGATCGCCCGCAGGGAATGTGGAGTCGCTATCTGACAGAAGTTTGTATCAAATCGCAGTTATACCGTATTATAGGCTCAATATTAAAATACTGTCTAAGCAATATAATAAAAAAGAATGTGCTTTAGTATATCATAGCGCCGAGCAAACTCGGTTTTTAATGTCTGTATTTTTTATAAATGGCAAAAGAAAATGGCTATAAATAAGAACGTTCCTTATCTATAGCCATTTATTATATACTGCCGGTGGCGGGACTCGAACCCGCATGGTTTCCCGCATGATTTTGAGTCATGTGCGTCTGCCATTCCGCCACACCGGCAAATCAAAGACTTATATTTTATATCACATTTATAGACTTTAGGCAAGTAAATTCGAGATGCCGGAGTTTACGGATATTTTGTTAAATAAAGCTGTTTTAAAGATAATTACTAAATCTTTTGTCTTGTTAAGAACGACTGCGAATATTCCTGATATCTGAAAAATAGCTGCATAAATGATACTAAGGAGAGCAGAAATCTCATATTTTTATATTTGCTTGTTAATGTGCTTGGCATGGAGTAAAATCTAAGCTATGGATTGTATCACATTTAACAAAGATATAGATGCCTTTATACATGATGAGCTTAATGATGATGAGCTGAATGGTTTCCTCAACCATCTCAAGACCTGCAAAAGCTGCGCGGAGGAGCTTGAGGTCAATTATATCGTGCAGGAGGGTATGCTGAGGATGAATGACAAGTCAGCCTCGCTTAATCTTGCTTCGGCTTACAGACATGAGATCACCAATAATAAGGAGTATATTGCTTCCCGTAAGAGATCCATAGTGATTGCAAATGTATTCAGAACACTTATTTTCTGGACCTTGCTTGCGGTAACATTTGTATATTTGAGAGTGACATTTACATGAATAAATTATTGCTTATAGACGGACACAGCGTATTGTCGAGAGCCTTTTACGGAGTTCCGACACTTACGGCATCAACGGGAATCCATACCAATGCGGTATTCGGATTCCTTAATATTTTGCTTAAATGCATAGACGAAGAACAGGCTGATTCCATCGCAGTGGCTTTCGATCTCGAGAGGTCAAAGCTCAAGCGTACTGCCATGTATCCCGAATATAAGGGAACAAGAAAGCCTATGCCGGAAGAGCTTCTGGAGCAGGTGCCTATAGCAAGGGAAATGGTTCGCAGTATGAACATTCCTATAATGGAGCTTACGGGATATGAGGCTGACGATCTCCTCGGAACTGCGGCAAAGAAGGCACAGGCGGAAGGACATGAGGTAACTATAGTATCGGGAGACAGAGATCTTCTGCAACTTTGCGATGAGCATATCAAGATACTTATGCCGCGAACATCAAAGGGTAAGGCTGAGCTTACCCCCTATTATCCGGAAGATGTCAGGGAACAGTATAGGGTGACTCCGGAGGAGTTCATAGATCTTAAGGGACTTATGGGAGACAGCTCGGATAATATCCCGGGTCTTCCGGGAGTCGGAGAAAAGACCGCAACAGAGCTTATCGTGAAATACCATTCCGTAGAGAATGCCTATGCACATCTTGAGGAGATAAAACCTCCGAGAGCACAGAAGGCATTCGCAGAGCACTATGAGCTTGCCGAGCTTTCCAAGAAGCTTGCTACCATAGATACAGATGCACCTTTGGATACAGCTATTGCGGAGCTTATCTCATGTAATGAAAATGCATCCGGCAAGGGAAGTGTATCCGGCATTTATACAGAGGCAGCTCTTGTAAAGTTAAGAGAGCTTGAGCTTAAGACTATTGCGGCAAGATTTGCGAAAAAAATCGAGGATTCCGGAAGTGCCGCGGATGGCGCATCTTCGGAAAGTGATGCTGATAAGGACATGGCGGCAAGCGCACTCAGCATAGGAAATATCAAACTCAGCAACGATCCGTTCCTTGCAGCTACGGTGCTTAAGGATGCTGTGGAAGAGGATGCGGTAGGGCTTTCCTATTTTACAGACAGCTTTATGGGCATGAAGACAGCCGCAGCAGGACTTGCCCTGCCGGGAGATAGATATTATGTACTCAGGACCGGTAATGATTACAGTGCAGACAAGCTTGCAGACGACATCAAGAGCATGCTTAAGGCAAGGATAGCAGATGAAAAGACAACTGCTGTGCTGGGACTTAAGAATATACTTAAAAATATAGATATAGAGGAAAATGCCTTTGTCCATGACATATCCATAGCGGCTTACCTCTTGGATCCGGGCAGAAGCAGCTATGAATATGATGACATATCGTCAGCTGTACTTAAGACGGCAGAGCCCGGCAGACAGGAGCTTATAGCTAAAAAGGGAGTGGTAGAGGCGCTGGATGATGCGGCATTTACAGAAAAGGCAAAGCAGTACATAGCTCTTTCGGCAGCAGTACCTTTTGCGGCAGAGAAGAAGGCTGTGAAGAGCCTTAAGCATATGGGCATGTATAAGCTGTACACAGATATAGAGCTTCCGCTTGTCTATACTCTTAACGATATGGAAAATGTCGGAATTGCCGTAAACAGAGCATCACTTTCAGATTATGCAAGGGAGCTCAAGACTCAGACAGATGCTCTGACCTCAGAGATATATGCACTTGCGGGTGAGGAATTTAATATCAACTCACCGAAGCAGCTCGGAGTCATACTTTTTGAAAAGCTGGGTATTCAGGGAGGAAAAAAAACTAAGACAGGGTATTCGACGGCGGCTGATGTACTGGAGAAGCTTGCCGGGGATAATGAGATAATCCGAAAAATACTCAGATACAGAACGCTTACAAAACTGTACTCGACCTATGCGGCAGGACTTGATGCATTTATAGGAGAGGACGACAGGATACATGGAACCTTTAATCAGACGGTTACTGCTACAGGCCGCATATCAAGCACGGATCCTAACCTCCAGAATATTCCGGTAAGGACTGAGGAAGGCAAGGAGATAAGAAAGGTCTTTGTACCTCAGCATGGATACACTTTTGTGGATGCCGATTACAGTCAGGTCGAGCTGCGTATACTTGCGGCACTTTCCGGAGACAGTGTACTTATCGATGCTTATAAAAATGCGGTAGACATACATACGCTTACCGCATCTCAGGTATTCAAGACGCCTATAGATGAAGTTACCCCAGAGATGAGACGTAATGCAAAGGCTGTTAATTTCGGAATAGTATACGGAATATCCGCATTCGGACTCGGAGAGGATCTCTCGATAAGCCGTAAAGAGGCAAATGAATATATAGAGCAGTATTTTAAGAGCTATCCCAAGGTCAAGGAGTATCTGGATAAGCAGATAGCAGATGCCAAGGAAAACGGATATGTAACGACCTTGTTCGGCAGAGTGCGTCCTATACCGGAGCTTAAATCTTCTAATTTTATGCAGAGAAGCTTCGGGGAAAGAATTGCAATGAATTCGCCGATACAGGGAACTGCGGCAGACATCATGAAGATAGCCATGAATAATACCGCAAAGGCTCTTAAGGGAATGAAATCACGTATAGTACTGCAGGTACATGACGAACTGCTTATTGAGACAGCGCCGGAGGAGCTTGAACAGGTTAAGGCTATGGTAAAACAGTGCATGGAAGAGGCTGCGGATCTTCCTGTACGTCTCAGCGCCGAAGTAAGAAGCGGTGATACCTGGTACGACTGTCATTAATTTTAATAAATCGGGAGTTTATACATACAGATGGCTGTAATTACGGAAGAAATGACAGATAAGCGGATTACACGCAGAGATATGCTGCCTATGTCATTTCTTAAAATGAGCTCATATACCGGCTCAAAACAGAATTTAAGATACAAACTGGAAAAAACGGAAGTTGAGATAGCAGCGGATCCCGGCGAACAGGCGGATAAAACGGACGGATCAGATCAGACTTCGGAAAATGCAGATGAAGCAAAAGCAGAGCCTGTCACCAAGACTGTACTCAGAGTATATCATTGGACGGGAGCATTTTGCTTTGATGCCACTCCTAAGGAGGAAATCACGGTTCATGATGTTGAATTCAGCGATGAAGGCATAGATGAGGCAATAGCTTATCTTAATGAGGTATTGGAAAAATTATGATATTGGGACTTGTAGGCGGAGTGGGAAGCGGCAAGAGTACTGTTACAAAGGTGCTTCAGTCGGAGTACGGCTTTGAGCTGCTGCTCACGGATGATATTGCAAAACAACTGGAAAGACCCGGAGAATGCTGTTACGAAGCTCTGACAGAGGCATTCGGTGACACGATATTGCAGCAGGGATACGGAAGTCAGATAGATAATCCTAAGCTTGCCGCAAAGATATATTCCGACAAGACGGCGCTCGAGACAGTTAACGGCATAGTGCATCCGAGCGTCTGGAGATATGTCAGCGAGTATATCAATGCTGCGAAACTTGAACGTGGATCGGCAGCAGCCGGAATTACTGAAAATGAGTCTATGCCTAAGTCTGATGAAGGCGGATGCTCTGAAGCGGCAGACGGTAGAAAGACACGGGAATCGGAAGGCGCGGCAGCTGTCAATGATGTGCGCATAGCTGTGGAAACAGCACTTCCGAGTGAAATATTTACAGAATTATGTGACGAAATATGGTACATATATACAGACGATGAGATACGTATCAACCGTCTGATGGCTGATCGCGGTTATTCGAGGGAAAAGAGTCTAAGCGTTATAGCAAAGCAGCTTAGTGTGGCTGATTTTAAAAAATATGCCGACATACTCATCGATAATTCCGGAGAAAGAGCAAAAACAGAAGAAGTAGTAAGGAAACGTTTGGATGAAATTTTTAAGTCTGGTAAGCGGAAGCAGCGGTAATGCTTCGCTTATAGCAACGGACAGCACAAAGATACTTGTAGATTGCGGGATATCCGCAAAGAAGACGGATACACTTCTAAAGGAGGCCGGAGTAGAAAGAGGCTTACACGAGATAGATGCACTGGTACTCACACATGAACACAGCGACCATATAAAGGGAGTAAAGCGATTGATGTCGGCTTACGGCATACCTGTGTACGGGAGCAGCGGAACCTTGTCGGCTCTGTCTGCCGCAACAAAGGATGAATATTTCAATTATGCGGGCAGAGAGCTGATGGAGCCTGTCAGAGCCGATTTTGAATTTTCGGTGGGAGATATACATATACTTCCTTTTAACATATACCATGATGCTGCAGAGCCGTATGCTTACAGATTTGAGATATACGAGGGGGATAAATGCAAAGAGACTGCACTGATGACGGATTGCGGACATTATGATGATTATATCTGTGATCATCTGACTGAACTTGATGCGGTGCTCATGGAGGCGAATCATGATCCTGTGATGCTGCAGAACGGACCTTACCCCATGATGCTTAAGCGCCGTATCATATCCGGAAGAGGACATCTCAGCAACGCTTCGGCAGGGGAATTGCTTGCCAAGATATTCCAGCCTAAGCTTAAGAAAGTGAAATTGGGACATCTCAGCAAAGAAAACAATACGCCCGAGCTTGCGGTAGCTACGGTGAGAGATAAGCTTATAAGCTTAAGAGGCTCTGAGACCGCAGAGCTGGTAAGTATAGCTGCTGCATCTCCTGAGATACTTACGGAAGTTTACGCCGATTGAGGCTGAGAAGTATGGATTTTAGAAAAAAACTATGATATATTCATTCTGATTGAGCTGCAAAAAAACTTTGGCTGTGCGTGTTGATCTCCTTTTGGGTATTTTGAAGATCCTGACACAAACATGGCCGGGGTCAGGCGGCGAAAACAGGAGGTATTTATCATGAAGCTTATATACGCTATCGTCAGAAATGATAATCAGGACACGGTGACTACGGCACTCAGCAAGAACGGATACAGTATCACCAAACTTTCGACCACAGGAGGTTTCCTGCGAAAGGGCAATGTTACGCTCATGATCTGTACCGAGGATGAGAAGGTGGATAAGGCTATCGAGCTCATCAAGAGTGAGTGTGGAGAGAGACAGAAGATCACAGTTGATATGCCTTTTATATCGGGTATGAACATGATCAATTATTCTACCATGCCTATGCAGATCGAGGTCGGAGGAGCAACTATCTTTGTGACCAACATCGAGAGATTTGAAAAGTTTTAAGCAAAACAGCTTATTATTTATTTTTGGAGGAAACTTTTAAAAATGGCTAAGGAATTTATCGTAGAGACAAGTGCACGTCATGCACATGTAACACAGGAGACACTTGAGGTACTCTTCGGAGCAGGATATCAGCTCACAGTTAAGAAGGCACTTTCACAGCCGGGTCAGTTCGCATCAGGTGAGAAGATCACAGTTGTAGGTGAGAAGAGCGAGACTAAGATGTCTATACTCGGACCATGTCGTAGTGCAAACCAGGTTGAGATCTCTGCTACAGATGCACGTTCACTCGGAATCAAGGCTCCTGTACGTGAGTCAGGTGACATTGCCGGTTCAGGTTCATGTAAGCTTGTAGGACCTGCAGGTGAGGTTGAGCTTAAGGAAGGTGTTATCGTTGCTAAGAGACACATTCATATGACACCTGAGGATGCCAAGGAGTTCGGCGTTGAGAACGGACAGATCGTTAAGGTTCTTGTTGACTCAAACGCAGGCAGAAAGCTTGTTTTTGATGACACAGTAGTAAGAGTATCAGAGAAGTATGCACTTGCTATGCACATCGATACAGATGAGGCCAATGCTGCACTTTGCGGACCTGATCAGAAGGGAACAATAGTAGGCTGATCTATATAACAATAGAATAAACATAAGTCGGAGTATCCTGCAGAGGGATACTCCGGATTGTTTATTAGTTAGCGGGAATTTTATTATTCCCACTGCAATATATTAAGCTAAATATGTTTTTATCTAAGAGGATGTATTAATGAAGGTATTAGTAATTAACTGCGGAAGCTCATCTCTTAAGTACCAGATCATAGAGATGGACAACAAGGAAGTTCTTTGCAAGGGACTTGTAGAGCGTATCGGTATCGAGGGATCACAGCTTACACACAAGGTTCCGGGCAAGGATAACTATGTTATCAAGGAAGAGATGAAGGATCACCAGAAGGCCGTTGAGCTTGTTATGAGCGCTATCACAGATCCTGAGCACGGCGTTATCAAGTCGGTTGACGAGATCGATGCTATCGGACACAGAGTCGTACACGGCGGACAGAAGTTTGCTAAGTCGGTTCTTATTGATGAGGAAGTTAAGGATGCACTTCGCAGATGCACAGACCTTGCTCCGCTTCACAACCCTGCAAATATCCTTGGTATTGAGGCTTGTGAGAAGGCTATGCCGGGTAAGCCGAACTGCGGTACCTTCGATACAGCTTTCGGTATGGGTATGGAGCCTAAGGCATATCTGTATGCTCTTCCGATCGAGTACTATAATGACTACGAGGTAAGACGTTACGGCTTCCACGGTGCTTCACATGACTATGTATCACACAGAGCTATTGAGCTTGGCGGACTTGATCCTGATAAGGCAAAGGTTATCGTTTGCCACCTCGGAAACGGTGCTTCCATCTCTGCTTCTATCGGCGGAAAGTGCGTAGATACTTCAATGGGACTTACTCCTCTTGAGGGACTTATCATGGGAACACGTTCAGGAAATGTTGACCCGGGCATCATGCAGTATATCTGCAACAAGGAAGGTCTTGACATCAACGGCATCCTCAATGTTCTCAACAAGAAGTCAGGTGTACTCGGCATGAGCGGCGGCATCTCATCAGACTTCAGAGATATCGAGAAGGCAGCAGAGGAAGGCAATCAGGATTGCGTAAATGCTCTTGAGGCATTCCGTTACAGAGTAGCTAAGTATATCGGTGCTTATGTAGCTGCTATGAACGGTGTAGACTGCATCTGCTTCACAGCAGGCGTAGGTGAGAATGATATCGCTACACGTAAGCTTATCTGCGACGAGTATCTCGGATACCTCGGAGTTAAGATCGATGATGAGAGAAACAATGTAAGAGGTAAGGAGACACTTATCTCTACAGATGATTCTAAGGTTAAGGTTTACCTTCTTCCTACAGATGAGGAGCTTAAGATCGCTATGGATGCTGTCAAGATCCTCTCAGAGCTTAAGAAGTAATTTTAAGTTTAATCAAAGAGTTTTAATCTTTTCAACAAGTGAGACCTTCTGTGGTACAATACCACAGAAGGTCATTCTTTTTTTAGGACTGATTATTATTTATAAGACTTGGAGATGAAATAATGAGCATAAGCTGCGATTTTTGTGCCAATTACATATATGCTGAGGAAGATGACGAATATTACTGTGATGTAAATCTTGATGAGGATGAATTTTTAAGATTTATGGACAGTGATTATAAGGAATGCCCTTATTACAGAAACGGTGATGAGTATGCCGTGGTTCGTCACCAGATGTAACTTGTGCATATAAGCTGAGTGATCGGAGAAAGATAAATGGATGCTTTAAGTTTGGATACGGTATTACTGTCGGAGGACAGGAAGAGCCTGAAGATATTGGATCAGACCCTCTTGCCCGGAAGAGTAAAGGTGCTGGAGCTTGGTGAGCTCAAGGATATATGGGAGGCGATAAAATCTCTGAGAGTCAGAGGTGCGCCTGCAATCGGTGTATGTGCGGCATATGCCTTGGCAATAGGCGCAGCACAGATAGCAGGATCCGACAATGAAAGGGAAGCTGATGAAGCAGGAGGAGCCGGTTTCTTTGATAATGACAGCAAATCAGACTGTAAAGGACTTGATACAGAGAGCTTCCTCATAAAACTTAAGGAAAGAAGCGATTATCTTGCATCTGCAAGACCTACGGCTGTCAATCTCAGCTGGGCACTTAACAGACTGATGAGACTTGCCGGGCAAAACAGGGATAGAGAGCCGTCTGAGATAGTTGAGTTGCTATATAAGGAAGCAGATAAGGTAAGAGAAGAGGATATAGCGATAAGCCGCAGTATCGGAGAGATAGGATATAAGCTGCTTAAGCCGGGTTGCGGTATACTTACACATTGCAATGCCGGTACACTTGCGACAGCCAAATACGGAACGGCAACTGCTCCTATGTATATAGCCGCAGAGCATGGTATGACGGATTTCAGAGTCTATTGCGATGAAACAAGACCCTTGCTGCAAGGGGCAAGACTTACGGCATTTGAGATGCAGGGAGCGGGCTTTGACACTACCTTGATCTGTGACAATATGGCATCATACATGATGAAGCAGGGAAAGATAGATATTATCTTTGTGGGCTGTGACAGAGTGGCAAGAAACGGAGATGCCGCCAACAAGATCGGTACTTCCGGAGTTGCTGTTCTTGCAAAGTATTACGGAATTCCCTTTTATGTATGTGCTCCGAGCTCAACCATAGATATGTCTATAGCAGACGGAAGCGAGATACCGATAGAAGAACGTGCCGCAGAAGAAGTTACGGAGATGTGGTACAGGGAACGTATGGCACCGGAAGGAGTCAAGGTGTGCAATCCGGCCTTTGATGTAACAGATCACAGCCTTATCACAGGCATAATAACAGAAAAGGGATTATGCAAGGCACCCTTTGACAAGGCATTCGAAGTGCTCGGTATAGTATAACAGGCTGCTGATAGGCTTACTTTATGCTTCTGCGGCTGTAGCTTAGCAGGCGTTGTTCCTTCTGTGCGGTTATTCAGCTGCAAAAAGGATAGAACGATACTGTTTAAAAAAGGGACGGTAAGAGAATTGGATATACGTGAAAAGATAATAGAGACAGGGTGCAGGATGATGGCAGAGCATGCCGCAATCGGTACCTGGGGCAATATATCGGCACTTGACGAGGAAGGATATGTGTATATAACTCCGAGCGGAATGGAGTATGATAAGCTTTTGCCAGAGGATATCATTAAAATGGATAAGGACGGCAGCATTATTGAAGGAAACAGGAGACCGTCTACAGAGACAGCACTGCATCTTGCGGTATATAAGTCGAGAAAGGACTGTCATGCTATAGTGCATACTCACCCGATATATTCGACAGCATTTTCCGCAATGGGAGAAGATATTCCGTTATTTCTTGACACAGCGGTTCAGAAACTCGGAGACACGATAAGAACTGCTGATCATGCAATGCCGGGAAGTGTGGAGCTTGCGGATAATTGTGTTAAGGCACTGGGAGAAAAAAGCAGGGCATGCTTATTGCAGTCACATGGTGCCGTTTGTATAGGAAGTGATCCGGATGATGCATTTCTGGTATCGGAGACACTTGAATATACGGCACAGATATACAGTCTTATCAGATCAATGGGAGAAAATTTCATACCTATGAAGACCTCCGATATAAGCAGTATGCAGGAATTTGCAGCTAAGCACTACGGGCAGCAGGCAGAAAGATAAAAGACAGCAATGGATCATATAACAGCTTTTGTAAAAAAAGAGGCGGTATTATGTATCGCCGGGGTTATGGCGCTTTGCTCATGCTTTTTTATCCCGCCGGACAGTGAATACCTCACTTATATGAATATGCGTGTACTGATACTTTTGTTTTGCCTTATGGCAGTTGTACAGGCTATGCGTAATATAGCCGTTTTTGACAGGCTCTGTGCAGGCATGCTTAAGAAAGTAGGAAGTATAAAGGAATTGTGCCTGATGCTTGTTATGCTGTGTATGTTTATGAGCATGCTGCTGACAAATGACGTCACTCTTGTTACCATGGTTCCGTTTACACTCATGTTGTTCGGACATATACGGAAATCGGAACGCATATGTATGCATTGCCTTGTTATGGAGACTGTTTCGGCCAATCTCGGAAGTATGCTGACGCCGTTCGGCAATCCTCAGAATCTGTATCTCTATTCGACGTATGATTACAAGATAATCGGATTTATGCGCATTACGGCACCCTTGTTTCTGCTGAGTCTGGTGTTAGTATTCTTTAATACCATATGCGTAAGAGGGATATCGGCAGACATAAGCTTTGGTGAAGCTGAAAATAAAACAGGTTTTGACAATAAGAGGCTGCTTCTGTATATTATCCTGTTTGGTCTGTGTATCATGTCAGTCCTTAGACTTCTGAATGTTTATATACTGTTGGCTGTCGTTTCGGCTGTGATATTTGTGTCTGATAAAAAAGCACTGGCAAAGGTAGATTATCTGCTGCTTGTGACCTTTGTTTTTTTCTTCATTTTCACGGGAAATACAGGCAGGATACCGCTTGTAAGCAATATGCTTGCAAATGTTATATCCGGAAGAGAACTTACGGTTTCGGTACTTGCTTCGCAGCTTATAAGCAATGTGCCTGCCGCGGTGCTGTTGTCGAATTTTACGGATAATGCGGATGCGCTCGTTGCAGGTACCAATATAGGAGGGCTTGGAACACTCATTGCCTCTATGGCAAGCCTCATAACGTATAAGTATTATGCATCGCATAACGGAGCGGACAAAGGAAGCTTTGTCAGACATTTCAGTCTGATCAATCTTGAGATACTTGTGATTTTGTATATATTCGGAATATTTCTAATGAAGTGACAGCTAATTAAGACCACAAAGCAGATCAAAAAGTCTGCAGTGTGGTCTTTTTTGAAATCATACGACATTACCTCAAGGGGGGGGGCGCAGATGCAGTTATGGGTATGCCGCATGATCCGGCCTATTCCAAAGTATCCTTCGCGGAATGCGCATATGTGCGAGAAAAACTGTCGCAAGCGACCGCGATAGGTGTGAGGATGTGCCTAAGCACAAATTCTATTACAGGCAGTTTCTGAGGATGTCTGCAATCTGTTCAGGGGTAAGTACCTTCCAGCCGTTAAGAGTATCCTTGCCGTTGCAGGCCTTCTTTGCCATGATATCGATATTCTTGTCATCGATACCGATATCGGAAAGTCTGGACTTTAGTCCAAGCTTGTTGAAGAAGAAGTCCTCGAGACATTCGATTCCCTTCATTGCTGCATCCATAGCAGAAAGCGAAGCATCAACGCCGAATACATTTACAGCAAAATCACGGATCTTAGGAGCTGTTGAGACATCAAGTATGTATCTCATCCATCTCGGAGTTACTATGGCAAGTCCGAGGCCGTGAGTAATGTCATAGATGGCAGAAAGCTCGTGCTCGATCATATGATTGGTCCATTCGCATTTTGTGAGTGCGCCCGAGAAGCCGTTGATTGCCCATGAGCTTGTGAGCATAAGGTTGGCTCTTGCTTCATAATTATCCGGCTCTGCCAATGCTATAGGGGCATACTTTATGACTGTCTTCATCATGCCTTCCTTAAAACGGTCAAGCATATACATACTTTCGTCATCGGCTACAAAGTAGTCCTCCATGATATGTGAGAGTATGTCTGCGGACCCTGCGGCGGTCTGGAACGGACTAACCGAATAGGTGAGTGTAGGATCAAGGAAGGAAACCACAGGTCTGAGCCCCGGAGCGGCGATACAGAGCTTCTGCTCGGTCTCGGCATTGGAGATTACACCTATCATATCCATCTCGGATCCGGTTGCTGCAATAGTAAGGATGGCAGCTATAGGAAGTGTCTTGCCGATCTTTGCTTCACCCGTTACAAGATCCCAGGCATCACCGTCATAGAATGCGGCTGCCGAAATTGCCTTTGAACAGTCGATGACCGAACCGCCGCCCATGGCGAGGATAAGGTCTACGCCCTCTTCTTTACAGATCTTAGCGCCTGCATTGACGCTGCTTACCTTAGGATTAGGCTCTACACCGGAAAGTTCTGTGTATTTAAGACCTGCGGCAGTGATGGAAGCGGTAGCCTTGTCAAAGATACCGTTACGCTTAACGGAACCGCCTCCGTATACTATAAGGACCTTCTTGCCGTATTTGGAGAGCTCTTTGCCCAAGCTTCCGAGACGATCCGGTCCGAAAATTACCTTTGTCGGAATGTTGATGTTGAATTTGTACATATCATTACTCCTTTCTGAAAGAAAAGTGTTCTATACCGATGCAGTGAAAAACTGCAGACTGCCGTTATGAGACGAGGTATCGGTATCTAAATAAAAACACTGTACCTTAAAAGTATATTAGATGAAGCATCGAAATACAAGAAAAATCCCTTTTATGTACTTTATGTAAAGCAAGATAGATGCTATAATCCATCTAATGTTTTCTATGGGGATAGAAAGAGTTCAAGACAATTCTGAAGTAATGCTGTTGCTGTTAAGATTTTAAGCGGAGAGAAAATTATGTTATGTTTAAACAGTGACAGGAAGGCCAACATTGCCTATATAGCGGCAATGACATTCTATTACGGCGTATATTCGTTTATTTTTCTTTATCTGAGCATTTACATGCTTGCCAATGGATTTAATAATTCCGAGATAGGTGTAGTTATGGCATTGGGCTTTGCGGTGACCGTATTTGCTCAGCAGATAATAGCCAATTTTGCCGATAAGACGGAGATAGTGAGCAACAGCCAGATACAGATGATCGGCTTTGTTCTTATTATACTTATCAATGTGGGATTATTGATGCTTAAGGGCAGAAATATTATGATCTGTGTACTGTATTGCCTTCAGATAATAGTTATTATGGGTATACAGCCATGTCTCAATGCCCTGAATTTCCAGATGATAAGTCATCATTATAATATGAATTTCGGAGTGGCAAGAAGTATAGGCGCAGTATCCTATGCCGTTGTTTCCGCAATAGCGGGACAGCTTGTTACAAGATACGGTAATGTTGTACTGCAGTTTGGCAATATTTTATTAAGTATCTGTGCTATATTGCTGCTCTTGCTTATTGACCTTAATCTTCGGGCAAGGAGGAAACAGCTTCCTGATGAAGACTTTATCAAGAGTGATGTGGATCAGGTAAGCTATGTGCAGTTTATACGATCTTACAGTCCGTTCATGCTCTTTGTGTTCGGCGCTGTATTCTTATATTTCAGCTTTGCGATCTTAAATAATTTCATGTGGCAGGTAATGGAGCCTATGGGATGCTCAAAGGCATCATACGGTATGGTTCAGGCTGTAAAAGCGGGAATAGAGCTCTTCCCTATGGTGCTTTCACTTGCTCTTGTTATGCGCTTCGGACTCCGAAAATTAATTGTTATATCGGCAGCGGGATTTTTTGTCAAGGCGTTCTTTACACAGATCGCAACATCCGTAGGCGGCATTTATTTTGCAACTATGTTTGAGATGATGGCTTACGGTTTGTTTGCACCTGTAACGATCTATTATGTTGCAGAGCTCTTTGATAAAAAGGATGCGGTAAAGGGACAGGCTCTGCTGACACTTGCATATGCGATAGGCTGTGTGCTTGCAAGTATATCCGGCGGAGTGGTACTCAGTGCATTCGGTACAAAGGAATTACTTATAGTTTCATCTGTCGCATCGGGCGTCGGAACCGTTATCATTGCCATGTCAATGCCGTTCATCAGCAGAAGAATAGAGAGAAAAAACAAGATGTTCAAATATTGAGCATTGAAGTATTTACCTATATGCATAAAATATACATAAGTCTATTCAAATTTTTGTTAATACGTTTAAGGAGTCCGGAACATGAGTATCGCAGAAGAGACATTAAGAATGAAGGAAATATCACCTGTACTTGCTGCTTCATCAGCCGAACAGCGTAATGCGGCACTTAAGGCTATTGCGGACAAGCTGTGTGATAATGCGGACAGTATATTTGCGGAAAATGAAAAGGATCTTAATGCCGCACATGAGGCAGGAGTATCGGATGCGGTTGCCAAGAGGCTTAAATTTAACGATGCCAAGCTCTCTGACTGCATAAAGGGCATAGAACAGCTTATTAAGCTGCCGGATCCGATAGGCAGGATCACACTTGCAAGAGAACTTGATGAAGGTTTGAAGCTGTACAGAGTGAGCTGCCCTATAGGTGTTATAGGAGTTATCTTTGAGGCAAGACCGGATGCTATGGTGCAGATATCGTCACTCTGTATTAAGAGCGGAAACTGTGCTGTGCTTAAGGGAGGCAGAGAGACTGCCGCAACCAACAGGCTTTTGTTTAAGCTGATACATGAGGCTGTAACGGAGACCGGACTTCCGGATATGAGTCTTGTTCAGGCAGAACAGCACAGTGAGATAGATGAGCTTCTTACCTGCGATAAGAATGTCGATCTTCTTATACCAAGAGGCTCCAATGCTTTTGTGCGTCATATTATGGATAATACCAAGATACCTGTCATGGGACATTCGGACGGGATCTGTCATATATATGTAGATAAGGATGCGGATCGGGACAAGGCAATCCGTGTAATAGTTGATGCCAAGACGCAGTATACAGCAGCCTGCAATGCAACCGAGACACTGCTCGTTAACCGGGATATCGCTGAGGAATTCTTGCCGCTGATAGCGAAAGCACTTAAGGCAGCAGGGGTGCGCATACACGGCACAAAAGAGGTTTGTGATATTATAGATGCGGAACTTCTTGAACCGGAGATATTCAGAGAGTATCTTGATCTTGAGATATCAATAAAGCTTGTATCGGGAATTGATGAGGCTATAGCCCATATCAACAGATACGGTTCTCATCATACGGATGCTATTATTACCGAAGATGCGGCAGCAGCCGATAAATTTATGCAGATGGTAGATTCTGCCGGGGTTTATCAGAACTGCTCAACCAGATTTGCAGACGGCTTCAGATACGGCTTCGGAGCAGAAGTGGGCATAAGCACCTCAAAGCTGCATGCAAGAGGTCCGGTAGGACTGGAAGGACTTATGAGCTACAAGTATAAGCTCTACGGAAACGGAGATATAGTAGGCGATTATGCAAGCGGAAAGAAGCATTTCACGCATAAGGATATCAGTACAGATGCATGATGCTTCGGCAGTATCGGGATATATACAAAACAGGCTTGACTTAATACTCAGACGGTGTTAATATATAACGGCTTTGAAAATGATGGTCCGCTGGCATTTATGTTTATGAACATCAGATAATTTTAAGGAGGAAAATACAATGCAGGAGATCATTGAGAAGATCGAGAACGAGCAGCTTGCAGGTAAGGAAGTTGCTGAGTTTCATGTAGGAGACACAATCAGAGTTCACAACCTCATCAAGGAGGGTAACAGAGAGCGTATCCAGATTTATGAGGGTACAGTAATGCAGATACAGGGTCACGGTATCCGTTCTACATTTACAGTAAGAAAGCTTTCTAACGGCGTAGGCGTTGAGAAGACATGGCCTGTATACAGCCCATTCGTAGCTAAGATCGAAGTTATCAGACATGGTAAGGTTAGACGTGCTAAGCTTAACTACCTCAGAGACAGAATCGGTAAGGCAGCAAAGGTTAAGGAGCTTATGCGTTGATTGAGTCTATCGACATTAACGTATAAATGAAATCAGAAAATGAAGATGAACGAGTTTACTTGCATTCATCTTCATTTTTTTAGCGCATAAACGGAATCGGAAACATGAGGATGAGCAAGTGATACTTGCAGTCATCCTCATGTTTTTGATTGCGTAACGGAAATGAGCACAAAGTGCCGATAGGCACGGGTGCGAATTTTCGTAGGATTGCGAGAGTACGAAGTACGAAGCAATCCGTATTATGCGCTAAAACTAAAAACACAGATGAGAAGGTGTAACGCATACGGATTGCGAGAGTACGAAGTACGAAGCAATCCGTATTATGCGCTAAACTAAAAACACAGATGAGAAGGTGTAACGCATACGGATTGCGAGAGCGCGCAGTACGAAGCAATCCGTATTATGCGCTAAAAACCAAAATAAAAACTCCCCGACCCCTCAAGATTGAGGTGCAGAGGAGTTGAATAAGCGAAGCCTATTTTTATCGATTAAAGCCGGGGTGCAGTCGAAGAAGCAGCGGCTTGCAATTTTTTCAATATACTTTTTGACATTAAAAAAATAATGTGGTAGTATGTCAATAATTAAAAACACTTTAAGATAGAGGCGCGGTTGACAAGAGTAGCCCGTTGCGTTACAGGATTTCGCAGATCCGCTGCAGCGAGAACAAAGGGGAGACCGCCGAAGGAGATATAGGCGTATATGTCCTGGGCATTCGGATAACATCCGCGTGACTGTCGCGAAAGCGGTGGGCTATCAGCTATATCTGACAGTCCTGCAGCATGAGCGGAGAGCTATGTATTAGTATGCAGCCGATTGAGACGATCAGCTCGGATAGTTTGTAATTGAGGCGAACCGATACATAGTATGTCGGTTCGCTTTATCTTTGTGAAATTTTAAACTTTGTATAATACGAAAGGATATCAATATGAGTAAGAAAGCTGTATTTACAGGAGTTGCTACCGCACTTATCACGCCTACCAATGAGAATGGTGTGGATTTTGAGTCCTACGGAAGACTTATAGATTGGCAGATCGAGCAGGGAATCAATGGTCTTGTTGTAGTTGCTACCACAGGAGAGGGTGCTACATTATCAGACGAGGAACATAAGGCTGCTATTTCCTTTGCAGCAGAGAGAATCAACAAGCGTGTTCCTATGATTGCCTGTACGGGATCGAACGATACTGCATACAGCATTCAGCTTACAAAGTATGCATGTGAGCACGGTGCAGACGGATGCCTTGTAGTTTCTCCTTACTATAACAAGAGTACACAGGCAGGAATTGTTGCAAGCTTCTCGGCTATCGCAGATGCTTCTACAGCACCGATCATCATTTACAATATACCGGGACGTACAGGTGTAAATATCACTTCAGAGACACTTGCCAAGCTTGCCGAGCATCCTAATATTTCGGGTCTTAAGGAGGCAAACGGAGATATTTCATCTGTTGCAGAGACTGCAAGACTTGTAGGTGACAACTTGCATATTTATTCGGGAAATGACGATCAGATAGTTCCTATCATGTCACTCGGAGGAGAGGGTGTCATCTCTGTACTGTCCAATCTTTGTCCGGCAGAGACTGTTGCTATGGTACAGAAATGGTTTGACGGTGATGTTAAGGGCAGCCTTGAGCTTCAGCTTAAGTATCTTCCGCTTATCCATGCTTTGTTCAGCGAGGTTAATCCTATCCCTGTTAAGGCAGCTATGGCAGCTATGGGATACTGTGAGAATTATCTCAGACTTCCGCTTGTTCCTATGTCGGATGCAAAGCGTGAGAACCTGTATTCTATCATGAGAGGACTCGGTCTTATTAAGTAAGGGAGTTGTAAACTCTGAGAGACGATACCGGAGATATGTATATGACGATGTCCGGGTGAATTCAGACGGATTTTTACTATAGGTATTGATATGAAGATAATAATTAACGGTGCCAACGGCACTATGGGAAAAAAGGTGATCGAGGCAGTCGAGAGCGGCAAGTTTAATGCCGGGATCGCTGCGCTTATAAGCAGAAGCTTTGATGTAAATGAAGCAGAGCATAAGTATCCGACACTTGATGCATTTACAGGGGAAGCAGACTGTATTATAGATTTCTCTAATCATGAGGGAACAACAGCACTTACCGATTACTGCATCAGAAGAAAACTTCCTGTAGTCATTGCAACTACCGGACATACGGATTACGAGATGTCTCTTATCAAGAAGGCAGGAGAAACTGTTCCTGTATTTCTTGCGGCAAATACTTCGGTAGGTGTGGCAGTGCTCAGAGAGCTTGTGAAAAAGGCTGTGGCAGCATTTCCGGAAGCCGATATTGAGATCATTGAGAAGCATCACAACCGTAAGGCGGATGCTCCGAGCGGAACAGCTCTTGCTTTTGCAAACAGTATAAAGGAAGTAAGACCGGATGCTGTATTTGTTTACGGCAGAGAGGGACATGCGGTAAGAGAGCATAACGAGATAGGCATACATGCGGTTCGTTACGGCAACGAGGTCGGAACACATGAGATCATTATTTCAAACGGTTCCGAGACCATCACTATCAAGCATGAAGCTGAAAACCGCATACTTTTTGCGGAAGGTGCACTTAAGGCAGCGGAATTCATCATTGATAAGCCGGCAGGCATATATGGCATGACGGAGCTCCTTAACAGCTGATATTGCATAATCTGTAATCGTTCAGGTCGAAGCTTGGAATACGGATCTGAATTACGGATATAATTTATAATATTAAGGTCCTGCAAGGGAGCAGGAACAGGCATGAGCAAATGATCATGCCTTACCCTTGCGGGACCTTTTTGTAACTGAAAATGTCAATTTTGTGCATATTTATCAATTTTTTATATGCGACATTGACAGGCTTTAAAGCATGGTACAAACATCAATTAAAGGTTTAGTTTATAGAGGTTTTTGAATTATTATGAGAGAAAAATTACCGTTTTCAAAGAGCGACGTGCTTGAGTGGGAGAAAACTTATCCTACTCCGTTTTATGTTTATGATGAAGAAGGCATACGTGAGTGTGTAAAAGCTCTTTATGCCGCATTTTCATGGAATAAGGGCTACAGAGAGTATTTTGCAGTCAAGGCAACACCTACACCGGGCATACTCAGGATACTCAGAGATTTGGGCTGCGGAACCGATTGTGCTTCTATACCGGAGCTTGTAATGTCGGAGCGCTGCGGTATGACAGGACATCATATCATGTTCAGCTCAAACGAGACACGTGTAGATGAGTATGAAGAGGCACTTAAGCTTGGTGCGATCATCAACCTTGATGATGTTACTCAGATCGAGCAGCTTGAGAGGGCCGGTCAGCTTCCGGATACTATTTGCTGCCGTTACAATCCGGGCAGCTTTGAAAATACCAACGGTATCATGGGACATGCTTATGATTCCAAGTTCGGAATGACCTACGAGCAGCTTAAGGAGGCTTATACAAAGCTTAAAGCAAAGGATGTTAAGCATTTCGGTATTCACTCGATGGTGGCAAGCTGCTCACTTGACAACAACTATTATCCGAGCCTTGCAAGAGAACTCTTCAATATTGCCGTTAAGTTCAGAGATGAGCTTGGCATTGAGATAAGCTTCGTTGACCTCTCGGGAGGAATCGGCATCCCGTATCGTCCGGGAGAGACAACTATTGACATTGCCAAGATTGGTGAAGGCGTACACAAGGCTTATACCGAGGTGGTTGAGGCAAACGGAATGGAGATATCTGTATTTACAGAGATGGGCAGATATATCACAGGCCCTTACGGCTATCTTGTAACCAAGGTTATCGGAGAAAAGCATATCTATAAGGATTACGTGGGTGTTGATGCGACAGCCTGCAATCTTATGAGACCTGCTATATACGGTGCTTACCATAATATCCGTGTACTCGGCAAAGAAGATGCTAAAAATGAGATAAAGGTTGACGTAGTCGGCTCACTCTGCGAAAATAATGATAAATTCGCTGTAGACAGAGAACTTCCGAAAGTTGAGTACGGTGATCTGCTCGTTATCGAAGATGCAGGTGCACACGGACACTCAATGGGATATAATTACAACGGTAAGCTCAAGAGTGCGGAGCTTTTGATGCATAAGGATCATTCCGTAAGCTGCATCAGACGTGCTCAGACTATGGAGGATTACTTCTCGACACTCGATATCGATAAGGAATTCCAGGCATAAGGGGATCAAATTATAATGCAGAGATATGTATGCAAATTCGGCGGCAGCTCGCTTGCGGACGGAGTTCAGTTTAAAAAGGTTGCCGATATAATCAAGGCAAGACCTGTCAGAAAATATGTAGTTGCTTCGGCGCCGGGCAAGCGCTATCCGGACGACACAAAGGTTACGGACATGCTGTACAGCTGTTATTATTCGGCAGCTGCGGGACAGAATTATGAGCTTATATTGGGACAGATCAGAGATCGTTATTTAAGCATCATCAATGATCTTGGTATCGATTTTGATATAGATTCAGAGATAGACATCATAGACTCAAGTCTCAGCAGAAATCCTCAGAAGGATTATATGGCGAGCCGAGGAGAGTATCTTAATGCCAAGATACTTGCCAAATATCTGGATTTCGGTTTTCTTGATGCTGCAGAGTGTGTGCATTTTGATGATAACGGAGTATTTATGGCAGAGGAGACCAACAGAGATCTTAATGCCATACTTACCGGACGCGAGTACGTGGTGATACCGGGCTTTTACGGAGCCAAGGCAGACGGAACCATAGTAACATTCTCAAGAGGCGGTTCGGATATAACCGGATCTATAGTTGCGAGAGCAGTAATTGCCGATATGTATGAGAACTGGACAGACGTATCAGGTATGCTTTCGACAGATCCAAGGATAGTTAAGAATCCTCTGCCCATCGAGGCATTGAGCTACAGAGAGCTTAGAGAGCTGTCTTACATGGGAGCATCGGTACTACATGAAGATGCTGTATTCCCGGTAAGAAAGGCTAACATTCCTATCAATATACGCAACACCAACAGACCTGATGATGCGGGAACACTTATTTCATCGGAGCTTCCGCGTATACCGCGTAAAAACAAGGTAACCGGTATAGCCGGCAAGAAGGGCTTCACAGCAGTGCTTGTTGAGAAATCTTCAATGAACTCCGAGATAGGTTTCGGTATGAAGATGCTCAAGATATTTTCGGACTTCGGCGTATCCTTTGAGCATATGCCTACAGGCATAGATACCATGTCTGTAGTATGCCAGACCAGTCTCTTTGAGCCGCACAGAGATGAGATCATTGAGACCATCAAGGAAGAGCTTAAGCCGGACAGATTCTATGTCGAAGACAATCTTGCTCTTATAGCTGTCGTAGGTCAGGGCATGGCGTACTCAAGAGGTACAGCTGCACGTGTCATGAAGGGACTTTCGGATGCACGTATCAATATCAAGATGATCGATCAGGGATCAACAGAGATCAATATCATTGTAGGTGTTGATGATGTTGATTACGAAGCAGCAATAAGAGGCATATATGATGCCGTAATGGAATGATTTTTAGCTGCAGCGCCGGGTTTCGGTGCTGCGGCTTTTTTTCAGACTTTTGTTTATATAATTGTCTTATTGATATTAATTGTGGTAAATTAAATAAGTAATTAATTTCAGCGACTTTGTGATGTTTGAAGCGTTACGGTCGCTTTTTTATCGGAAAAATTTACAGATGTATTGACCAAGCAGAGCTATTAAAGGTTCAGGTATAAATCTTTCGGAGTGACAAAAAAATATAAATAAGGATGAACAAGGATATGAATAACTTTTCTAAAACAGACAGTACAGGTGTGTTTAAAATAATTGCACGTTGTTTATTGATTTTGCTTTTCTCTGCGATAATTGGGTTTGTTCTTTTGCTGTTGGTATATATGATACCGACAACTCATATGAAAACAAACATGGAGCAGGATATGACAGTCCTAAAAAAAGAAGGAGTATATCCGGCAATCAACTGGATGTATTCGAATACACTGGATAATTTTACAGAGACACTTATGCTGGGAGAGGCTGTATATGAAAGTAACGATACTCTCGTTAATGATGCTGTAAATGTGTATCATCCAAGCGGTTTTGATAATCCTCTGGATGATCTGACTAATTATATTGAAAATGACAGTGCAGAGGGTGCGAGTTATGCAAGATACTGGCATGGCTATCTTGTGTATTTAAAGCCTATGCTGTGCTTAAACAGATATCTGATTTGGAGGAGTATAAATCATGTGTTTCAGATAATACTAATGCTGGCGTTGACTGCTGTTTTTATAAAAAAATGTTCATGGAAATGCGCTGTTCCCGCTTGGGCGGCATTTCTGTTATTACGACCTAATATAATTCGTTATTCTATAGTATATTCAAATGTTTTTTATGTGACGATGATATCAGCATTGCTTCTGGCGATTATATATCGAAAAAACAGTGATAACAGGAGGCTTATATATTTCTATTTTGTGATCGGTATAGTTACAAATTATGTTGATTATCTTACATATCCGTCTTTGAGTCTTGGTTTGAATCTTGTTATCTGTGCAATGATGTCACAGTCACAAAATGGGGTAAAGAATTTAGTTAATACAATTATTTATTCGATATCCTGGGGTATTGGCTACGCAGGCATGTGGGCATCCAAGTGGTTGATAGGCAGTATTTTGACCGGAAATAATGTATTTGAGGATGCTTTTTTAAGTATTGCCGAGCGTTCGTCAGCAGAGGTATTGGGCGGTGCGATAAGCAGGGCGTCAACGATACTTTTGAATCTGAGGATGGTATCTGAAGTGTTAACACCTGCAATTATCATAGGAATAGTTATTGCGCTTATCATAGTTTGTATGTGGCAGTGGCGTGGATACACAAAAACATTTTTGTTGTATGCATGCAATATATTAATAATTGCTGCTATACCTTTTGTATGGTACATGGTTTTAAGCAATCATTCATATATGCATGTTTATTTTACTTTCAGAACACTTTCGGTAACGGCGGCGGCATTATTTGCCATTGTATGGAATACCAATAAGACTTGTTCCATGTTGAAAAAGAAATAATAACACATAAGACGTATGAGTTTTGAACTTATGCGTCTTTCATGTTAATATGATAGAGATTTTGTTTACGGATACTTGCACGGATATGTGTAAGACAATAAGTAAACAGGATGATTTTGTTACTGACGATATATAAGTTACGGCTCATATTTTATGCCGGGAGGAGTAGGTTATCATTATGGAATTGACTATTTTAATGCCTTGCTTAAATGAAGCAGAGACTTTAGCAATATGCATAAAAAAGGCAAGGACTTTTCTGGATAGTTACGGAGTAGACGGCGAAGTGCTGATTTCGGATAATGGATCGACAGATTCCTCAAGAGAAATTGCTGAGGCTAACGGAGCCAGAGTTGTTAATGCGCCGATTAGAGGATATGGCGGAGCATTGATTACAGGCTGTCAGGAAGCAAAAGGAAAGTATGTCATCATGGGTGACGCAGATGACAGCTATGATTTCCTGCATTTGATGCCTTTTCTTGAAAAACTGAGAGAAGGATATGATTTGGTAATGGGAAACAGATTTGCAGGCGGGATAGAGGATGGTGCCATGCCTTGGAGCCATAGGTACGTCGGTAATCCTGTTCTTTCATTTGTCGGACGAATGTTCTTTAAAAGCAAGATCAAAGATTTTCATTGCGGCTTGAGAGGATATAATCGTGAAGCAATCTTACAGCTGAACCTTCAGACCTCAGGAATGGAGTATGCTTCAGAAATGGTTGTCAAGTCTGAACTTAACGGTTTAAAGATAGCTGAAGTTCCGACTACTTTAAGCAAAGACGGAAGGAGTAAACCACCGCATCTGCGTAGTTTTCGTGATGGTTGGAGACATTTGAAGTTTCTTCTTATGTATGCACCAAACTGGTTATTTTTGTATCCGGGAATGATTTTGCTTGTGGGAGGCGTAATAGGCAGTATTGTACTACTGGGGGCAGATCTTAATCTGTTTGATATTACCTTCAGTATTAATACCTTACTGTATTTCATGTTTTTTATTATCCTTGGCTTTAACATCATTTCTATGTTTTTTATTGTCAAGATATATGCCTTTAACCATGAATTTCTCCCTAAGAGGGAAGTTAACTGGAATAAGAAACTGGATGAAGACAGCTTTATTTTCGGTGGGATCATCCCTGTATTGATAGGAATTATTCTTAGCGTTATTGCATTGACTTCATGGGAAGATACCGGATTCGGACAGTTAAATCCGGAGACTATTATGAGATTGACCATACCTGCAGTAACACTTATAGCTATAGGCGTACAAAGTATTTTCACCGGATTTATAATAGGGATAATGAAGGTGAAATCAAAATAAGCTCAAATATAAAATTATACACCTTTTATGTTAAAATGAATCAATATGAAGGATATCAGAAATTACAGCTGTATACGTGAGATGCTTGAAGCGGAGGAGCGTGAGATATTAAGCCCATTCGCTGCATTGTCTGCGGAATCCGCCGGAAGAGACAGAGAAGAGCCGGAGGATGAGGTAAGACCTGTATATCAAAGAGACAGAGACAGGATCATTCATTGTAAGGCATTCAGACGTCTTAAACACAAGACCCAGGTATTTCTGGATCCCGAGGGAGATCATTACAGAACAAGACTGACTCATACTCTTGAGGTTGCCCAGATAGCAAGGACTATAGCAAAGGCACTCAGACTTAATGAAAGTCTGACAGAGGCAATTGCGCTCGGACACGATCTCGGACATACTCCATTCGGACATACGGGAGAGCAGGTGCTTAATAATCTCTGTACCGGAGGTTTTATACACAGTGAGCAGTCTGTCAGAGTTTGTGAAGTGCTCGAGAAGGACGGAGCAGGGCTTAATCTTACCAAGGAAGTCCGAGACGGTATCAGAAATCACCGTACATCGGGACATCCCTCAACGCTTGAGGGACAGGCAGTACGTTTATCCGATAAGATCGCTTATCTGAATCATGATATTGATGATGCCATAAGGGCAGGACTTATCACAGAAGAGGAACTGCCAATGGAATTTCGCAAGGTACTTGGCATGAATGTACATGACAGACTCGGTACGCTAATCAATGATGTTATCGATAACAGCATTGATTCCGACGTGCTTGTGATGAGCAAGGAAATAGAGACTAATATGAGCGAGCTTCGTTCGTGGATGTTTAAGCATCTGTATATGGGCGGCAAGGCCAAGGAAGAAGAAAGCAAGGCGAAGCAGCTTATAGAGCTTTTGTTTCATTACTATATGAAGCATCCGGAGGATCTGACCTCGGAGTATAAGAGGCTTATCGCCGAAGGCAATTCAATGGAGCGTACAGTGTGTGACTATATATCCGGCATGACCGATAACTATGCAATAGAGAAGTTTGAGGAATATTTTGTGCCTATCGGCTGGAAATTCTGATACCGAGTTCGGAGTTTTTAATATATTAACAAAGCAGACTAACTTATAAGTATAATGAGATATGACAACGAAACAATTGAAAAGGTGCGTAATGCCAATGATATAGTGGATGTCATCGGCAGACATGTACGTCTTACCAAAAAGGGAGCGAATTACTTCGGTCTCTGCCCTTTTCACGGAGAAAAAACGGCTTCATTTTCAGTAAGTCCGCGTAAGCAGATCTTTTATTGCTTCGGCTGCGGAGTAGGCGGAAGTGTCATAGATTTCGTTATGCAGTATGAGAATTACTCGTTTCAGGAGGCGATAAAGGCACTTGCCGACAATGCTCATATCGAGCTTCCGGAGAATACCGGTTATGAGGATAAGAAGGCATCCGAGCTTAGGGCAAGGCTTTTAGAGGTCAATAAAGAGGCAGCCATATATTACAACAGTATATTAAGAGGCCCTGACGGTAAGATAGGACTTGAGTACTTCAGAGATAAGAGAGCGCTCAGAGATGAAACTATCATGCATTTCGGACTCGGATACTCAGCCAAGAGCAGCGATTCCTTATACAATTATCTTAAGTCAAAGGGATATGATGACGGCCTGCTCAATAAATCGGGTCTTGTTACATTTTCGGAAAAGGGGACAAGAGACAAGTTCTGGAACAGGGTAATGTTCCCTATCATGGATACCAATAACAGAGTGATAGGTTTCGGCGGACGTGTTATGGGTGATGGAGAACCAAAGTATCTCAATTCCCCGGAGACGCCTGTTTTTGACAAATCCTCCAATCTCTACGGACTTAATTTTGCAAAGAAATCCAGACAAAAGTTTCTGCTGCTTTGCGAAGGCTATATGGATGTAATAGCGCTTCATCAGGCTGGATTTACCAATGCCGTAGCAAGTCTCGGAACGGCATTTACGGATAAGCATGCAAGGCTTCTTAAGCGCTACACGGATAATGTTATACTCACTCAGGACAGTGATAAGGCAGGCATCAATGCCAAGATGAAGGCATTTCCGATACTTTATGAGGCAGGGCTTAATGTCAAGGTACTCGACATGGGGCAATACAAGGATCCGGATGAGTTTATCAAGGCAGAGGGCGCCGAAGGCTACGAAAGGTGCATAAGAAATGCCAAAAACGCCTTTATTTTTGTTATTTCCGTGCTGCGTGACAGCTTTGATCTCAGTGATCCTGCGGAAAAGACCGCCTTTGTGAGAGAGACGGTAGACAGACTCTGTATGTTCAAGGATCCTATGGAACGAGAGAATTACGTTGATTCCGTGAGCAGGGAATTCATGCTGAATCGTGACGAGCTTATGCGTATGACTGAGCGTAAGATGGAAAACGGAGGCAGCTATACCTACAGAGATCTTCCGGCGGACAGGATAGCTTCACAGCGCAGGCAGACTGTTTCGGATGCCGGTACGGATGATGTAAATGACACCCAGACAGCAAGCTATGAGATGCTGCTTATATCCTGGCTTGCCGAGAGACCGGATCTGTGCGAGACTGTATTCGGATATATTAAGCCTGAGGAATTTAATATGAAGAGCTGCAGGCTGCTTGCCGAAGCTATTCATAAGCATATAGGAGATTTTGAGCCTGCGGCATTTTTAAACAGCCCGGAGCTTGGCGAAGAGGAAAGAAGAAATGCGGCAAAAATGTTTGCCGAGCCGGATCGCTCGGGAAGCATACTGAATATGAATCAGGCTGAGATAGAGAAGGGACTTACCGAGGCGATAAGGGCGATACGTTCGGTACATATAGACAGAGAGATGTCTGCCTGCGGTAATGATATGATAAAATTCCAGAATCTGCTCAGAGATAAAAATGCTTTAAGAGATTTTAAGGTCAGACTTTAATGAATATTTCACTTAGATTGAGTAAGATCGTCGATATTATAGCTGAATGTGATACACTTGCCGATATAGGCTGCGATCACGGATATGTAGGCATATCGGCACTGAAGAAGGGCAAGGCATGCAAGGTCGCGGCTGCGGATGTAGCGAAAGGGCCTCTTGCAGCTGCAAGGAAAAACAGTATAGAGGAAGGCGTTTCTGACAGGATAGACTTTGTTTTGTCCGACGGATTTAAGGATATCCCGGATGATGAGAGACTTGAGTGTGCGGTCATAGCGGGGATGGGCGGACTGCTCATGAAACGTATTTTATCTGAGGGGAGTTTAGAACGCTTTAAAAGCCTTAAGCAGCTTATATTGAGTCCTCAATCCGATCTGGATGCCGTAAGAAAGTATCTTGTGGAAGAGCTTGGGATGAATATAGTCCGTGAATATGTTATAAAGGATGAAGGAAAGTATTACTTCATTTTTGATGTTGCCGCAGATGATCGTAAGGATGAAAGCTACAGTGAAGCGGAATATGTCTACGGAAAACACATAACGGATGAGTCTGTTGAAATCTACAGGGAGTTCCTTGGGCACAGAAAGAAGATACTCACCGATGCATTCAGTGCCGTTTCGGGAGAGGAAAGCGAACGAAAAAGGCAGAGAAGTACGGAACTTAAGAAAGAGCTTGCATTATTGGAAGAGGCTTTCCGGTAAAAGCAGCTTTCGGGCATAGCTTGATGAAGTCAGCATACAAAAGGCTGCGGATCCGGCATAAGCCTGACTGTTAGTATATAAATGTAACATTCTATAAAGGAGATCAGCGAAATGATTGACTATTACAAGAACGAAAACATTCGTACAAATTACGCAAGAACAGCCGAGATAGTCATGCTCAAGAGTTTTGATGACGTTGTCGGAGCGCAAAACATCGAAAAGATAGTATTTGAGTTCTCAATGAACGGCAATTATTTCATTTATCCGAAATTCACAAAGGCATTCAGAGCGGAGCTTACAGAGGATGGCTTTAAGGACATCATTAAGAATGTCTGGATGAAGATGCATGATTATATAGAGGCTGATCTTCCGATAACAAAGAAGGTAATGAAGGTCGATGCCGCCATGAATATGTTCAGGGAGCGCAATATGCCTGATGTGGTAAAGCTCTTAAGCTTCAGGCGTACATCCAAGGTTACCCTTACCTGCTTTGCCGGTTACGAGACCTATCTGTACGGCTCCGTAGGCTCAAGCTCCGGACAGATAAGATCATTTGATCTTCATCCGTATAAAAACGGATTTTTCCTCATGCTTCCGGAACCGAACGATCCGGATGCAACTTTGGATATCAACTTAATAGAAAACCTCTTCGATGCACAGGCAGATGCATACAGACTTGCGCATCTGCTTGACAATGAGAATATTGCGGATGTCAATCAGGCTATCTGCGACGGCAAGACGACCGAGCTTATCTTAAGCTGTGAGGCGATATTCAATAACAATCTCAGCCTTATAGCTCAGGAGATAATAAATGCCGGTAAAAAGTTTGTTTTCCTTGCGGGACCGTCAAGCTCCGGCAAGACAAGTACCGCATACAGACTGGCATACGCACTTCGCAGCTACGGTATCATACCGAGAGTTATTTCTGCGGATAATTATTATCTTGATTATGCGGACAGAAGGATAGATGAAAACGGCAATCCTGATTTTGAGTCTATCTATGCGCTGGATCTTGATAAATTCAACGATGACATGCAGGCTCTTATGCGCGGTGAGGAGGTTGAACTTCCGTATTACAATTTCAAAACAGGCAAGAGAGAGTATAACGGCAATATCATAGATCTCGGAGATAAGGACATACTTATCGTTGAAGGCATACACTGTCTTAACGAGCAGTTCTCCTATTCGATACCTTCGGATAAGAAGTATAAGCTCTGTGTATCGGCGCTTCCTCCACTTAATATAGACGAACATAACCGTCTTACAAGTTCGGATCTGAGACTTATACGCAGACTTGTCAGAGATGACCGTTCACGTGCACATAATGCAGCACTGACTCTCAGAAAATGGCCGGATGTAAGAAAAGGTGAGGAAGATAACATTTTCCCGTATACCGAAACTGCAGATAAGATACTTAATACCGCTATTTTGTATGAGCTTGCGGCTATCAAGCCTTTTGCGGAGCGTATCCTCTTCGGTGTACCGAGAGATTCCGACGAGTATTTCAAGGCAAAGGAACTGCTTAAGATACTTGATTTTGTTATTCCGATCTCGACAGATCTTATACCTGCGCATTCGATAGTAAGAGAATTTATAGGAGGCTCCTGCCTTAACGTAGGATAAGTACTTAATGGGTCTTTATATTTATGATGATAATTTTCTGCTCAGAAAGATCATCAGATGCATAGTTTATTTTATAGCGCTTATATCATTTGCGTGGTTTATAGTCTACGGCTTTATGGGGCAGACTATCATAAACGGGCAGAGCATGTCCCCTATGATAAATGCTGAAAATGTCTGCCTCGTAGACAGACTCAAATATGACATAGGCAATCCTTCAAGGTTTGATGTTGTTATATTTGAGAGAGCAGATACAGGCAAGGAAAATGTTAAGCGTGTTATAGGTCTGCCCGGAGAAACAGTACGTATAAATGACGGGCAGGTATACATTAACGGTGAGAAACTTGACTCTCCGTATACAGACAGCATTCCTCTGAGCGGAATTGCGGAAAATGATGTCGAGCTTGCAGATGATGAGTATTTTGTACTCGGAGATAATTCGGACTCCTCTGAGGATTCGAGATTCTCTAACATAGGTAATGTCAAACGCTCGTCGATCAAAGGCAAGCTCTGGCTCAAGATAATGCCGATGTCGGAGATAAGTCTGATAAGATGAAAGGATAGGTAATATTTGAATATACAGTGGTATCCCGGTCATATGACCAAGGCCAGAAGAAAGATAGAAGCAGATATCAAGCTGGTAGATATGGTTATCGAGCTGCTTGATGCAAGATGTCCCATAGCTACGGAAAATCCGGATATAAGACGTATAACAGCCAAGAAACAGCGCCTTATATTGCTTAATAAAGCCGATCTTGCGGATGAGACGGTAACCAAGAAATGGATAGAGCATTTTAAGGAGCAGGGAATAACAGCTATAGCTCTTGATTCCAGAGGAAGAGATTCGATAGACAGGATAAGAAAGGCTGCGGCTGCTCTCACAGAGGCAAAAAGAGAGAAGGAAAGAGCAAGAGGCATAACCGGAGAACGTGCGTTAAAAGCTATGATCTGCGGCATACCTAATGTAGGTAAGTCTACCTTTATCAATTCTATGCTCGGAAAGGCATCTGCAAAGACAGGAAACAAGCCGGGAGTCACCAAGGGAACCCAGTGGATAAATATCAATGACAGCCTGCTCCTGCTTGATACTCCGGGAGTGCTCTGGCCACGCTTTGATGATGAAGAGACGGCAGTATCACTTGCAGAGATCGGTTCGATCAATGATCAGGTCATTAATGTCGAGGAGCTTTCGATAAAGCTTATTGATTTTATGCTTGTAAACTATCGCAGCAATCTGTTTGAAAGATACGGAATAAGCGAAGAGGAGTTCAAAGAAAAAGTCGACAATATGGAGGTTCACGTGCTCGGAGTATCTATAGAGGCTCTTGCTGCGCTTGAGCTTATATCGGTAAAGCGAGGCTGCCTTAAGAAGGGCGCCGAGCCTGATTTTGCAAGAAGCTCCAAACTGATAATCGACGAATTCAGAGCCGGAAGACTCGGACGCATCTCACTACAGAGACCGAAGGTATGAGGATGACTAAGGAAGAAAGAGTCGAGGCAGAGCGTATAAGGCTCGCCGGGATGTTTGAGGATCAGGACGAAATCGCAGACAGAGCGCAAACTGTATTCGGAGTTGATGAGGCAGGCAGAGGACCTTTGTGCGGTCCGGTAGTGGCAGGCTGCTGTATACTAGATAAGACACGGGAGATACTCTGGCTTAATGATTCCAAGAAGATCAGTGAGAAAAAGCGTGAGCTTATATATGAGGATGTCATCAATAATTCGCTTGCTTACGGTATAGGCATCGCAAGTCATGAACGTATAGATGAGATCAATATACTAAATGCCACCTATGAGGCTATGCAGGATGCATATGAGAACTGCCGCAGGATGTATGCCGAACGCGGGTACAATGCGGACGAAGCGGATACGGTAGTGCTCGTGGACGGCAATAAGACTGTTCCGGGTATCCGGGACAGTCAGACAGCCGTAGTTAAGGGGGATGCGAAGTGCCCTTCGATATCTGCGGCATCCATACTTGCAAAGGTCACCAGAGACCGTATGATGATAGAGTACGATAAGGAGCATCCTGAGTACGGAATAGCGAAGCATAAGGGCTACGGAACGAAAGAACATATTGAGGCTATCAGAAAATACGGTGTTACGGATATATACCGAATGTCATTTCTTAAGAATATTTTGAAATAAGGCTGCCGCAATCCCACCGGCTTTAGACCTTGGGTTAAGGTAGCCGGAAGTTGGATATTATTGTATCATTATAGCATGGGAGCATGAAAAGCTAAAAACAGGTACAAATATTTATCGCAATGAATGCAGTAAAAATATCTTGATGCCCGGTTTATGAGCAGGAATAGGCGGCTGTATTTGACAGGCTTGAACCGAACTGTACGGATTTCATAAAAAACGTGGAAAACAAAAACGGAGCAAAAGCGAATAAACGTAAAACGGGCAGCAGATACGAGGATATTGTTGCCCGTTTTCTGTCTCTTAAGGGATACACCGTGCTGGAGCGTAATTATCGCGTAAGGACGGCGGAAATAGATATAATTGCAAGGGATGCGGATACACTTGCATTTGTCGAAGTCAAATACAGAAAAGACTTAAGCTACGGTTATCCTTCGGAGGCCGTGAACCGTCATAAACGCCTTAAGATAACGGAGGCAGCAAGATATTATATAGCCGACAGACATCTGTACAATACCAAGCTGCGATTCGATGTTGTTGAGATAGCCGGGAACAAGATACGGATAATTAAGGATGCTTTTAATGCATAAAAAATATTCGATGCGAACTCATGAAAAGAAGAGAATCGTAGTAAGCGGATTTGATAGAGCAGGGAACGGGTTAAGACACATTATTTCTTATTTGAGAATAAAGTGTTTAATTTTGAAACATTGAATGTGCCTGAATGATGAAAAAAATGAAGTTTGAAGCAGAATTTTGTTTGTCTAAAATTTAACATTATGTTATAGTACACATTGGTTAAAAGTAATGAAATGTTTTGTATGAAATATTAGTTTATTTCGGGAGGTAATCATGAAAGCAATAGTAATCGATCCCAGCGATAACATAGTTGTAGTGCTGGGTCCGGTGGCAAAGGGCGACGAGGTTACTTGGAAGATCGGTGATCAGGATTTTGCAGCTAAGGCAATCGACGACATTCCGATATATCACAAGATGGCTTCCAAGGACATCAAGAAGGGCGATCCTATCGTTAAGTACGGACAGCACATCGGTATAGCAGGCTGTGATATTAAGCAGGGCAATTATGTTCATGTTCACAATGTCGAGAGCCATCGTGAAGACCTTAAGTAATAGGGAGGATATGAATTATGAATTTTTGGGGATACAGAAGACCGGACGGTAAGGTCGGCATCAGAAACAAGGTTCTTATCCTGCCGGCCAGCGTATGTGCGGCTGATACAGCAAGAATTATATCAAATCAGGTTGAGGAGACTGTAACCTTCCATAACCAGAGCGGATGTTCACAGGTTAAGAGCGATCTTGAGCTCACTATGAGAACTATGGTAGGCTTCGCTGCCAACCCTAATATCTACGGAACCGTTGTTGTATCACTCGGATGCGAGGGATGTCAGATGGATTGGGTAGTTGAGGAGATTCAGAAGCGTACCAACAAGCCAATCAAGACATTTATCATTCAGGAGTGCGGCGGAACCATCAAGACTGTCGAGATGGCTGTAAGAGCAGCCAAGGAGATGGTTCAGGAGATGAGCATGCAGCGCAGAGAGGAGTTCCCGATAAGCGAGCTCGTTCTCGGTACAGAGTGCGGCGGATCCGATCCTACAAGCGGAATCGCTTCCAACCCTCTTATCGGTGAGGTCTGTGACAGACTTATCGATAACGGCGGAACAGCTATTTTGTCAGAGGTTCCTGAGTTTATCGGTGGAGAGCATATCCTTGCACACAGAGCAGCAACACCTGAGGTAGGACAGCAGATCCTTGATGTTGTTCACAGATTCGAGGATGATATGCGCCGCGTAGGTGAGGAGATACGTAACGGTAATCCTACACCGGGCAACAAGGCGGGCGGTATCACTACTCTTGAGGAGAAGTCACTCGGATGTATTCATAAGAGCGGACACAGACCGATCCAGGCAGTATATGATTATGCTGTTCTGGTTGACAAGAAGGGACTTGTTATCGTAGATACTCCAGGTAATGATCCGTCATCACTTTCGGGAATGGTTGCATCAGGCGCTACAGTATGTATCTTCTCCACAGGCAGAGGAACACCGACAGGTAACCCTATCGCTCCTGTAATCAAGATAACAGCCAACAAGATAACCTACGGCAAGATGTCGGATAATATCGATATCGACTGCAGCGGACTTCTTGAGGCACCTGAGAATATGCCGCAGATGGCAGATGATACTCTTCAGGAGATCATAAACGTAGCAAACGGTAAGATCACAAAGTCGGAGTCTCTCGGCTTCACAGAGATCGCAATGGCAAGAGTTTGCAACTATGTATAATTAAAACTTACGACTGTCAAGATTTTCTTCTTGACAGTCGTATTCTTTTTTGCTATCCTACTCAAGTATGCCGCATAACAAGGGTAGAAGTGTGTCCGGATGAATCGGATTCCACCCGGAGTAGCGAGTTTTTTTAAGAAGGAGGTACCTTACATGTACGCAATTATCGCAACAGGCGGAAAGCAGTATAAGGTAACCGAGGGAGACATCATAAGAGTTGAGAAGCTTGAGGCCGCTGAGGGTGACAAGATTACTTTTGATCAGGTTCTTATGATCGGCGGAGAGGATGCTGTAATCGGCAATCCTACAGTTTCGGGAGCTTCGGTTTCTGCAACAGTTACCGCTAACGGAAAGGCTGATAAGGTTATTGTATACAAGTACAAGAGAAAGACCGGCTATCACAAGAAGAACGGTCACAGACAGCTTTTCACAGAGGTTAAGATCGACAGCATCACAAAGTAATTTCATGTATTTAAGGAGCTTCGGCTCAGACATACATGCTTGATACACTAATTTTAGGAGGTGTTTTCATGGCTCATAAAAAAGGTATGGGATCCACCAAGAACGGCAGAGACAGTAATTCCCAGCGTCTTGGTATTAAGAGATCTGACGGACAGTTTGTTCTTGCAGGAAATATCCTTTACAGACAGCGCGGAACACGTATTCATCCGGGTACAAATGTAGGTATCGGTAAGGATGATACATTATTTGCCAAGGTTGACGGTATCGTTAGATACGAGAGATGGGGCAGAGACCGCAAGATGTGCTCTGTATATCCGGAGCAGGCTTAATCGGATAAGATTCATTAGGAGGACTGTGTTATTTTATAACATGGTCCTTTGTTTTCTCAGGGAGTAATTTATGTCATTTGCAGATACAGCGAAGATAACAATTAAGAGCGGTAAAGGCGGCGACGGTCACATTTCCTTCCGCAGAGAGCTGTTCGTTCCAAACGGAGGACCGGACGGCGGTGACGGCGGCAAAGGCGGAGATCTTATATTTGAAGTCGACAAGGGCATGACTACTCTTGGAGAGTTCCGCATGAAGAGAAAATATGCCGCGGAAGACGGTGAACAGGGCGGAAAGAAGCGCTGTCACGGAAAGAACGGTAAGGATCTTGTTGTAAAGGTGCCTTACGGAACCGTTGTCAAGGAGGCCAAGACGGGTCAGGTCATCACCGATATGTCCGGAGATAATCTGAGAGAGGTCATCCTTACCGGCGGAAAGGGCGGACTCGGAAATATGCATTTTGCGACTTCTGTCATGCAGGCTCCGAGATTTGCACAGCCGGGACAGCGTGCACAGGAGCTTGAGGTACTGCTTGAGCTCAAGGTCATTGCAGATGTAGGATTAGTAGGATTCCCGAATGTCGGTAAGTCAACGCTTATCAGTATGTCCTCAAATGCAAGACCGCAGATAGCAAACTACCACTTCACTACATTACAGCCTCATCTTGGAGTTGTTGAACTGGGTGACGGTGAGGACAGCTTCATAATGGCGGATATACCCGGACTCATAGAAGGTGCCGCAGACGGTGCCGGACTCGGACATGATTTCTTAAGACACATCCAGCGCTGCCGTGTGCTTGTGCATGTAGTTGATGCCGCAGGTACAGAGGGCAGAGATCCTTTGGATGACATTGCCAAGATCAATGCCGAGCTTGAGAAGTTTGATCTGGATCTTACGGCAAGACCGATGATCATTGCCGCAAATAAGATCGACGCCATCTATGATGAGAATGATGATGTTATAGAACGCATCAGGGCAGAATACGAGCCTAAGGGCATCAAGGTCATGCCTATATCGGCAGCTACAGGCAAGGGAGTCAAGGAACTTCTTTATGCCGTGCTTAAGCTCCTTAAGGAGAATAAGCTTGAGCCGCTCGTATATGAGAAGGAATTTGACATTAAAGCGCATCTCGGGGAGGAGCTGCCGCTTAATATATACAAGGAGTCGGGTAAGGTCTATGTTGTTGAGGGACCTCGTATCGAGAGAATGCTCGGCTATACCAATCTTGAGGACGAGAAGGGCTTTAAGTTCTTCCAGGATTATATGAAGGAACAGAAGATCATTAACGAGCTCAAGAAAATGGGACTTCAGGAAGGCGATACCGTTCGCGTAGGAGGACTTGAATTTGAATATTACGAGTAAACAGAGAAGTGTGCTCAAGGGCATAGCTATGACTGAGGATGCTATCTTTCAGATCGGAAGAAACGGTCTGAGCGATGAGTATATCGAAGCAATTGCCGAGGCACTTGAGAAGAGAGAACTTGTTAAGATACATGTACTCAAAAATAATGATGACGATAAGAATGAGCTTGCAAATGCGATAGCAGAGAGAACAGGATCACTTGTCGTTCAGGTCATAGGAAGCAAGATAGTGCTGTTCAAATATCAGCATGATCCTAAGAAGAGAAAGATAGATATCTGATCTTGTATTAAATACGGTCGGATAAGCTCATGCATCTGTTTTGAGGCGTAAGGATGGGACAGGATATATCGATAGACTATATTGCCAAGGTAAGGGCAGCGGTTAAAAAGAAACAGAACGAAAGACGTTTCGAACATACGCTCGGGGTAGCATATACGGCTGCCTGTATGGCATTTGGAACCGGGATACCTCCGTTAAAGGCGGAGCTTGCCGGTCTGCTGCACGATTGTGCCAAATGTTATACGGACAATGAACTGATTGAGCTTTGCCGAAAAAATGGAGTTGAACTAAGCGATGAGGAGCTTGCTTCACCGCAGGTGATACACGCAAAGTACGGTGCATATCTTGTCAGACATGAGTTTGAGATCAATGATGAGGATATTATTAACGCAGTATGCTATCATACGACCGGAAGACCGGATATGAGCACTCTTGAGAAGATAATCTTCACTGCGGATTATATCGAACCGCTCAGAGACAAGGCATCCGATCTTGATATTGCAAGACGCTTGGCGTTTACAGAGCTTGACGAATGCGTATACGAGATATTGAGTGCTACAGTCGCATACCTGCGCAGAAAAAATGCTTCCATAGTAAGCGACACACTCAACGCATATGAGTGGTACAAAAGCCACAGAAAGGACGATCAATGAATACACAGCCGACAACAAAGGAGATAGTTAAGGCTACGGTTGCCGCACTTGAGGACAAGAAGGCAATGGATATCAGCGTTATCGATATCAGTGCACTTTCAGTTATGGCAGATTATTTTATCATTGCTTCAGCTGACAATATAAGACAGACCGGTGCACTCTGCGATAATGTAGAGGATACACTCGGACGTATGGGAATTGAGCCTAAGCAGATAGAGGGACGCCAGTCTGCAAACTGGATACTTATGGACTATCGTGATGTGATCGTTCATATCTTTGATAAGGAAAACCGTCTCTTCTACGACATCGAGCGTATCTGGAAGGACGGACGTAAGATCGTTGACGTAAACGAGCTTTAAGCTTAAGGAGATATTTCGTTGAAGATCGGCATTATGGGCGGGACCTTCGATCCTATCCATTTCGGACATCTGAATATTGCAAATGCGGCTTTTGAAGAATATTCACTGGATAAGCTCATATTTATGACAGCCGGGGACCCTTATTTCAAACAGGGCTCCGGCGTTTCGTCACCGGAGACAAGATATGAGATGACTAGGCTTGGTACGGCAGACTATCCGCATTTCGAATGCTCCGATATTGAGATTAAGGCGAAAGGGCATACCTATACCGCAGAAACGCTCATAAAATTGAGTGAGCTGTATCCGTCGGGTGAGCTGTTCTTTATAATGGGATTTGATTCTCTTAAGTATCTTGATAAGTGGTACAGACCGGAGACAATATTGGAGAAAGCTGTTATACTCTGTGCTCTGAGAGACGGAAGCAGCATTGCTGAGGCAGAAGATCTGATATCAGAGCTTAAGCGGAAATTTTCCGAAACAGAGGCGGATATACGTATAATCCATACTCCTCTTATAGATATTTCATCAACCATGATACGCAAAATGGTCAATAAGGATGAGGATATTTCCGGGCTTGTGCCGGCCAAGGTGAGAGATTTTATTGTCTCTCAAAAATTGTATAAAAAACTGAGTTAATAAGTTTGTAACATATTAAAGGGTTGACACGACGGCGGTTTTTCACGATAATTATAGAAACGTATTTTTTTGTTAAAATATACGTAACACAATATATACTACTTATGCCGTCGATAATACACTATATGTTGCATACGATGACAGGAAGGGATTTTAGATGGGCTTCTTCGATAAAATAGGCGGATTCAAGAATAGATATGACGATGATCAGGCAGAGGATTTCCTCGATGATGATTATAACGAGGACGGTGACTACGAGGATTACGATGACGAGTATGAGGAGGAAGACGACAGATCCAAGGGTGGCAGTCTCTTCTCAGGTTTTGCTAAGCGCAACAAGTCACAGGAGCAGGATGAACAGCCTAAAGCCTCGGTCTTCTCGCGCAACAAGGTAGTACCTATGCCGCAGAGCAATATGGAAGTTATCATGCTTCGTCCTAAGAATCTGGACGAGTGCAGGGAAGTTGCCGATTGTCTCAACGACGGCAGAGCGGTCATAATCAATCTTGAGGGTATTGACGGTAATTCAGCTCAGAGAGTTATAGATTTCTGCTTAGGTTCCGTATATACCATTGCTGGAGAGCTTAAGGGTATTTCCAATTACATTTTTATTGCATCACCTAAGTCTATCGAGCTTTCCGGAGATTTTAAGGGAGGCATTGATTACAGCAGCAGAGAACAGAGAGCAGATCGCAATCAGCAAAGAGCAGTCGGCGGATACGGATTCTAAAGTTGACATATGAATATTAAACAGTACATAAGAAATGCAGTCTCGGTACTGCCGGGTATCATTGTACTGATAGCATTGGATCAGATCACAAAGTATGCAGCCGTTGCAGGGCTTAGGGATTCTGGTCCATATGTTATTTTAGACAATGTTTTGGAATTACTTTATATAGAAAACAGAGGGGCGGCTTTCGGTATCATGAACGGGATGAGAGTATTCTTTCTGATATTGGCACCGCTTATATCATGTGTATTGCTTGCCGGGATAGCATGCATACCTAAGGAAAGAAAGTATCTCCCTCTTAAGCTTACTTTAAGCGCAATTATAGCAGGTGCGCTCGGTAATTTTATAGACAGACTTATCAACGGATATGTAGTTGATTTTATCTATTTTATGCCTATAGATTTTCCTGTTTTTAATGTTGCCGATATATATGTGACTTGCGGAGCTTTTATGCTGGTGATACTAATTATGTTTAAGTACAGTGATGAAGATCTTGCCTACTTTTCATTTCTTCGTGAGCATTTTTGATAATAATTCGGACGGATGACATTTTCATATAATTCGGAAAAACAGAATAAAGAAAGACTGGACTCATATCTTGCCGAGCGGCTTACGGATATGAGTCGTTCGCGTATCCAGTCTCTCATCAAATCGGGAGATGTTACTGTGAACGGGGCCAAGACAAAGGCAGGATATATACTTGCGTCGGGAGATACTATAGATGTAAATATCCCGGAGCCGGAAGTGATAGATATATGTGCCGAGGATATTCCGCTTGATGTAGTATATGAGGATGATGATGTTATAGTCATCAATAAGCCTAAGGATATGGTGGTACATCCTGCCAACGGACATTATTCAGGAACCCTGGTCAATGCATTGATGCATCATTGCAAGGACTCACTAAGCGGGATAAACGGCGAGATGCGTCCGGGTATCGTCCATAGAATTGATAAGGACACCACGGGACTTATTATTGCGTGCAAGAATGACAAGGCACATAACTGTATAGCGGCTCAGCTTGCGGAACACAGCATAACAAGACGGTATATCGCATTGGTATATAATAACTTCAATGTTGATGAGGGTACGGTAGATGCCAATATCGACAGAAGCAAAGCGGATCGCAAGATGATGGCGGTATGTCCTTCTTATGAAGGGCGTACTGCGGTGACTCATTACAAGGTGTTGGAGAGATTTCCGGCACATGCACAGTATAAGATACCGATGACACTTGTGGAGTGTAAGCTTGATACCGGAAGGACTCATCAGATAAGAGTTCATATGTCACATATAGGACATCCGCTTGCAGGAGATGATACCTACGGCATCAAGAAGGATGTGTTTGCAGGTAAAGGCCAGTATCTGCATGCGGCCGTGCTTGGCTTTACACATCCGAGTACAGGTGAGCGAATGGAGTTTTCGGCTCCGCTCCCGGATTATTTTGAAGAAACGCTTAAGAAACTGAAGAGTTAACGAATGCAAAGATTTAAAGAGCTTTTAAACAATAAGAACATTATAAAAGCAATGCTTGTCGGATATCTTGCGGCTTTTGTTTTTGTGTTGCTTGCATTTGGCATAAAGAGCATGCCAAGTGAGGAAACAGCCGAGGAAAAAGCCGTTGAGGAAAGTGTATCAAGAGATGGCTTTACCTATTCAAGGCCGACCTCGAGTCTTAAAACTATAGCGGCATCAGAGGATGATGAAAAATTTGTACCGGCTCCCGATAAGCTTAATCTTGCGTATTTCTTCCCTGACGGAGCAGATACTTCAGATTCGATCAACTCGTACGGAGGAAAGATATATACAGCGCTTAACTCCAGGAATGCCGAGTATTTTGCATCATATTTCGACCTTACAGACAGAACACCAAAGGCAATCGCATCTGAGTTCGGACTTGGTATCGACAGAGTCATGGGTAAGTATAATCCCAACGATTCATCGCAATCAGCAGATGATCCGTCATCGTGGACAGTCAACAGCTTTAGAAATGTCAATGTAAATTTCTATGACGGAGACGGCAATCACATAAGCGGATATTATAACGTTCAGGAGATAATGGCTCTCGCAAGTGTCTATGCTTATTATCATGAAATGGACGATTATGAGGCTATGCAGGAATACTGTGAAACACTTTTTTCAGCTTCGGTAAGCTCAAAGGTGTCACTCGGCAATGTTTATTACGATTCGGGCTGTCTTAACAGGACAGTACAGCAGGAGGCGGATGAGGCTATCGCTTTAGAGCGTGCTCAGACTCAGCTTGAGGGAGGAACGGGTGTAAATCCTCTCCAGACAACAGGCTTAAGTGCCTCTGAAACTACAGCATCAGCCTCGGAATATGTAACTGTAAATGTGAATGACGCTGAAACTGTTCCGACAGGTTATGCAGCTGCAAACGGAGATCTCTCAATGACAAGGACGGCAGCTGCGACAGAAAATAGCAGTTCGGCAGGAAATTATGAGGAGAGATCTTCGGCTGTGATCTACGATCACACAGCTGCTTCACAGGAAAATGCGACATCCGGTGGTGGCTTATCCTCAAAGAAGAACACTTGGCAGAAGATCAACGATAATGTTGTTGTTTCTCCGGGGACGGCACAGACGGAAGCGCCGACAACAGCTGCTCCGGAGGCACAAAGCGAGGTTCCAGATACGACGGCAGCGGTCGTTGGCGCTGCAGACACCGGTTTTGCAGATGCAGCATTCGCTTCACTGTCAGAGGATACTCCTATATTTATGAACGGCGCAGCCGCAAGCAGCTTATATGATAATGTTGTGGTCTCTCCGGCAAGTAACGGAACAACGGCAGCTGCAAGTTCTTCATCGGAGACTCAGGCGGAAAAAGCAGCATCCGTAAGTGAGAGCACTGCGGCAGCCGGAAACTCAGAGCAGACTCCGCAAGCTTCGGCCGAGACACAGACAAGCGGAGAAACTAAAACGGCGGCAGAGACAGCTACAGCAGACTCAGAAAAGATGACGGTATCACAGTCATATTGTCCGGGACATATAGATCTCTATGTAAGTATTACGATCAAAGGAATAGATGATAAGAATTCCCTGTTTAAGGCAGATCCTATAGGAAACAACAAGGATAATTTCAATGATGAGTGGCAGGGATGGACAGAAGATAAGATAGAGCTTGCTAAAAAGCTCTGTGAACAGGACTGGCTTGAAAACTACGGCCTTTCGATATCTTCCATCAAGGTGTCGACTTCACTGACTACAGAGCAGATAAACAGTTATCTTAACTCACTTTCGCCGGATGTTTCGGTAACGAGAAAGAATATAGTTGAGTATGCACTGAATTCGGTAGGCAAGATACCTTATTACTGGGGTGGTAAGCCCTCCGGAGGCGGTTACAGCAGCAACAACTTCTATACTCTGACCAGTCCGGATTACAGAGGCCGTATCCTTAAGGGACTTGATTGCTCAGGCTGGATAAACTGGGTATATTGGTCCGTGACAGGGCACAGTCTTGACGGAGAAAGTACCGGTACGCTTATAGGCTGCGGACGCAGGATACAGCGTTCAGAGCTGAAACCGGGAGATATTATAATACGTACAGGATCGGATGCCCATGTTGTCATGTTCCTTTGCTGGGCACAGAACGGTAATTTCATCGGCATACATGAGACCGGAGGAGTCATTAACAATGTAATAGTATCCGAGATGACGGCAAGCTGGCCGTATTACAGATCATTGCTTGATTAGCATACAAACGAAATTTTGATTTATAGCAAAAGCGTATCAGTATGGGATATTTATGAAAATGTCGCTGTACCGGTACGCTTTTTGTAGGATTGCGCGAGTACGCAGTAGTCCGTATTTAATCGATAAGAAAAATTAAGCACTAAGAAATAAAACATATTTTCTGCGGTGTTTTGTCTTAAAAACAGCATTCTGCGGTATTTTGAGGTGTACCGAAGTAAATATATATGTTAAAATGTTTTGATGTATGTGCTGCATTGCATCTACAAACTTTATCAATAACCAATCGTTTAATCAGACGATTAAATGTAATAATTCTATTAATCAGAGGTGGTCTTTATATGACATCACAGGAACTTAAGACTATATGTCGCGAGACAAGAAAAGATATCATCAACATGATATCCAATGCCGCAAGCGGACATCCGGGCGGATCGCTTTCGTCGGTAGAGCTTATGACAGCTGTGTTCTATACACAGATGAGACTTGATCCTAAGAACCCTCAGGATCCTGACAGAGACAGATTTGTACTCAGCAAGGGTCATGCGGCTCCTTGTTACTATGCACTTCTTTGCCGCAAGGGCTTTTTCGGCAAGGAAGCCTTTGAGAACTTCCGTCAGATAGACGGTATGCTTCAGGGACATCCGTCAGTTAAGACTACCCCGGGAGTAGATGCTTCAACCGGATCACTCGGACAGGGCTGCTCTATCGCCGTAGGTATGGCTCTCGGTGCAAAATGTCAGGGTAAGGATACAAAGGTATATACCATACTCGGAGACGGAGAGTGTCAGGAAGGACAGATCTGGGAGGCATTTATGTCTGCCGCTCATTATAAGCTTGACAATCTTACTATTATGATAGACTGGAACGGACTTCAGATCGACGGTCGCAATGACGAGGTAATGTCTCTCGGAGATCTTCATGCCAAGCTTGCTGCTTTCGGACTTGAGGTCATTGAGCTTGCCGACGGTAATGATATCGATGCCGTAGTGGAGGCACTCAATAAGCCTGTATCCGGTAAGCCTAAGTGCATACTTGCACATACCGTTAAGGGTAAGGGTGTATCCTTTATGGAAGATCAGGTTGGCTGGCACGGTAAGGGACCGAATGCCGAAGAAAGAGCCGCAGCACTTGCGGAATTGGAGGGCTAAGTATATGGCAGATAAGATAGCTACACGTGAGGCATACGGAAGAGCACTTGCCGAGCTGGGCAGATTAAATGATAAGGTAGTGGCATTTGACGCAGATCTGTCGGGTTCTACTATGTCCAAGTATTTCAGAGCAGAGTTCCCGAACAGATTTTTTGAGGCAGGTATTGCGGAAGCCAATATGATAGATATGGCGGCAGGCGCATCTACAATGGGACTTATTCCGTTCTGCTCAACATTTGCAATGTTTGCTACAGGCAGAGCCTATGAGCAGATAAGAAACAGCGTTGCATATCCTCATTTCAATGTTAAGATCTGCGGATCTCATGCAGGTCTTTCAGTAGGTGAGGACGGAGCCAGCCATCAGTGTATTGAGGATATAGGACTTATGAGACTTATACCGGGTATGACTGTTATTGCTCCTGCGGATGCAACAGAGGCAAGAAAGGCAGTATTTGCTATAGCTGATTTTGACGGTCCGGTATATATCCGTACAGCAAGACTTGCAACTCCTGTTATGGATGAGCAGCCTTTCGTTATCGGTAAGGCTAATGTCCTTACTACCGGAGATGATGCTGTAGTATTCACTTATGGTCTTATGGTATCCGAGGCACTTGATGCTGCCAAGATACTTGAGGCTGAGGGTATCAAGCTTACTGTTGTTAATATGCACACCATCAAGCCTATAGACAGAGAGTGTGTACTTCGTCAGGCAGCAAGATGCGGTAAGGTCTTTACACTTGAGGAGCACAGCATTATCGGAGGAATCGGAGATGCTGTTGCCGATGTACTTATGGGCAAGGTTTCATGCAGCTTCCATAAGATAGGTGTAAGAGATGAGTTCGGAAGATCGGGCAAGGCACTTGACGTGCTTAAGGCATACGGTCTTACGGCACCGCAGATAGCGGAGGAAATTAAGGGTGAGTTATGAGCCCCGATGATAAACAGGATAATTTATTAAGAGATTTCATCAAGTATATAATACCTGCTGTGACTGCACAGTGGGTATATACTTTATATGCGATTGTTGATGGAATGTTTGTTTCGAGAGGCGTATCGGAGAAGGCTTTTGCCGCGGTCAGCCTCTCGTATCCGTATGTAAGTCTGCTTTTTGCACTTTCACTTGCATTTGCGGTAGGAACCTCGGCGGTGGCATCTATATATATGGGAGAGGGAGACCATGAGACGGCTTGTGAGAGATTTACCCAGAATATCTGTGTGAATCTTGTTATAGGAGTCATACTCACGGTTCTTTCTCTTGTTTTTTTGTCACCTATCTGCATGCTTCTCGGAGATCCTGATCCTGAGATACTGGACTCAATGAAGCAGTATATAGGCAACATAGCTCCGTTTTCATGTGCCTTTCTTATGTCATACATCTTTGAGATACTGATGAAGGCAGACGGATTTCCCGAAAAGTCCACACTCATAGTTTCATTCGGAGTTGTCTTCAATATCTTTCTCGATTATGTGTTTGTAATAGTTCTTAAGAGAGGAGCTGCCGGTGCGGCATTTGCAACCGGATTGACTCAGCTCATACTTACGGTCATATATTTGTCGCATTTCATACAGCGAAAAGGACGGCTTAAGTTTACACGTTTCAGATTCGTATTGAGTGAGCAGCTTAGGATATTCAGAAACGGTATGTCTTCGGGAATAACGGAATTTGCTCCCGGAATGCTTACCTTCATCTTTAACCGTTTTATATTGATGTATCTGGATGCAGACAAGGTTATTACCTACAGTATAGCGGACTATGCGTCATGTCTGATAATACTTTCCTGCAACGGACTTGCTCAGGGCGCACAGCCGCTGATAAGCTTCTATCACGGAGCATGTGAGGAGTCAAAGGTCAAGAGATTGTTCAGGTATCTGATGGTTTCATCGCTTGCATTCTGTCTTATCAGTCTTGTTGTGATGTATGCCGGAGCCGGAGTATTTACCTCACTGTTCCTTGACAACAAGGAGTCAGAGCTCTATCTCTATACGGTGAAGTTTTTCAGGATATTTATGCTTAATCTCGCATTTGCGGGATTCAATCTGGCAATGTCCGGATATTATACATCGGTGGAGAGAGCTTTTGAGGCGATGCTGATATCTTTATGCAGAAGCTTCCTGCTTATAGTGTTGTTTCTTGTGATCTTCACACAGATATTCGATAAGAACTCTATATGGTGGGCATCTCCTGCAGCGGAAGCGGCGACATTTATCATAGCAGCTCTTACGCTGTTCAGGCGTCCATTATTCGAGTACGATAAAGAACTATCCGACGATATTGTTGAGCTTTCAGACGGGCAAAGATGGGATTATTAAGTAAAAATTGCAATGCGACATAGTTTCGTTGTGGCGAAGCTGTATCAATGGTTTTAAGACGTACGGACACAGTATCTGTAAAAGGATGCTGTGTCCGTTATTTTGTAGGAAAAGGAAATTGCGCCCTATGAGAGAAATAAAAAGCGCCCAGCGGGATGCTTGACTCGTGCGAAGGAGAAAATTTTCGCAAGCGACCGCACTCGGCGCGTGTGTGTGCTAAGGCACATTCTTTTTGTATAAAGCTTTGATTGACTTGTGTTTAGCGCACATTTACAATTAAATTAGAGTAACATTTTAATATTGTCGGTTCGTTTTTCGGTAAAAACTACAGGAAGTACGGAACTGCACTGATTACAGTGTACACGGAGTTAAGTAACAGAGTTTTATTCAGATATTGTCGTAAAGGAGAGAAGATATGTATTGCTCAAATTGCGGTCATAAGAATGATGACAATGCTGCTTTCTGCGAGGAATGCGGTCATAAACTTGAACAAGCGCCGGATATGCATGCAGCCGGTCCGAATACGTCTGAGGTTCCGGGTTCGGGTGGACAGGGAACTGTACCGGGCGTTGATAGGAATAATGGCACAACCGGAGCCGCCGAACGGAATCCGTATAGAAAGAAAGATAACAAGGCTAAACTTATACTGATACTTGCTGTCGGCTTTGTACTTGCCATTGTGATATTCGTTGTCGTTATCTACACTGTATATCACAAATTAACATCCCATATTATGGATAAAGACGGTATGATCAATCCTTATGTTACCGAGCAGGAAAGCGAGGACGAATACGACTTCGGTTCTGACATATCCGATGAAAAAACAGAGGAGGATGATGCCGACGAGGATGATGAGGAAACTTCGTACAAAGTCGATGCCAAAGCCTTTCCTGACAGTGTGGTAGGTTCGTGGTATGACGGTAACTTTAATATCAGCACCGCAGACGGCAAGAACTTTTCGATAGTTTATTCGGAAAAGCTCAATAACGGTATGTCGGTACGATATACGCTTAACGGAATATACGCAAATGATGATAAGGGAGAGCGTATCAAATGCAGCGGAAATGCTGTCTGCTATGATGAAACCTTGCTTCCGCATATTGAAAAGGTAAAGCTTGATGACATTTACATTTATACCGAGGACGAGTCGGTTGTAGTGCATAATGAGATTAGCGGAGAGGAGTTTAGTTTCGGACAGATCGGGGATAAGGAAGCTCCAAAAGAGATATATTATCTTGGAAATGAGGCATTCAGTAATAATGCTTCAATGAATACAGGCTTTGTCTTTGCCAACAGTGAATACATGGAGGATTTTACCGTTGGACCGTTAAAATTAAATGTTCCGTATTGGGCAAATGAATCTAATTTCCTTGTACAGGAGGAAGGCTATGACAACAGCGGCTATGCTGCGGTTGACGGAGACTCTGTTACGAGCTGGCAGATGGAGGGCGGAGGTCTCGGTGACTGGATGTCCTGGGATTACGGAGAAGAGATAGATGCTGATGTGATATCGCTTCAGTTAGGTAATTGGAGAGATTACGAGCGCTATATGCAGAATGACAGAGCTAAGACTCTCAAGATAGTGCTCTATAATGAATATCGTCTTGATAAGAACGGTTACAGAAAAGAATTTGTTATTTATGCTGACTTTCCGGACGATATGATAGAGTTCGGAATAAAGCTTCCTCACAGCTTTACAGCTACGGGCGGAGAGATAGATATACTGGATAAGTATGACGGAGAGTTGTATGACGATATGTGTATCTCTGAGATCAAGGTATTCACAAGAGGAGAGTGAACGGAATAAAATAATCGGAGCTTGTCAAAACGACAGCTCCGATTGATTTTTGTCGAATATAATAATTTTGATATTATTCCGAGAAGTTAAGTCTTAGCATTCAAAACAATATATTGTTTATCATACAGCCTTCTTGGCAGCTTTCTTGCTCTCCATATTAGTTACGATAATAGCAGCGGAAGCATCACCAGTGATGTTGAGAACTGTACGTCCCATATCGAAGATACGGTCAACACCGGCAACAAGTGCGATACCCTCGATAGGAAGACCTACTGAGGTAAGTACCATGGTAAGCATGATCATACCTGATCCCGGAACACCTGCTGTACCGATAGAAGCAAGAGTAGCTGTGATAACGATAGTCATCATCTGAGCAAAGGTAAGATCTATGCCGAAGCATGCAGCAATGAATACAGAGCAGACACCTTGATAGATAGCTGTTCCGTCCATGTTGATGGTAGCACCGAGCGGAAGAACGATGGATGTAACCTCCTTGGAAGCACCGAGCTCTTCTGTGCACTCCATGTTGATCGGAAGTGTTCCTACAGATGAAGCACTTGAGAAAGCAAACATCATTGCAGGAAGCATACCCTTAAAGAACTTTGCAGGGTTCATGCCTCCGAGAACCTTGACTGCCGTACTATATATGATGGCACCATGGAAGAAATAGCATATGTAAGCAGCTAAAAGAACCATAGCGAGTGAGCCTATGATCATAGCACCGTTGCTTGCAACAACAGGGCAGAGAAGACAGAAAACACCGATAGGTGAAAGCTTGATGATAAGCTCCATTGCCTTCATAAATACCGAGTTAAGACTGTTGATAAGAGTAACAACAGGCTCAGCCTCTTTGCCTACAAGTATAATAGAGAAACCTATGATAAGTGCTGCAACAATGATCTGAAGCATCGAAGCATCTGCCATAGGAGCGATAAAGTTCGATGGGAAGATGTTAACGATGGTATCCATGAAGCTTGTTGCTTCCTTTGCCTCGTAAGCAAGATCGCTGGTAGCAAGAACCGGGAAGAAGCGCTTGAATATAACAGCACCTGCAAGACCTATACAGGTTGCGAAGGCTGTTGTGCACATATAATAGATAACAGTCTTTGCACCGATAGAACCGACCTTTCTGATATCAGACATGGAAATGATTCCGCTGAGTATGGAAACAAGAACTATAGGACATACGATAAACTTGAGCAGGTTCAGAAAGATGGTTCCGAACGGCTTTATGTAGCTCTGAGTAAAATCGGCATAGTTCTGAAGTGCTATACCTACAACGATTGCGAGAACAAGAGCAATAAAGATCTGTACCGCAAGTGACAGCTTCTTTTTTTCAGTGTTTGTGTTCATATAAATGATCCCCTCAATGTATTATGAAAAAGAATGTGCCTTGGCACATTCTCGCGCCGAGTGCGGTCGCTTGCGACAAATTTCTTCTTCGCGCGAGTGCGCATCCCTGCGGAGCGTGTTTTTAATTCATAGGACGCAAGTTCCTATGAATTAAAAAAATCCATTTGCACATTATAGCACAAATAATTTGCGTGCAAAGTAAGTTTGTAAGATAAAAAGAATGCAAACCATATATATTTGAAAGTAATCTATATAAAAAACACATGCATAAGTCACTTGTTGCCGGCTGCCTGTATACGTAGAAGATCGGCTGAAGCAAAACTGAGTTCTACATTATTAAGATTGATCTCGACAACTGTATTGGTAACAAAGAACATGCCGTCATTTTCAGATAAGTCGAAAAGTTAAGCACATAGGATGTTTGAGGAATTGTACATGGGACGTAAATAGGGCAGAAGATGGGCTTTTAATGCCGTATCAGACCGAAACTAAGCATTTTTAATGACAGTATTTTGCGTGCAAAAAACTGAAAAGCCCATATTTTAAGCGATATTTGCATGTCTATTGGGTAAATATGATAAAAATTCCGGTAATTCCTTGGGCAACATTGAGACTATATTTTTTTACGAAAATAATATATCATCAACATAGGACGTTGAAAGAGAAAAACCACACAAAGTAGGATTTATTTTTGGAGGCATATTTATAATGAAAGTAGGTTTAATTTATACAAGCACAACACCTGAGCTTATCGCAGACGTTGAGCGTGAGGTAAGATCACAGATCGGAGATGAGGCAGAGCTCTACAGTCTGCAGGATCCGTCGATACTTGCAGAAGTTCGCGAAGCAGGTTATGTTACAACAGCTCCGGCTGCAAGACTTATCGGTATGTACATGAAGGCAGCCGAGGAAGGCTGTGATGCGGTACTTAACCTCTGCAGCTCGGTTGGAGAAGTTGCCGATTGTGCACAGGATTGTGCTAAGTACATCGGAATGCCGATAGTAAGAGTTGACGAGGAAATGTGCCGCGAGGCTGTACGCAAGGGAACAAGGATAGGTGTTATGGCTACACTTCCTACAACACTTGAGCCTACAAAGAATACTGTTAAGCGTATGGCACGTGAGAACAACAAGAAGATCGAGATCGTTGACTGCCTCGTTGACGGAGCATTCGGACTTGATCAGGAACAGTTCAGAGCCCGCATGAGTGAGTGTGCCGCTACTATCGCAGATAAGGTAGATGTTATCGTACTTGCTCAGGGTTCAATGGCTTACTGCGAGCAGTATCTTGCAGACAAGTTTGGCAAGGTGGTACTCAGCAGCCCGAGATTCGGTGCGGCAGAGCTTAAGAAGGCACTTGTTAAGTAAGGTCTTATGTAAAGGAATATTCACACTGTGTGTTTATTAAAAAAGGAAAAAAAGAAAGGGACAGTAATTATGAAAAAATTAATTGCACTCGCTACAGTAAGCGCAATGGTTTTAGGTCTTGCAGCATGCGGCGGCAGCTCAACATCAACAACCACAGCAGCACCTGCTGAGACATCGGCAGCAGAAGAGACTACAGCAGCAGCTGCAGCAGCTTCAGGAGATTCTATCGTACTTAAGCTCGGTGTATCAACAAACGAAGAGGATCCGAGAACAAAGGCAGCACAGCAGTTCAAGGCTGATGTTGAGGAGAAGACAGACGGAGCTGTTACAGTAGAGATCTATACTTCGGGTCAGCTCGGCGGTGATGCAGATCTTATCAACTCTATCGCTCTTGACTCAGGTACATGCGATATCATCATCACTGATGCTTCTAACTTCGCAACATATGAGCCTAAGATGGGTATCTCAGCTCTTCCTTTCCTTTTCGATGACTTTGATAAGGCTTGGGAGTTCATGGACGGCGAGATCGAGGCTGCTGCAGAGGAGCTTCTTATCGAGCAGAACATGAGAGTACTTGCTCACTATGACAATGGTTTCCGTTGTGTAACAAACTCTAAGGGTGCTATCGAGTCTCCTGATGATATGAAGGGACTTCTTATCCGTACTCCTGAGAACCCGGTTATCATGGCTACAATGACAGCACTCGGTGCTAACCCACAGCCGCTTGCATTCTCAGAGCTTTATCAGGCACTTCAGCAGAAGACCTATGATGCTCAGGAGAACCCGATCCCGGTTATCTACAACAACAACCTCTTCGAGGTTCAGCAGTACTTAAGCGTTACAAACCACATCTACTCAGGTATGTGCTTCACTATCGCAGAGAGCACATGGCAGAAGCTTTCAGCAGATCAGCAGACAATCGTAGCAGACGCTGCAACAGCATCAGCTGAGTATGATCGTCAGATGAACAGAGAGCAGACAGAGTCTCTTGTTTCAAAGCTTGAGGAGAACGGCATGAAGATCAACTATCCTGATCTTGCTCCTTTCAAGGAGGCTACAGCTTCTGTTCTTACAGACAATGCAGACACCTACGGCGAGCTTATGGATCAGCTCCAGGATTGGCTTGCTAAGTAATCAGAGCTTGTCTTGATACAAATTCAATTTTGACGACGTATCCTTTTCACTTAAGAAAACGGATCGACTTCACAACTGAACAACATTAATCTTAATAGGACGGGCGGGGCTTGATCGCTCTGCCCGTCCTAATCTTTTCCTAAATTAGGAATTATCGCATTTTTATCATTAGAAAATAAATTAACAGCACCGGATAAAACGGAGACGAAAGCTGAATAAGTTTTCAGGAGTTATCCATTCCGGATGCGGATTTTCATCAAAATCATTCTTACTTTCGGGTTTTGGAAAGGGAAGTTGGGATCTATGAAGAAAATACAGACAATCTTGGATAAGGCCAGTACGGTCGTTTCGGCGGCTCTGTGCGCAGTCATGATGGTTATTCTGTTGGCAAACGTAATATTGAGATATATTCCGGGTATCGGAGGATTTAAATGGTATATGGAGGCAGGTCAGTATCTGAATGTCTTTTCTATGCTCCTTGCAGGTATCGGAATTACTGTAACAAGAACACATCTTCATGTTGAACTTGTGGATGCAATGGTAGCCAAGGCACCTGCTCTTAAGAAGATACATGCATGCATCGTTTCCGTATTCATAGCATTATTCTATGTGCTTATGACATATTCGGGATGGATGCTCTGCACCAAGGCTAAGCAGGCTGTTTCTACCATGCCGCAGTTCACCATGGGTCAGGTATATACGATATTCCCGATAGCAGGTGTACTTTGCATCCTTGCTACTATTGTTGATATTCTGGTAGTACTTACCGATAAGGAGGAGGAAAACAAATGATTGCCTGGTTATTAATTTCATTCTTTGTTCTGCTCTTTCTCGGAGTTCCGATTGCAATGTCACTCGGACTTGCAGCTATGGGAGGAATTTTCTTCCTTAACGGAGGAGCTCCGGTAACTATCACTCAGCGTATGTTTGAGGGTATCAACTCATGGGCACTGCTTGCTATTCCGCTTTATACCTTTGCGGGATATACAATGTCCAAGGGCGGCATCTCAAAGAGACTTATGGATTTCTGCTATGCCATCGTAGGCCATATCTACGGCGGACTTGCTCATGTAAATGTCCTTTCGTCAATGATTTTTGCAGGTATTTCAGGCTCGGCCGTTGCAGATACAGCAGGTGTATCCGGTATGTTCATGCCTGAGATGATAAGAAAGGGATATTCCAAGAAATTTACGGTTGCCGTTACGGCAATATCATCTACAATAGGTATTATTATACCGCCGTCTATCCCTATGGTAGTTATGGCAGGTATCTGCTCAATATCTACAGGTAAGCTTTTCCTCGGTGGTATCATACCGGGTGTTATGTGCGGCCTTGCTCAGATGGTAGTTTCATACTTCATGGCAAAGAAAGAGGGCGTACAGAGAGAAGAGGGACATTTCGAGATCAAGCCTCTTATCCATGGTTTCATGGAGAGCTGGCCTGCACTCCTTATGCCTATCATCATCGTTGGCTCCATCACTCTTGGTATCGTTTCACCTACTGAGGCCGGTGTTATAGCTGTTGCTTACGGACTCTTTGCAGGAGGTATCGTATACAGAGAGCTTACCTGGGCTGATATTAAATTCGGTTTACTTGATACAGTCAAGGTATCGGGACGTATATTCATTGTCATTGCTGCAGCTAAGCTCTACACAGTTATGCTTACCACAGCAGGCTTTGATAAGTGGATGGCAAATACAATGCTTGGTTTCTCAACCAATCCGACAGTCATCCTCTGCATGATACTTCTCCTTTTCTTCATTGTTACAATGTTCATGGAGAGTATCGCAACACTTACCTTGTTTATGCCTATCCTGTATCCTATCGCAATGAGCGTAGGAATCGATCCTGTAGTACTCTGTGTACTTATCACAGTAGTAATCGGTATCGGACTTGTTACACCTCCTGTAGGAATGTGTATCTATGTCGCTTGTGATCTTCAGGATATTTCGGTAGGTGAGGTATTCCCGACACTTCTTCCGTTTATAGCTGCTACATTTATATGTATAGCACTTATGATCGCATTCCCGCAGCTTGTGTTGCTTCCGACTTATCTGATGGCATAAGCTGACTATAAAAAAACTGCCGGCAGCCGCATTTACATAATCCTTATGAAAAATGTGGCTGCCTTAAGGAGTTAATTATGCCAGAAAAGGAACTTCAACAAGCAAATACTGTCGTTGACAGAGTTATGAACGGAATTATCAACGATATTATTGCCGGCAAGATAAAGCCGGGAGAAAAACTTGCCACCGAGCCTGAGCTTTCACAGCAGTATGGGGCAGGACGCAATTCAGTCCGCGAAGCAATCAAGATGCTGCAGGCCTTCGGTGTCGTATATATCAAGAGAGCTGACGGAACCTATGTCAGCGAGAGCTATGAGCAGAAGATGCTTGATCCTGCGCTATACAGTCTGATACTCAGACGAAACAGCAGAGACGATTTCGTGGATCTCAGAGCAATGATGGACATAGGTGTGCTTAATGTCATCATCTCACGCAAGGATTTTACAAAGTGTCTGCCGGGTCTGTATCTTACTTTCGGAGAGCTGACAGCAGAGCTTCATAAAGATGAGCCTGATATCGATAAGGTAATGGAGCTTGACAACAGATTCCATGCCGAGATAGCAAGCTCAGCAAACAACCCGATGATCAATACCATAGTCGATTACATCAACCGTCTGACCTATCCGAGCAGATTTGAGACTACAAAGAGGGTATTGGAAAGCGGTAATGTTGATGACTTCTGTTCGCTTCACAAAGAGATGATCGGAGTGATCGAAGAGAGAAGAGTAAGCGATATTACCAAGGTGGTCTATGATCACTATGTATATTGGAAATAAAGCATAAGGCTGTACTGCCGGTAATTGAACGAGTAAACGTTTATGACCGGCAATTGGCTGAAGCTATAAAATAAGTAAGGTGTTAAAAAGTATGAAGAAGATTCTTATATCGGTGGCTCCTGTAGATGCCGCCGACAAATTAAACAACCCGAGAGCAATCGCCAGGGATGTTTATGATTGTTATAAGAACGGTGCATGCATGGTTCATTTGCACTGCCGTGACTTAAACGGTGCTCTTACGCCGGATGTAAGTCTCCTTGAGGAGACGGTCGATTATATCCGTCAATACTGTCCCGACATCATCATAGAAATATCCACGGGAGGCGTATCGAACCTCACTATAGAGGAGAGATGTCAGACCTGCTATCCGTCATGGGTAGAGACGAACAGCCTTAACGTAGGATCTGTCAACCTCGGAACAGCGGTCTATCAGAACCCTATCAAGGATGTTGAGTATTGCGTAAGCAAGATCATGGAGAACAACAAGACTCCGGATATCGAGGTCTTTGAGCTTGGTATGATCAATACCGTAAGAGAGCTTGACGAGAAATTTCATTTCAAGCGTCCGCTTTTCTTCGCACTTGTCTTCGGACATGCGGGAGAGATGCCGGCAACCGTTCCGGCACTTGATCATATGATAGCTGCATTGAATGAGAATTTCCCTGCTTCAAATGATGTGCTTTGGGGTTATACCCAGGCTCACAGAAGCGACTGGGAGATGGTCAAGGTGGCACTTGATAAGGGAGCGGCAGGAGTAAGAGTAGGCTTTGAGGATTCGCATTGTCTCGGAAACGGAGAAATATCCGATACCAACTCTGCGATAATAGCCGATCTTGCAGATGTCATAAAGTCCAAGGGCATGATGCCTATGACTCCTGATGAAGCAAGAGCAATGCTCGGAATACCTCCCCTTAAAAGGAGATTTTGATAATGGTAATTCAGGGAGTTTCGTATCTTTCTGATTTTGAGGCCAAAAAAGCAATTATTGCCGCAGCATCCAAGCTCTATCAAAGGGGCTGGATGATAGCGGGGGACGGCTCTTTAAGCGTAAAGGTAGGTCCCAATGCCATATGGGTGACTATAGAGGGAGCCGATAAATCGGCGCTTACTCAGGATCAGCTTGTCCGTATTGATCAAAACGGCAAGCAGATGGCTACCAATAAGCCTAAGCCTCTCGGAGACGATATAGAGACGCATTTAAGAATTTATAAGGAAAACGACAGGGTCAGAAGCATAGTACATGCTTATCCTATAGCTGCACAGAAGCTTGCCGTTAAGGGCAAGAGCGTGGAGGCGGCTGCATTTACACCGGCGGTAAGACGTCTCGGAAGAGTGCAGACGGTAGGAGCGCTAAAGAGCGAACAGGTCATAAGCGACGTTTCACTGCTTGCCAAAAACGATAACGGGGTTATCGTACAGGGAGACGGCTGCATGATGTGGGGCAAGACGCCTCAGGAAGCTGCCGACTATGTCGAGGTGCTCAATTACTACTGTGAAGCGGCCTTTGTGCTGTCTGAGGAGAAGGCACAGGCTCCGCTTATGGTAAATGCCCAGGCTTCGGGCTTTATGCCTATATCAAGACCTAGCTGCACAGCAGACTGCTCGGTATGCGGCAATGCCGGATGCAGAGAGAGACGTACCGGCGTTCAGGCTTATTATCCTGTACAGGCTGCAACAACAAATTCGGAGAAGACTGAGGAAAAGGGCTGTGACGGAAGCTGTGATACCTGCTCATTTATCGCATGCGCCGACAGAAAAGCTTCAAAATGCAGCGGCAACTGTGTAAGCTGCGGCGATACAGCCTGTGTTCACAGGACCGAAGCTGTCACGGATGACGAAGCTTCATATACCTCGTCGATACTTCCGAGCGGAATGACCGGTATCATAAGACCGGGAGAGGCTCTGCCGGATATACCGGACGAAAGTACAGACGACAGAGGGCTTAAGGATAATGTTATAGCGAAGGCAGTCAATGCTTCCGAAGCTGCAACGCTTAGCAGGCAGTGGCAGCCGAAAACTTCAGCCGGCAAGGCACAGGTAATGGCAAATGTCGTAAGACATCTGACCGGTATCTGACAAAAACAATTATCACAAATTAAAGTTAACTCACGGATAAAGCTTCATACAACGAAGCAAGGACTCCGTCAAATATAGCGGAAAGGAAAAAAGTTATATGGATATCACTTCACAGGAAATAGAATCCATCGTCCGCAAGGTTATATCGGGCATAGAGCAGAACAATACACAGTCTGCCGCTTCCGGCTTTAAGTCAAGCGTTGCTCCTACACCTACGGTATCACAGACACAGACGAGCGTCAGCAGCTACGGCTATAAGCCGCAGAGTACCGGCAAGAGCGAGCTTGGTGTATTCGAAAATGTGGAAGATGCCATTGAGGCAGCTTACAAGGCTCAGCGTGACTGGATCACCAATTACAAGGTGGAGGATCGTCAGCGCATCATCGAGGCGATAAGACGCTGGTCAAGATCTCACATAGAGGAGTGGTGCCGCAAAATCGTTGAAGAGACGGGAATGGGACGCTATGAGGATAAGGTTGAGAAGCATCTTGCAGTCATCAACAAGACTCCGGGAACAGAGTGTCTTACGACTTATGCACTTAGCGGAGACAACGGTCTTATGCTTGAGGAATACGGCCCGTACGGAGTTATCGGAGCTATCACACCGACTACCAATCCTACAGAGACTATCATAAACAATTCAATCAGTATGATCGCAGGAGGCAACTCGGTAGTATTCAATGTACATCCGAGAGCCAAGAAGGTATGCGCAGAGTGCTTACAGGTCATCAACAAGGCTATCATTGATGCAGGCGGACCTGCAAATCTTGTAACAATGACAAAAGAGCCTACAATGGATAATGTAGACAAGCTTGCTGCAAGTCCTAAGATCCGTATGATGGTAGGAACAGGCGGAATGGGCATGGTCAATGCTTTGCTCCGCAGCGGCAAGAAGTGCATAGGTGCCGGCGAGGGCAACCCTCCGGTAATCGTTGACGAGACCGCAGATGTAGTGCTTGCGGGACGCAAGATCTATGAGGGATCATCCTTTGACAACAATATAGTATGCTTTGCGGAGAAGGAAGTTTTCGCCGTTGAGAGTATCTACGACGGACTCATTTACGAGCTCAAGAAGAACGGTGCTTATCTTGTAAATGCACAGCAGGCAGAGCAGCTTACAAGACTCTGCGTTAAGAAGAAAAAGAGCGGAGAGGGCTACGAGCCTAACAAGGACTGGGTAGGAAAGAATGCTTCAGAGATACTTCGTCAGGTAGGCGTTCAGGCTCCTGACAGCTGCAGACTCGTTATCATGGAGACACCTGCGGATCATCCGTTCGTACTCTGCGAGCAGCTTATGCCGGTTCTTCCTATAGTTAAGGTAAGCAGCTTCGAGGAAGCCGTAGAGCTTGCCGTTAAGTCAGAAAAGGGCAACCGTCATACCGCATCAATGTTCTCAAAGAACGTAGATCACATGACAACTTTTGCAAAGTCCATAGAGACTACCATCTTTGTCAAGAACAGTGCTACCAAGGCAGGACTCGGCATAGGCGGTGAGGGACACTGCACAATGACAATTGCAGGACCTACAGGAGAGGGCATCACCGATGCAAGATCTTATTGCAGACGCCGTCGCTGCGTACTTGCAGAAGGCGGTCTCAGAATAGTCTGATATCGGGCTATTACGAATAATTTTAAAACAATAATAAATGAATTTAAGTTTATAATACTGTATATCTTTTTCACCACAGTAATTCAGGAGGAAAATAATGAAAGCATTAGGTTTCATCGAAACAAAGGGACTTGTCGGAAATGTAGAAGCAACAGATGCTATGCTTAAGGCAGCAGATGTTGAGTTTGTCGGATCAAATACTATAGGAGCAGGCCTTACAACCGTTATCGTTACAGGCGAGGTAGGTGCCGTTAAGTCAGCAGTTGAGGCAGGTGAGGCTGCAGCTTCAAGAGTGGGAGAGCTCTTCTGCTCAAATGTTATCGCTCGTCCGCATGCCGATATCGAGAAGATCCTTCCGCCTAAGGGACCGGCAGTAGGAGCATCAGGCGCACCGGCAGGTGAGCAGGTACCGCTCAGAGCAGCTCTCGGAATGATCGAGACAAACGGCCTTACAGCAAATATCGAGGCAGCAGATGCAATGCTCAAGTCAGCTGATGTAACTCTTGTAGGTCAGGAGAGAATCGGCGCAGGTCTTGTAACAGTATTCGTACAGGGTGATGTAGGAGCTGTCAAGGCTGCTGTTGAGTCAGGAAACAACGCAGCAGCACGTATCGGAGAGATCATAAGCGCACATGTTATTCCGCGTCCTCATACAAGCGTATCTGACGTTATGCCGGAGATCTGATCCTTTTTCGGATAAAGAAAAGGGGGAAGAGACTTGAATTATCAGGGAATCACCGAACAGCAGCTTATAGAGATAGTTACACAAGCTGTTATCAAAGAGCTGAGTACCCGTGATGACGATAAGGTTCCTGTAGGAATTTCGGTAAGACATATTCATCTCACAAGAAGCAATATAGACTGGCTCTTCGGGCGTAACTATCAGCTTACGCCTAAGAAGGCCTTAAGCCAGCCGGGACAGTTCGCATGCGAGGAATGCCTCGATGTGATAGGCCCGAAGGGTGTGCTTACCAAGGTACGTGTACTCGGACCGGAGAGAAATGCTACTCAGGTAGAGCTTTCGCAGACTGACTGCCGTACTATAGGAGTAAGCGCTCCGGTAAGAGACAGCGGAGATCTGGAGGGAACTCCGGGGATAAAGCTTCGCGGACCTTTGGGTGAGATAGAAATACCGAAGGGTGTAATAATTGCAGATCGTCATATACATATGTCTCCGGCTGATGCCGAACGCTTCGGTCTTAAGGACGGAGACAGAGTCAAGGTCAAGATCGACGGAGTTAAGCCGGGTGTTATGGAGCATGTGCTTATAAGAGCCGGTGAGAAACACAGGCTTGACATGCATATCGATACTGATGACGGCAATGCATTTATGCTTAAGCAGGGACAGCTTGTCACTGTACTCGGTAAGGAGTAAATGAAAGAGGTGCTATGGGATGATACTCGGTACTGTTAAAGGAACGGTTTATTCCACACGCAAGATGGATAACCTCAAGGGGTTGAAATTTTTAATGATACAGCCTGTCGGTGGCTCGAAAAAGGATATTTTTGTAGCTGCCGACACTATCGGTGCCGGAATAGGTGAGCTGGTGCTTGTTACTTGCAACCAGCCCACACAGTACGCACTGGACTACCCGGCCCCTGTAGATGCCCTCGTTGTGGGTATCGTTGACAATCCTCCTGCAATGGAGTAGATCGGAAACAATAGAGAGGCTAAAAGATGAAGATCATTGTAATCGGCAGTATTGCAGCCGGAGTTTCGGCTGCATCGAGACTTGCCGCAGGCTCAAAGGGAGCACAGATCACCGTGTACGAGCGCGGTGCGTTCTACAGCTGCGGAGTTGACGGACTGCCTCATTATCTTTGCGAGAGTCTTGAAGAACTCAACAAAGCCATACAGAGCAAAGAGACAGAGCTTATCAAAAACGGAATAAAGGCATGTCTGCAGCATGAAGTAACGGCAATAGATCCGCAGTCAAAGACTGTAAGCGTTACTGATCTGTCTACAGGCAAGACATTTACGGAACGCTATGACAAGCTTGTTGTTGCCACAGGCTCATCGGTCAGCTTACCTTCGGTACGCGGAGCCGAGCGTGTAGGTGTACATACTCTTAAAAATGTTGAGGAGCTTGTATTTCTCAAGGAATATATCAAGACGCCTTATGTAAGCGATATAGTTATACTCGGAGCCAACTGGGCAGGACTTGAGATCGCAAAGGTATTTTTGAAATTAGGACGTCATGTCCGCATAATAGATAAGTCAAGACAGCTGCTTCCGGAGTTTGATCCGGAGATCAGCTCACTTATACAAAAACAGCTTGAGCTTGAGGGTGTTGCTTTCAGCCTCGGAGAGACTGTTCGTTCTTTCCCGGGCAGAAGCTATATAGAGCAGGTTCAGACCGAGCGTAATTCGTACAGCTGCGATCTGTGCATTTGCGCAGATAATAATCAGCCTAACACAGAGCTGCTTAAGGGCTGCGGAGCGGAGCTTGCGGCGAATGGTGCAGTATTTGTGGATGATGAGCTTGCCACAAGCATAGCAGATGTATATGCAGTAGGAAACTGTGCTGTCTCGAGATCGGGAAGTCTCCACACAGCAAGCATCAGAGTCGGAGAGACAGAGATCGCAAGAACGGGACTTACTGAGACTCAGGCAAAGAAAGCAGGCTTAAGAGTCAAGTCGGTAACAGGAACAGGTTCGGATCGTCCGGGCATATGTCCAAATCCTCAGCCTGTTACAATAAAGCTTGTATTTGATGCTCAGACCGAGCGTATACTCGGAGCTCAGGCCTGGGGCGGCAAGAATGTTTCGACACGTATCAATGCCATAGCCGTAGCTATTACGGCAGGTATGACAGTCAAGGCACTTGCAGGCGTTGATTTCTGTTTTTCATCCGCACAGTCTACTATCTGGGATCCTATCCAGGTAGTATGCGGAATGGTAAGATAAGGGAGGCTTATATATGCCTGAGCGTATAAATGCCGTAAAAACAACATTTTTCGGTAAAGGCGCGATAAGACTCCTGGGGCCGGAGCTTAAAAAGACCGGCATAAGACGTGCTCTGCTTATAACAGACCGTTTTCTGTATAAGAGCGGTCTTACAGATAAGCTTGCCCGGGTTCTCTCCGATGCCGGAATAGAATACGCAGTATACTATGATGTTAAGCCTAATCCTTCGGTGCTTGTGGTCAACGAATGTCTGTCGGCTGCGAGAGCGATAGATGCCAAGGTGCTTATTGCACTCGGAGGAGGCTCTGCCATAGATACAGCCAAGGCTGTCAGCATAGTAATGGCAAACGGAGGCCGAGTGGAGCAATACGAGGGCGTCGATAAATCGCAATGTGCAGGACTTCCGATAGTTGCGGTCAATACGACGGCAGGCTCCGGAAGCGAATGCACGAGCTATTATGTGGTCACCGATCCGAAGCGTCACAGCAAGATGGCTATGGAGGACGTCAACTGCATGGTTGCCATAGCCGTAAATGATACCGATTTTATGAGCTCAATGCCGCCTAAGCTTACGGCTGCGACAGGTATGGACGCTCTGACACATGCTATTGAAGCCGTATTTTCCAAGGGCGCTACTCCTATAACCGATAAGGATGCGGTATGGGCTATAGATACTGTGGTGAACAATCTGCCCACTGCCGTTCATAACGGAGGAGACGAGCATGCCCGCACTATGATGGCTTATGCCGAAAATGTGGCAGGCATGGCATTCAGCAATGCCGGACTCGGGATGGTTCATGCCATGGCTCATGCCTTGGGCGGTCACTACAATCTGCCTCACGGGATCTGCAATGCGGTACTCCTGCCGTATGTGCTTGCTTTCGATATGGATAAAAATATCTATGAGGACAGATTCAAGACAGTTGCCAAGGCTCTCGGAATAGGCGGATGCTGCGGCTCATGTAAATCGGGTTCGGCAGAGCATAACGCTATTAAAGTCTGTGGCAGTACACAGTGTACGGCTTCCTGCGGAGGCAGTACAGCCGGCAGAACTCTTGCACAGGCTGTAGTTGACCGGATAGTCGAGCTTAATGCCGATATAGGTATTCCGGCAAGACTTTCCGAACTTCAGGGAGTTGATCCCGCGGACTTCAAGGCTCTTACCGCACTTGCCATGCACGATACATGCATGGTGCCGAATATGTACAGCGTAACGGCAGAAGATGTTATGAAGGTCTATGCTGCGGCATACGGTATGTGAGAGCAAAATCTTCATATATTGCTTGAAATTAATATGCCGTTTTTGTTATACTATCCGTCGAGTCGTATGAACGGTCGCTGCCTTGTGCCTAATGCATAAGGGAGAGGAAAGTCCGGGCTTCACAGGGCAGGATGCCTGATAACGTCAGGTGGGAGTGATCCTAAGGAAAGTGCAACAGAAAGTATACCGCCGTGCCGTAAGGCTCGGTAAGGGTGAAATGGCAGTGTAAGAGACTACCGGCTGTCCGGTAACGGAGAGCGCATTGTAAACCCCATCCGAAGCAAGTCCATGAAGAAGCGTTATGGCTGCCCGCCATGCTTCGGGTAGGACGCTTGAGGTATATGGCGACATATATCCTAGATAGATGACCGTTTTCAAAGACATAACCCGGCTTACAGTATGACTTAGGGACCGCTGCGAAAGCAGCGGTCCTTTTTGTGTGTGGGAGGGGGTGCCCGGCGACACACGTTTCTAATGGGGCAATTTCATTCTGACTCGCGTAATATTGTAGTTCAGCCTGTTTATCAGATATGATACAAACAAATTGGAGTTTTCGGAATCAAAAGTGACAAACACTTGTCATATGACAAGCTGCTCATCCATGATTTGTCTGCAATTGCTCAAACGACCTTGACCCCTGCCATCCTTTTTATTATAATTATCTGAGCAAAATTTAGAGGAGAATTTCGGATGTCAGAGTTTAAGAATATCAAGAGATTTACTTCCGGTACAGACATGACCGCAGCAGCGGGTTTTGTTGTTGATAACGGAGTCATTAAGGAAGCAGATATCGTTGATTTATTTGACAGATCAGAATATATAGTTTTTCCCGGTTTCTGTGACGTGCACGTGCATTTCAGAGAGCCGGGATTTTCATATAAAGAAACGATGAAAACAGGCAGCATGTCCGCGGCAAGAGGCGGATATACGGCAGTCTGCGCCATGCCTAACCTTAAGCCCGTGCCGGACAGCGTTGAGCATATCAAGGAAGAGATAGCCATTATCGACAAGGATGCCTGCATCAATGTATATCCTTATGCATCCATTACTGTAAATGAAGCAGGCGAGGAGCTTTCCGATATGGAAGGACTTGCACCGCTTTCTATTGCTTTTTCGGATGACGGAAGAGGCATACAGGACGAAGCTATGATGCGTGAGGCAATGATCAAGGCCAAATCGCTCGGCAAGATGATAGTCGCCCACTGTGAGGTGAACGATCTGCTGCACGGCGGATATATCCATGACGGTGTATATGCAAAGGAGCACGGTCACAGAGGCATATGCTCGGAGAGCGAGTGGAAGGAGATTGAGCGTGATGTCAAGCTTGCCGAGGAGACAGGCTGCGCCTATCATGTCTGCCACATTTCCACAAAGGAGAGCGTGGATATAATCAGAAAGGCCAAGGCTCGCGGAGTGGATGTAACTTGCGAGACCGGACCTCATTATCTCCTTATGACTGATGAGGATCTCAAGGAGGACGGACGCTTTAAGATGAATCCTCCGCTTCGTTCCGCAGAAGACAGGGCTGCGCTTATAGAGGGCATCAAGGACGGAACCATTGACATGATCATCACCGACCATGCACCGCATTCGGCAGAGGAGAAGTCCAGAGGACTCGAAAAGAGTGCCATGGGCATAGTCGGACTTGAGACCGCATTTGCATCACTTTATACAGGATTGGTGAAAACAGGAGTTATAAGCCTTGAGAAGCTTATAGATCTCATGGTATATGCTCCGAGAAAGCGCTTTAACATTCCGCTTAAAGCAGACGATTACTGTATATGGGATCTCAACAGAGAGTATACGGTTGATCCTAAGGAGTTCCTTTCCATGGGACATGCGACACCTTTCGAGGGCATGAAGCTTCGTGGAAGATGTCTGCTTACGGTGTGCGGCGGAAAGATCGCATATATTGAGCGATAAATGCTCTTTCTGCCGACCAAGGCAGCTGATATAATGAAAATATCATTTGTGTAAATATGTTTATTATGAAGTAATAAGCTGCTGCGCAAGAAGCACTTCGGCAGACTGTCGCAGACAGGCTGTCAGGTACTTGCGGCGGAAACATTTTCATAAAAAATAAGACATAGATTCAGGGGTTAATATAAGAGGGTTAGAGTAAGATGCTTAAACAGGTTTTGCTTGCGATAGAGGAAAATACCGCTGTTGCGGAAAATGTGTATCGCATGGTTTTAAAGGGAGACTGCTCCGGGATAAACGCTCCGGGACAGTTTATCAATATCAAGCTTTCGGGACATTTCCTGAGACGTCCGATATCCGTGTCCGATTATGATAAGGACAGTGTAGTTATACTCTACAAGATCGCGGGCGAAGGAACAAAGGAGATGACAGGGCTTAAGCCGGGTACAGAGCTTGATGTGCTCACGGGTCTTGGAAACGGCTTTGATGTAGAAAAAGCCAAGGAAAAGGGACATGCGCTGCTGCTCGGAGGCGGAATAGGCTCTGCTCCGATGCTTGCTCTTTGCAAGGAGCTTAAGGCAGCAGGTGTACGCGTAAGTGCAGTACTCGGCTTTAATACAGCCAAGGAGCTTATACTTGCAGACGAGCTTGAGAGTGCGGGGGCAGAGGTCACAGTTATGACAGCAGACGGCTCTACAGCCGATTATTGCGATGCCGATTTTGAAAAAGGTTTTGTCACGGATGCTCCTATGCTGCAGGGCAATATAGATGATTGCTATTATTATGCCTGCGGACCGCTTCCTATGCTCAAGTCCGTATTCAAGAATGTAAAATGCGATGGAGAGCTGAGCTTTGAGGAACGTATGGGCTGCGGTTTCGGTGCCTGCATGGGATGCACCATGCATACTGTCCACGGAGCCAAGAGAGTATGTAAGGACGGACCTGTATTTGCCAAGTCCGAATTGTTGTGGGACTAAAGGAGGAACAAAACATGAGTTATTCGGATCCGCGTCTTGCGACAACTCTTTGCGGCATCAAGCTTGACAATCCGGTCATTGCCGCAAGCGGAACTTTCGGCTACGGATATGAGTTTGCAGAGCTGTATGATATCAATGAGCTCGGAACATTTTCATTTAAGGGAACAACGGAAGAGGCACGCTTCGGAAACGAGTCACCGCGTATAGCAGAGTGTCCTTCGGGCATGCTTAATGCTGTAGGACTTCAGAATCCGGGCGTGGATAAGGTCATATCCGAGGAGCTGCCCAAGCTTAAGGCTTGCTTTCATAAGCCGGTAATGGCAAATATAAGCGGCTTTTCCACAGACGAATATGCCTATGTGTGCGAGAGACTTAACGCAGAGAAGCAGATAGGCTGGTTTGAAGTCAATATCAGCTGTCCTAATGTTCACGGAGGCGGAATGGGCTTCGGAACCGATCCGGCACTTGCCGCAGAGGTGACAAAGAGAGTAAGAGAGGTAACGGATAAGCCAATCATCATGAAGCTTACACCGAATGTAACCGACATCACAGAGATAGCCAAAGCCTGTGAAGATGCCGGAGCTGACGGTATATCGCTTATCAATACCGTGCTTGCAATGCGTATCAATCTCAACAGCAGAAAACCTGTCATAAGAAACTGCACAGGCGGAATGTCCGGCCCTGCCGTGCTTCCTATAGCTGTACGCATGGTTTATCAGGTATCAAAGGCTGTTACTATCCCGGTAGTCGGTCTCGGAGGCATCAGTACTCCGGATGATGTACTGGAAATGATGATGGCGGGAGCAACTGCCGTTGAGGTGGGGGCTGCCAATCTTACCGAGCCGTTTGCCTGCAAGCACATAATAGACGGTCTGCCTGAGGCAATGGATCGATATGGAATCAAAAACATCACCGATATTATCGGTATAGCACATTGATGAAAGAGGTAATTATGAATAAGGACGTTATCATAGCCTGTGATTTTGCAAGCGCTGAGGCAACTTATGCATTCCTTGATAAATTTACAGACGTTAAGCCCTTTGTTAAGATAGGTATGGAGCTCTTCTATGCGGAGGGACCGGAGATAGTAAAGTCGCTTAAGCAGAGAGGACACAAGGTGTTCCTTGATCTTAAGCTCCATGATATTCCGAATACAGTCAAGAAGGCTATGGCTGTGCTCTCATCACTTGATGCTGATATAGTTAACTGCCATGCTGCGGGAGCAAGCGCAATGATGAAGGCAGCTTTGGAGGGACTTACACGTCCGGACGGAAGCAGACCGCTGCTTATCGCCGTAACCCAGCTCACCAGTACAGATCAGGAGACCATGACCAATGAGTTGCTTATTGATGAACCTATAAATGAGGTCGTAATGAAGTATGCCAAGAATGCGGCTGAGTCCGGACTTGACGGAGTTGTCTGCTCACCGAGAGAGGCAGCCGAGGTTCATTCGGTTTGCGGCGACAGCTTCCTTACAGTAACACCGGGCATCAGATTTGCAGACAGTGAAGTTGGCGACCAGAAGAGAGTTATGACTCCGGCAGATGCGGCAAAGGCAGGCTCAGACTACATAGTTGTGGGAAGACCTATAACCGCAGCGGCAGATCCTGTAGCAGCATACAAGAGATGCGTTAAGGAGTTTAAGGGAGTAGAGCTGTAAGCTCATTTGATTTCAGGATAATAATCGATACTGCGCTCTGAGTCCTCAAATATGATTTTTATATTTGCATAATTCGCTTATGCCTAAACGGCTCGAAAAACTCTAAACTCGCTGCCTTCGGCAGCTTAAACAACGAGTTTTTCTTCGCAGGCAACGCTCATTTTGCAAAAAAATCTATATTTTCGGACTATATCGCGACAGCATCCGATCATTTATCCTTAATAAAACAAAGACGATAATAACGAAAGGGATTTAAACTATATGCAGAACCGTGAAACATTGATAGCAAGAGACCTTCTCAAGATACAGGCAGTATTTTTTAAACCGGATGATCCGTTTACATGGGCAAGCGGAATCAAGAGCCCGGTATATTGCGACAACAGACTTACTCTTACTTCACCTGAGGTACGTGATGATGTGGAGTATGGACTTGCGGAGCTTATAAAGGAGAATTATCCGGAGGCTGAGGTGCTCATGGGAACCTCCACAGCAGGTATCGCACATGCTGCGATCACAGCTCATATCCTCAATATGCCTATGGGATATGTAAGAAGCGGAGCAAAGGATCACGGCCGCAAGAACCAGATCGAGGGTAAGCTCGAGAAGGGTCAGAAGGTCGTAGTAGTTGAGGATCTTATCTCAACAGGCGGAAGCGTAATAGAGGTAGTTGATGTATTAAGAGAAGCAGGTGCTGAGGTGCTCGGTATCGTCAGCATCTTCACCTACGGCATGAAGAAGAGTGTCGAGAGACTCGCTGCCGCAAATGTTAAAAAT
>Ga0129312_1000101_pt1 | contig 87487 bp, 79 predicted proteins | sample O827metagenome_FD_94434 | JGI IMG/M metagenome (GOLD analysis project Ga0129312, IMG submission 94434) | Orangutan group fecal microbial communities from Wisconsin, USA - O827 metagenome | ecosystem: Host-associated > Mammals > Digestive system > Large intestine > Fecal | place: USA: Wisconsin... | reverse complement strand
AGCTACATCGCCAGCTTTGCATTTCTTAGCTGTCTTTACAGTAACACCTGAGATAGTCATATCTGTAAGCATGTTAGGTGTGAAGCCATCATCTGTGAAATCGATCTGGATTTCATCATCATCAACAATTGTAGCTGTAGCTGCTACGCCATCCTCGTTAAGGAATGTAACTGTGCCAGCTTCTGTGAACTTCCAGTTTCCGCTGAGCTTAAGTTTGATTGAACCGCCCTTAAGTACATCGGGTGTAAGTTCGTTGATTGTGATGTCTTTAAGTGCTTTTTCATCTTCTGTAGCATCTTCAACAAAAGTCTTAACGCCTTCTGTTTCGATTGTAACCTTACCTGTCTGAACGTTTGCGATTACTTCTGAAGCTGTTTTGAATGCTGTTACGTTACTTGTAAACTTAACAACTACGTCGCCAACTTCGCCTGATTTAACGATTAAAGGAAGTACACAAGCATCGCCAGCTTTGCCAGCTACCTGATTAAATGTTTTAGCATCAAGTGTAATCTTAGCCTTTGTGTTGCTCATGATTTCAACATCCGTAACGCCTGTTGTTGTGCCTAAGTAGCCAGCTTCTTCCATCTGGTAGTCATTGTCATCGTCATCATCAACGTATGCAAATGTACCGTTTGTAAGTGTTGCGTATACATCGAATGTTTCGCCTTCGATATCTACCTGGTCGTTGTTCTTTTTAAGCTCAACTCTTGATGTGAAGATCTTGTCTGTGCCAACTTTGATCTCATCAACAGCTGTGAGCTTTGTGGATGCAAATGCAGTAGCAGGGACCATTGCAACTGTCATGATTGCAGCCATAATTAAAGCCAATTTCTTTTTCATTGCTTTTCCTCCTTAAATTTTAAAAGTACATTGGTTTATACCGATTAATCAATATACTTGACATTTACGCTTTCACTGACAACTTTGTCGGGATAGCTGCCGGTTCCGGCATTCCTGTCACATATACTTATCAATCAATATACTTATATTTTATCCAAGCCTAAAATAAAGTCAATAGATTCGGAGGTTTTGTAACATAACTGTAACACGAATGAAATTTTTGTTACATAACGGCGGTTTTCCATGCTTATTACAGCCGTTTTATATCTAATATAACAAAGGAGAAAGCCTATACTACGGCCTTCTCCTTAAATTTTGCCTTGCCTTAATTATCCGTGAATTGCTCGTCCGTCGGCAGACAATGCCGCCTCCCTCACAGCCTCGCTGACTGTCGGATGTGCATGGATTGTCTTTATAATGTCCTCAATGCCGGCATTCATGCTTATCGCAAGTGCACCTTCCGCAATGATGTCTGTTGCTCTCGGGCCGACCATCTGCATACCGAGTATTTTCTTTGAACGGCTGTGTGCAATAATTTTTACAAAGCCTTCTCCTCCGTTCATTATTATTGATTTACCGTTGCCGCCAAGATTAAAATATCCGACAGTGTATGCAATTCCGGCTTTCTTAGCTTTTTCCTCATCATAGCCGACAGATGCCATTTCCGGCTGTGTGTAAACGCAGGCAGGATTTGTCTTTGCGCTGAATGTGCTGTCATGTCCCATTGCGTTTTCTGCGGCTGTTTCGCCCTGTGCAGATGCAACATGAGCAAGCATTATTCCGCCTGTGCAGTCACCGATAGCATATATATTTCTTATATTTGTTTCCATTGCATCGTTTACTTTTATTGCACCACGTTCGTTTTCTATGCCTGCCGAATCAAGATTAAGTGCTGCCGTTGCCGGCTTTCTTCCTATACATACAAGAACTTTTTCAGCCTCAACGGTTGACTTAACTCCGTCTTTCTCTACATTAACAACAGCTGTTTCTCCTTTATCTTCAATAGAAACTACCTTTGTAGATGTAAGAATATCGGCATTGTTCTTTATAAGTGATTTCTCAGCAAGCTTGACCATGTCCTCGTCCATATTCATAACAAGTCTCGGAAGCATTTCTATTATTGTAATTTTTGTTCCGAAAGCACTGTATGCGGTAGCCATTTCAACGCCGATAACACCGCCGCCGATAACAGCCATTGACTTAGGCACTCTATCGAGCGATAATGCCGCTGTGCTGTCTATGCACTGAGGAGAATTAATTCCTTCGATAGGCACAACCGCCGGAACTGAACCGGTCGCAATTATATATTTGTCGGCTTTGAATTCCTGCTCACCGTCCGCTGTTTTTATTATAAGAGTTGTCTTGTCTTTAAATAAAGCTTCTCCGTCAATAACCTTTATATCATTGTTTGAAAGAAGTCCTTTAACGCCGTTTACAAGTCTGTTTACAACTGCATTTTTGTTTTCCATTACCTTGACGAAATCAAGCTTAGGCTCCGCAATAACACCAATGCCTGCACCGTTTTTTGCTTCTTCCAGAACCTCCGCACTGTGAAGAAGTGCTTTTGTCGGAATACAGCCTTCGTTAAGACAAGTACCGCCGATATGCTGTTTTTCTATAAGCGTTACCTCTGCACCGAGCTGTGCCGCTCTTATTGCCGCAACATACCCTCCGGGGCCGCCGCCGATTACGGCAACAGTTGTTTTTTTAGCTGTTTCTTCTGTTTCTTCTGCCTTTACGGGAATAAGCTCTTCAAAGCTTTCGCCCGGCTCGCCGATTATAGCAACAGGCTCGCCGCATTTAAGCTTGTCACCGACATTTGCCAGTATTTTGAGAATTGTTCCTTCGTCCTCAGACTCGGCAGAGCCGCCCATCTTTCCTGCCTCAACATCATAGAGAACGTCACCTTTTTTTATTTTGTCACCTTCATTAAAATACCAGTTGATTATTTTTCCTTCTTTCATAACAACCGACAATTTAGGTAAAGTGAGAAGTTTTGCCATTTTTACCACCTCATAACACTAAAATTTCGTAAAATACAAGGCGGTCATAGACCGCCCTATAAAAATAAGCACCAACTTTCAATAGCAGAAAGGGTTCGGAAAGCTGCAAGCGTCCCGAATGGAATCCATCCAGTTCATGACTTTTGCTTTGCAAAAGTTGCCTACGGCAACCGCACTGTCTTGTGCGGTCAATAGACGGAATTCACTTCCGTCGAGGAGAATTAAAAATTTTTGCCTTATGGCGTTTCACGCCATTAACATCCCTTGCCCATAAGTAAAGGACTTACATCGCCTTCGGGAGGAACTACACAAAGGAAACAGAAGTTTTCTGTCGCCGATGAATTGTAGTTATAGTGAGGATGATCTCCGGGAACGTGTACCCAGTCGCCTCTCTTTACGGGATATTCAACACCGTCAATACAGAATACGCCCTCTCCGTCATAGATAACTACCCAATGAGGCCAAGGATGTGTATGAGGCTCCTTTTCGCCTGCGCCGGGTTTAAGATCAAAACATCTCATTACATAATCGGGCCAGAAATGAAGAGGTCCGAATACTACTTTTTTAGAAGCATTTTCGATAAAGTTACCGGGTGCTTCGGGTAAATCAGTGATTTTTCCAACATATTTTACTTCACTCATTGTACTCTCTCCTTATGTATAAAATTTAAAATTATTTTTCCACTTCAACCTTTGCATGTGCAATTTCTACACCGTTCTTAACCGAGTCTTCAACAGGGCATCTGATTTCAACAAGGTCGATAAGCTGCTGAACCATTGCCGGATCTGCGTCTGATTTAATTTTTATGTGTGAACGGATATTTGTATAACCGGGTCTGAATTTTGCATATCCCATAAATCCGGCTGAATCCATATCGCCTTCAACTTCGATTGACATTTCATCAATTTTGATTCCCATTGATTCAGCATAGATAGAAGTTGAAATTGTCTGACAAGCTGCAATGCTTCCGAGAAGCATTTCAACGGGATTCATTCCTGTGTCTTCGCCGCCGCCTTCGATAGGCTCGTCAATTTTAACCTTATGTCCTCTTGCTGTTATTTCAACGCCAAGGTCTCCAACTTTTTTACCTGATACCTTATAAGTCTTTTCGTACATTTATATAATCTCCTTCAAAAATATATTTGTCATCAGCAGCCCTTTGAACCTGCAAGTGTAGGGTTTACATCTCCTTCGGGAGGAACGATGCAAAGGAATACAAAATGCTCTTTGTCAGAAGCATTATAGAAGTTGTGAGGAACTCCGCTGGGAATATGACACCATGTTCCTCTTTCAACAGGATACTCTTTTCCGTCGATGTTGAAAATTCCGTTACCTTCAAAAACAACCATCCAATGACACCATTCATGTGTATGAGGCTCATGTGAACCTGCGCTGGGTTCAAGGTCAAAACATCTTAAAACATAATCAGGCCAGAAATGTGTCGGTCCGAAAACAACCTTTTTAGATGAATTAGGCATAAAGTTGCCAAGTGCCTCGGGTAATTCAGTAATTTTTCCTACATATTCGCTCATTAATACTTCCTCCTCATAAAATAATATATAGAATTAAGTCTTATATTGCAGAACTGATTGTGATATAATCATAGCACATTAACAAAAAACAGTCAATTTTGTTATAAAATTAACTATATTTTTAATATAAAGGGGAACGTATATGCTTAACAAACTTTTTTTCATTGATAACAGATGTACAAATCCGTATTTTAATCTTGCTCTCGAAGAATATTTACTGAAAAATATTTCAGATAAAAACTTTATGCTTTTATGGCAGAACGACAACACCATTGTTATAGGAATAAACCAGAATGCAGCCGAAGAAATCAATTTCGACTATGTAAAGGAAAACAATATAACGGTGGTAAGAAGAACAACCGGAGGTGGTGCTGTATACCATGATTTAGGCAATATCAACTTTTCATTCATTACAAATCTTGACGAAGAAAACGGATTTACAATAAACGATTTTGTACAGCCGATAATAAGAGCATTGGCATCAATGGGCATAACCGCATCGGCTGACGGACGTAATGATATAACCGTTAACGGGCGAAAAATTTCAGGCAATGCACAGAGATTATATAAAAACAGAATACTTCATCACGGAACGCTTTTATTTGACTCGAATGTTAAAAAAATATCATCTTCACTTAAGGTTAAACCGGAAAAGTTCATTTCAAAAAGCACAAAATCCGTTGAAAGCCGCGTTGCAAACATATCGGATTACCTTCCGGAAGGCACAACAATCAATGATTTTCGTGAAATGCTGTTGAAATCAATTCGTACCGAATCGGATATAGAGGAATATAAGCTTTCCGATGAAGAAATCAGAGAAGTAACTGAGCTGAGCAAAAAATATGCCGAATCGGCATGGACATTCAGAAACGCTCAGCCTATGAAGATACACGCAAGCCGACATTTTGACGGCGGAATAATTGACATAAATATGAATGTTGAAAAAGATAAAATAACTGAATGTAAGGTTTTCGGAGATTTTATGGCGGTAAAGGATATATCCGAATTGGAAAAGGCTCTCGAAAATACAGAATTTTCACCCGTTGCAATAAAGGAAAAGCTTTTAACTCTGCCATTAAAAGAAATTCTCGGAGAAATAACCGCAGATGAATTTGTAAACTGCATATTCGGATAAAATTAATGGAGCTGTGAATCACAGCTCCATTTACTTTATTAAAAATCTATTTTTCGACTTATTATTTGAATACTCCCTTAGCCTCAAGATCCGAGTAATCAAGACCAAGCTTGTCGATAATTTCTTTTGTATGATAGCCTACGGGATAGCCGGCAAATTTATATTCGCAAGGGCATTCCGAAAGCTTGATTGATGTTGCAAGCTGTTTAACCTTTACGCCGTCATGGAGAGGAAGGTCAACATCAACAACCATTTTTCTGTCTTTAACCTGCTCGTCCTCAAGAAGAGCCTCTTTAAGGTTGAGTACAGGCTGAACGCAGGCATCGTATTTGCTGAATACTTCTACCCATTCGTCCATTGTCTTTGTCTTGAATATTCCTCTGATTTCAGCCTTAACCTCATCAACATTTTCGGGCCATACTGTGCCTTCGATTAAGTCCTCACGGCCGATTGCCATACAGAAATCTTTCCAGAACTTAGGCTCAAGAGAACCAACGCTCATGTAACGTCCGTCCTTTGTTTCATAGAAGTCATACATACAGCCGCCGTTAAGTCTTTCGCCTTCACGTTTAGGTTCTTCGCCGGATACAAGGAAGCTTGCGCCGTCAAGTGAGTTGAAAGGAACACAGCCGTCCATCATTGCTACGTCTATGTACTGGCCTTTGCCTGTATTTCTTCTGTAATTAACAGCCGCAAGAATACCGATAACGGAGTTAAGTGAACCAACGGCAATATCTGCAATCTGGAAGTTCATAAGAGAAGGTCCGCCGACCTTTCTTCCTGCATGAGAAATGATACCGCTTCTTGACATATAGTTGATGTCGTGTCCGGCTGCATCTCTGAGAGGGCCGCTCTGGCCATATCCTGTGAGTGAGCAATAGATTACTCCGGGATTAACTGCTTTTAAATCTTCATAGCCAAGACCAAGCTTGTCCATAACACCGGGTCTGAACTGTTCAAGAACTATATCATACTCTTTTACGAGTTCTTTAACGATTTTCTTTCCTTCTTCTGTCTTAAGATTAAGGAACATTGTTTTCTTGTTTCTTCCGAGCCAAGCCTGACAAGCTGATATGCCTGTATCATCTATGAAAGGCGGATAGTCAAGTACTATATCCGGTTTGCTTGCTGAGCTTACCTTAAGAACATCAGCACCCATATCTGCAAGCATAAGTGTTGCGTAAGGTCCCGGAAGTAATGTTGAAAAATCCAAAACTTTTAAACCATCTAAAGATCCCATATTTTTATCCTCCTATGATTGTATAATTATATTCTCCCATAGGATATTTTATCTCATTATGAGATTTTTTTCTATTATCAGATTAGACAATTAGCGAAATTGTCACTATGACATAACATACTATGTCTTTAATAATAATGTTTAAGTAATTCTTAACAAATCATTTTAACGATACTGCCGTGTTCTCCCGGAGATGCCGGAATTACCTCAAGCTTAACCGGCAGCTGCTCCTTTACCGCATCAACATGGGTTATCACACCGACAGTCATTCCGGAACCGATTAATGTATTCAGAGAGTTCATAACCGTTTCAAGTGTATTATGATCAAGTGTTCCGAAGCCTTCGTCCAAGAAGAAAAACCTCATCGGTGCATTGCTTCTCATTTGTATTCTGTTGGAGAGCGAAAGTGCCAATGCAAAGGACGTAAGGAACACTTCGCCGCCGGAAAGCGTATTTGGATAGCGTTTTCTGCCTCCGCAGAAATCATCTCGTATTATAAATTCTCCGTCAAGTATTTCTATGGCATATCTTCCGCCGCTTATTTTTTTCAGTCTTTCAGATGCGTCGGCGGCAATATATCTCAACTGGTTTTCCGCCATATACTCAACAAATTTATTGCCCTGAACAAGCTTCGAAAGCTCATTGAGCATATCATGTCTGTGACTGCTCTTTTTAAGCTCGGCATTCAGCTTTTCAACCTCCGAAAGATTTTCTTTCATTCTGACAAGCTCTTTGGAAACGACCGCATAGCTGTTGGATAAAGCTGTCTGCTTGTTTTCAAGCTCAAATACATTGTTTTTTACAGTTTCCAACTCTTCTTTCGTTATATATCTTTCTCCGAGCTGTGATTTATAATCCTTAATATTATCCTCTGCAAGATTTTTTCGTCTTGAATAATCCGAAACAAATTCCAGTGCATATTCCGTTTCTTTGATAATATTACCTATATTATCAATATTTCTTTCGCCCATAAGCTTTCTTATTTCGTTTTTGTTGTTTGATATTATTTCATCACAGCTTATAATTTTGTTTTCGCATATCTTTATATCGGACTCACAGTTTTTGATACTTTCGTCCAAAGTTTTTATTTTGTTTTCATACTGTTCTGTATTTCTTTCTGCTGTCTTTTTCTGCTTTGAAAGCATTTCATATTTTCCGGTTACATCGTCATTTTCCTTTTTCAGGCTGTTATTAATATTTATAAGCTCCGAATATTTTTCCTTTTCGGTTTCATACTCAGCTTTTAACACATCAATGTTTTTTCCTTCAAGAACTGTACTGTACTTGGAAAGTTCCTCTGTTTTGCTTTTTATAATTCCTTCCGAATTACCCTTTTCTCCTTGCAATTCCCGTAAACGTTTTATATATTTTTCTCCGTTTGATTTAAGCTTTTTCAGTCTGCTTTCATATGCTGAAATCACAGTGGTTTCTATCTCCTTTGCCGGATTTGGATGGACATAAGAACCGCATACCGGACATGGCTCGTTTTCCGAAAGCCTTGCCGAAAGCACCGCCGCAATATTGGCATTTTTTAAATTTTCAATATCTTTCTCGGTTTTATCAATATTGTTATTATTTTCTTCTATTATTCCGTTTCCCTTTGCAATATTTTTATTTGTTCCTTCAAGCTCTTTTTTCTTTGTATTTATTTCTGCGTTCAATCCGGCAATCATTTTGACTGCTTTGTCTGCCTCGGAATATTCGTTTTTCTTGGCATTTAACAGATTATTGGCTGAATTAAGCCTGTCAGAAGATTCAAAAAGCCTTTTTGCAATATCGTTTTTTGTTTTTTCAAGCTCTTCAAGCCCTTCGGAAATACTTTTTTCATTTTCCTTTAACTCATCTAACTTAAGCTGTAAAGCACTTTTATTTTCGACCGATGTCTTATAATTTTCCTCAGAATGTTTTTTGCTTATAATCGCATTTTTCTTTTTGCTTTCCTCGGATTTTATATTTTCCGAAAGCTTTTCAGCCTGTTTAAAATCGTTCAAAATTTTATTAAGACCGTTTACCGTAAGACTGTCGGCAGATATATTATTTTTCTCCGCATATTCGTCAAGCTGTTTTTTCTCTTTTTCCAGCTTTTCAAGCTCGGAATTATATTTTTTTATATTTTCCGCAAGCTCAAATATCTTTTCTGCGTCCGCAAGCTTTTCTTTTTCTGCAGCAAACTCCGTTTTTGTCTTTTCTAAAATGCTTTTTATTCCGTTAAGTTCTTTTTCCTTTTCACTGTATATTTCGCTGTTCAGCTCACCGTAAACCTCTATTTTGGATTTTATGGAATTAAGCTTATCCGATTCCTTGGAAAATTCATCACGTATTTTATACCAAAGAAGTGTGCCGTATTTTTCAAGTCCGAATATTTTTTCAAGCATCATTCTTCTTTCTTTTCCTTTTATTTGAAGAAGAAATTCACTGAATTTGCCCTGTGGCAGAACAACCGTCCTTGTGAAATCCTCATAGGATAAGCCGATAAGCTCTTTTATTTTTTTATCGACCTCTCTCGTTTTGTCTGCGATGACCGTTATGTTCTCTTTGCCTTCGGTCAGCCTTGCAAGCACAGCCTTCTTTTCTTCTTTATCGGTTCTTTTGAAAGATCTCTCTACCGTATAATATCTTTCGCCTGCACTGTCCTCAATAACAAACTCAAAAACAACTCTTGCCGTTGATGCTTCCTTATTGATAAATTCATTTGTGTTTTTGGAAAGCTCTCCGTAAAGTGCAATGGTCATGGCATCAAGAATGGAGCTTTTTCCGCTTCCTGTGTTTCCGACTATTCCGAACAAGCCTTCCTTGGACAGCTTTTCAAAGTCAACAATCTGTTCATCGGTAAAGCTGTTTATGCCCTTAATTTTTAATTTAACCGGTTTCATTTAACTTCACCGTCCTCTCCGAAAACAGATAAAAACAGCTCTGTTATTTCTTCGTTCGGCTCTGCACCCTTAAGCTTTTTATAAAAATCCACAAAGCTGTCCTTGAGCAAAAGCTCCTCTCTTTCTTCGACATTTACCAAATAATTATCATTTTCCATTATCGGAACAATATCCATAATGTCCTTTTTCAAAAGCTTCATTTCGTGTATTTCTTCAAGAGATATTACTCTGTCGGTTTTTATTTCTATATAAACATAACAGCTTCTTCCGCTGTTTTCACGGCATTTGTCTATCGCCTCCGCAACAGAATTCACTTTCCATATTTCGATAGGCTTACTGCTGCTTATAGGAATTGATTTTATTTTCGCCTTTTCTCCGGCATGAATTTCGACTATATTGACAGCCTTTGAATAAACCGCTTCTTCTTTGCTGTAAGGAAGTGGCGAACCGCTGTAATAAGCTCTTTTATCCGTACCGGAAACGGTCTGCGGTCTGTGAAGATGTCCGAGTGCTATATACTGCGCTTTTTCGGGAAAGGCGTTTGCTTTTACCGAATAACTTCCACCAAGCTGTATACTTCTTTCGCTTCCGCTTTCTTTGCCGCCTAAAGTATATAAATGAGCTATAACTATATTTATAGTATCGTTTTTAAATCTTTCAGAAAGCTTAGAAAGAAGTTCTGCAATCTTATCCGAATAGCTTTCCGCATTTTCTTCTTCGATGTCACTTTTACCTATTATTTCGTCTATTCTTCGGTCGGTAACATACGGCAGAAGTGCAATTACCGCCGTTTCTCCGTTTTTATTTATAACCGCAGTTCCGTTTTCGGCTGTTATTTCATATCCGTTATATTTTTCATTTATATTAAAATCAAACGGTCTGCCGGATACAAAAACTCCGTAAGGCTTTAAAATATCCGCTCCGGCAAGAAGCCTGTCCGGACTGTCGTGGTTTCCGGCTATAACCATAACAGGAGTTTTTCCGTTTTGTGCAAGCCTTACGGCAGAATTAAAAAACATATTTTCTGCCATTGCCGAAGGATTTGATGTATCATATATATCGCCGGATATAAGTATAATATCAACATTTTCCTCTTTCGCTATATCAGCTATTTCATCAATAAATTCCTGCTGTTCCTCATATCGGGTTATATTGTTAAGAGTTTTTCCCAAATGCCAGTCAGATGTATGCAGTATTTTCATTTACATTCCTCCTGTTTCAAGCCGAGCATATCGACAAATCTTTTTGCCGCATAGGACAACGCAACATTTTTCAGCTTAACCAAACCGACCGATCTCGGCGGCAGCTCCGGAGAAACCGGAATTTCAAATATGCTTTCGTTATCAATGGACATATTGTCGAATTCACGGATTATAAAAGTAAGTCCAAGGTTTATTTTCGCAAACTGAATGAGTAGGTCATAGCTTGCAAGCTCAATTATAGGCTTAAGTATAACTCCGTTATCCATGGCAAATCTATCAAGCTGTCGCCTTGTGTTGCTCATATCCTCCAAAAGCAGAAGAGGATAATCCGAAAGCTCACTCAGCTTAAGTCCGTTTTTAACAAGATGTCTGTATTTTGTTCCACCGATAAGGCAATCATGTATTTTGATACATTCCGTTATTTCCAGATCGTCACTGTTTTCAATGGGAAGGTTTATAAAGCACATATCTATCGCACCGCTTTTGAGCAGTCTTAGCGATTCATTTGTTGTTTTGTTCGTCACCTTAATTCTAACATCGGGATAACGATAGCTGAAATTTTCTATAAATGGCATTAAATATCCGCCAATAACAATATCGCTTGCACCTATTCTTATTTCGCCCTTTTCAAGCCTTGCCATTTCAAGATATTTATGCTCTGCCGTTTCTATCATGCTCAAGGCTCTTTCAAGATAGACATAAAGCACCTCTCCTTCAGGTGTAGGGCGGACTCCCTTTGTCGTTCTGATAAGAAGCGGACTTCCGAGTTTTTCTTCAAGCTGTTTAACAGCCATGCTCACAGCCGGCTGTGATATATAAAGCTCCTTTGCCGCCGCAGACATATTTCCCGTTTTAACAACTGTGCAGAAAATTTTATAGGAATCAAGAGATATACCGTTATCCATAATTTATATTCACCTCTACAAACATAATTAATCTTTATATCATAACATTGCCATATCAGATTTATTTATATTAATTATATCCTATTCAATCCGATTATTTCAATAAAAAAGAGCTCTTTCGAGCCCTTAAAAATCCTTGTTTGAATGAAAATGTACCGATAAACAAAAGCTGGCTATATATATCGCAAATGCAACTATAATACTTATTATATAAAACATATTCGAGTTTCCCGTAATAAAGTAAGCTTCATCGGTTAATCCGCACATCTTTAAAGCGAATACTATTAAAAATATCATTCCTACAAAAATCATTCTTGCTTTATTTACTCCGAATTTGTACGAAAGCATAAGCACAATACTGCTTATTATAATCGAAATTGCAACCGGAATAACTGTTACTTCCTTTATATAAAGGGCCGATTTTCCGTTTACCGCACATAAAACCACAAATAACGCAGTAAGTATTATAATGCTTAACAACTGCATTATGTATTTACACAAAACCTGCTGTTTCTTTGTTACCGGCATTGGCGAGGAATATCTGTCCCATTTGTTCTTTTCATCAAAAGCTATCATTGTAATCATAAATATTGAGATATACGCCATCACATATCCCGAAAACATACCTATTTCGGCAGCACCACTCCCTTTCATTGCCATAATTAATACTATCATTATTACTCCTGCCGTAATAATATAATTTTTCATCGTGAAGAATTCTTTTTTCATAAGTCCAAGCATAATCATTTACCGCCTTTCATATAAAAATACATTATATCCTGTATGGTCGTTTTTTCGGTTTCAAAACCGGAAGGAATTTGATTTCTGTATACAAGTGCCTTTGATGAATATTGTGTTTTATCGGTATAAACAACAGCCTTGTCATCCAACTCCGAAAGCTTGTTTTCATCGATATTAATAACCGCATATTTATCGAGCAAATCGTCTTTATTTTCCGAAAATACTACATTTCCGTTGTGTATAAACGTGATATAATCGCATATACGCTCCATATCCTCTATAATATGAGATGCTAAAAGCACACCACAGCTTTCGTCCTGTATAAAATCCATAAGTATATCCAATATTTCGTTTCTTGCCATAAAATCAAGTCCGTTTGTTGCCTCATCAAGTATCAGAAGCTTTGCGGAATGCGAAAGGGCTATGGCAAGCTCAAGCTTCATTTTCATACCTGTTGACAAGGATTTTATTTTCTTTTTGAAATCCAGACCTAATTTATTTATATAGCTTTCAAACTTACCGCTGTCCCAGTTTTTATATATTCCCTTCAGTACGCTTTCCGCATTTTTTATCGTAAGCTCTTCCGGAAAGCCGCAGTCTGCCTGCACAACGGCAATGCTGTTCCAAATATCCGGACCGCAGTTTTCCAAATCAACTCCGAACAGTTTTACCGTTCCGCTGTCCTTATGCACAGCATTTGTAATTATATTGATTATTGTGCTTTTTCCTGCTCCGTTTTCTCCTATAAGTCCCATTATTGTTCCTTCGGGAATATCAAAGGAAACATTGTTCAAATCAAAGCCCTTATAGCTTTTGCATAGATTTTTTACCTCAAGAATACTCATCTATATTCCTCCAAACATATATCAAATATTTCTTTGACCTCTTCCTTGCTTATTCCGCTGTTGTATGCCTCTTCAATAAGCCTTCTCACATTTTCCTCGAGCTGCTTCATTTTTTCTTCTTTAAGCACAGCCGAATTATTTTCCGCAACATAACTGCCCTTTCCTGCAACGGTAATTATAAAGCCGTCTCTTTCCAGCTCTTCGTATGCTCGTTTTGTGGTTATAACGGATATTCGCAAATCCTTTGCCAATGCTCTTATAGACGGAAGCTGTGAACCTTCCTCCAGCTTTCCGGATAAAATCATGTTTTTCATCTGAGAAGTTATCTGTTCATATATCGGTCTGTCATCTTTGTTGCTTATAACAATATTCACTCAAGCACCTCCTCGTTAATACTGTATATATTAAGTATATACAGTATTAACAGTTTGTCAAGCATAAAAATAACGGCTCTGTTAAAACAAAGCCGTTATTAGTGAAGGATGAAGGATAATATAGCAATTCTAAAGTAATTTAGAAATATATTTAATTATTCAAATAAAGGAGTTGAAAGGTATCTGTCACCTGTATCGGGAAGGAGAACAACAATGTTCTTGCCTTTGTTTTCGGGTCTTTTTGCAAGCTCTCTTGCTGCCCAGACTGCCGCACCTGATGAAATACCAACAAGGATACCTTCGTTTCTGCCGATTTCTCTGCCTGTTTCAAAAGCATCCTCATTATCAACAGTAATTATTTCATCGTATACCTTTGTATCAAGAACCTTGGGAACAAAGCCTGCGCCAATACCCTGAATCTTATGAGCACCTGATTTACCCTGTGAAAGTACAGGTGATGTAAGAGGCTCAACTGCTACAACCTTAACATTGGGATTCTGTGATTTAAGATAACTGCCGACACCTGTTATAGTTCCGCCTGTGCCTACGCCTGCAACGAAAATATCAACCTTGCCTTCTGCATCTTCCCAGATTTCGGGGCCTGTTGTCTGTCTGTGAACTTCAGGGTTTGCAGGGTTTACAAACTGTCCGGGAATAAAGCTGTTGGGAATTTCCTTTGCAAGCTCGTCAGCCTTTTCGATTGCGCCCTTCATGCCCTTTGCACCTTCTGTAAGTACAAGCTCTGCACCATAAGCCTTCATAAGCTTTCTTCTTTCAATACTCATTGTTTCGGGCATTACGATAATGATTCTGTATCCTCTTGCTGCTGCGACCGATGCAAGACCGATACCTGTGTTTCCTGATGTAGGTTCAATAATAACTGAATCCTTGTTAAGAAGTCCTTTTGCTTCGGCATCATCGATCATACCTTTTGCAATTCTGTCTTTAACACTTCCGGCAGGATTGAAGTATTCAAGCTTAGCAATAATTTTTGCTTCAAGATTGTTTGCTTTTTCAAAGTTTGTAAGCTCCATAAGTGGTGTTTTTCCGATGAGTTCTGCTGCTGATTTATAGATCATAATTATCTCCTCCGTTTGCTTTTCTAATTTCATATAAGTCTACTGTTTTGATATGTTTATATTATATACCTAATTTCCTATATGTCAATAGGGTTTTTAATTTTTTAAAAGATTTTTTTGAGAAACAAAACCGGAAAATTGTCCAACTTATTTTGCCGCAATTTATCACATTTTACCCTTATATATGTTATAATTATTTTAATTACGCTTACAATGAGGTGGATAATATATATGCAGAAAAATAAAGGCGCAGAGCCTGTAAAAAAGAAAATTACAATAGGTATTCCACGTGCCATGCTTTATTACAGATATGAAGTTTTATGGAAAAACTTCTTTTCTATTCTCGGTGCTGACTGCGTAATCAGCGAACCGACAAACAAAGAAATAATAAAATCCGGTACAGCGGCAGCTATTGACGAGGCCTGTCTTTGTACAAAAATTTATCTCGGTCATGTAAAAAGCCTTATCGGCAAATGTGACTATATACTTATACCAAGAATAAGCAACTTCGGAATAAAACGAAATATGTGTACAAAGTTCGAGGCTTTATACGATATTGCATGTAACACATTCAGAAAAACAAGTCAGAAATTCTTAACCTACAATGTTGACGTAATCGAAGACTGTCCGGAGGAAAATGCATTCATAAATATGGGTATTGAGCTCGGTTTTTCAAAAAAAGAGGCTCTTAATGCTTATAAAGAGGCTAAAAAAGGCGAAAGCGAAAGCCTTAAAAATCACTTAAAGGCAAACGAAGGCTTATATAAAAAGAACGGTCTCAAAATTCTCATTGTTGCCCACAGCTATGTCGCAATGGATTCATATATCGGAAAGCCGGTTACCGATTTTCTTAAAAAGCTCGGTACAGTGCCTATAATGGCTGATGTTGTTGACCGTAAGGACGCTTTAAAACGCAGTGCTAAGGTTTCTCCTACTTTAAAATGGGAACTCAGCCGAGAGCTTGTCGGAAGTATTGACGAGCATATAGACAAGATAGACGGTATGGTGCTTATGTCTGCATTTCCCTGCGGTCCGGATTCAATGGTTGACGAAATGATTATAAGAAAATTCAGAGGCAAGCCTATACTCAACATAACTCTTGACGACCAGGACGGAACGGCAGGACTTGAAACAAGGCTTGAAAGCTTTGTTGATATTTTAAGATTCAAAGGAGGCACACTTTAATGAATGGCGTAAAAAAAGTCTCTTTTCCAAGCTTCACTCATTACAACTATGCTTTTAAATATTTTATGGAAAACGGCGTCGGTGCACGTTATATAATGCCTCCGCAGATGACACTACGAACTCTCGACAGAGGCACAAAGGCAAGTCCGGATTATGTCTGCACTCCATTCAAAACAACTCTCGGAAGCATGATGGACTGTCTTGAAGCCGGCGCCGACACAATATTTATGTCCATGGGACTTTGCCGTCTTGGCTATTACGGTGAGCTCCAGGAGCAGATTTTAAGAGATATGGGATACCAGTTCGACTTTGTAAATCTTTCCGAATACAGCACAGGTAAACGAAGAGATTATATAAAAGCTCTTAAAAGACTTAATCCAAGAATGTCGGTTGCAAAAATGATGCTTGTTCTTGCCGAAACCGTTAAGCTCGTTGAACAGCTTGACGAAGCAGAGGCTATGTATTATAAAAACTGTGGCTTCGAAAAGGTCAAAGGAAGCTGCAAAACCGCCATAAAGCGATACCACACAGCCGTTGAAACAGCAACAACCGGCCGTGAGCTTGAGGCAGCTTATAAAAAATTCAAAAAAGAATTTAACGAAATAGAGCTGGATAAGCCCGAAAATCCGTTAAAGGTCGGCGTAGTCGGAGAATTCCTTACCGCACAGGACGCTTTTTCAAATCTCGATGTAGAGCAGAAGCTTGCCGATATGGGCGTTGAAGTATATCGTTATCTTAACGCAACTTCAAGAATGTTCCACTACAAAGGCAAAAATTTGCAGGTAGAAACATCGGAATACTGCAAATATGATATGGGACCTACATCAACAATCAATATCTGGGCGGCTAAAAACTATGCGTCACATAGTTTTGACGGAATTGTCCATATCAAATCAGCAGGCTGTACACCGGAAATTGATATTATGCCGGTTCTTCACAATATAAGTGAGGACTATAAAATTCCGGTTCTGTATCTCACCTATGATTCACAGACAAGCGACACAGGTCTTGCCACAAGACTCGAAGCTTTTTACGATATGATAAGCATGAGAAAGAAGGTTTTATAATGAAAGAAGCATATCTCGGAATAGATATAGGTTCTATTTCCACTAAGGGAGTTATTATTGACGAGGATAACAATATCCTTGCAAGCTCATATATATGGACAGAAGGAAATCCTCTCGGTTCCGCAAAAAAACTTTTAGGTATATTAGAGGAACAGTTTGACAAGGAAACATATCAGATTGTTGCAACAGGCACAACAGGAAGTGCAAGAAACCTTGTAGGTGCAATGGTTGGTGCAACAATGGTTAAAAACGAAATCACCGCACACGCAATCGGAACAACAACACTCTATCCCGATGTAAGAACAATACTTGAAATTGGCGGTCAGGATTCAAAAATAATCCTTGTTGAAAATGGTGTTGCCATTGATTACGCAATGAACACTCTTTGTGCCGCAGGTACAGGCTCATTCCTTTCCAGCCAGGCAAAGCGTCTTGGTGTTGAAGTTGAGGAATTCGGAGATATAGCACTCAAATCAACTCACCCTACCCAGATTGCCGCAAGATGTACCGTATTTGCCGAATCTGACCTTGTTCATAAAATACAGATGGGACATCCTAAGGAGGATATAATAGCAGGTCTTTGCAAGGCTGTTGTATCAAACTACCTTAACAACGTCGGAAAAGGCAAAAAAATACTTTCTCCCGTTGTTTTCCAGGGCGGTGTAAGCAAAAACATAGGTGTTACAGCCGCATTTAAAGAAGCTCTCGGCTGTGACATAATCGTTGACGAAAACGGACATCTTATGGGTGCTTTCGGCGTTGCAATACTTGCCGGAAGAAGCAGCAAACGAAAGGTATTCGATTTTTCTGTTGAGGATATGGAATTTAAAACAAGAGATACAAACTGCGGTCGATGTCCGAATAACTGTGAAATCATTTGTGTATACCGTGACGGTGTATTAATTGATTCATGGGGCAACCGCTGTGACAGAGGTGCCATTAAAATCGGAACAAAATTAGCAAACTAAATTCATATCAAGGGAGGAAATACTTATGATTAAAAACGAAACTCTCAAAACACTCAAAACACGTAGAAGCTGCCGTGCTTACAAACCCGAAATGATTACCGACGAAGAGCTTGAAACAGTGCTTGAGGCAGGAACATGGGCTCCCACAGGAATGGGAAAACAGAGTCCTATACTCATTGCCGTTCAGAATCCCAAAGACGTTGCGGAGCTTTCAAGAATCAATGCGGAAATATTCGGAAAACCCGGTTTTGATCCTTTTTACGGAGCAAAAACAGTTATCGTTGTTCTTGCAGATGCCGAAAGACCTACCCGTGTTGAGGACGGAAGTCTTGTACTCGGAAACATGATGAATGCAGCCGCAAGCATCGGTCTTGGTTCATGCTGGATTCACAGAGCAAAGGAAACCTTTGAAAGAGAGGACGGAAAAGCTCTTCTTAAAAAATGGGGAATTACAGGCAATTATACCGGCGTAGGCAACTGCATACTCGGTTATGCGGCTGAACCGGACAAAGCTCCTGCACCAAGAAAAGACGACTATATTACAATAATTAAATAAGCTCAATACACATAAAAGAGGATTGCCATTAATGACAATCCTCTTATTTTTATGTTCTTAAAGTTCTAAATTAGATGTCCATACTTGCCATTGTGTTAGCTGCGTAAGGCATGATGTATGTAGATAATCTGTCCTTACCTGTAATTTCCTTAGCCTTTGCAATAGCCTCTTCGATTGTCTTAACAGCGATAACATCTGTCTTAACAAACTGATCGGGATCCATATCCGAAACAAGGATATAGTGAATCTGTGTAGCTACCTCGAAAAGGCGGAAACCAACATATCTACCGATGCCATAATTTTCTCTGAGGAATACTTCTCTGTCAAGCATGTTATCAAATTCGAATGCGAATTTTTCTGTATCGGGATTTCCCCAGCCTTCTGAGCACTGAGAAACAAGGATAAGAACACCTTCACCGGGTTTGATAGCGCCAACTGCATTGAATACAGGTTTAACTCCCTGATAGTAGTTGATGTCTTTAGGATATCCGCAAGCTGATGCGATAACAAGGTCAGCCTTCTGGTCAATTTTAACACCGTCAATCTTCTTAACAAGGTCTGTACCTGCTTTATGAGCTGCAAATACATCACCTGCAAAACACTGAGCAATCTTGTTTGAACTGTCAACAACTGAGTTTACAATGAATGAAACCTTAGCAAACTTAGCTGCTTCAATCATATCCTCATGTACAGGGTTGCCTTCCATTACGCCGTTAGCACATGTTTCAACAGCACCGCTGCCTGCCGGGCCGGGTTTGAAATAAAGCTTATGGTTGAAGTTGATTGTCTTTCTGCTTGAAATACCGGGAAGAATTGTTTTTCTGCCGCCGCCGAAGCCTGCAAGGAAGTGGAATACGATACCGCCAACAAGAATTCTATGGTCACATTCCATAGCAAACTTATTGCATTCCATTACATTTCCTCTTGTTGATGTACCAGTAACAACGAATTCATCTTCGTTATCGGCATGGTTATTGATATGTTTGAATCTTGCACAGAAATCCTTACCGATAAGGTTTTCGAAATCTGCTTCTTCCTGAAGTCTGTGTGTACCTACAGCTGAAAGGAAGATGATGTCTTCATCTTTAACACCGATCTTTTCGAGCTTTTCAACAAGTACATGACAGATGATAGCCGGTCTTGCCCATGCTCTTGTAACGTCGGGAACAACGATACATACGCTCTGTCCGGGTTTAACGATTTCTTCAAGCTTAGGTGAACCGATGGGATTTTCTATAGCATCTCTGATGATTTCTTCTTCAGATTTATGGGGAAGTTCAACAACCGAAGGCTCAAGTACCTTTATTACATCTTCCTCAGGATACTCGAATTCACGAGTTCCGTTACCATACTTAAAAGTATATTTTGCCATTAAAATATTCCTCCTTTGAAATAATTATTTTATCGGTTTCATACCGATTAGTTCATTTACATTAAATTAAATAATACGTGAATTTTACCATATAGTACACATATATTCAACTATAATTTATACTTATGATACCATTTCAAGTTAAAAATATCAAGTTATCTGTGAATTTTTTCAAAAAATGCCGTAAATACCAAAAGAACCGCCCTAAAAAGAGCGGTTCTCATTTTTTATATGTAATTCAGTTAAATTACTTCTTTAATGTAGCACATGTGTTAGCACCGTAAGGCATGATGTATGTTCTGGGGTGCTCTTTGCCACAAAGTTCCTTACCTAATTTGATAGCTTCATCGATTGTCTTAACTGCATGAATCTTTGTCTTCTTGAAGAGTTCGGGATCCATTGATGAAACAAGAATGAAGTGATAGTCTTCAGCATACTGGAAGATGAAGTAAGCAACGTTAAGACCGATTGTGTAATGCTCTCTTGTATAAACTTCACGATCATAAGCATTATCAAACTCTGTTGCCATTCTTTCTGTGTCGGCACTACCCCAGCCTTCACGGCACTCTGATACAACGATGAATACACCGTCTTTAGGTTTAACTGTACCGATACCGTTGTTGATAGGTTTTGAACCTGTCTGATAAAGGTTGATGTCCTTAGGGTAACCCATAGCACATGTGATTGTCATATCAGCAAGCTCATCTACTGTAACACCGTCGAATTCACGGCATTTAGCAACAGCTGCTTCATGGCTCTTATGAAGGTCACCTGCATAGCAGAATCCGATTGATTTGTCGGGAGCGATTACGTTTGTGATAACGAAGTCAATTCCTGCGAATTCAGCTGCTTCGAACATTTCTTTGCTTATAGGGCTGTCTTCATAGCTGCCGGGAGCAACAAGAGGATTTCTTCCGCTTCCAACTCCGCCGGGATTGAAGTACTGTGAATGGTTGCTCATGATTGTGTCACGGCCTGCGATACCGGGAAGAACGTATTTTCTTGATCCGCCGAAGCCTGCAAGGAAATGGAATACAGTTGCGCCACAAACAATCTTCTTGTCATAGCTCATAGCTGTTTTGTTTACCCAAATATCATTTCCTCTTGATGATGTACCAACCTTAACGAGGTTATCGTCGCAGTTATGGTCAACAACTTTAATCTTAGCATATACTTCAGGGCTTACGAGAATTTCATGCTCTTCGGGTGTCTGATCTCTATGTGTTCCTGTTGCAGAGATGATAAGCATGTTTTCATCTTTAACACCGATTTCTTCAAGCTTCTTAACAAGAACCTTTACTTCAACTTCGGGTTTGCCCCACTGTCTTGTCATATCGGGTACAAGAATACAAACTGTATCAGTAGGTTTTACGATTTCTTCAAGCTTGCCGCATCCGATAGGATTTTCAATAGCAGCAAGAACCTTTTCTTCGTCTGTTCCTTCGGGTACCGGAACGTGAGCGGGCTCAATAACTCTTATGATGTCTTCATCGGGATAAGAGAAATCCATATGTCCGTCGCCGTACTTAAAACTGAAATTTGCCATAATTATATATCCTCCTTGTAAAAAATCTATAATATCCCCATCAGCTTATATTAAAGCCAATAATATAGTAGCATTATTATATTCAAAATGCAATACCCCTAAATATTAATTGTAATGATTATGTATAGAATATTTTATATATAGCAAAAAAATTGTGTACTTTTACACAAACAAAATAAATACTTTATTTTGCCGCTTCAATCTCCGCATTAAGCCGTTTCATCTCTTTTATTGTAAAGCATAATATAATAAATGCGGCAAGAAAATCCGCCGACGGTCCGGCATACAAAATGCCGTCAAGTCCCATAAATAAGGGAAGTATTATAACAAACGGTATGAGCAGAATCATCTGTCTGAGCATAGAAAGTATAGATGCTTTCATTGCCTGTCCTGTAGCCTGGAAGTATGTTGTTGTTATCATCTGAAAGCCGGATGTAAATATTCCGAACATATATATTCTCAGACAACGTATTCCAAAATGTGTAAACATCGCATTGTCATTTCCGAATATCGATATAATAGCTCCCGGAAAAGCTATACATGCAATCCAGCCGATTACCGATACAATAGTTGAAGCAGCCGCGGCAGTAATATACGTCTTTTTAATTCTTTCATAATTTCTTGCGCCTCTGTTATATCCGAATATAGGCTGCGCACCTGTGCCAATGCCGATATTTATTGCAAGAAGTATCATGCTGACCTTAAGCACAACGCCCATTGCACTTAATGCAACATCGCCGCCTATTTCGGTCATATCTCCGTATTTTACAAGGGAATTATTCAGTATAATCTGAAGGATTACGGCAGATACCTGTGTTATGCAGCTTGATGTTCCGAGTGCAACAGAGTATTTAATCAGTTCCGGATTTATGCGTATATTTTCCTTTTTAAGACGCATATTACCCTTCTTTACAAAATACCTTGTTATTATTATTGCCGATGCAATCTGTCCCAATATAGTGGCAACAGCCGCACCCTTTACTCCCCATTTAAAAATAAATATAAATGTAGGATCCAGTATTGTATTTATAATGGCTCCGATAAGCATACTGAACATTGACATTTTAGGGCTTCCGTCTGTTCTTGCAAAATTTGAACCGCCAACGCCGATAAGGACAAACGGCATACCGATTGCAATTATAGAAGAATAATCATAGGCATACTGAAAGTTATTGGGTGTTGCACCGAATACATTAAGCAGCGGCGTTAAAAAAACAATCGTAAGTATCGCCATAATAACACCTACAAGACCGAGCATAAGGAATACAGTTCCTATTACCCGATCTGCAATATCCTTTCTTTTTTCACCGAGCTTTATCGCCGCAAAAGCATTTCCGCCTACGCCAATCAGCATTGCAACCGCAAGAGTTATGTTTGATATAGGCAGTGCAACGGTTGTTGCGGCATTTCCGAGATAACCTACACCCTGTCCTATGAATATCTGGTCAACAATGTTATATATAGAGTTTACCAGCATGGCAATTATCGACGGTATCGCAAATTTTCTTAACAGCTTTCCTATCGGTTCATATCCCATCGGATTTTCGTTTTTAACCGTATTTTCCATCATTTTATCTCCTTGTAAACATCAACGTAATAAAAATAGCTACATTATATTAGGACATAAAAAAGCCAAAGTATTGAAGCAGTTTTCACGGCGAAAACACCTAACTTCGGTTTTATTGTTTAAATTATTTTGAGCTTTTCTTTTTATATATTTCATGAACAGACAATGCGGATACAATACCGAGAATAGCACCGCATATAACATCAGTCGGATAATGAACCAGTAAATATATTCTTGAAAATCCCATTGCTATTGCTCCGGCAATAGCCGCTTTTCCATGTTTTCTGTCCGACAGATAATACGAAACAGCAGCCGCAAACGAAGCCGCAGTATGTCCTGACGGAAAAGAATAATCCTTAGGTTTATTTATTGTTATCTCCATATTATGTTCATCAAAGGGACGAACTCTTCCGACAACCGGTTTTATAACCAGATTGCACGCCGCCGACTCTATGCCGAGTGAACCAAGCATAAGCCAACCCATCTTTTTTCGCTCTCCGCCCATAAGAATAAGCGATACAGCCAACGTTATCCATATAAAGCCGCCGTTTCCGAGCCTTGTAACAAATCTCATTATCTTATCCAACAGCGGACTTCTCATATTTTTGTTTATAAAACGTATTACTTTATTATCCAATGTAAGAATGTATTCCATATATGTCACTCCAATCGGAAACATCTTAAAAATAAATATTAATTTTTAGAATTTTTGTTTATGTAATCCACAACCATTCTTACTGCATCATCCATCATTGCAGGAAGTGAGTCTGTCGCAACTCCGGCAACTCTCAAACCGCATCTGTTAAGCGGTATAAGTATTTTTACCGCATCGCTCTCTCCGATAGCCGCAGCCATTGCCGGCGAAAGCTCTCCAAGCATAGCGTTAGCCGAAACTATTCCTATACTTCCGACAATAACATCTGCTCTCTTTGCATTGTATATAACGGCATTTTCTCCGGTTGCAATATTTTTTGCTCCACCCTTCATCATGCCCATCGTTGCCATTGCGTTTGTGCCGACTGCAATAAGCTCATGCTCTGCACCGACCGCTGTTTTTAATCTTTCGATAAGTGCCTTTCCTATTCCTCCGCCCTGTCCGTCTACAACCATTATAACCATAATAATATCTCCTGTTCAAAAAACAATATAATAGTAATAAAGGAAGCCTATAAGTAAAAATTTTTAACCAATGGCTTCCTGAAAAAATCTATACGGTATTTATACATAAAAAAATGGGAGTTACAGGGCTCGAACCTGTGACCCTCTGCTTGTAAGGCAGATGCTCTCCCAGCTGAGCTAAACTCCCAAATTTCAAATATTACAAAGCTGACCGGTAAGGGAATCGAACCCTTGTTTCAGCCGTGAGAGGGCCGCGTCTTAACCGCTTGACCAACCGGCCAAAAAATAGCGGAGGGGGGATTCGAACCCTCGACACCGCGGGTATGAACCGCGTGCTCTAGCCAACTGAGCTACTCCGCCATATTCGTGTCTTAAGTTTTTTGTTTCCTGATCACTGACACGATGATTATTATACACATGAATATATTCTTTGTCAACAGTTTTTTTCAAAAAATTAATTATTTATTTTAAAAACTATTTCATCCGGCATAACAAGCCCTAATTGTTCACGGGCAATCTTTTCTATATACTCATCTGTTGTGTAATATTCCATTTGGTTAGTATATTCCTGTTTCTTTTTATTTTCTTCCGCAATTTCATCCTCAAGCTTTTCTTTATCCACCTTAAGCTGAGCATATGTATTAAGCTGCCATATAAGATTGACTGCCACAAAAACAGAAAAAACCGTCAATACAACAGCCATAACTTTTCCTGATAAGGCTCTTTTACTTTTCTTTTTTTCTTTTGCCATATTCAGTACCTCTTTTTTTATTTGAACGCTTTATAAAGCCAAATTGTCTTTTCAGACTTCTTTTACTCATTTTGGCATAAACACCGCCTAAATGCAACAGTTTTTTGACTCTGATTTTTAAAATATTTCCTGTTTTTAAAACCGGTTTGCCTATTATGTGCCATATAGCCCCTGCAAGCAGATTTGCGGGATAAAAAGTGATTTTAATTATCAGCTTTACAGCTTTCTTTATCTTATCCGTCATAAACAGCATTGTATTAAATACATACCGGCTTATAACAGCTCCGTAAAGCAGCATGCCGCCGAAAAATGCAAGCATAACAAATATTCTCACTTGTCCGCTGTTTTCGCTGAGCATAAACATATATGCCGACATTATCACTCCTGCCCAGTAAAAAACATCTTCAATACACATAATCCATCTGCTGTGTTTTATATTGGCTCTCAACAGCCTTATAAGATCGTAAACAAAACCGCAAATTACTCCGATTAAAAACATATCTCTGAAAAGCTCTGCCTGAAATTCAATGGATAGTATCACTTTTCTCGCTCCTATCGGAATATTTTTCTGAAAAACATACCGCCTCTGTCAGATATGTCTCCGTCGGTATATTCAATGCTCTCTATTTCTCCTTCGGTCTGCAATATGCCTTCATCAAGATTAAGCTTGCTTATATGTAAATCATTTCCGCGTATTATCAGCATTCCCATATCCGTATCGGCCGTAATGCTTTCTTCATCAAAGGACACAACCTCCGTAACTCCGGTAACCGACATTTTCTCTCTTTCATCAATAACTATTCTGTGTCTTGAATATTCCTTCTGTCTTTTTTCCGAAAACTCTCTTCCAGTTTCGCCCACAGTCCGACCTCCCATAATAAAAAAATCCCCAAAGACTTCCATATAATAAATATATATGGTTATCCAAGGGGATATTCTAAATATTTTCCGAATTACTGCACACTTTTGTACATAGAAGCCGCTTCTTCTTTTTTCTGTGTTTCGCTTATCGCCAAAACCTCAACCTTAGTTGTGTTGTTTCCGAATTTTATTTCGATTACATCGCCGATTTTTACTTCTGTTCCTGCCTTCGCAACCTTTCCGTTTACGGTAACTCTTCCGGCGTCACAGGCATCGTTGGCAACGGTTCTTCTCTTTATTATTCGTGAAACCTTAAGATATTTGTCAAGACGCATAATTTCACCTCACATATTTAAAAAGAGCTGTCTGAAAAACAGACAGCCCTAAAAATCATTAATAATTAAGCGTTAATTGCATCCTTTAAAGCCTTGCCTGCTTTAAATCTGGGAGCCTTTGAAGCTGCAATAGGCATGGGCTCGCCTGTCTGAGGATTACGTCCTTCACGAGCTGCTCTTTCAGCAACATCAAATGTACCGAAACCAACAAGCTGAACCTTTCCGTTATTTGTAAGTTCTTCTGTAACTACTTCTTCAAAAGCCTTTAATGCCTTTTCAGCATCTTTCTTGCTCATGTCAGCTTTTTCTGCAATAGCAGCAACTAACTCTGTCTTATTCATTATTTTTCCTCCTCGATTTTACTGATAAGTACTTATGTTTCATTTTTCATCCGCAGCTGAATTATCGGCTTCCTGCCATAATCTTATTTTTTCCGTAGCCGTAATATCTTTCAGTCGTAAACCGTTGTTTGCAGCCGATGATTCAATATACTCAAACTTATTTATAAACTTTTCTATAGCTTTTGTCAAGGAAAACTCTGTATTAATTTGATTTTTTCGTGAAATACACACCACTTTCAATATAAAATCGCCTATAATATCACTTATTTCCTCCTCTGAAAGATTTTTCAGTTTTCCGATTTCGTTTTCAATGGCATTATACACTTTATCGTTCTTAAATATTTCGTCATAGGAAACGCCGGCATTTTCTGCTTTAAACACCACCTTGTCGGCTCTCATAAGTGCCGGGAGTGCCTTTGGTATGGCTTTAAGCACATCGGTCTGGGTTTCATAGCCCTTTTCGTTTTTCTTGTTGTCTTCCCATTTTCCGAGGAAAGCACTGTTATCATCAGCCGTCAGATTTTTATAATCTCCGGAATTTTCACCGCCGAAAATATGTGGATGTCTTTTTATCATTTTTCTGCATATTCCGTCTGTAACATCGTTTATATCGAAAAGTCCGTCCTCTTTCGCTATTCTTGACTGAAATACAACCTGGAGAAGGACATCACCGAATTCTTCACACATTTCTTTGCTGTCTTTATCTTCAATCGCCTGAATTGCCTCATAGGTTTCCTCAAGCATATATTTTTTCATGGATTCATAGGTCTGTGCCCTGTCCCAAGGACAGCCGTTTTCACCTCTGAGAATACTCATAATTTTAATAAGGTCATTAAAATCATATTTATTTTTCTCCATATTTTTTCACCTCTTTTGCATATTATAGCAAAAGCTATGTGTATTTTACAATATAGAAAGGCATTTTAGCCAGTAGAATTTATATAATATCGTTCAAAGAAGTCACTTTGCTTAACGAATGTACATAAAATACCGTAAATACTGCCGAAATTTATCTGTTTCTGTATTATTGCTATATTAAATTCAATATAGTATAATTAAATTTATTATGAAAAATTGAACTTACAATATCTAAATTCAGGGGAAGGTTTTTAATATGTTTAAAATTGTCAGAAAAAAAGAGCTTAATCCTTCAGTAACTCTCATGGAAATCGAAGCTCCTCTTATTGCCAAAAAAGCAAAAGCAGGACAGTTTATTATTTTCAGAGTTGATGAAGAAGGCGAAAGAATTCCGCTTACAATCGCTGATTCGGACAGCGAAAAAGGAACAGTAACAATTATTTTCCAGAAGGTTGGTCTTTCAACAGAACTTCTCGGTCAGAAAAACGAAGGCGAGTACATTCTTGACTTTGTAGGACCTCTCGGTGTTCCGACAGAAACAGAAGGCTTTAAGAAGGTTGCCGTTATCGGCGGCGGTGTAGGAAACGCAATCGCTTTTCCTCAGGCAAAGTCACTTTTCAAGGCAGGCTGTCAGGTAGACGTAATTTCCGGTTTCCGTACAAAGGATCTTATCATTCTTGAGGACGAAATGCGTGCAAACAGCACAAATTACTATCTTGTAACAGACGACGGTTCTTGCGGAGAAAAAGGCTTTGTAACAGACAAACTTAAATCTCTTATCGATGCCGGAAACAACTATGATGCAGTAATCGCCATAGGTCCCGTTCCTATGATGAAATTTGTTTCTCTTACAACAAAGCCCTACGGTATCAAAACTATCGTAAGCCTCAATCCTATTATGGTTGACGGTACAGGAATGTGCGGCGGCTGTCGTGTATCGGTCGGCGGAGAAATCAAATTTGCTTGTGTAGACGGTCCCGACTTTGACGGACATCTTGTTAATTACGATGAGCTTATGAACAGAAACGCTGCATACAAAGCTCAGGAAGAAGAAAACAAGAAAACTCATATTTGCAGAATGACACAGCTTGCAAATGAGCTTATTAAGTAAGGAGGACCTAAAAATGGCAAACATGACTATGACAAAAACTCCTATGCCCGAACAGGCACCGGACGTAAGAAATAAAAATTTTGAAGAGGTAACTCTCGGATATACCGAAGAAATGGCATTAAACGAGGCCGCACGCTGCCTTAACTGCAAAAATATGCCCTGTGTTTCCGGCTGTCCCGTAAACATTCATATTCCGCAGTTTATTTCAAAGGTTGCGGAAGGCGATTTTAAAGCCGCATACAAAATTATTGCCGAAACAAACTCTCTTCCGGCAATCAGCGGACGTGTATGTCCTCAGGAATCACAGTGCGAAATGCACTGCGTAAGAGGTATCAAAGGCGAACCCGTTGGTATCGGCCGTCTTGAGCGTTTCGTTGCCGACTGGTACAGAAACAACGTAAAGGAAGAGGTTGAAAAGCCCGAATTAAACGGCAAAAAGGTGGCTGTTGTCGGCTCAGGTCCTTCAAGCCTCACTTGTGCAAGCGATCTTGCAAAAAAAGGCTATGAGGTAACTGTTTTCGAAGCATTCCATGTTGCGGGAGGCGTTCTTGTATACGGTATTCCCGAATTCAGACTTCCCAAGGAAATCGTTCAGAACGAAGTAAACGGACTTATTGCCCGTGGCGTTAAGGTTGAAACAGACATGGTTATCGGCCGTGTTCTCACAATCGACGAGCTTATCAACGATATGGGCTTCAATGCCGTATTTATCGGAACAGGTGCAGGCCTTCCTTCATTCATGGGTATCGAAGGTGAGGATCTTTCCGGTGTTTATTCGGCAAACGAATACCTCACAAGAATCAACCTTATGAAGGCTTACAGAAAAGAATATGATACACCTATCAAGCACAGCAGAAGCGTTGCAGTTGTCGGAGGCGGTAATGTTGCCATGGACGCCGCAAGATGTGCAAAAAGACTCGGTGCAGAGCATGTATACGTTGTTTACAGACGTTCCGAAGAAGAAATGCCTGCAAGAAACGAAGAAATCCATCATGCAAAGGAAGAAGGCATTGAATTCCTTCTTCTTAACAATCCTGTAAAAATCAATAACGACGGTACAGGTGCGGTTAAATCAATGGAATGTATCAAAATGGAGCTCGGTGAGCCCGATGCTTCCGGCAGACGCAGACCTATCGAAATCAAGGGCAGTGAATTTGAGCTTGACGTTGATACAGTAATCATGGCTCTCGGTACATCACCCAATCCTCTTATCAGAACAACAACACCCGGTATCGAGGTAAACAGACATGGCTGTCTTGTTGTAAACGAAGACACAATGCAGACAAGCCGTGACGGCATTTATGCCGGCGGTGATGCCGTAACAGGTGCCGCAACGGTTATTCTTGCAATGGGCGCAGGCAAAAAAGCCGCAGCAGCTATTGATGAATATTTAAAATAATCCGGATATACAAAAAGGCGAGGTCAATATGATCTCGCCTTTTATGCTCTCGGATGTGTTTTGTTATAAACCTCTTTAAGCTTTGATTTATTTATTTTTGCGTACATCTGCGTAGTCGCTATATCCGAATGTCCCATCATTTTCTGTACCGATTCAAGGTCGGCACCGTTTTCAATAAGATGGAATGCAAAGGAATGTCTTAAAACATGCGGTGTTATTGTCGTTTTTATTTCCGCCTTGGTTGCATATTCCTTTATTATTTTCCAAAAACCCTGTCGTGTCATGGGATTTCCGAAGCAGTTTACAAAAAGCATTGTTTCGTCTTCATTTTTAATCATATCCTTTCGGACATCATTCATGTATGCCTTAAGTGCGTCTATCGCCTTTGAACCGAGCGGAATAAGCCTTGATTTCTTATCCGAACGGCATATAAGAAATTCCATATCAATATTCACATCGCTTGTTTTCAGCGTTATAAGCTCAGTTACACGCATTCCCGTTGCATACAGCACTTCAAGCATAGCCTTGTCCCTTATGCCTTTGGAATCCTCGGTATCCGGCTGTGCAAGAAGCTTTTCCACTTCTTTAAGCGAAAGAACCGGCGGCATTTTCTTAACTACCTTCGGCGTTTCAATATCTTCTGCCGGGTTGTCCTTTATTATCCCTTCATAATTCAAATATCCGAAATACACACGCAACGCGGCGGCATTTCTCGAAATTGTTGCTCTTGAACGGTCTTTTTTCTGCAAATCATATATGTATGCCATCACATTGGTTTTATTTATCAATCTCACATCATCTATTCCGGACTCCTGAATAAATCTTATAAAATGACTTATATCGCTTTTATAGGACGAAACCGTATTATCAGATGCAGATTTTTTATCCGTCATATAATTTTCAAAACCAATAATATGTGTATCCACCGAATATTCCCCCAATGTGTTGACACGTTTAAATTACGACATAACCATTATATTCTCTTTTTCTCCAAAAGTCGATATATTTATTATACAAATCACCACATCAGCACCATAATTTACAGTTTTTTATATTATTAATCTCCACATTTATAAAAAATTTAGTGCATTATATTTTCTATGGCACATACAGCCGCATTCAGTGCAAGACACAAAAATAATATCACTGCATGTTCTGACATATGCTTTCTTCTTTCTCGCCTTATACGGCTTTTAGGGCCGTAATTACTGTATCTTCTCAAAACATAGAGTATTGTCCAAACAGCCGTAAATATATAAACGGGAATAAGCAGCATATTATACGGCATCAGCTTTTCAACGGCGTACATAACTCCGTATTGTCCAGACATAAATGCTGATGAAAAACCATAAAATATGCCCGAAACAAATATAATAATCAATATAATAACCGCTCCGGGCATAATAAAGCCACAAAGCCACATAGACAATATGTATTTTCCGTGCTTTATAAAAAGCTCGCCGAAGGATCTTGCATTACCAATATAATTACTGCTGTAATCGGTAAGAGCGGTGCATTGGTATGAATTTATTTCTCTTTCGGATAAAGCACCGGTCAATACGCCAATAAAAAAGCAGATACAGACAATCGCTATCGTTATCTGTAATCTGCTCTTATTTTTTCTTCTCATAACACCACCGCCTGTCATAATTTTAATAAACTATATGACATCGGTTAATATGCTATTCTTTATAATCATTTTCTTTTTACGACAAGCTCGTTATAGGCAAGTATACCAAGCATTGTCTTTAAATCGGTTATTGTACCGTCAAATACCATCTTAATTGCCTCATCAAGCGGATAGCGTTCAATCTCGATAAATTCGTCCTCATCAAGATTTTGTTTGCCTTCCTTAAGATTTTCGGCAATATAAATATATATTTTTTCAGCACATACACCGACAGATACATATGACCAGTTTACATATGTCAGTCCGTCAGCCTTATAGCCTATCTCTTCCTCAAGCTCACGCATTGCACAATCATAAGGATCTTCGCCGTCCTCAAATGTTCCGGCAGGTATTTCAAGAACCATATCCTTTGCAGGATGTCTGTACTGTCTTACAAAAATAATATTTCCGTCTTTATCGACAGGCACAATAGCAGACGCATTGTTTTTTACAACAACCTCTCTTGTGGCTGTCTTTCCTTCCGGCATTGTTATTTCATCTTTATAAACAGTAATAATTTTGCCCTCGTATACCTTATCGCTTTTTATAACCTCATAATCCATTATATATCTCCTTAATCGGTTTAGAATTCTGCGTTGCGTACTGTTCTGGGATAAGGGATTACGTCTCTGATGTTTGACATACCTGTTATATACATAATAAGTCTTTCAAAACCGAGACCGAATCCGGCATGACGTGTTCCGCCGTATTTACGGAGGTTAAGATACCACCAGTAATCCTCCTGCTTAAGTCCGAGCTCTGCCATTCTGTTTTCAAGAACGTCAAGTCTTTCCTCTCTCTGGCTTCCGCCGATAATTTCACCGATACCGGGAACAAGGCAGTCTGTTGCGGCAACTGTCTTTCCGTCGTCATTAAGACGCATATAGAATGCCTTAATGTCCTTAGGATAGTCTGTTACAAATACAGGCTTCTTGAATATCTCCTCTGTAAGGTATCTTTCATGTTCTGTCTGAAGGTCACAGCCCCATTCAACAGGATAATCGAATTTATTTCCGGCTTTCTTAAGAAGCTCGATAGCCTCTGTATATGATACTCTGCCGAAGTCTGAATTTACGATATTTTCAAGTCTTTCAATAAGTCCCTTGTCAATGAATGAATTGAAGAACTGCATTTCTTCGGGAGCGTTTTCAAGTACATAGTTGATTACATACTTAAGCATATCCTCTGCAAGCTCCATATCGTCCTCAAGGTCGGCAAATGCGATTTCAGGCTCAATCATCCAGAACTCTGCCGCATGTCTTGTAGTGTTTGAATTTTCGGCTCTGAATGTAGGACCGAATGTATAAACATCCCTGAAAGCAAGTGCATATGTTTCGGCAGAAAGCTGTCCGCTTACCGTAAGGTTAGCCTGTTTTCCGAAAAAGTCCTTTGTGTAATCAACTGTTCCGTCCTCGTTAAGCGGAGGATTTGACAAATCAAGTGTTGTTACCTGGAACATTTCTCCTGCACCTTCGCAGTCACTTCCTGTGATGATAGGTGTATGAACATATACAAAGCCTCTGTCCTGGAAGAACTGATGAATTGCATATGCCGCAAGGCTTCTCACTCTGAATGTAGCCGCAAATGTGTTTGTTCTCGGTCTGAGATATGCAATGCTTCTTAAAAATTCAAATGAATGTTTTTTCTTCTGTAAAGGATAATCAGGTGTTGTTGTTCCTTCAACAACGATTTCTTCTGCTTTAATCTCAAAAGGCTGTTTTGCTTCGGGAGTAAGCACAAGGTTACCTTTTACGATAACTGCCGCACCAACACCAAGCTTGGAGATTTCTGCATAATTATCTATTTTTCCGTCCTCAAAAACAACCTGTACGCTTTTGAAAAATGAACCATCGTTAAGCTCAATAAAGCCGAATGCCTTTGATGAGCGGAGTGTTCTAATCCAGCCGCCTACTTCAACTGTTTTTCCGGCAAATTCATCTGTATTGCGGAATAATTCTTTAACTCTTGTAAGTTTCATCTGTTGTTCCTCCGTTAGTATCTATGGTAATTATTTAAGTTTTGAAATAAAGTCTTCAAGTCTGTCCATGCCTTTTTTGATATTTTCATTTGATGTTGCATATGAAAATCTTATATAATCGGGCATACCGAAGTCAGCACATGGAACGACCGCAATAAGCTCTTCATCAAGAAGAAGTGCTCCGATCTGTGCAGCCGATTCAAGCACAATATCATTGTATTTCTTTCCGTATGTTCCTGAAAAATCAACAAAAAGATAAAATGCACCTTCCGGCTTAAGTGTTTTGAGATAAGGCATTTTAGCGACTCTGTCATATATATAATCACGACGTTCTTCAAACTTTTCTCTCATATCCTCAACACAATCCTGAGGTCCTTCGATTGCCGCAAGGGCAGCCATCTGTGCTATTGAATTTGGATTTGAAGTCATATGTGACTGCATGCTTGCCATAAGCTTTGCAATCTGTTTTGAAGATGCTGTATATCCTATTCTCCAGCCTGTCATGGCATAGCTTTTTGAAACACCGTTTACGGTAATTGTTCTTTCATAAATTTCTTTTCCGAATGACGCAATGCTTATATGCTTTTTGTCTTTTGAATAGATAAGCTTTTCATATATTTCATCGGCAATTACTATTATATCCTTTTCAACAGCAAAATCGGCAATCTCTCTGAGACATTTTTCTGTTAAAACCATACCTGTCGGGTTGCTGGGTGTTGTAACGATAACTGCCTTTGTTTTATCGGTATATGCAGATTCAAGAATTTCTCTTGAAAGCTCAAAATTATTTTCTGCCTTTGTGTAAGCTATTACCGGAGTACCTCCTGCAATACGCACCATTTCGGCATAGCTGAGCCAGAAGGGTGCAGGAATAATAACCTCATCGCCCGGATTTACAATAGCCATAAGTGCATTTACAAGCGAATGCTTAGCACCGTTTGAAATAACAATCTGTGTATAGTCATAATCAAGTCCGTTATCTTCCTTAAGTTTTTTTGCAACAGCTTTTCTGAGCTCTACTGTTCCGGCAGCCGGAGTGTATTTTGTAAAGCCTTCGTTGATAGCGTCGATAGCGGCTTTTTTAATATGATCGGGTGTATCGAAATCCGGCTCGCCAACGCTGAAGCTGATTACATCTTTACCTTCTCCTCTGAGCACTCCTGCTTTTTCTGTAATTGACAATGTTGATGATGGCTTAATGCCAAGTGCTTTTTCAGATAATTTCATCTTATGTGTTCCTCCTATATTGTTTCCTGAACTAAATTTTATACTATTGCCCCTATAAAAGCAAGCTTAAAGGTGCATAAATTGTGCATAAATTATCAATAAATATAAGGCGTTCTCATATTTTGTCTTTTATAAAATCAATAAAATTTCCATATACAACCTTATATGCTGTATCTTTTCCAAACTCGGCTTCAAATCTTTCATAAAGAGATTTAATATATGTCACATCATCCATACCCTCCGGCGTTGACGGTATGCCATCAAAATCACAGCCAAGGCAAATACTGTTTTCACCGCATATTCCGAGCATATGCTCAGTATGCTTTATAACATCGTCAACAGACGCTTTTCCGCTGTCATTTAAAAAAGACTGACACATATTAAGTCCGATTATGCCTTTTCTTTCACCGATCAGCCTTATTTGTTCATCGGTGAGATTTCTCGGTGCTTTGCAAATACTTCGACAATTAGAATGGCTTGCAATGAACGGTTTTTCAGTGAATTCCGCAACAGAATAAAAGCCATCGTCCGATATATGGGAAACATCAATTATTATTCCCCTATCTTCCATGTGTCTTACAGCTTTTCTGCCGAATTCCGTAAGACCGCCTCCGAGATTACTTTCCATAACTCCGGTTGCAACGCAGTTTTTATAATTCCATGTAAGCGTAGCCAATCTTACACCCATATCATATAGCATATCCAGCTTTTCTATACTGCCTTCGAGTGCTTCACAGCCTTCTATTGAAAGCATAGCCGATACCCTTCCTTTATTGTTCACAATATCCTTATAGCTTTTTACAAGCGAAATGCTGTCCAGATTTGATTTTATTTCATTTTTAAAATTATTTATAATTTCAACTGTTTTGTTGAACGCATCGTTATAATATTCTTTTCTCAGCCATACGGCAAAAATTTGTACCGGAGAATCAAAATTTTTAAGCAGTTTAAGATTTATATGAGTATTGCTGTCGGAAATATGTTCTCCTGTTTCATAAATCGAAGATGCCGTATCACAATGCCAGTCAGCGTATTTTATCATATTATCACCACAATTTTTTATTTAAGTATATTAATTTAATTTTGAGCCATACTAAATTTCGAGTTAAGTAAAAGACTTTTCTCAAATTATATTAACGGGAGATGTTAAAATGAGTGCACCTAAATCTCAGGAAATTAAATGTACAGTAAAATCATGTCGTCACCACGATAAAGAAAGACATTGTACTCTTTCAGATATAGTTGTCGGTGAAAACGTAGTCAATGCAACAGAAAAAAGCCAGACAGACTGTATGAGCTTTGAGGCTCTTTAACAGTATTTAATCGGTAAACGGAAAGCGGAACATTCCGCTTTCCAGATACATATTTAAAACAAAAATGCTCCAACGGTTTTCTTCACCATTGAAGCATTTTCATTAAAACTCAGTATTTTTATAAATCTCAGAATTTATAATCGTAGTTGATAGGTCCGATTGTCTGGATAAGCTCAACAAGAATACCGTCTGTGTATTTAGGACGAATAAAGTTTACGATAATTTCTTCTGTACCTTCAACTGCCTTAGCCTCAAGCATTTCCATACCCATAGCCTTAAGCTCTTCAGAACATGCTTCAATATCGTCAACCTCGAAAGCAACGTGAGCAATACCGCCCTTACCCTTATTGTACTCTGTTAAAACTCCTGATAAAGGAAGAATAAACTCATAAGCTCCTACTGTTGCATCATGCTTTGTAAAAATAAGGTTTGAATCATAAGCATTTACATGTCCTTCATAGTCTTCCTGAAGACCGAAAAGTCCCATGAAATGTCTTGCCTTCTCCTCATTGGGAAGAACGATTCCCGTATGATGAAGTCTGATAATGTGTTTGCCGATTCCTGTGTCTGCAAATATACCTGTTCCTGCTGCCATTTTGATTTCCTCCATAACTTAATTAAAATATATTTTCTGTATATTTTTCAAGACACATAAATAATGTGCTGGAATTTAATTATGTATCTAAAATCGTACAGCATATACATATTAACATAAAGCATATTACTTTTTCAACTGTTAATTCATTATATTTTGATAAAACATTTATTTTGTAGACAAATTGCAACACTTATATATTTTTAATAGGCTTAAATTATATTTTCTCGATATATCTGCATTTAGGAAAGTTTGAACAGCCCCAGAATTTTTCACCTTTGTGTTCTCCATTCTTCGTTGTCCTTAAAACAAGCCTGCCACCGCATTTAGGGCATAATTTTCCTTTTTCCTCAGCCTTGTTCTCTTCTGCAACAGTTTCCGGTTTATTTTCCTGAATATCATATTTTTTCTTAATATCTTCAATATGCTTTAATTTTTGTTCGGCATCAGCCTGTGTCAACGGATAAAGAGTATTATACAGCTCATCAATCTTTTCATTCGTTAATTTTGTTCCGACATTTTTAACATTCTTATTTACTTCCGAAAGTATATCATATCGTTTTATTACATGCTTGTCATCACTTGATAAATCAATATTTTTTAATTCACATCTGTCACTGAACACAATATACGAATAGAACGGAAGTGTTTCATCATCGGTAAGCTTTTTAAGCCATCTGATATGAAGATTATTCTGCATAATCGGATTAAAAAATTTAACCTTTTGGGATTTTCCTTTACCGCTCGGCAATGTCTGCGTCCAATATTTCTGCGTTTCATTTCCGAAAATCCAACCACTGTAATTTTTTGATTCAAACACATATATGCCGGATTCATGCAGAAGAATAACATCTATCTCTGTTGTTTCTTCGTTTTCTTTCGGTACATAGCAGTTAAAAAGATACTTTTTATAGCCGCCTAAGTCTTTGAGGTATTTATATGTATAATATTCTCCTAAGCTTCCTTTGTCGTTCAGCACACTGAAATATGATTTCTTTGTCTGGGCATAATAATCTGTATTTTTGTATTGCCGGTTTTTAACTGCATAAATTAATATTAAAATCAGTAAAGCTCCCAATGGCAGCAAGAACATTAAATACATATTCATTCCTCCGTTTCAAATTAATTTGTTTTAATCATAATAACATATTTATATATTTTTTACAATTAATACAGCATTTGTTTTTTGATTTAAGGAATACAATATAACAAAAAGGCGTATCCTTTCGGATACGCCGTTCTTTTCTCAATCATTTAGCATAATCTGTTGCTCTGGTTTCCCTGATAAGACTTACCTTAATCTGTCCGGGATACTCAAGCTCGTCCTCAATTTTCTTAGCGACTTCTCTTGCAAGAAGAGGAAGTCCTTCGTCATTAATATCCTCCGGAATTACCATTATACGTAACTCTCTTCCGGCCTGAATTGCGAATGACTTTTCAACACCCTTAAAGCTGTCGGCAATTTCCTCAAGCTTTTCAAGTCGTTTAACATATGACTCAAGTGTTTCGCGTCTTGCGCCCGGTCTTGCTGCCGATATTGCATCGGCCGCCTGAACAAGCACCGCAATAATGCTCTGCGGCTCAACATCACCATGATGTGCCTCAACAGCATTGATAACAATGGCTGATTCTTTGTATTTTCTGCAAAGCCCGACACCTATGCTTACATGAGAACCTTCCATCTCGTGGTCAACGCTCTTGCCTATATCATGGAGAAGACCTGCTCTTTTGGCTATTGTTGAATCCACACCAAGCTCTGCGGCCATAAGACCTGTGAGCTGAGCAACCTCAATAGAATGCTTAAGTACATTCTGTCCATAACTTGTTCTGTATTTAAGTTTACCGAGAAGTCTTATAAGCTCGGGATGAAGTCCGTTTACACCTGTTTCAAGTGTAGCAGCTTCACCTTCGTCTCTTATAATAACCTCTACTTCTTTTTTGGCTTTTTCAACCATTTCTTCAATTCTTGACGGATGAACTCGTCCGTCAACAATAAGCTTTTCAAGTGCTATTCTTGCGATTTCTCTTCTGATAGGATCAAAACCGGAAAGAATAACTGCTTCGGGCGTATCGTCGATAATAAGGTCAACACCCGTAAGTGTTTCAAGTGCACGGATATTTCTGCCTTCTCGTCCGATAATACGTCCCTTCATCTCATCATTAGGAAGCTGAACAACAGACACCGTAGTTTCCGCAACATGGTCAACGGCACAACGCTGAATGGCATTTGCAATAATATCACGGCTTCTCTTATCAGCCTCATGCTTAGCCTTAGCCTCTGCCTCTTTAATCATTACGATAGTATCATGTTTAACGTCATTTTCCACCATTGCAAGCAGATAATTCTTTGCTTCTTCTGATGTAAAACCAGAAATTCTTTCAAGCTCCTGAAGCTCCTTCTGATGAAGCTCTTCAACCTCAAGCTTCTGTTTGTCGAGCTCTTCAAGCTTTCTTGTCATCTGTTCTTCTCTCTTTTCGTAGGCATCAGCCTTTCTGTCGAGAGTTTCTTCCTTCTGGACAAGTCTTCTTTCTGTTCTTGCTAATTCATTTCTTCTTTCTCTTGCTTCTTTTTCAAGGTCATTCTTTGTTTTTATACTTTCTTCCTTTGCCTCAAGAAGAATTTCCTTCTTTTTGGCCTCCGCTTCCTTCTTTGCATCCTCTACTATATCAGTTGCTCTCTTTTCGGCAACACCAATTTTAGCTTCAGCAATTTGTTTTCGATAGCAGAAACCAATAACAGCACCAATAATGACACTTATTACAATAGCAATAATGGTTTGTATCGGTCCTATTGTAACCACCCCCTGTTTTAAATTTTCAAAGTTCGTTAGTTAATCCGCCGTTAGGCGTGCATAAATGATTGTTTAAAGTTCATAAATGTGAATTATACACATCTATTTAATTGTATAACCAACAGCAATTAATGTCAAGTCAGATTGTAGTTACATGGTAATGTTTGTGACACATTTCAGCCTTTAAAATCTTCGTAAATCGGTTCTCTGCCGCTGCCGCCGCAGCAATGACAGCTTCGTGTCATAAGCTGCTGTATAGACTGTCTTTTTTTCTTTCGTGTTATCTGCATAAGACCAAGCTCGGTCATGCCGACAACTATTGTCTGGAGTCTGTCCTTAGCGACCGCCTCTTCAAGATGCTTTTGAAGAATTTTGCGGTTTTCCTCTGTTTTCATGTCTATAAAATCGACTATTATCATACCGTTAAGGTTTCTTAATCTCAGCTGTCGCGCTATCTCGTCCGCAGCCTCAAGATTAGTTTTTAATATAGTTTTCTGAAGGTCTGCTTTGCCGGTATATTTTCCCGTATTAACGTCTATAACAACACAAGCCTCTGTCTGTTCTATTATAATAAAGCCGCCGCTTTTAAGCCATACGTGCTTGCTGAACGCCGCTTTCGCCTGTGAAGCAACATAATAGTTTTCAAACATAGGAACATCGCTTTCATACATAACTATTTTTTTCGGCGATATATCCTTTTCCTCACAAAGCTTTATAAGCGTTTCATAATCTAAACTACTATTGACAACAATTTCGTCAATGCTGTCATTATATAAATCCCTTAAAACCTTCTCAACTCCGTTTATTTCGGTATACAGAAGACTCGGTGCTTTTGCATATTCCGCTTTGGAAAGAACGCCTTCGCTTTTCTCTACAAGTCTTTTTATTTCCTTTTCGTAGATTTCATAGGATTTGTCCTTGCCTTCGGTTCTTACGATAATTCCGTAGTTTTCCGGCAAAAGCTGTTCTATTATGTCTTTAATCCTTTTTCTTTCGACACTGTCTGTTATTTTTTTAGATATGCCAATTTTATCGTCACCGGGAATGACCACGAGAAATTTTCCGGCAAAGGATATTCTTTTTGTAAGAACAGCTCCCTTTGCACCCATTTCCGCCTTTTCCACCTGTACAATAACATCACCGCCCATTTTCGGCTTTACTATGTTTCCGTTATTGTCTTTATCGTCGCCGTAATAAAGAAAAGCATTTTTTTCTCTGCCAATATCAACAAAGCATGCCTGCATACCGGGAAGAACATTCATTATCTTTCCGGCATATACATTTCCGACAATCGGAAGGGAATTCTTTTTTTCATATATGAGCTCAACAAGAGTTCCGTTTTCAACCACACCGATATGTGTGCCATAAGACGTTTCGTCCACAAGTATACGGTTCATCGTATATCCACTTCCTCATCAAGCGGTCTGAGCTTTCCGTCAAGCTCACGATACATATCATTTCTTCTGTATCTGACTTTGTATTTATTAAATTCAACGCCGGCAAACCTACAGAAATTTTCCGCAACAAGGTCTGCTCTCAACGAACGTATGCTTCCTGCCGCAAGAACAACCATAAGCTTTCCGCATTCATCGTCGGAAATATCCTTAAGCTCAAAAATATCCGGACGTATATCCGTTTCCTTATAATTATTTTTGGTTTTCTTCATTGTTATAATTTCCTTCTGGTTAAAGAAAGCCTCTGCATATTTTCCTACGGTTTCTTTATCCATCAGCTCATTGAAGTATATTTCGTATTCACAGGCCGAAATGCTTGCCATTGCGTTTCCGGCGTCCTGTGCCATTTTTGTTACATTAACGATGTCAATGCCGTCATTCATAACCGCATTAAGTCTGTCCTTTATCTCCTTTGTATCAACACCTGTTGTAAATTCCACATCGCAGTATTCGCCTATGCTTGTCATTCCGAGCGAAAGCGGATTTGCAAAGGACATAATCTGGTGCGGATTAAAGCCATGCGAATATTCAATAGGAAGTTTGGCTCTTTTTACGGCACGCTGAAAAACTCTCATTATGTCAAGGTGGCTGACAAACCTAAGCTCCGGCCCTTTTGTATATTTAATTCTGTACTTAAACCTTATTTTTTTTGGCTGATTCAAAGCAGACACCTCCTCCGAACGAAGCTGCGCCGCAATGTGAACATTCTTCACGACAGTTAGGCGTTGTTATCGCCATTTCAGCCTTTTTTCTTTCATTTATCATAAATGCCTTTGTAACGCCGACAGAAATATGGTCCCAAGGAAGAATCTCATCAAACTCACGTTTTCTGTTTGCATAGAACGCAGGATTTACGCCTGTTTCTTCAAAAGACTCCATCCATTCCTTGAACTTAAATTCTTCTGTCCATGAATCGAAACGACAGCCTTTTTCCCATGCTCTGTAAATAGCGGCGGAAACCTTTCTGTCGCCTCTTGCCATAACGCCTTCAAGCGAGCTCAATTTTGCATCATGGTAATTATATTTAATCTGTTTTCTTGCAATATGTGATTTAACTATTTTTGCTTTTTCGGCAAACTCCTGATATGTGTCCTGTGCGTCCCACTGGAACGGTGTAAAAGGCTTAGGCACAAAGCATGAGCTGCTGGCAACAACATTAACAGGTCTTGGCTTTTTCTCTCTCGGTATTTCATAATATTTATCTACAACCTTGGCACTTAAATCGGCTATTCCGATTAAGTCTTCCTCCGTTTCGGTCGGCAGACCGATCATAAAATAAAGCTTAACTCTCTCCCATGAACCGGAAAACGCCAATGCACAGCCGTTAAGAATATCATCTTCTGTAAGATTTTTGTTTATTACGTTTCTTAAACGCTGTGTTCCTGCCTCAGCCGCAAACGTGAGCGAGCTTTTTCTGACCTCCTGTATTTTCTGCATAAGGTCGAGAGAAAACGCATCTATTCTCAATGAAGGAAGTGATATATTTACCTTATCCTTTGCAAAATCGTCAAGAAGTCCGTTGGCAAGGTCATTGAAGCATGTATAATCACTTGTACTGAGCGACACAAGAGATATTTCATCATCGCCCGAAGCATCAATAAGCGAATGAGCCTGTTTTATAAGCGTATCATAATTTTTCTCACGTACAGGTCTGTATACAAAGCCTGCCTGACAGAAACGGCAGCCTCTTATACAGCCTCTGAAAAGTTCAAGCGTAACTCTGTCATGCACTGTTTCGATAAGCGGCACAAGCATTTTTTCCGGATAAAATACCTTGTCCATTTCGGTAATAACTACCTTGCGTATCGTTTTCGGTGCTTTCTCTGTATTGGGTGTAAAGCTCTTTATTGTGCCGTCCTCGTTATATTCCACATCATAAAACTTCGGTACATACATACCGGGAATTTCAAGCAGCTTATAGAGAAATCCATCTCTTGTTCCGCCGTTTTTCTTATGCTCCTTATATTCGTCAAGAATATGGTCGTACTCCACCTCGCCTTCACCGAGATAGAAGAAATCCACAAAATCCGCAAGCGGTTCGGGATTATATGCACATGAGCCGCCGCAGAGTATAATCGGGTCGTCCTCTGTTCTGTCCTTGGCATATATGGGTATTCCCGACATATCCAGCATATTTATGAGGTTTGTATAACACATTTCATACTGGAGAGTGAATGCGACAAAATCAAATTCCTTAAGCGGAGTAAAAGTTTCCAATGTGTAAAGCGGTATATTATGCTCACGCATTGCCGCCTCCATGTCCGTCCATGGAGCAAATGCTCTCTCGCAGTAGGTATCCTCTCGTCTGTTCAAAAAGAAATATAATATCTGAAGCCCAAGACAGGACATGCCTACCTCATAAACATCAGGAAAGCAGAAAGCAAATCTTATGTCCATGTCTTCGGGATTTTTCTTAACCATATTTAATTCATTACCTGTATATCTGGCAGGCTTGTCCACCTGCAATAATATTTCGTCCGGTATAAAAACCTTATCCATTGTAGCCTCCATATATATTCAAAATAACACCTCATATATAATAACCTAAAGACGGAATAAATGCACGATATTTTAAAAAAAGGCGAAAAAAATCCGGATTTTATTCTCCGGATTTATACATTTGTGCATTTTTAGAAAATATACAGCCGCAATAATTCTGTCTGAAAAGATTATACTCTGCCGAGAGCTCAATGGAACGCTTATAGCCTTCTCGTTTTTTGAAATCCGACGGAAGCCATTTCACTCCGTATTTTTCCGCCATTTTTCTTCCGACAGCATTAAGGTTTTCAACATTTTTCAACGGACTTATTGTAAGCGTTGTGCAGAAATAATCCGCACCGTTTTCCTTCGCAAGCTTTGCCGTTTCCTCCAGCCGGAGTTCAAAGCACTTTATACATCTTGCTCCGCCTTCTCTTTCGTTTTCAAGGCCTTTAACATATTCAAAAAACTCCCTGCTGTCGTATCTGCCTTCAATAACCTTAACGTCTTTACAGCATGGCATTTCCGCAACAAGCCTTTTTACTTCGTTTACTCTTTTTATATATTCCTCTTCGGGTGAAATATTCTGATTGAAATAAAACAGCGTAATGTCAAAATATTTTGTCAAATATTCAAGAACATAGCTGCTGCAAGGCGCACAACAGCTATGCAGAAAAAGCTTAGGCTTTTTTTCTCCTATTTTTTCCGTTATTTTATCCAATTCCTTCTGATAATTTATCTTATTCATTATTCTCTTATCTGTCCGTTTCCGTAGATAATATATTTTGTTGTTGTTATTTCCTTAAGTCCCATAGGACCTCTTGCATGGAGCTTCTGTGTGCTTATGCCTATTTCCGCACCGAAGCCGAATTCTCCGCCGTCTGTGAATCTTGTTGAGGCATTTACATAAACCGCAGCCGCATCAACCTCATCGAGGAATTTCTGGGCGTTTGTATAGTTTTCGGTGATTATTGCCTCCGAATGGCCTGTTCCGTATTTTCTTATATGCTCGATTGCCTCATCAACATTTCTTACAACTCTTGCTGATATTATAAGGTCATCATATTCTGTTCCCCAATCCTCCTCTGATGCGGGAACAGCTCCGGCATTGACGAATATTTCGTCACCTCTTATTTCAACCTTCTTTTCCTTAAGTTCCTTTATTATCATAGGGATAAATTTTTCCGCAATATTCTCATGCACAAGAAGGCTTTCGCATGAATTACATACTCCGGGACGCTGTGTTTTTGCGTTAAGAACTATTCTTACGGCTTTTTCAAGATCTGCCGTTTCGTCAACATATACATGGCAATTTCCGATGCCTGTTTCTATTACGGGAACTGTGCTATTCATTACGACAGATTTAATAAGACCGGCTCCGCCTCTCGGTATAAGAAGATCAATATATCCGTTAAGACGCATCATTTCGGTTGCCGTTTCTCTGCTTGTATCCTCAACCATCTGCACACAGTCCTTAGGCATACCGATTTTTTCAAGTGCATCTCTGAAAATATTTACTATTGTTGTGTTTGAATTGAAGGCTTCCTTGCCGCCTCTTAATATTGTCGCACTTCCGGCTTTAAGACATAATCCGAAGGCGTCCGAGGTAACATTCGGTCTTGCCTCGAATATAATGCCGATTACGCCCATAGGCACTCTTTTCTGTCCGACAATAAGACCGTTATCGAGCGTTTTCATATAAAGAACCTCTCCGATGGGATCGGGAAGTGCCGCAACATCTCTCAGACCATTAGCCATTTCCTTTATTCTTTTTTCGTTGAGTGTAAGTCTGTCGATAAATGCACCTTTTATGCCGTTTTCCACAGCCATCTCAACGTCAACCTTATTTGCGGCAAGTATTTTATCCATATTCTGCTCAAGTGCCTCTGCCGAAGCAATAAGAGCTTTATTTTTTTCCGGTGTTCTAAGCTTTGCAAGTACAACAGATGCCTCTTTTGCCGCCTGTCCCATTTCAATAAGTCTGCTCATTAAACGCACCTCCGTATATTTTTCTCAGTAATTATCATTTTCATTATTTTATCATGCTTTTCAAATTCTATTTTTTCATGTATCTGACATTCAAAAGCAAATGCCTCAGTGTTTTTTACATTATACTTTTCGATATATGTGTCATAATATCCGCCGCCGTAGCCCATTCTGTGTCCGTCCTCATCAAAGGCAACTCCCGGAACAACAAGAACGCTTTTTTCATTCGGTACTATCTCACATTCTCTACCACAATCCGGCTCATAAACTCCGAGCTTTGTTTTTACCATTCCGTCAAGCGATTTTATCGGAACAAAAAACATATCCCTGTTTTTGAGCGAAATCGGAACAGCGACCGTTTTTCCGTCGGCAATGGCTCTGTTTATAACCTCTGTTGTCGATACCTCGTTTTTCATGCTGACATAAATAAATATACTTTCCGCATTTTTATATTCATCAGACATGATAAAGCTGTTTTGAATTTCGGCACTGAATTTTTCTTTACTCTCGGTCGAAAGCTGTTTTCTTATCTCAATATATTTTTTTCTTTCTTCGTCCTTCATATTTTATCCTTAAAACATTGATTTGAATGCCATAAGTGCAAACCATATCGCAATAATATCAATAACAATAACCACTATGCTGACAATCAGAAGCTTTTTGCCGTAGCTTTTATAGCCTTCGCCTTTTTTACCCATGAATATGGCAGAAACAACCGCACCTATTACCGCACCGGGTATATTGAACAATATGACCATAAGTATAAGCAGTATTTTAGATGCAAGAGAAGGCTCGGTTTCCATATCAACCTCTGTTTCAGCCTTCATATAATCATAGGAATCATAATTATCCGCATCATAGCTTCTGTTTTCATAATAATCGTATACTTTTTTAGCCGGCTTAGTATTTTTGTTTTTCTTTTCCTCCGGTTTTGTTATATCCTCCGGTTTAAAACCGCAGTTTGGACATTCCTTAAGATTTTCGATTTTTGTTCCGCAGTTCGGACAAAATTTCATTTAATTATCACCTCAGTTTTTGCCGATAAATAATGTACCGACATCTTCACCGTCAATAACCTTTTCTATTATGGTTGCGTCACTGCCGTCGGCAATGACCATATCAACACCATTTTCAACGCAAAGCTTTGCGGCGGCAATTTTTGTTGCCATGCCTCCTACCGAAAATTCCGAGCCGGCTGTGCCTGCCATCTGCTCAATCTCTTCGGTTATTTTTTCAACTATTTTAACTCTCTTTGCATCGGGATTTTTCTTTGGATCGCTGTCATAAAGAGCATCAATATCCGTAAGCAGTATGAGCAGATCGGAATGAAGAAGTGCGGCTACATTTGCGGCAAGTCTGTCGTTATCACTGAATTCAATCTCGAATGTTGATGTTGTGTCGTTTGCGTTTACGATAGGTATAATTCCTCTCGAAAGCAACTCGGTAAATGTATTTTCCGTATTTGTTCTTCTTACGCCATGTTCAAAGTCGGTCTTTGTAAGAAGTATCTGTGCAACAGTCTGTGTATATGTATTGAAGAAATTCTGGTATATCTGCATAAGTATTGCCTGACCGACAGCAGCAGCAGCCTGCTTTTCTCTTGTAAGCTTAGGGCGTTTTTTGAAGCCGAGGCTTTTTGAACCGACACCGATAGCACCTGAAGATACAAGAACTACCTCTTTATCTCTGTTTTTTAAATCAGAAAGCATCCAACATAATCTTTCTATCATTTTTAAATTCAACTTTCCGTTAGGATATGTAATTGTTGAAGTACCTACTTTTATTACAATTCTTTTATAATCCTTAAATCTATCTTTTAAATCCATTTTAATTCTCCTGTTTTGACAAAAGGCGGATAGTTATATCCGCCTTTATATTACCGCTGTCCTTGCGGAATAAATATCTTATTTTTTGATTTTGAATGAGCTCTTAAGCGGTACAATTCTGTTGAATACAAGTGCATCTGCCTTGCTGTCCTTTGTATCAACACAGAAATAGCCGTTTCTCATAAACTGGTATCTGTCGCCCTTTTCGGCATCCTTTATCGAAGGCTCAATCTTACAGTTGTTTCTTACAACGATCGAGCTTTCGTTCATTATCATATCGCCGTTGGGATCATCGGGATTATCCAGCATCATGTAATCATAAAGTCTTGCCTCTGCTTCAACACAGTCATCTGCACATACCCAATGGAGTGTGCCCTTAACCTTTCTGCCGTCAAAGCCCGAACCGCTTCTTGTTTCGGGATCATAAGTACAGTGGATTTCTGTAATCTCGCCGTTTTCGTCCTTAATAAAATCTGTACAGGTTACAAAATATGCTCCCTTAAGACGAACCTCCTTGCCGGGTGCAAGACGGAAGAATTTCTTAACAGGTTCTTCCATGAAGTCCTCTCTCTCGATATATATTTCTCTGCCGAAAGGAACCTTTCTTGTTCCGAGTTCGGGATTTTCGGGATTGTTTTCAAGCTCCATAAATTCAATCTGACCTTCTGGATAGTTTGTTATAACCACCTTAACGGGATCAAGAACAGCCATAACAACCTTTGCCTTTGCCTTAAGGTCATCTCTTAAGCAGGCATCAAGCAATGCACTGTCAACACAGCTGTTTGCCTTTGACACACCGATTTTTTCGCAGAAATCTCTTATTGATTCAGGTGTATAGCCTCTTCTTCTGAGTCCGCTTATGGTCGGCATTCTGGGATCGTCCCAGCCGTCAACAAGGTTGTTTTCAACGAGTGCACGAAGCTTTCTCTTGCTCATTACCGTATTTGTAAGGTTAAGTCTTGCAAATTCAATCTGTCTGGGAGGATTTGCTGTATATCCTGCCTCTCTTATAACCCAGTCATAAAGAGGTCTGTGGTCCTCAAACTCAAGTGTACAGATTGAATGAGTAATTCCTTCGATAGCGTCCTCAAGAGGATGTGCAAAGTCATACATGGGATAAATACACCATTTATCGCCTGTTCTGTGGTGTTTTGCGTGTGCTATTCTGTAAATAACGGGATCTCTCATATTGATATTGGGAGATGCCATATCAATTTTTGCTCTTAATGTTTTTGAACCGTCGGGGAATTCGCCGTTTTTCATTCTTTCAAATAAATCAAGGTTTTCCTCAACGCTTCTGTTTCTGTAAGGGCTTTCCTTGCCCGGTGTGCTTAATGTACCTCTGTACTGACGCATTTCTTCGGCATTGAGGTCGCATACATAAGCCTTTCCTCTTTTGATAAGGTCAACAGCTATTTCATAAAATTTATCAAAATATGATGATGCAAAATAAAGTCTGTCCTCCCAGTCAAAGCCGAGCCATTTAACATCGTTCATTATGCTGTCAACATACTCAACATCTTCCTTTGTAGGGTTTGTATCGTCAAAACGAAGATTGCATTTTCCACCGTAGAGCTTGGCAAGCCCAAAGTTAAGACAGATACTTTTTGCATGTCCTATATGAAGATAGCCGTTCGGTTCCGGAGGAAAACGTGTATGGAGCTTATTAAGCTCTGCTTTAAGGTCGTCCTGTATATAGCTATGTATAAAGTTGCCGGTTCCGCTCAGATTATTGTCTTTTTCATCGATTGATGTGATATTTTCTTCTGACATCGTATGTCCTCCGTAATACTTATTATATATTCATCATAATATTATAATTTACACTATTTTTCGCACTTTTGCAATACAGAGCATAAATCACATTACATTATTTTTTCCAAAAGCTTCGGTATTATTCACAAGCCAGTCAACAAAATACTTATCGACTATCTTTACTCCGCTGTCATTCAGATGTGCGTCATCTCTGAAATTTTCAAGCTTAAGCAAGCCTTCTTCAGAATTTATTATATTAAAGTCAATGTATTTTGCATCTATATTTCCGGCTATTTCCGCCATTTTGTCATGCACCGAATTATAATCCGTTATATAATCCATAGAAACATTTGCGATAGGCGCTGTAACAAGCACAAGCTCTATATCATTTTCCTTGCACAACTCGGCGATTTTGTTTATATATTTAAGCTGTGTATCGTCAGGCTCCCAATCCGAGCCGTCAAAGCCATTAAACTGGTTTGTTTCGTCAAGCTCGCTGTCCGGTATGACCGTATCGCAATAGGTATAGCCCTTTGCAAGATAATATTCGGTGCCGTTTGTTTCTGCCTTCGGCTTTGAAACACCGTATCTGCTTTCTATATTTTTGCCGATTTCGTCAGCCTCATAAGCAAAATAATCCTGCTGATAACGTATCGGAAGAATACTGTATTTAACCTTTTCGTTTATAGGAAAGACTTCCTTTATATATTCTTTTTTTACATTATCATCATTGAGCACCTCAAAAAACGAATTTGCCTGTTTCATTTCAAATTTATCATCAAGCATATCCCAGTAAAGCTCAAGCACAACTAGCTTTGGTTTTTGTGTTTTAAGCACCTCTTTAAGCAGAAAATAGCTTGTGTCATAATGCTGTAATGGTGTTCCGAGCTGCCAGCTGTTTGTTCCGAGAACGCTATCGAAGTTTTCCGGATCAAATGTACAATAGGAATGTGATGAGCCTATGAAAACCATGTCAATGCTGTTTTCCGGCTGTTCATAAAAGCCGTCATATCTGCTTTTTGTATAGGCATTGACAACATTTTTTGACGCTGCCTCAGCATATTTATTTTCAATACATTTATAAGCGAATAAGAAGGCAATTATAAATATAATAACCTCTGCAAGCAATTTAAAATTGGAAATAAATGAACGCTCCCGATTCATAAAATACCCCCGCAGACAGTATGAAAACTGCCGTAATTAAATAAAAAATTATTCTGAAAACCGCATTCTTTTCTTCAACAACATCGTATACGGGTCTTTTTCCGCTGAAAAGCTCCGATAATGCCATAAAAACCAATGCAGCAGATACAACCGCAAGCTCATATAAATTCAAGCCTAACGAAGTGATAACTTCATATATATACTGCTTATCGTACCAGCCCCTGAAGCCGTACAATATATTTGATGCTACATATACAGCATCCGAAGCGGTATTGGCACGGAAGAATATCCACCCAAAGCATACCAGTCCGAAAGTAATAACAAATCCGCAGAAGGACGCAAGCTTAGTTCCGTAAAGACCTATCTTTTTCTTTATTTTGTTTCTGATATTCAGTGTCATTTGTCCGAAAACCTGAAATATTCCATGCAGACCGCCCCATATAACATATGTCCAGTTTGCACCATGCCAAAGACCGCTTACGAGAAATGTAACAAAAAGATTTCTGTATTTCTTTGCATTTCCTTCCCTGTTACCGCCGAGAGGTATATATACATAATCCATGAACCATGTTGAAAGCGATATATGCCATCTTCTCCAGAATTCCTTAATGCTTGTGGAAAAATACGGATTAAGGAAGTTATCCATAAGGTCAAAGCCGAGAACTCTTGCCGAGCCCTTTGCTATGTCGGAATATCCGCTGAAATCACAGTATATCTGGAATGTAAACAACAGTGTCGCAATAAAAAGATAAAGTCCCTTATAGCTTGACGCAGAGTTGTATATTGTATTTACTGCAACAGCCGCTCTGTCCGCAATAACAATTTTCTTGAAAAAGCCCCAAAACATTATTCTTATTCCGCTGATAATTCTTTTAAAATCAAAGCGGTGCTTTTCATAAAACTGCGGAAGAAGATTCTCACTTCTTTCTATCGGGCCTGCCACAAGCTGCGGAAAGAACATAACAAAAAGCGCATATATTCCGAAATGCTTTTCCGGCTTTATCTTGTTTCTGTAAACATCTATCGTATAGCCTGTTGCCTGGAAGGTATAAAATGATATTCCCATAGGCAGTATTATGTTTATTGCCTTAACCGGCCAATTTAAATTCAGCTTATCTGCTATCGCAAGAACCGTACTGTTCATAAAGCCGAGATATTTAAAAACAAAAAGCAGACCAAAATTAATCAACAGACATACAGTAAGTATCTTCCTTTTTCTCTGCTTTCTTCTGCTGTTATATATTCTTATTGCTGCTATATAATTCACGATAATCGTAAAGCCAATAAGGACTATTAATGCAGGATTCCATGCCATATAAAAAATACAGCTTGCGGTCAAAAGTAAAATCCAGCGTACCTTGTGCGGAAGTATAAAATACAATACCGATACGATTATAAAAAATACCAAAAACGAAAACGAATTAAAAAGCATAAATTTTCTCCTTATACTTCTTACAATATCAATGTCTTGATTATAATTTATAAAGCTTATTAACGCAACCTTGTTATAAATTCCAAGCTGTGATAAAATTTTAAGTCATAGGGAGGTAAGTATATTGATAGCTGGAACAGTTGAAAATAAAAAAGAATTTATGGCAATGCTTTTAAAGGGCAATGCCTTTGACAGGCTTCTGGTACGCTCGGTTTCAATAAAAACAAATATTTTTTATGAAATGGACTGTGCCATAAACAAGGACTGGTACACCGCAGAGGAACAGGAAAGCCTTACAGAAAAATACATTGCATGGTCGGAACTTCGTCCGACAATATTCAACATAATAAAAGGAAACAAACTTCCCGGATATATGAAAATAATACTTTCTCCGTCTGATGAAGCAACGGCAAAAATACATACAAACGCCGCCGCTCTTTTTATAAACATAATTTTTGAAAACGGAAAGCTTTCGATTATTACAGGCTCGTCCGAAAAAATGTTTTCATTGGACAAAGCAGTTGAGCATTCCTGGGACGAATATGCCGCAAGATTTTTTAAACACAACGGAATCATAATAGAATAAGCATAATTGTGTTCCAAAAATTTATATCTGTAACTTATTAGCACTCACATTAAATGAGTGCTAATTTTTTCTTGACATTTGCATTTTTAGTGATACAATTATAGTCAATAAATGATTTAGCAATCGGAGGTAATTGACAATGGAACAGGAAAAAGGCAATCTTTCTATAAATAGTGAAAATTTCTTACCAATTATTAAAAAATGGCTCTATACAGATAAAGACATATTCATTCGTGAAATCGTTTCCAATGGCTGTGATGCCGTAACAAAGCTCAAAAAGCTTATGATGATGGGCGAGGCAGACAATATTCCCGATGATGAAAAATTCTGTATTCGTGTCGTATGTGATTCAAAAAACAAAACTATACAGGTTATTGATAACGGTATCGGTATGACAGCCGACGAAATCAAAAAATACATCAACCAGATCGCTTTCTCCGGAGCAAGCGATTTCCTTGCAAAATACGGTGAAAAGCAGGAGGACGACGGAAACGAGATAATCGGTCACTTCGGACTCGGTTTCTATTCGGCTTTCATGGTTGCGGACAAAGTTGAAATCGACTCACTTTCATATAAAGAAGGCTCAGAGCCTGCAAAATGGATTTGTGACGGTGGCATTGATTACGAAATGGAGCCCGGCACAAGAACAGAACACGGTACAACAATAACAATGTACCTCGGTGAAGACGGAGAAGAATTCGCAGATGAAAGCGTATTATATGATGCACTCAAAAAATACTGCGAATATATGCCTGTTGAAATCTATTTTGATACAGTAGATGACGAAGACGAAGAAACAGACGAAAGTACAGCAAAAACAGTAAGCTCTGCAGAAGAGCTCAAGGAAGTTCTTGAAAAGAAAGAAGCAGAAAAAGAAGAAGGTTCGGAAGAAAAGAAGGCAGACGGAGAAGAAAATAAAGAAGAGCCCGAACAGCTTCCCCTTAACGAGGTAAATCCTCTCTGGCTCAGAAAGCCTTCCGAATGTACAGATGAACAGTATAAAGAGCTTTATCACCATATGTTCGGTGATATGAAGGATCCTCTCTTCTGGATACATCTTAACATGGATTATCCATTCAGACTTAAAGGTATTCTTTATTTTCCCCGTCTTGTCAGCGATATGGAAGCAGTTGACGGTATGGTTAAGCTTTACTCCAATCAGGTTTATATTGCCGACAACATAAAAGAAGTAATTCCCGAATTTCTTCTTATCCTCAAAGGCGTTCTCGACTGCCCCGATATTCCTCTTAACGTATCGAGAAGTGCCCTCCAGAACGACGGATATGCGGAAAAGATGTCAACCTACATCACAAAGAAGGTTGCAGACAAAATCAACAGTCTCTTTAAGAACAATCGTGAAGAATACGAAAAATTCAGTGATGACATCAACGTATTCCTTAAATACGGCAGTATGAAGGAAGAAAAATTCTACGATAAAATCAAAGGCTCTATTCTTTTCAAAACAACAGATGATAAGCATAAGACTATCGAAGAATATATTGAAGACAACAAAGACAAAACAGGAAACAAAATTTATTATGTAACAGACGAAAAACAGCAGATTCAGTATATCAACCTCTTCAAGAGCCAGTCTATGGAAGCAATCATAATGCCGACAGCTATTGATAAGCCTTTCGTAAACTATCTCGAATATAAGAGCGACGGAAAATATACTCTTGAAAGAATCGACTCTGACCTTTCTGATACACTTAAGAGTGACGGCGAAACAAATGAGGATTTAAACAAAGAATTTAAAAACCTCTTTGCCGGAATACTCGGAAACGATAAGCTTAATGTCAAGGTTGAAAACCTTAAATCAGATGATATTTCCGCTATGATTCTTCTTTCTGAAAGAGAAAGACGTCTTCAGGATATGCTTGAGGCTTATAATTATGACGATTCGCTCAAGGCTCTTTACGGAAATGCCGCTGTTGAACAGACGCTTATACTTAACGGAAGCAACAAGCTTATAAAAGCACTTGAGGCACTCAAGAACACAGCCGGAAAAGAACAGGAAACAGAGCTTATCTGCCGTCATGTATATGACCTTGCACTCATGGGACAGAAGCCTCTTGAGCCCGAACAGATGACGGAATTTATTAACCGAAGCAACATTCTCCTCGAAAAGCTTGCAGAGAGTGAGATAAAATAACCCCTTTTACGCAAAAGGCACCGTTTTCGGTGTCTTTTGTTTGCTAAAACTATCGGAATAGTGTATAATAGTAATAATGTGTTTTAACCTATATCATAAGGAGGTTTATTATGCCATTAACTACAAAAAGAGCTTTAGCTACATCACTCAAGAATATGCTCTCTAAAAAAACTCTTGATAAAATCACAGTTAAAGATATTGTAGATGACTGCAGTCTAAACCGCCAGACATTTTACTATCATTTTCATGATACCTATGCCCTTCTTGAATGGATGTATCTCGATGAGGCAAAGGACATTGTGGACAATATAGATGATCCGGTAAAACAATCCGGAAAATTTGATTTGATACTCAACTTTATCGTTAAAAACAAAACTCTTGTATTAAACACATATCGTTCGCTTGATCCGGATTTTCTTATGGAAAAGCTGAAAAGCTTTATACTTCCGGTTATAGTTATGGTCGGAAAAAGCATTGCACCCAACGTCGATAAGGAAGAAATCGACTTTACTGCCGAAATGTACACATATGCTCTTATCGGTTTGAGTACGGACTGGGCAAAAAAAGGATTACCGGAAGAATATCTTCCGAAATTCACCAAGCTCGGACATATGATTCTTAACGGAATGAAAGCCTTAAATTAAAAATACAATGACTGTATACACAAAACGTATACGGTCATTTTTTGTTATTATATTCTTTTTACATAATATATTTGTTCTGAGGTGATTTAAAATGAACAGATATATTCTTCTAAAAACCGATAAAAACGAACTATACTTATTTTATTACTCCGAAGGCTCGATATACTTTAAGCAATTAGCTAAAAATCAAAATATTTCTCCTATAAAAATAATTTCCGATGTATCCGATATTTTTTCCGTATGGTACGAAAACGGCTTTATTTATCTCCTTGCATCAACCGACAGCAATGCGGTTTTATGCCGTTATAACGGAAAATGGAACAGCAAAAAGCTTAATTTCACTATACCGAATGAATGTACAAAACTCTTCTTCACAACGGCGAAAAACTCAATAAGCTTTATATACAGCGTAAAGGAAAATCACAACAACGAATATCTCTATATGCGGTATATGCTTGACGACAGATGGGAACAGCCGATAAAAATATCCGAAATACTTTCCTTCGGCAATTCACCTTTTCTCATCGGAATGAATAACAATAACATAAAAATATATTACCGTCTTTCCGATAAAACTATTAAGTTTTTCTCAATGTCCGTTAAGGACTGCAAGCTGACCGAAAGCATAAGCTTTCTTGCAACAAATATGCCCTGTATAGATTTATCCGTACTTACCGAGAACAATTCAAGCCATTTATTATATCTTGCAAAAAGTTCCTTTTCCTCACAGCTTATTTATAAGGGCTGTATAAATGACTGCTTCGGAAAAGCAAGAATATTATGGGAAGGACAAAACGGCAGAGGCTGTTCAATATCAAAAGAAAAAGGAGTTATGTATGCAATAGTACATACAAACTCCTCTTCCTATAAAATACCAATCGAAAACATCTCAAAGCCACAGTTGGTAAAACAATCCTATGATTTACGCAAAGCTGAATATCTGAATTTCTTTGATGATTTTTCACCGAACCGTATAGAATTTAATCTGTCGGATTTCTCTTTTCCGTTTATGAATGATGATTTTGTTCCGTATATACAGGCGCAAAAACCAGTTTCAACCGCAAACCAAAGCAATTCACATGACTACCTTCTTCAGCTTGAGGAAACCAACAACAGAGTTTCCGAACTTTCCAGACTTCTTGCCGAACGCAATGAAGAAATCGCACTTCTCAGCTCAAAATGGAAAGCCAGATACAATGCCGTTGAAAAAGAAAATATAATTCTTAAAAACCGGCTTAAAGCCATGAGCATACCAGAAAGCTCGGATAAAAGCGACATTATATTTATTCAAAGCCGGGAATTGTAATATCTTATTTCGTCCTCGGCCTCTTCTATAAGTCTGTCGGCAATTTCCGCCGCAGACGCAATTATTGAAACACAGTTATTTCCGGCAGACAACCGACAGCAGTTAAAATCATTGTACCTGCTTCTAAATTCATCAAGGAATTTTATTCTGAGCCGCTTCATGGTCATTTCATCAAACATAATTCCGAATATTATTATCACCGCAGTAATGACCGTACACTGTCCTCCGTAGCCACAGCCGTTGCCTAAAGCGGCTGCGGCAGAAATAAAGTCACTGCTTATTCCTATTTTATATTTTCTGTCTGCCGCCTTTATTATGCACTGTCCGCAGCCATAGCCCATTTCGTAATACATCAACGCAAGCCTTTTCATATAAACACCGCCTTTGCCTGTCCTTTTGTATATAATATTCAAACTGTATATATAAAGTGACAGACAGCTTTTATTGACAGTACATTTATTTCCTGAATACAGCCTTCTCAATCTCCGAAAATACAACAGGCACAAAGGAAAGTCCCATAACGATAAGCCACTGTTTCACATTTAGCGGAACAACCATAAATATCTCTGCCAACGGCGGCAGCATTATAACCGACGCTTGAAGTATAATGCCTATAATAAAAGCCATGCACAGCCATTTATTTCTCAATATATGTATTTTGAATAAAGATTTATCGGTTCTCATATTAAAGGCATGAATAAGCTGTGCGATACTCAAAACGGCAAACGCCATTGTTCTGCTTACTCTGTGCATTTCGCTTCCGTCATAATATTTGTGGCCTATACCGAATGCCGTAAGTGCCAGAGCCGCAATCATAACACCTTCATATATAATTCGGCTTCCCATGCCTCCGGCAAAAAGGCTCTTGTCCGGTGCAACAGGCTTTTCCGTCATAACGTCCTCCTCCGGAACATCAAGTCCCAATGCAATGGCAGGAAGCGAATCGGTTATAAAATTAATCCACAGCAGATGTATGGGCAGTAACGGCGTACTCCAGCCAAAAACCATTGCCGTAAATACGGTAAGTATTTCTCCGACATTGCTCGACAAAAGAAAATGCACAGCTTTCTTTATGTTTTTATATATTATTCTGCCTTCTCTTACAGCGCAGACTATTGTCGAAAAGTTGTCATCTGCAATAATCATATCTGCCGCCGCCTTTGCCGTATCCGTTCCCGTTTTTCCCATTGCACAGCCTATGTCAGCCGCTCTCAACGCCGGTGCATCGTTCACTCCGTCACCGGTCATTGCCGCAATCATGCCCTTTCGTTTATATGCCTCGACAATTTTCAGCTTATGCTCCGGCGATACTCTTGCAAATACCGATATTTTGTCCAGCTTTTCATTCAATTCCGTTGAAGACATATTATCAAGCATATTTCCTTCAACTATAATATCTCCGTCGGAGTATATTCCTGTTTTTTCGGCTACGGATTTGGCAGTCAGCATATGGTCACCGGTAACCATAACAACCTTTATTCCGGCTCTTCTGCATTCGCTTACCGCCTGTCTTGCCTCTTCTCTCGGTGGATCTGCCATGCCAATAAAGCCTGCGAATATAAAATCTCTGTCATATTCACGACTGTTGTTCGGTATTTCCTTATATGCAACGGCAATAACCCTAAGCGCCTTATTTGTCATATCGGCATTTATTTTATATATTCTTTCGGTTATATTCCTGTCAATGCTCACATTGTCATAAATTTTACCGCATTTTGACAGCACTCTTTCCGGTGCTCCCTTAATAATACATATCTTTTTTCCGTCTTCAAATTTATGTACCGTAATCATAAATTTTGTTTCCGATGAAAATGGTATTTCATCAACTCTTGGCATTATTTCATCAAGCCGTATTTTGTGCTCGCCCATTCTTTCGGCGGCCTCGGCTATCGCCGTTTCGGTCGGATCGCCTATATAATGTCTGTCCTCATAAAAGCAGTCTGTGCACAAAACCGCAAGCCGCAGTATGAATCTCTTTGAATTGATTGTCGTTTTTTCGTTTCCGTCCTCAATTCGCACTACCGTCATTTTGTTTTTTGTGAGCGTTCCTGTTTTATCGGTGCATATAACCTGTGCACAGCCCAGTGTTTCAACAGACGGCAGTGTTCTTACTATCGTGTTCTGCTGTGACATCTTCTGCATGCCTATCGCAAGAACTATCGTCACTATTGCCGGAAGTCCTTCCGGAATTGCGGCAACGGCAAGACTTACAGAGGTCATAAACATATCGAATACGGAATATCTTCTCAAAATACCTATAACAAAAATAACCGCACATATGGCAAGAGCCGACAGACCGAGTATTTTTCCCGTACTGTCGAGCCTTTTCTGCAAAGGTGTTTCTTCGGTTTCCTTGTTTGAAATAAGCCTTGCTATTTTTCCGACCTCTGTGTTTTTTCCTGTTTCCACAACAACAGCCGTTCCTTTTCCGTTGGTTATATATGCCGATGCAAAGACCATGTTTCTTCTGTCGGCTGTCTGTGCATTCTCAGGCAGACGAAGCACCGTTTCCTTTTCAACCGGAACAGACTCGCCTGTCAATGCCGATTCATCAGCCTTAAGATTGGCCGAGCTTATAAGCCTTGCATCAGCCGCAACTCTGTCGCCTGCCTCAAGCACAAGCAAATCTCCCGGAACAACATCCTCCGAGTCAATAAGCTTTATATGTCCGTTTCTCAAAACTCTGGCATGCGGAACAGACAGCCTTTTCAACTCATCAATGGCTTTTTCTGCTTTGTTTTCCTGTATAACTCCAAGAACCGCGTTAAGAATGACTATCATAATTATCAATAATGAATCCGCAAAATCATTTTCGCCGTTAATAAACGAAACAACAAAAGATGCAGCGGCTGATGCCAGAAGAATTATTATCATAACATCATTAAGCTGTTCAAAAAATCTCCTTAAAATACTCTTTTTATTCACTTCTGTTTCAATTATATTTTTTCCGCATTCGGCTTTAATCATTTCTGCCTTTTCTTCCGTAAGCCCGTTTCTAAGATCAGTATTGAGTAACACCGATATTTCGTCCGTTGTCCTGCTGTGCCAATTCATATAAACACTCCCTTCGTATTTGGACAATCACCTAATCAATTTTATTCCTTTAGCACAGCATTAATTACTTTCAAACATCAAAACACAAAAATAAATCCCGAAGTATTTAACCTCAGGATTTATTTTAAAGAATTATTTTAAATTTCGGTTTTGGCAAGAGTTAAATAAAACAGCTCCTCTGCTCCTGCCTTTTTCAAGGTTTTTCCGCATTCGTTCAACGTACTGCCTGTTGTGAAAATATCATCGACGATAATTATTTTCTTTCCTTCAACATTATATTTTTCGTTGAGCTTAAAGGCATTGAAAACATTCATACGTCTTTCGATTTCATTAAGGCTGTTCTGCGGAACCGTATTTTTTGTTCTTATGAGCATATCGGAAATATATTTTGTTCCGATTTCTTTGGATATTTCTTTTGCAAGCACATCAGACTGGTTATAACCTCTTTCTTTAAACCTTTCCCTACTTATTGGAACGGGAATTATAACATCGGCAGTTATCAACCTTGTATTGCTGTCCTTTACGGCATGTCCCATTATTTTTCCGAAAGCAATACCTCGTCTTTTCATGCCGGAATATTTAAAGCTCAATATTGCATCTCTTACATCCTTATATTTATAAAGACTTATTCCGTCGGAAAACACTCCGAGCTTACTCATACATTTACCGCAAATGGGATTTGATTTATTTTCAAGCTCTCTTCTGCACAATATACAGGTTTTATATTCCAGTCTATCTATATTTCCGCATTTTTCGCATACAGCCTCTCTACTGTTCAGATTAAGCAGTTCACCGCAGAAAACGCATCTTTGAGGATAGATTAATTTAAGTATATAATCAACTGTCTTCACTTATACTTCTCCCCATATCGTTCGTTTCCGCCATAAACTCATATAGCGAACACATTCTGTATGCCAATCCGGAATATCGGCTTATCTCCCTATCGTTCGCAACCATCTTTTTTACGGCACTTCGTAGTCCGACAACGATAACAAATTTCTTTGCTCTTGTTACTGCGGTATAAAGAAGATTTCTCGACAAAAGCATTTGCGGGCCACTGTGTATCGGTATAATAACAACAGGATATTCACTGCCCTGCGATTTATGTATTGTTACGGCATAGGACAGCTCAAGCTCCTCCAGTGCGGTAAATTCATATATGGCAATTCTCTTATCGTCAAACTCAACCGTAACCGTTTCATTTACCGAGTCAATCTTTTTGATTATACCCATATCTCCGTTATATACGCCTGTTCCGTCGGAGGTAATTCTGCCTGTTTCCGAAAGCATTTTCCATGCAAGATTATAATTGTTTTTTATCTGCATTACCTTATCGCCTTCACGGAAAACGCCGTTCTGTGTTTCATATTCATTTTTGACAGACGCCGGAGGATTTAACGCCCGTTGAAGTGTTTTGTTCAGTCCGGACGCACCTATATCGCTTTTTCTCATTGGCGTAAGCACCTGCATATCCCAGAATGAATCCACTCCGGTAAACTGTGGCAGACGCTTTGTTATAAGCTCAACAATCGTCTGCGGTATTTTTGCGGCATATGGCTCATTGACAAAGAAAAAGTCAGTGCCTTTTTCATTCATCACAGGATCTGTTCCGGCATTTATCCTATGTGCATTCATTATTATGGCACTTTCCTGTGCCTGTCGGAAAATCTGCGTAAGCCTTACGACCTTGACTATTTCGCTCTTAATTATGTCCTTAAGCACATTTCCTGCCGCAACCGACGGAAGCTGGTTAGCATCACCGACAAGTATAAGCCTTGTTCCCGGTTCAATAGCTTTCAGCAGAGCATTAAAAAGCTGCATATCCACCATAGAAACCTCATCAATTATAACAACATCCGCATCTATCGGATCTTCCTCATTTTTTTCAAACTTCTGCTTTGCATTGTCGTTATCGTTATAGGAAACTCCGAGAAGTCTGTGTATTGTTTTTGCCTCTTTGCCTGTTGCCTCGGTCATTCTTTTTGCCGCACGTCCGGTAGGAGCTGCAAGAACAACCTCAAGACTCATGCTGTCAAACAGGGATATAATATTGTTTATTATCGTTGTCTTTCCCGTACCCGGGCCACCGGTTATAACAAGGACACCTTCCTGCATTGCCTCGACAACAGCCTGTCTTTGCTGTTCCGCAAGATATATTCCCGATCTGTCCTCAAGTCTTTCAATTTTCTCGTTTATGCTTTTGAGATCTGCCTCATCATGGTAAAAGGAAAGCTCTATTATTTTTTTAGCGGCAGATACCTCCGTATAATACATCTGCATTGTATATACAGCATCAATATCTTCCACCTTTTCCCTAAATATTTTATGCTCAATCTGGAGCTCCTTAAGACAGTGCTCAACCGTTTCACTGTCAGCTCCGAGTATCTCCTCCGCTCTTGCCGTAAGATTGTTGAACGGCATAAATACATTGCCGTCAGCAACGTCCATATTGAGTATATAGCGTATTCCGGATTTAATCCTGTTTGGTGAGTCTTTTGAAATTCCCATGCTGTCGGCAATGCTGTCCGCTGTTTTAAAGCCTATTCCTATAATATCCTCTGCCAGCCTGTACGGATTTTCCTTTATAATCTCAATGGTTCTGTAACCGTATTTTTTATATATTTTAACAGCCATTGCCGCCGAAACGCTGTAATCCTGCAAATAAAGCATTGCCTTACGCACATCTCTCTGAGCACAGAAGGCTGTGTGTATTTTCAGTGCCTTGTCGTAATTTATTCCCTTTATTTCAACAAGCCTGTCAAACTTTTCTTCTATAACATAAAATGTAGCCGCACCGAACTTGTCCACAATCTTCTTTGCCGTCTTTGCTCCTATACCCTTTATTGTTCCCGAGGCAAGGTATCTTTCTATTGCGGCGGCATTTGTCGGCACGACCTTTTCGAAAATATCAACCTTAAGCTGTAAGCCATAGGACGGATGTATAACCATAGTTCCCGATAATTTAAGCGATTCGCCTTTACTGAGCTGCGGTATTGTTCCGACACATGTTACTTCGTCGCCGTCATCACTGTTAAAATTAAAAACAGTATACCAGTTTTCCTTATTCTGAAATATTATATCCTCAACAGTACCTTCGAGCACTATCGTATCGTCCATATGTATCTCACCGCCTTTACCCCAAATAATATCATAGCAGGGTATAAAATTCAAATTTACAAATTCTTAATATACGTTTATTATATTAGTATAAAGTATTAATTACAATAGTCGGTCAAAAGGAGAGCTATACAATGCCCGATAACAAACCATACAATTCATTAAGCGACCATTTAAAAGAAAAGCTCGGTTCAAAAACGGTTAAGCTTTCGGTCAATGCCGGATTTACCTGTCCGAACCGTGACGGAAAAATAAGCACAGGCGGCTGTATTTTTTGCAGCGGCAGCGGTTCCGGAGATTTTGCTCCGTCGGCAGAGCTTTCCATTGCCGAGCAGCTTCGTCTTTCCAAGGAAAAGCTTTCCGGAAAATGGCCCAATGCAAAGTATATCGCATATTTTCAGGCATTTACAAACACATATGCTCCTATTGACGAGCTCAGGAAAAAATATTACGAGGCTCTTAACTGCGAAGGCATAAGCGGAATAGCAATCGCAACGCGACCGGACTGCATTGATGATGAAATTCTGGAACTGCTTAAAGAAATAAATTCAAAAACATATCTCTGGGTTGAATTCGGACTTCAGACCTCCGACGAAGATACCGCAATACTTATAAACAGAGGCTACAAAAACGAGGTATATCTTTCAACAATGGAAAAGATGAAAACCGCCGGAATAGAAACCGTAACGCATATAATACTCGGTCTTCCATACGAAGACCGTCAGACAATGCTTAACTCCGTTGACTTTGCCGTTTCCGCAGGAACAGACGGAATTAAACTCCAGCTTCTCCACATAATCCGAGGAACAAAGCTCGAGGCTCTTTATAATCAAAAGCCGTTTCATATTATGAGCCGAGATGAATACACCGATACGGTAATCGAATGTATCGAACATCTTCCGCCAAATGTTGTTATCCACAGATTAACAGGCGACGGCAACCGAAATGAATTAATTGAGCCCAAATGGAGCATGGACAAGCGTGGCGTTTTAAATGAAATCCACAGAAAAATGAAAATAACCAACAGTTTTCAGGGAAAATTGTTGAAATAGATAATTGTATAATTATTTATGATGGTTTATAATATATATCTATCCTAAAAATCAGAATAATAGAGTTACTTTGCGGCGGTGGTTATGGTGTACAATAAAACAAGAGCTTTGGCTGAAAACAAGCTTCTTATTTTATATTTGGTAAAAAAAATAGAAATTCCTTTGTCTAACAGTGAAATCTGGCAGTTTGTGTCTGAAAAAAATCTGATGGACTATTTTTCTGCACAACAATATCTTTCGGAGCTTGTCGAAAGCAGACTTCTTGAAATGACAATCGAAAATAACACTACCAGATATACAATAACCGCTGAAGGCGAAGATATTCTTAGATATTTCAACAAACATATTTCAAACCACAATAAAAACATAATATGTGAATATGCTAAGGAAAACTCAAAACGTATACGTGCGGAATATTCCGTTACGGCAAATTATTTTCACGAATTAAACAGTGATGACTATACCGTAAAATGCGGTGTATGCGACAGCGACGGAACAACCTCTTTAATGGAAATAAGCATAAATGTTGCTACAAGGGATCAGGCAAGACTGATATGCCGCAACTGGCGTGACAACGTAAACAGCCTTTACGGAAAAATACTTCATTGTCTTTCAGAAGAACCTAAAAACGATAAAGCCAAAAATTCCTCCGAATCATAATTATATTCGGAGGAATTTTTTATTTTGATATTTTTAAATTGAGAAATAGCAGTACATATAATTTACAGTCTTGCTGTTGTCATTTGTAAAATAATACTCTTTTACAATTCTATATTCTCCAGAACTAAGCTCACCGTAAAGCTCTGCCCAGTAAAAGCTCATTGTCGCAACGGCATCAGGTTCAACATAATACGAGGTATTGCTCCATTCCGGAGAATCATCTATACATTGGCAATGTACCCATCTGCCGTTTATATTTTTCTCTATCCTGTAATATTCGGGAAACATTATCACAAACCCGGAATTATTGGTTATATCCGCATTAAGGCCTCTTATGCTTTCGGTTTCGATAGCAGGCTCAAAGCTGACAAGTCCATTCTCCGGCTGTTCTGTCTGGTTTCCTGTCTGCGGTGTATAATCTGTACGCCATACGCTGAACACTACGGGAAGATTGTTTTCCATTCTGTAAACATCAATCTTATATAAACCGCTGAAAAGAGCACAGCTGCACCCAATAAAGCCTATGAGAAATAATGCAACTTTTTTCATACACAATCACCCGACTTTTTATCATTCTGTATACAACGGCATTTTGACAGTAACCTTAAACACATCTCCGTCAACCGAAACATCAAGCTTTCCGCCCTGTATTTCCGTAAGGCTCTTTGTAATGGAAAGACCTAATCCGGAGCCTTCCATCGTTCTTGATGTGTCGCCTCTTACGAATCTTTCCGTAAGGCTCTTTACGTCTACTTCGTCAATGGGAATGCTCGAAACATTTTTGATAACAAGTATGCCTTCCTTTTCGTTCTTGGAAATATCAATAAATACTCTTGTATTCTTCATTGTATACTTAATCGCATTTGTTATCAAGTTTTCCGCTATTCGCCACATATGGCTTCCGTCTGCATATATATATACTCCGTCCTCGGCATTAAACTTAAATTCAACGCCTGAATCTTCTATTCTTTCCTCAAACTCACCCAGTGCCTGTTCCATAAGCTCCTTATAATCAAGTTTAGCCTTTGAAACCGCAAGGTTTCCGCTTGATGCCTTGCTTGCCTCAACAAGGTCCTCTATAAGCTGTTTAAGTCTTCTTGATTTTTCATCAAGTATTGCCACATAGTTCTGCGCTCTTTCGTTATCAAGCTCTTCTCTTTTGAGCAGGTCTACATATGTGATAATAGAAGTCAGCGGAGTTTTAAGGTCATGTGAAACATTTGTTATAAGCTCTGTTTTCATCTTTTCGCCCTTAACCGCACGACCGACCGCCTGCTTAAGTCCGCTCTGCATATTGGAAACGTCCTCGGCAAAGTTCACCATTGAAGGAGATATATTTTTCATATCTATTTTACAATCGAAGTTTCCTTCCGATGTTTCCTTAACGGCAAACATTATTTTCTTTATAGACCTCATAGCCCTTGAAACAAATATAACCGCTATTATATTCAAAATGACCATAAACACAATCGGTATAAAGCTTTCGCTTGCATAAGCAAAGCCTCCTAGAATTGCATTTGCAACGGCAAACAGAATAAGGCACAATATTGTCCACATTCTTATGTTCGAATATTTTATGAACGATGCGATAAATCTTACCGTTGCAGCTATAAATGTATTCGAAAAAAGCTGTTTTTTCTTAATTTGCCTTGACATACAGGTTACAAAGCTTGTAAGCACAATCGTATCAACAACAAACAACAGACACATAAGCCCTTTTACAAGGTTTACCCATTGCTCACGCATATAGTATGTGCTTGTCATAAGCTGTACGGCCAAAAACAGTGAAAGTCCGGCGATTGCGATAAAAATAATTAAATGAACATCGTTGAATATGTTATCAATAGCCATAAGTGTAACCTGGCTGTTTTTGCCTGTCTGCCCGGCAACATATGCAAGGAACACAATTCCGACAACCATTATAACCGCGCAAGCAACCGCTACGCCGACTGCCTTCGGTGCAAACTCTCTTCGCTTGTCGTATGCCTGACACTGTTTGTTGAATACTCCGCTTCCATCATCATCGGTTTTTACTCCGACATGAAGTGAATATCCGTTATTAAGAAGTATTCTTGAAACCGAATCAAGATAGTTGTCATAATAGAAATAATTTATAAGCTCACCTTCGTCACTGTAGGTATAATAATTTTCAGTATCATATACCATTTTTCCTTTGGAATATCTTCCGTCAAGGAACGAATTGATTTCAAGATTATCAATTTCATTTACCGAGAGATTTCCTATTGATATATTATCCTTCGAGCTTACAAGATTGTAACAGAAATCACTGTATCTCTCCAGCTCCTTTACGGAATCGTCATATTCATAAAGCTGATCCTGTATGGCCTGCTGTTTATAGGTTTCGTACCTCTCATCAAAATACGCCTGGTCGTTATAATCCGTAAATTTTACATTCACAGGCTGACCAACAGACGAATATATTGTATATTCACCGAGCGAGTTGGAAAGTGCAAAATTATAGATGACCTTTTCTTCATTCAATGCCGCTCCGGATTTAATATTTTCCTCGTTTTTATAAACAAGGTTCACATTAACAACATCCCTTACAAGCTGACTGTACTGGGCATAAAAGGTTTCCGTATCATAATAGCTGCTGTAATTAAGTCCGGATTCATAACGTGTATCAGAAACATATACAAGCCCGGTACAAGCCAAAAGACTTGCCAGAAGAACAACTATAACAGCTGTTATTTTTGATGCGTTTGAGTACATTTTAGAGCTTTTCGATTTTATAGCCAATGCCCCACACCACCTTTAAATATTTAGGCTCCTTCGGATTGATTTCGATTTTTTCTCTTATTCTTCTGATATGTACAGAAACAGTATTTTCCGGAGCGAAGGATAATTCGTTCCAAACCTTTTCGTATATTTCGTCTATGGAGAATACCTTTCCTGCGTTTTCCATAAGAAGCTGCAATATTCCGTATTCGGTTGCCGTAAGCTTAACCGGTTCTCCGTTTACACGAACCTCCTTGGAATCCTTGTCCAATTCAAGGTCTCCGATTTTTATTATATTTGCTTTTTCCGCAATAGAACCGAGAGAAGTATATCTTCTCATATGGGATTTAACTCTTGCGATAAGCTCAAGCGGATTAAACGGCTTTGTTATATAATCGTCAGCACCAAAGTTAAGGCCGATAATTTTATCGGTATCCTCCGATTTTGCCGAAAGCATTATGATAGGTATGTTAAGTGTTTCTCTTATTTTTACAACGGTTTTAAGTCCGTCCATTCTCGGCATCATAATATCCATGATAACAAGATGAACCTCGTTGTTTTCGAGCACCTTAAGTGCCTCAACGCCGTCATATGCCTTAAGTACGTTATAATTTTCCTGCTGAAGATATATTTCAATAGCATCAACAATGGCTTTTTCATCATCACATACGAGAATGTTTAATTTTTTAGAATCCATAGTGTCCTCCCTAACCAAAATCGACCATACTCAAATAATTATAAAATTATTACAGGTTAATTATATCATACTAAAGGTATTTTAAGAAACCATTCCTTTTTTCTTTCAATATTCTTAAGGTTGTAAAACATAACCTAAAAAGTACAAAACCAGCTTACAAAACTTTTATTGTTCTTCCTTTCTGAACAGAATATATAAGGCATTCCTTAACCTTCATTCCCGTAACATTTTCAGCTGCTTTTTTATAGAGCTGCATCTGCACTCCGTATCTTTCGGAAAGCTCGGACAATTCATCTACATAATCCGTTTTATAATCCAAAAGAACTATCTGTCCGTTTTCTACAAAATAACAGTCTATTCGTCCGTGAAGTATTATGCTTTCGTCCATATATCCGCATTTTTCCTCGCCGTATATTTCCGATGGCTGTATTGCAACGGTAAAAGTTTCCTCTCTGAAAATGCCTTCTGCCGCCGAAATTCTTTTAAACAGCTCAGAGGACGTAAACATTTCTATCTTTTTCACGCTTACTGAAAGCTTTTCTTTTTCGCTTAGTATGCCTTTTTTACAGCAGAGGTCCACAAGCTGTTTTATTCCGTCATAGTCATAAGTTCTGTCAAAGCTCAAATGCTCGATTACCTTATGGACGGCAGTACCCTTTTCTGCCGCAGACAGGCCTTTGTTTTCCGAATAGAATTCCGGAGTCATAACAACGTAAGGATATTTTTCGCCGTTTATTTTTTTAATATCCGTAACTGTTACAGAGCCGGGAATGGCTGTTTCTGCCTCATATGGATATTTCCAGCTTAATCTTGAATTTACCTGCTCTTCTATAAACACTCTATCTTCATCGGTTTCTGCGGATTTATATATCTGCTCGCTTTCGTATATCTGCTGTGTGCTTTGTCCGACATCAATAAAGTTAATGTCAAAAACAGCTTCGTGGTACATAAGTCCGTTTCCGGAAGGCTCCTGATATTTGCCGATAAAGTCGCATATAGCTTTACCACTTCTATGCCTTATAAGCGACATCATTATCCAATCCAAATAGCTTCCCGCACTTACTATATCCTTCGGCTGTATTTCAATCTTTTCAACGCCGTTTGCCATATTCCAGAGCTTTGCCTTTGTCGGGCCGAATTTTACATTGCCCGTTATTATAAGCTTTTCCTTTGCTCTTGTCATGGCAACATAAAGCACTCGCATTTCCTCTGCCGCTCTGTCGTCGTCACATGCCTGGCTTATTACAGCTCTCGGAAGGGTATTGTATTTTACTCTTGTATCCGTATCGGTAAATTCACTGCCGATACCGAATTTCTTGTGTATTATTATGTCATTGCTTAAATCACGTTTATTGAATTTTGCGGCCGTTCCGGCAAGTACAACAACAGGAAACTCCAAGCCTTTACTTTTGTGTATTGTCATAATCTGCACAGAATTTCCGCTGTCACTGCCTGTTTTTCCGTCTATGGTTATTTTGTTTTTATCTATTTTTTCAATATATCTGATAAAGTCAAAAAGTCCCTTAAAGCTCAGATTGTCATAATCGGAGGCTTTTCTTACAAGCTTAAGAAGATTAGCCTGTCTTGCCTTTCCGTCCGGCATAACTCCGGCATAATCATACAATCCCGTATCGGTAAAAATCTGCCATATAAGCTCATTTATCGTATTATACAGCGATATATCACGCCATTTATTTAAGTTGGAATAAAACTTAGCAAGTCTGTTTCTTAAATTTTCGTCCGAACCGCTTTCAATATACCGCCTTACGCAGTCATAATATTCCTCTTCACCGGAATCAAGCTTTATTGTCAACAGCTCGTCCGCCGTAAAGCCGTACACAGGCGACCTAAGCACAGCCGCAAGTGGTATATCCTGTCTCGGATTGTCAATAAGCTTTAAGAAATTTAAGGCTGTCATAACCTCCGTTGTTTCGAGAAATTCCGTACTTGTATCTGCCGATGCCGGTATAGAATGCTGTCTGAATATTTCGACCATTTCCGCTCCATGCGTCATGCTTCGCATAACAACGGCAATATCGCTGTATTTAAGCGGTCTGTATTCTTCAAGCTTATTGTCGTAAACCTCCATACGGTCATTTCCGTACATAAGTCCTTCTATTCTTTCGGCAATAAATTCCGCCTCTTTTTCAAAGCCGGAAAGGTCATCATCATTGTCGTTCTCTTCTTCCGAAGTTTCTCCGTTGGTTACAATGCAGTCCAGCTCAACTGCACCGCCTGCCTTTGCCTCGCCGATATATTCGGGAAATTCCATGCCGTTATAGAGCATGGCATTTTTGTCATAAGCTATTCCGCCAAACTCCTTCTGCATAAGCTGCATGAAAATAAAATTAATTCCGTCAAGAACCTCTTTGCGGCTTCGGAAATTCATAAACATATCTATTCTTTCGTTTTCCGCACCGTTTCTTATTTCGTAGGTATTATATTTATCAACAAATATATCCGGATCGGCAAGTCTGAAGCTGTATATACTCTGCTTGACATCGCCTACCATAAATCTGTTTTTTCCATTCGACACAAGTGTAAGTATAAGCTCCTGAACGGCATTGCTGTCCTGATACTCGTCTGTCATAACATATACATATTTTTCTGACAGCTCCTTAGCCGCCTCGGATTTTATAGGATTTTCGGCAGTTGAACCTTCCGCTATAAGCACCTTAAGACAATAATGCTCCAGATCTCCGTAATCTGCTATACGTCTTTCCTTTTTTTCTGCATCAAACATATCGGAAAATTCGTTTACAAGATCAAGAAGAGCACATATTCCGTAGCCGGATTTTTTTATTCCGTCCTTCATTTCGTCAATGGACAGAAATATAAATTTTTCGACAGCCTTTCCGATAAGCTTTTTTGCCTTTTCCCTCAAAAGCTTAACTCTCTCTTTATTGTCCGAATCTGTTTTTTTGCGTGACAATGCCATATATTCTATATTTTTTACGGCATTGAAAAGCTTTTCAAATTCGCCGGAAGGAATGCTTTCTATATACTCATATTGTTCAATATCGCTCTCAAGCATAGGAATATATGTGTCAGGCCCGTATTTTTCGGCAGAATCCAGTGCATTTTGAGTTATTGCCTTTGCCTCTATTATATATTCCCTTATATAGCCTTCTGCTCTGGAAAACCAAATATCCGCTGTTTTTTCATCATTATAAGCTGCCTTCTGCTTCTCTATCCATTCTTTTTCATTTGGAAAGCTTCTTATAAAATCATATATTCTCAAAACAAGCTCACGCAGTTTTTTGTCCGATGTTCCGTCGCTGTAATTTTCGACCATCCAGAGAAAGTCCTCCGGTTCGTCCGAAGCATATTTTTCCTCAAACAGCCTGTCTATAACCTCTTCCCTTATAAGAAGTATCTCTGCCTCATCCGCAACCCGGAATGCCGGATCAATGCCGAGTATATTATAATTTTCCATGGCAACGTGCAGACAGAAGGAATGTATTGTCGTTATATCCGCACGATTGAGAAGAACCGCCTGTTTTCTTAAAGCCGTTGATTCCGGATTGAGCTCAAGCTGTTTGTTTATTGCATTTCCTATTCGTTCCTTCATTTCTGCCGCCGCAGCCTTTGTAAACGTAACGACAAGAAGCCTGTCTATATCGACAGGCTCTTTTTCGTCCGTTATGAGCTTGATTATCCTTTCAACCAGAACCGCTGTTTTTCCCGAACCGGCCGCAGCAGAAACAAGAATATTTCCGTTCTTTTCGTTTATAGCCGCAAGCTGTTCTTTAGTCCATTTGTTTGACATAAAACTACCTCAGTTTAATCACACAGCCCCCTTCATTCTCTGTTCAAGGGACAAATATCTTGTAAAGGAACTGAACATAGCCGAATATGAATTAAAGCAGAAATTTCCTATAAACGCACTCTGTATGCGAGTTACGTTTTCGGTATTGAACAGATATTTCATTACCGCCGCAGAAAAAAGCTCGTTAAAATTAGCCGAATACATTGTTGCACAGGCATAAAGCAGTTCAAGCATTTTCTGCTCCGGCTGGCTGAGACCGAAAGCATAGGTTATCGCCTTTTTCATGCTTTCGTATTTCACACTGCATTTTCCGCTTTTAAGTATCTTAACGGTATGATGTATAGCCATAAGCTTTATAAATCTTCTGCCCTTTTCCTTCGTCAGCGAGTATATATTTTCCCTGAAAACATTTCCGCTTGTTTTTAGCTCGATAAAATATTCGTATGCGTCCGCAATTATCGAATTGATACATTCCTCATAAAACGCAAGAAAAAAGCTATTATCAAGCTTATAAATTCTCTCAAGATATTTTCCGCTTTCATCTTCAACCGATGTTCTTATTATTTCATATTTTCCGATTGGCTTATTATATAAAAATTCAAACATAGACATAACCTCCATGTGAAAATTTTATAATAACAAGCTATAATCTTTCAAAGCATATCTTACGCATTTTGCGACAGTACCTTTTTCAAATCGTCAACCGTAACGTCCAGCGTATATCCGCCCATATCGTCAAGAAGAGAAACCAGCTTGAGATTTATGTCGTCCAAAAAATAAAGCATATGCGACATACCGCTGTTTTCGGCATATTCCATAGCCTTTTCAAAGCTTTCAAAGCTGTCGCTGTATTCAACCTCAAATATTTTGTTATATATTTCAGAAAAAATATCTGCGTTTTTCTTTCCTTCGTTTTCACAGGCAATAAGCACTTTTACCTTAGTTTCATTATCATTTTCACTCATGCTGTACGCCTCCTTTTTGACAATAATAACAACTTAATCAAAAAAAATCAATAAATATTATATGTTAAAGCTGTTGCAATATGTCGGTTTATGGTCTAATATATTACAAATAGGATTTTTAAGAATTTATCAAGGGGGATAAGCATGGAGGCATTAAAAAAGAAAATTTTAACTGACGGAGCAGCATACGGCTCAGAAATTGTTAAAGTAGACAGTTTTATCAATCACCAGATTGACGTTGCATTCTTAAACGAAATAGGAAAGGAATTCGCAAGAATATTCAGCGATGTTGAAATAACAAAAATCATCACTATCGAGTCTTCCGGTATTGCAATAGCCGTAATAGCCGCACAGTATTTCAATAACGTACCTGTTGTATTTGCAAAGAAGAGTGAATCAAGAAATCTTGATCCCGACAAATACCACGGAGAGGTTTATTCTTTTACAAAGCAGAAGGTTTATCCTATCATGATTTCTAAAAAATATATATCACCGAATGATAAAATACTTATCATTGATGATTTCCTTGCAAACGGCAAAGCCGCTCTTGCGCTCAACAACCTTTGCGAGCAGGCAGGTGCAACCGTACAGGGCATCGGTATCGTAATCGAAAAAGGCTTCCAGCCCGGCGGAAAGCTTCTCAGAGAAATCAACAATATCAGAGTTGAATCTCTTGCAATCATTGATAACATTGATAACGGAGTTATCACTTTCAGAGATTAATATAATAATTAATGAGCTATTGCAAAATAGAAGAGCAATCATCTATATAGCAATAGCTTTTTTGTATATAAATGAAAAAACAGGTTTCAAAAAACCTGTCGTAAATCGTAACCAAATTAATTTTTGTACAGCGGAAGGGGTTGGGAAACGAAGCGTTTCCCAAGTGGAATCCATCCTGTCATGACTTTTGCTTTTTTAAAGCAAAAGCGGCTCTGCCGCCGCACTGTCTTGTGCGGTCAATAGACGGAATTCACTTCCGTCGAGGAGAATAGCGAGTTTCAAGGCTTTTAGCCGATGGAATGAGCTATTCATGCCTCTGTTTAAGCAAGTCGAAATCCTGATTTCGACTTATTTTTATTCTTCTTTTCTGAATATCGTCTGCAATACAGAACGCTTCGGAGCAGAATCCGTCTGCATTTCCGTCCAGTAATCAATGTATTTTCCTGTTCCTATCGCAACACAGCTCATCGCCTCGTCCGCAATCATAACCGTTGTTTTTGTTCTTTCCTGTATAAGCTTATCAAGACCGTATAAAAGGCTTCCGCCGCCTGTCATAACTATTCCTCGGTCTATTATATCTGCCGCAAGCTCAGGTGGTGTCTGTTCAAGAACGCTATGTACAGCCTCGGCAATGCCGTTCGCAGATTCCGACAACGCCAGAAGCATTTCATCGGACGTTACCGTTATGTTTTTTGGCAGACCTGTTATAAGGTTTCTTCCTCTTACGTCCATTGATACGGGCATGGTTCTTTCGTATGCCGTACCTATGTTTATTTTAAGCTGTTCTGCTGTTCTTTCGCCTATAAGTACATTATGTTTTTTTCTGATAAAGCGTATAATAGCCTCGTCAAAGTCGTCACCGGCAATTTTTATCGACTGGCTGACAACTGTACCACCGAGAGAAAGCACAGCTATATCCGTTGTTCCTCCGCCAATATCGACTATCATGCTTCCGCATGCCTTTGATATGTCTATTCCTGCACCGATAGCCGCCGCAACAGGCTCTTCTATAAGCACAACATGTCTTGCTCCTGCCTGATGGACAGCGTCCTCAACGGCACGCTTTTCCACCTCTGTAACGCCGCTCGGTATACATACCGTAACGGTCGGCTTAACAAGCGTTTTTCTTATAAACGCCTTATCTATAAAATATTTAATCATCTTTTCCGTAAGCTCATAATCGGAAATAACGCCCTGTTTAAGCGGTCTTATTGCCGCAATGTTTCCCGGCGTTCTTCCGAGCATACGTCTTGCCTCTTCTCCTACGGCAAGTATTGTGTTTGTATCTCTGTCAACGGCAACCACAGACGGCTCATTGAGCACAATTCCCTGTCCCTTGACATACACAAGCACATTCGCCGTTCCGAGGTCAATGCCGATGGTTTCACCCATTCCAAACATTTTAAACATAATTATTCTCCTTATTATGTTTTGTTTTATTACGAATTTTTAAGCTCCACAATAGTAACGCCCATTTCGCCTTCTCCGTATACTCCGGGACGGAAGGTTCTTACATGAGGATTTGTCCTAAGATATTTCTGTACAGCGGCACGAAGCACGCCTGTTCCTTTACCGTGGATTATTGTAACCGTCTTAAGTCCGGCAAGGAATGCGTCATCAAGATACTTGTCTATGTTTCCAAGCCCTTCCTCCACATTCTGGCCACGGCAGTCTATTTCTGACGCAATATACTGGCTCTTTCCGGCACGCACTTTTGTGGAAATGTTTCTTGAAGCATTCGACTTAGGCTCTTTTTTAGGCTCATAATATGTCAGCTCGTTAAGCGGAACCTTAAGCTTCATGTTGCCTGTCTGAACCATAACATCGCCGTTCGAATCCGGAGCGGAAAGAGCAACTCCCGTTTTATCGAAGGAAACAACATATACGTTATCTCCGGCTTTAAGATTTTGTATAGGCTTAACTGCGGCAACCTTCTTTTTCTGTGCCTTTGATATTGCCTCGTCCATTTTTGCAACCTTACTCTTAAGCTCTGAACGCTTTTCGTTCATCTTATTCTGGTTTGCGGACTTTTCTCTCATTGCCTTATTCATTTCTTTTATGATACGGTCAGACTCTTCCTTAGCCTGCTGATAAACCATACGGGCCTCGTTTCTTGCATCGGCAAGTATTTTTTCACGCTGGTCATTTATTTTGGCACGCTGTTTTTCAACCTCGTTTTTAAGTCTTTCCGCTTCTTTTCGGAACTGTTCGGCTCTTTCCTGCTCATATACAACTGTCTTTTTGCTTATTTCAAGGTCGGTTATTACATCTTCGAATTTAACATTTTCACTGCTTATAAATTCTTTTGCACTGTCGATAACATAATCCGGAAGTCCAAGCTTTTTGGATATGGCAAAAGCATTACTCTTTCCGGGAATACCGATAAGCAGTCTGTATGTCGGTCTCAATGTTTCAACATCAAATTCACAGCAGGCATTTTCGACGCCTTCCGTTGAAAGTGCATATACCTTAAGCTCGCTGTAATGTGTTGTTACTGCCGTTCTTACATTCATTTTGTGAAGAAGCTGTATTATAGCCATGGCAAGTGCCGCACCTTCGGTAGGATCGGTTCCTGCTCCAAGCTCATCGAAAAGCACAAGGCAGTTTGGTGTAACGCTGTTTATTATACTGACCGTATTGGTCATGTGAGCCGAGAAGGTACTCAGGCTCTGTTCGATAGACTGCTCATCGCCTATATCCGCAAATACATCATCAAATACGGCAAGTTGTGAGCTGTCGAATGCCGGAATATGCAGACCTGCCTGTCCCATAAGCGTAAAAAGTCCCAATGTTTTAAGTGCAACGGTTTTACCGCCGGTATTCGGTCCGGTGATAAGAAGTGTATTGAAATCCTTACCGAGGTTAATATCAATGGGAACTACCTTCTTTTCGTCCAAAAGAGGATGTCTGCCCTTTCTTATGTCGATTATTCCGTTTGTATTGAATACAGGCTCTGCACCGTTCATTTTTAACGAAAGCTCCGATTTTGCAAAGATAAAATCCAAATGAGCTATAACATTTATATTTGCCTCAATAACATCAACATTTTCGGCAACCATTGCGGAAAGCATTGCAAGAATCTTTTCTATTTCTTCCTTTTCCTTTGCCTGAAGCTCCTTTATTTTGTTGTTGAGCTGTATAACGGCAGTCGGCTCCATAAATACGGTTGAACCTGTATTGGAACGGTCATGCACCATTCCGGGAAAGCTTGACTGATATTCACTTCTTACCGGAACACAGTATCTGTCGTTTCTTATTGTTATAACCGCGTCCTGGAGCATATTTTTATATGCCGCAGAATATATGATTGTATTAAGCTTATCTCTTATACTTCCGTTAGCATTTCTTATCTCTCGTCTTACCGTACGAAGTCCGCTGCTTGCATCGTCGGAAATCTCCTGTTCGTTTACGATACAGCGGCTTATCTCTTTTTCAAGATTTGTTATTGTTTTTACTATTTCAAAATAGTCCTCAAGCACAGGAAATACATCTGCTTTGTTTTCCTGCTTTGCATAATTTTTCACCTTACGGCAGACATAAAGAAAATCGCCGACAGCCATAAGCTCCTCTATTCCAAGAACTCCGCCTGCCTCTGCTCTTCCGAGCTGTGTTCTTATGTCCTTTATTCCTCCGAGCGGAAGTCTACCCTTCTTCAAAGACATATTTACCGCCTCGGTGGTTTCCTTCTGTTCTCTTGTTATTGCATCTATATCGTGCATAGGCACAAGCTCATCGCATTTTTCCTTGCCCATAGGCGAAAGTGCCAGTGCGGAAAGCCTGTCCCTTATTTTTGTATATTCTAATGTTTTTAAAGCCTTTTCGTTCATTTTTTACTCCGAATTATTTTATCTCCTTGATAAGGCCGCTTCTGTAAGCAGACACAAGCTTATCAAGCTCAGATATATTCTTTTTAAGCTCAGCACCTATATCGGTATTGCTGACCATTATTCTTGCCTGTGAATACTGTAAGGCAACGGTTGAAGAATGTATATCCTTTTCTTCCGCAATAGCCTTTTCTCTCGATTCAAACGGTTCATGCGAAACAAGCACAAGTCCGTGTGAATTATAAATAAGCGTATATCCGGCTATACCCGTTTCCTTCTGATATGCCTTTGCAAAGCCGCCGTCAATGACAAACAGCTTTCCATTTGCCTTAATAGGGCTTTCGCCTTTTTTTACCTTTACCGGAACGTGTCCGTTAATTATATGTGATTTATCGGGATTAAGACCAAAGTTTTCGAGTATGGCTCTGCATACGCTTTCCTCATCTCTTCTTTCATAATAAGGACTCTTGTTTTCAACATGAGTTGCTTTATCCTCAATAAAATATCTTTCAAATGTTGTCATTGCGTCCTTGCCGAAAAGCGGTGAATTTTCTCCACACCAGAGATACCACATAAGGTCAAGACATTCTCTCTTTGTTTCACTGTGTGGAATTGTGTAATAACCTTCACGCATAACTCTTTCGACTGCATCAAGATAATCCTTGCCCTTAAGTCTTTTTCCTCTGAAATTAACCTCTTTAAGACTACCATCTGCATTGAGCGGTATACAGCCGTGATAAAGAAGGTTTGAATTGAATATTGTATAAATACTTCCGTTGCTGAGAAGGAAGCGTACATGTCTTTGAAGGTCACCGCTGTTTACAAACGATGATTTTATTTTATCCATAACGTCCTGTTCTTCCTCCGAAAGGCTGAACGGATCTTTTGGATCTATTGTAGGAAAGTTCATATCAAGCATAGGATAATCAACGCCCTTTATATTGATTGTTCCCTTTTCGAAATCTATTTTATCCAAAAGAAGTCTGCCTTCCATACCAAATTCCGGATGACGTTTTATTATCTGCGCCTCCATCTTAAACTGCATTATGGAGATAGCCTTGTGCATCTTGGCAGTAAGCTGAACCTCTTTGTCCGTAAGCATATCAGCATCAGAATTTTTCGGAAGGAAATACGTGCATGGATCATCCGCATATTTTTCCATGGCAAATGTGGCAAGCGGTATAAGATTTATTCCGTATGCCTCCTCTACCGTATCAAGATTGCAGTATCGAGCCTGTATTCTTATTACGTTGCAAATAAGTGCCTGACAACCGGCAGCCGCACCCATCCAGCTTATGTCATGGTTTCCCCATTGAACATCTATCGAATGGTAATTTTCAAGTATATCCATTATCTTTGCCGCATTAGGACCTCTGTCATATATATCGCCTATAACATGAAGTCTGTCGATGGCAAGTCTTTGTATAAGATGAGATATTGCGGTTATAAAACGATCTGCCTGATCAAGTCTTACGATAGACTCGATTATCTGGTTGTAATAAAGCTCCTTATCATCGCCTGTGCTGTCCTCATGGAGAAGCTCCTCAATTATATAGGCAAAATCCTGCGGAAGTGCCTTCCTTACCTTGGAACGGGTATATTTTGCCGACATAACCTTGCATATGGTTACAAGGCGATGAAGAGTGATTTTATACCAGTCGTTCATATCGCTTTCGGTCTTTTTAATTTCCTCAAGCTTCTGCTCCGGATAGTAAATAAGTGTTGCAAGTGTTTTCTTTTCGCTGTCACGCAGACTTGTCCCAAATATATATGTTATATGATTTTTTATAACACCCGATGCGTTTCTAAGCACATGGCTGAATGCCTCATACTCGCCATGTATGTCAGAAATGAAATGCTCTGTTCCCTTAGGCAGGTTAAGTATCGCCTGAAGATTTATTATTTCAGTACTCGCACTGGTTATATTAGGATACTGCTTAGCAAGAAGTTTAAGATACTTGAAGTCATCTGCTGTAATTTCTGCCTCAATATTTAGCATTCCAAAATCTCCCCCTGTAATGATTGTTATTTGTCTGCTGATATTCTTTTGTATTTATCTTTATTTCTTTCGGCCGGATTAGCCTTAAAGTTTATATAAATCACCGTTTCTGCGGCAATAAATATCATATTTAATACAGCAAGCACCACTTTGAAAAGCACTTCCGCAATATAAGTTCCGGAACCCCACATAAAGAAAAAGCTTACAATATAGCTTAAACCGTAATTCATAAGTCTGCACACTATAAGAAAACCGAATGTTCTGAACCATCTTCCCGTAACTATCGAACGGCTGAATCCGAGCGGTTTAATTCCCTTTATGTCATCAAGCACAAGTGCCTCAAGATTGAACACCCAGAAAACCGACAATATAACGCCGGGAATAATTCCAAGAATATACAGCACTCCGACAGCAGCGGTATAAACAATTCTCATCAGAATAAATCTCGGGCCTCTCGAAAACGCTGTTGAAAGCGCCTCTTTATAGCCTGTATTTCTGCCTTCACAATAATCGTTCACAAGCGCAATAACCGCCATTGCTCCGAAGGGAGCTAAAAACAGGTCTATCATAACATTAAGCATATTATAAACCGCAAAATTCTTATACTGTGTCGAATTAATAAAGCTGAACAAAGTATCCGTACTTGAAAGTATTGCGTTAATATCAATTCCGTTTTCTATGTTTGTAAGCACAACCGAAATATAGCCCGACAAAAGGCTTAACGGAAAATATATTACAAACATTATAAACATAAGCTGAACAAAATTTTCCTTAAACAGCCTGAATCCATATGCAAGCGCCTCGACAATGGACATATTCTTTCTGTTTCTAATATCATCTGCAATCATAATTACTTCTCCTTTTTCACATACCAATTTAATTATATAATTTAATATAATTAAAGTCCATAAAAATTTGATGACCGAATATACATATATAAAACATTATTTGTTCGGAGAAAAACATGCCAATTATATATCTCAGTCCGTCTACACAGGAATATAACAAATATGTAACCGGAGGAACAGAAGAAGAATATATGAATCTGCTTGCCGACAAAATGGAGCCTTATCTTATATCCAGCGGAATCCGCTTTGTAAGAAATACTCCCGAAATGACTGCTGCAAGCTCAATAATACAGTCAAATATGGGAAATTACGACCTGCATCTTGCTCTTCATTCCAATGCCGCTCCGGAATATCTTGCCGGAAGACTAATGGGTACAGATGTATACTATTATCCGAGAAGCATAAGAGGAAAAGAAGCCGCAGAAACCATAGCGGCGAATTTCCGAACCATTTATCCATATCCGGAGCTTGTAAACGCTCTTCCGACAACATCAATAGGCGAGGTTCGAAGAACAAAAGCTCCTTCCGTTCTTATCGAGGTTGCCTATCACGACAATTATGAGGACGAGGCATGGCTAAAAAATAATCTTGATGAAATTGCAGTAAATATAGTCCAGTCGCTCACACAGTTTTTCGGTATTCCGTTTATACCTGCCCAAGGAGTCCGGACCGGCTATGTCATAACCGAAAGCACTCCGCTCAATATCCGTTCTTATCCTTCCTTTGATTCGGAAATAATCGGTTCGATACCGAAAGGAGCGGAAGTGAATGTTGTCGGACAGTATGAGGATTGGTATACCGTCAATTACGGCGATATTCTCGGATATGCTCTTGCGAGCTACATTAAAATAAAATAATTTTAAAAGCTGCGGCAACCAACCGCAGCTTTATCATCTGTTTTTCCTTATTTTATATATTGCCGTAATTCTGCCATAAGGACTTACTTTTTTATTTCTGTCCGAAAACTCAAAGCCTTTTCCGTCAACGGCAATAATTCTGTTACCAAGCCTTCTTGCTATAACAGAATAACCGGAAACATTGAACATTCCCCATTTTCCATTGGGTATATCCGGTGCATAACGAATAAATATATAATCTCCGTTATTGATTTCCGGTCTTAAGCAGTCGCCGTAGACTCTGAACATAAAATCAGCATTGTCCGGCATATTCGGTGCATTGAACCTTTCCCATTTATCACAGCTCACAAGCTTGCCCATTGAGCTTTCCGAAACGTCAAGCCTGATACAGGTTTTTACTCCACTGTAATTGCTTATATCTACATTTCTGTCCTCTTCATGCTTTAAAACGGTTCTTATATATCTTCTGTTATCCTCATTGAGATGTCTGTAAATTTCGAGAATACCGCTTTCTTCAAACCAGAAAGAGCCTTTATCCTCTATTTCGTCCTGAAAAAAGTAATCGGGATTATAGCCGAGAGATGAAAATATTTTATAAAGACAGTCTGACTTCGGAAAGCTTATTCCGCGCTCATAATTTGCAACACTGTTTATGCTTATTTCCAGCTTATCGGCAAATTTCTGCTGTGTCATTCCTCTTGATGTTCTCGCATCTCTAAGTCTGCTTCCGAAGCTCATATTTTCATCTCCCGTCATAGTGATTTAGTTTTCAAGATATTTTTTAAGATATTTACCGGTATATGATTTTTCGCACTTAACGATTTCCTCCGGAGTTCCTTCCGCAACTATTGTGCCGCCTCCGTCGCCGCCTTCCGGTCCGAGGTCGATTATATAATCCGCTGTTTTTATAACATCAAGATTATGCTCGATTACAACAACGGTGTTTCCGTTTTCGGCAAGTCTTTGAAGTATATCAATAAGTCTGTGTACATCTGCCATATGAAGGCCTGTTGTAGGCTCATCGAGTATATACATCGTTCTTCCTGTGCTTTTTCTGCTCAATTCGGTCGCAAGCTTAACTCTCTGTGCCTCACCGCCGGAAAGCGTTGTGGAAGGCTGTCCGAGCTGTACATAGGAAAGACCGACGTCATTAAGCGTCTGGAGCTTAGCCTTTATTTTCGGTATACTGTCAAAGAATTCAAGAGCCTCCTCAACTGTCATATCAAGCACATCGGATATTGTTTTTCCTTTGTATTTTACCTCAAGCGTTTCTCTGTTATATCTCTTTCCGCCGCATACCTCACAGGGAACATATACGTCCGGAAGGAAATTCATTTCTATTTTGACTATACCGTCACCGTTGCAGGCTTCGCATCTTCCGCCTTTTATATTAAAGCTGAAACGGCCTTTGGAATATCCCCGCATTTTTGCCTCATTTGTCTGAGCAAACAAATCCCTTATCATATCAAAAAGGCCTGTATATGTTGCCGGATTTGAACGTGGTGTTCTTCCTATGGGTGACTGATCGATATTTATTACCTTATCGAGATTTTCCTCTCCGAGCAAATCCTTATGCTTTCCGGCATAGCACTTTGCATAGTTAAGATCTCTTGCAAGGCGTTTATAAAGTATCTCATTTACAAGAGAGCTTTTTCCCGAACCGGATACACCGGTTACACAGGTAAATATTCCGACAGGTATTTTAACATCAATGCCCTTAAGGTTGTTTTCCTCCGCACCTATTACAGTTATATATTTATCGGACTTTCTTCTTTCCTCAGGCACTTCTATTTTCTTTCTGCCGCTGAGATATGCTCCTGTTACGCTTCTTTCACAGTTTTTAATATCATCCACACTTCCGGCACAGACAACTTCGCCTCCGTTGCTCCCTGCACCCGGACCAATATCAACTATATAATCCGCCGCATACATTGTGTCCTCGTCATGTTCGACAACAATGAGCGAATTTCCGAGATCACGAAGATTTTTCAATGTTGCGATAAGCTTATCGTTATCTCTCTGGTGCAAACCTATGCTTGGTTCATCAAGTATATAAACAACACCCATAAGTCCAGAACCTATCTGTGTTGCAAGTCTTATTCTCTGTGCCTCACCGCCGGAAAGTGTTCCTGCCGAACGGCTCAACGTAAGATAATTAAGACCTACATCAATAAGGAAGCCTATTCTTGAATTGATTTCCTTAAGTATTCTATCGGCTATAAAGCTTTCCTTTTCGGTAAACTTAAGCGATTTAAAAAATTTATCTATTTCGGTAATACTCAGCTCAGTAACATCGGATATGCTTTTTCCGCCGATTGTTACGGCAAGTATTTCTGGCTTAAGTCGTTTTCCGTGGCATACAGGGCATTGAACCTGTGTCATATACTGCTCATATTCATAACGCATTGTTTCAGATGTTTCATTATATCTTCTTTGGAGATTTCCGATAACACCGTCAAAATTATATTCATAAAAGCTCATGCCTTTGGCACTCATATATTCAATTTTTACCTTTTCACCATTAGTACCGTAAAAAATTATGTCTTTTATTTTATCCGGAAGTTCTTCAAATGGTGTATCAAGGCTAAAATCGTATTTTTTCGCAAGTGCGCCAAAAAGCTCCGCACTCATACTGCCTTTTGAATTGATGGAATTAAATCCCGGTGCTGTTATTGCACCCTTTGCAATGCTCAATGACGGATTAGGAACAATAAGCTCCGGCGAAAATTTCATCATAATTCCAAGACCTGTACATTCCGGACATGCTCCGTTGGGATTATTAAAGGAGAATGATCTCGGCTCAATTTCCGGAATATTTATTCCACAGTCCGGGCAGGAAAAGCTTTCACTGAAGGTTATGCTCTCTCCGCCGATTACATCAACAACAATTATTCCGCCGGAAAGTGCCGACGCCGTTTCCACAGAATCGGTAAGCCTTTGCTGTATTCCGTCCTTTATTTTCAGTCTGTCGATAACTATTTCTATCGTATGCTTTTTGTTTTTATCAAGCTTTATTTCTTCCGAAAGGTCATATACCTCGCCGTCAATTCTCACACGCACATAGCCGTTTTTCTTTGCGTCCTCCAACAGCTTGACATGCTCACCCTTTCTGCCTCTTACGATAGGTGCAAGAATCTGTATTCTGCTGTCGGCAGGTATAAGCATTATTCTGTCTACTATCTGGTCTATTGTCTGTTTGGTTATTTCACGTCCGCATTTAGGGCAGTGCGGCACACCTACTCTTGCAAACAGAAGTCGGAAATAATCATATATTTCCGTAACCGTTCCAACCGTAGAACGAGGATTGTTGCTGGTTGTTTTCTGGTCTATGCTTATTGCCGGAGAAAGTCCGCCGATATAGTCAACATCAGGCTTGTCCATCTGTCCCAGAAACTGCCTTGCATAGGACGACAATGATTCAACATATCTTCTCTGTCCTTCCGCATATATTGTATCAAAGGCAAGTGAACTTTTTCCCGAACCGGAAACACCGGTAAACACAACAAATTTATCTCTTGGTATAACAAGGTCTACGTTCTTAAGATTATGCGAACGAGCACCTTTGATTTCTATTACATTCTTAGTCATTATTATTCACCATTCATATACTTTCTTATTTCAAGGAGCTTATCCCTAAGCTCGGCGGCCTTTTCAAACTGAAGATCGGCGGCGGCTTTTTTCATATCCTTTTCAATCTTAGCCGCTTCTTTTCTCAAGGCTTTTATATCCATGGATTCATAATCCATATCCAATCCCTTTTTCGGTTTTTCATCAACAGCCTTTGTTGCCTGTATTATGTCAAAAACCTTTTTCTGTATTGTCTGCGGAGTTATTCCATGCTCATAATTATATTTCATCTGTATTTCACGACGTCTGTTGGTTTCTTTTATAGCTCTGTCCATAGACTCGGTTATTACATCAGCATACATTATTACTCTGCCTTCGGAATTTCTTGCCGCACGGCCTATTGTCTGCACAAGGCTCGTTTCCGAACGGAGAAAGCCTTCCTTATCCGCATCGAGAATAGCAACAAGTGCAACCTCCGGTATATCAAGGCCTTCTCGCAAAAGGTTGATTCCGACAAGCACATCAAATACATTCATTCGTAAATCACGGATTATTTCCAGTCTCTCAAGCGTATCTATATCTGAATGGAGATACCTTACACGAATGCCCATTTCTTTCATATAGTCGGTAAGTCTTTCCGCCATCCTTTTGGTAAGCGTTGTAACAAGAACCTTAAAGCCATCCTTAACTGTTTTATTGACCTCGCTTATAAGGTCATCTATCTGTCCTTCAACAGGTTTAACCGTTATTTTCGGATCAAGCAGACCTGTCGGTCTTATCACCTGTTCAACAGTAAGCTGTGAATGCTCGCTTTCATATTTGGACGGTGTTGCCGAAACGAAAAGCATCTGATTTATTTTTGATTCAAACTCGTTGAACTTGAGCGGTCTGTTATCCAATGCCGACGGCAGACGGAAACCATACTCCACAAGCGTTGTTTTTCTTGATTTATCGCCTTCGTACATTCCTCTTATCTGTGGAACGGAAACATGGGACTCATCAGCTATAATAAGGAAATCCTTCGGAAAGAAATCAATCAGTGTGCCGGGAGCACTTCCCGGTTCTCTCAAAGCAAGGTGCCTTGAATAGTTTTCAATTCCACTGCAAAAACCCATTTCAGAAAGCATTTCTATGTCATATCTTGTTCTCTGTTCAAGACGCTGTGCCTCAAGCAGCTTATCCTCACGCTTAAGCTCTGCAAGGCGTTCTTCAAGCTCTTTTTCGATATTTACAAGGGCGATATTCATTTTTTCCTTAGACGTTACATAATGCGATGCCGGGAAAATAACAACGTGTTCTCTTGTGCCTATCACATTTCCGGTTACAACATCTATTTCCGATATTTTATCTATTTCATCGCCGAAAAATTCAACTCTTATGGCACTTTCGCTATTTGCGGCAGGGAATATTTCGACCACATCGCCTCTTACACGGAAGGTGCTTCGTTCAAAATCAATTTCGTTGCGGTTATATTGCAATTCGACAAGTCTTTTAAGCACCTCATCACGGTCTTTTTCCATGCCGACACGCAAGGAAAGCGACATACTTTTATATTCCTCGGGATCACCCAAGCCGTATATACACGAAACACTGGCAACAACAAGCACATCATTACGTTCAAACAATGCCGATGTTGCGGAATGTCTAAGCTTATCAATTTCATTATTTATAGATGAATCCTTTTCGATATAAGTATCAGTACTGGGAACATAGGCCTCCGGCTGGTAATAGTCATAATAGCTGACAAAATACTCAACGGCATTTTCGGGAAAGAATTCCTTAAACTCGTTATATAGCTGTGCCGCAAGAGTTTTGTTATGGGCAATTACAAGCGTCGGCTTTTGCAACTCCTGTATAATATTTGCCATGGTAAAGGTCTTTCCACTGCCGGTTACACCAAGCAGCGTTTCAAACTTATTTCCGTTTTTAAAGCCTTCCGCAAGCTGTTTTATTGCCTCCGGCTGGTCGCCGGTCGGTTTATATTTAGAATGTATCTTAAATTCCAAGGTTTTCACCTCCAAATAACTCTCAAAGCTTATTTATTTCCAAAATTCATAAAGGATTATACCACATATGTTTTAAAAAAAATAGGCGAACACGAATATTTGTTCTTTAAAATTTGCAGTTTTCTGCTTATCATTTATATAAATAAAGGCTGAATAACCATAAAAGTTATCAGCCAATAATATTAAAATAATTCTGATTCGTTTTCTATTAAATCCTCTGCAAGATACTTAGCATCCATATTTTCTATTCCGTAGCTATTATTTTCTATTTGCTTAGCAAGTTTACTTGAATAATATATATCAAAAGCCCTTCTTAATTCTATTCCTTTTATATCTGAAATATAATTTATGATATCATTTTCCAAATTTTGTTTATATATTTCATCAAGCTGTTTTTTATCTATCATTTTTATCAACCTCATATGCTTTTTTAAACTTAAGAACCTTATCCAATGTCTTATGATTAACTATACATATTTGATTATTCATTTTATAATATCTCAACTCATCTAAAACCTTTTTCTTATCCCATAAGCCTCTGAAATACATATCAACTGTTTTAAATACGTCATCATCGGCTACATTTCCAATAATTATATCATATTCTCTATTAATATCATTTCCTTTACGACATGCACATACAAAATCAAGCCATTTATCATTTTCCTTTTCAAACGATAATACTCGGAATTCAGACCAATCTTCCGATAAATCATAAACATTCACTATTCCGTTTTTTTCTTGTCGCATGCCCTTACGAACAGCCCATTTTTCAGCCTGATTTTCAAACGATGTAATATAGAATCCCATACCGAAATCCAGATATTTTTTTGAATGAATTACATCCGGTTTCTTTATAATTTCCGTTGAACCATGCTATACAATCATACATTTACACCTTTTTCACGAACAAAATCTGTAATATCTTCTACTAAATATTCTTTTCCCTGTGTATGGAGTATGTCATAACAGTTAAGTACATAATTATCCAAAATGCCGGTTGAATTTAATATTTTATATACTTCGTTAGGCTGCATTTTCCATTTATCCGCAAGACTATACAATATAAATATGGAAAAGCTTAATTCTTTTTTCTCACACATATTCAATCACATCCTTTATTGTATATCTTCTATTAAAATTATAACAATTATTTTTTTCTTATACAGCATATTTTTTTAAATTTATATTTTTTATTATATAAAAAATGAGGCCTCCGGTTTCCCGGAGACCTCGGTCCCATATAATTAAAATTGGCTTTAATTTTAATTACCTTAAATTAATTTGTACAGAACGATTAGTTAAGAGTAACTGTGCCTGAAGCTTCTGTCCAGTTGATTGCACTGATACCAAGTGAGTTAGCAAGATCTCTTACAGGGATAAATGTTCTGTCGTTTACGATAGCTGCTGTTGTGTTCATAGCAACAGGTGTACCGTTGATGTACATT
>Ga0129312_1000099_pt1 | contig 88851 bp, 79 predicted proteins | sample O827metagenome_FD_94434 | JGI IMG/M metagenome (GOLD analysis project Ga0129312, IMG submission 94434) | Orangutan group fecal microbial communities from Wisconsin, USA - O827 metagenome | ecosystem: Host-associated > Mammals > Digestive system > Large intestine > Fecal | place: USA: Wisconsin... | reverse complement strand
GACAAAATCTAAGAATGCATCGGGATATTATATATATCGTAAAGAAAAGAAATCAGATGGCTGGACGAAAGTAAAAACTGTTGACAGCAAAGCATCTTCCTGGATGGATAATTCTGCGAAATCCGGAAAGAGTTATTATTATACGGTTGTGGCGTATCGGAACAAGACAAGAAGTGCGTTTGATACAGACCGCATGGTGACAAGATTAGATATGCCTTCTGTAAAGAATACGAATGCTGCCAAGGGTATTCAGGTGAAGTGGAACAAAATTTCAGGAACACAAAGTTATGATGTCTATCGGAGCCAGTATGTTAATAATGCGTGGTCAAAATGGAATAAAATTGCCGGCGTCAGCAGCAATAGTCTTTCCTATACAGATGGCAGCGTGAAAGAAGGAATTATTTATAAATATACGGTGAGAGCTGTCAAAGGATCATCTATGAGTGAGTATGAGTCCGGAACAGCGATTCGATATTTATCCCAGCCGGATTTTTCATTATCCGGAACAAGCAAAGGCATTGCCATTAAAGTAAAAGCAAATAAAAATATTGACGGTTATCTGATATATAGAAAAGACAGTAATGGCAAATGGCAGAGGATGACCACAGTAAAGGCAAATAAAGATATGACCTGGACGGATAGCAACGTAAAGAGGAATAACAAATATACATACACTGTACGTGCTTATAAGAAAAATGATCTCAGTTCTTATCATTCGGGAAAATCTGTGACCTTTAAAGGCGGAAAGTAAAAGTCGTTTGTTAATTGCTGCAATAGAAACCCTTTGGAATGCCAGAGGGTTTTCTATTGTGCAGAGAAATGTGGCTGCATATAAAAATTTCATGGAGATATATAGCAGCTGCAGAAAATTACTTATTATGAAACAATTATGTAATATTTGATACGCAATATTGTAATAATTGACAAGAGGTGGTATAATAAGAAATGTTATACAGCGGATGGATGGTTTCCTGTTAGAGAATGGGGACTTTCTATGCGCGATTTGAAAAATAAAAAGGAGGTCTATGTTGATGAAACATAGCAGGGGTTTGATGAAATGCATGATGGTGGGAGCCTTATGCGTTGCCATGACCATGCCAGCTTTGGCGGATACAAAAGAAGATGTCTCGAGCCAGATCAATACACTTGAGAGTCAGGCGTCAGATCTTGAATCTGAACTTTCCAGTATGAAAGCCAATAAGACAAGCCTGGAATCTTACATAGCAGAATTGGATACAAAGATTCAATCGACACTGAGTGATCTTAACACAGTTTCTGATGAGATTGAGCAGACAAACAAGGAGATTACCACTGCCAAGAAGAATCTCAAGAAAGCTGAGGCAGATCAGAAGACACAGTATGATGCATTAAAGGCACGTATCAAGGCCATCTATGAATCGGATGAGGATGCGTCATTTTTTAAAGTGCTTCTTCAGGATGCGGATTTGAAGAGTGTGCTGAATTCACAGGAGTATAAGTCACGTATTAATATGTATGATTATGACTTGTATACAACACTTGAAGAGACAACGCAGAAAATTCTTGATTATGAACAGGAATTGGGAGAGAAACAGGCAAATCTTGAGAAGAACAAGGACACTTATCAGCAGCAGATGGACGAGCTGAATACGATTCTCGATGAGAGACAGAGTGAACTGAGTTCTCTGGATGGTAGTATGCGGGCTGCTTATTCTGACATTTCGGATATCCAGTCACAGATTGATGCTCAGAACAGCAAGATGGCTGCAATTTTAGCAGACGAGAAGAAGACAGAAGAAGAACGTGCTGCGAAGGAAGCAGCAGTAAAGAAGGCCAGCCAGAACACATCGAAGCAGGAAGCTTCTAATAGCACTTCAACAAAGAAGGAGACAGAAGCAGAGACAGAGACAAAAGCACCGGAGACAGAGGCTCCTGAAACAGAAGCACCGGAGACGGAGGCACCTGAAGATAATTCATCATCTTCATGGGATGGAAATGTTCTTTCACCAAGTCATGGTGTGGTTTATGGTCCAACAGGCAAAGAAACTTACTATAATCTTGATATGAGCGGTGTTGTCAGCATTATGCGTAATATGGGATTTTCATCTGAGGATTATCCATATTGGGTAAGAGAAGATGGCTGTAAGATGCTTGGACCATACATTATGTGTGCAGCCAATTTGGATCGTTTCCCTAGAGGAACCACTGTAGAGAGCTCTCTTGGTACTTGCCTTGTGTGCGATACCGGCGGTTTTGCAGCATCTAATCCAACACAGCTTGACATTGCTACAAACTGGTAGTTAATATATATAACAGATGGATATATCTTCCATCTGTTATATGTTTTTTGGGGGTTATACACTGTGTCAAGATTTTTGGAGAGAGGGGTGTTTCATGAATATCTGTGAATTTGGAGATAAGCGTCGTCCACACATTCTATACATTCCGGGATTATTTATGTCCGGAGCTTGTCTGCAGAGTATTGCATCCCGGATGCCGCAATATCATTTCCTTTGCGTGACATTGGATGGATATGATGGCTCCGGGGAAGAATTTCCTGGATTGGAACAGGAATGCACAAGGATTGTCAGCTGGCTGAGGGAGAATGATTTGACTTCCTTTGAGTTGGTGATGGGAATGTCGCTTGGGACGATTTTTGCCATGGAGCTGGCAAAGCGTGAAGAACTGGTGATTCGAAAGATATTTCTTGATGGTGCAGTGAACTTTTATACGTCAGGCGCTGCTTTATTTGAAAGAATGGCCATGCGTCATATTTTCAGCGGCTATATCAGAAAAGCGGCTGACCGGGAGAAGATGATTGCCAATCTGAAGAAGAGCTTTATTGGAAATTGGCCGGAAGAAATGCAGCGATGTATGTCCAGACTTTCGGAGAATTCTATGAAGACAATGATTGAGGTACTGGTGAATTACCGGATCGGTCCGGGAGTTAGGCAGCCGATGTACTGCCTGTATGGCAGCAGGGAGACGAATATGCAGGTGAATGCACATCTGATCAGGAGATACTATCCGGATGCCGAGATCCATATCGTCAAAGGATATAATCATCTTGTCTATGCCAATCAGCAGCCGGAGACTTATGCTGGTCTGATTCAGGCTTTTTTGAACGCATAAAAATGTATACAGGGGAAATAAATGATGAATAGAGATTTCAATCAAATGGTAAACACGACATCTGCACAAACTTATTATCAATGGCTTGAAAAGAGCGTTTCGGGCAGTAAAGGCTGTTATGAAATGACTGTCATTGAAGGCGAATTAAGCGGCATGAAGATTTTGTGGGAGGGTGAGACGCCCGTCTGCGTTTATATGGCAGATGAAAATACAGAGACAAAAGAAAAAGCAGAGGATGTCATCGTGTCTGTAATGAAACAGAGGGAGTGGACAGACAGACAGCTGCCGGCAGTGCTTCACTTTGATTTCGGCAAAGTATTTGCGGAAAAGGTCGGGGGCGGACAGCAGATGGTTATCTGCGGTGCAGGACATGTTTCGATTGCCCTGCTGCGCATGGCCAGAATGGTAGGCTTCCATGTGACGGTTATTGATGATCGGCCGGCTTTCTGCAATAAAGCCAGAGAAGCAGGGGCAGATGAAGTGATCTGTGAACCTTTTTCTCAGGCACTAAAAGCTTTTGATGACAGAAATGAGCCGTATTTTGTGATCGTGACAAGGGGGCATCAGTATGATGTGGATTGCATGCATGTCATTCTTGGAAAACGGCACAGCTATATTGGCATGATGGGCAGCAGAGTCAGAGTGAAGAATCTGAAAGCCGGTCTTCTGGAAGAGGGATATGATCAGGCGCTGCTTGATAGTGTGCATATGCCGATTGGTCTGAAGATCGGAGCCACAACTCCGGAGGAGATTGCGGTATCCATCATTGCAGAGATGATTCAGTGCAGAAGAAGTCATACAGAAGATTACTGTTATTCTTCAGATATGCAGAAAATGCTGGCACATCCTGCAGAAGAGATCAAAATGGCATTGGCAACTATTATAGTCAAGAAAGGCTGCGGACCGAGAGAGGCCGGTACGAAGATGGTTGTGCTGGAAGACGGACGGATCATCGGAACCATCGGCGGCGGCTGTGCAGAAGCAGAAGCGATTACCAAAGCACGCTATTGCATGCGGGAGGGAGTCAGTACCCTTGAACATGTGGATATGACAGGGCGTGAAGCAGCAGAGAATGGGCTCGTCTGCGGCGGCATCATGGATATATGGATTCAGCCGTTATGTTAGGCTGCTGTTCATACTTAAAAATTGTTTAAACATGGGACAGAAACAGGCTGTAATAACAGTAGGTAATGCCTGCTGTTATTACACAGAAATAGTACCTAAAATTAAAAAAATATATTTTTTTAAAAAAATTTAAAAAAAGGCTTGCATTTTCCTGAAAAGTAGTGTATGATAGCAGAGTAGCAAATGGCTCGTTGGTCAAGCGGTTAAGACGCCGCCCTCTCACGGCGGAAACAGGGGTTCGATTCCCCTACGGGCTATTTTTTTAATGCCATCATCCAGATGGATCAGAGCATGTCTGCTTAGGCATCAAGTATATGCCGGTGTGGCGGAATTGGCAGACGCACATGACTCAAAATCATGCGGAGCAATCCATGTCGGTTCGAGTCCGACCACCGGTACTAGAAATCATTGAGAACGCTGTTTTTACAGCGTTTTTTGTGTTATACAGTGTTTGCTGAGTGGTGTTATAAAGTAATGTAATACGCATGATTCTTACCATCAAAAGGGGGTAATCATGTGAACAGAACTTGAAAGGTGAATGACATTAATGAATATCATTTTGATACTAACTTGTTTTGCTGCATTTTATAATATAGAAATGATGTCCTATAATAAAGACTATCTTTCAGTACAGCAGACAAAGAATTTAAAGGGAATATTTATTATATTAGTGCTGTTCCATCATCTGAATATTTTTGCAGGTGTGGGAGATGTATACAATATTTTTGCAAATGTCGGATATATAGCAGTCGGGGGATTTTTGTTTATTTCAGGATATGGTCTTATGTATCAGTTTGAACATAAAGAAAAAGAGTATGTGAGGGCTTTTCCTAAAGGAAGACTGTTTACAGTTGTAATGCCGGCCGCAATCATGAGTGGTATCTATTTCGCAGTCAGGTGGAAAATGTACGGGTATTCTTTAAATGATATGAAGTATGATTTCCTGAGAGGAACATCTGTTATTTCAAATGGATGGTATATAACGGCAATTATATATTTTTATATCATGTTTTATATCTCCTCAGTTATTGCATTGAAGCTTAAGAGAATTGAGCCTGCGCTTATTGTGAATGGTATGGCAGCAGTACTCTATATTGTTGGCTGTTTAAAGCTGAATTATGAAGGACATTGGTTTCCTGCGGCTTTTTCTTTTTATTACGGAGTGTTATGGGCCTTTTTCAAAGATAAAACTGAAAGAGATTTAAGAAAATGGATATTTGAAGTGTTCATAGGACTTATCAGTTTTTACTATATCCTTACGATGGGATTGCAGTTTAACTATGGGTGGGCCGAGTTCAAATGTCTGATGTATGTAACAATGATTATTTTGGTTGGAATGAAGGTTAAATTGCAAAGTAAAATAATGGAATGGTTGGGTTCAATTTCGTATGAAGTATATCTTGTTCATGGATTGTTTTTTATTTTGCTCCGTAATAATTACATCTATATTGCTGATGAATTTGCTTTTATGCTAACCATATTTATATTGTCTTTTATCTCAGCTGGTATTTTACATAAAATATTTGTTTGTATAGAAAAAATTGTTATTAAGGGAAATTAGGTATTTGGCTTGTATAAATTAAATTTTTTGGTTATAAAATTTCAAAAAGGGATGCAAAATAAGCAACGAAGAACACATCTGTGTGGAATGGCTTATTTTGCATCCCTTTTATTGACATATTTATTCGCAGGGGATTGCCTTGCGGATATAACGGCAAGTTTAATTTATTTTCGGGCACATTCTGCGTCATCACCTTTTAATATTTTGACACCGTGAATAATGGCATCCATAGCATATTCCAGGTTTTCGCGAACGGCTTTCGGACTTCCCGGCAGGTTAACGATTAATGTGTTTTCTCGGATGCCGGCGATACCGCGGGAAAGCATGGCCTTTGGGGTGTACTGCAGGCTGTTGGCAATCATGGCAAAGGTTAGATTGTCAGCTCTGCGTTCAACGATATCTGCGGTGGCTTCCGGTGTGACATCTCTTTTGGAAAATCCGGTGCCGCCTGTGGTGAGTATGAGGTCGATCCCTTGATGACAATAATCCAACATCTGTTCGGACAGCATCTGGCGGTCATCCGGAAGGACGATTTTGCAGACAGCTTCAAGGCCATGGGCGGTGACGATTTCCTCAATGACAGAACCGCTTTTGTCTTCACGTTCGCCGGCGTATCCTTTGTCGCTGGCGGTAATAATGGCAACTTTATACATAATTTATCCTCCTATCTGTGACATTCCCCGATGCTCCGGTGATAAACTGTCAAGATCATGGTGCTTGGGCTTATCGCGGAGTGCCAGAGAAATGCGATGTATGATTTCTTCATCGGAATGCTGGTTTCTGAGTAAGGATTTCAGATCAATGCCGTCTTCGTAAAAGAGACAGGTCTTTAGCTGTCCGTCTGTTGTCAATCGAATGCGGTTGCATTGTTCGCAGAACATGTGACTCATAGCACTGATGAAACCAATATGTCCTTTGAAACCGGCAATATGATTGTAGCGAGCCGGTCCATTACCGAAAGTACCCTCTGCGGGCATAAAAGGACCATAGACTGTTTCAAGAATATGACGGATATCGGATTCAGAAACCGGCTGAAAATTCTTTCCGAGACCGATGGGCATCAATTCGATAAATCGGACATGAATCGGATGATTCTTTGCAAAAGCGGCAATCCCCGGAATATCATCAGTGTTTAGTCCCTGCACAGGAACACAGTTGATCTTGATATTGGGTATATTCAGGGCAACTGCATTGTCAATGGCTTTAAGGACGTCAGGCAGGGCGTCTGCGCCTGTAATTTGTCTGAAGATTTCAGGACTGAGTGTGTCCAGACTAAAATTGATACCGTCTATGCCAGTGTGTTTTAATTCTTCCAGATGCTTTTGTGCAAGAATACCGTTGGTTGTAACAGTTACGCTGTCAATGCCCGGAATTTCTTTGATGGCATGAATCAGATGACAGACATTTCTGCGGACGAAGGGTTCGCCGCCGGTAATTTTGATCTTACGAATGCCAAGCTGGGCAAAAATCCGGCATAGATGAATGATTTCTTCATATGAAAGAATTTCATGCATCGGAAGGCAGGTAATTCCCTCAGGCGGCATACAGTAACGACATCTGAGATTGCACCTGTCCGTAACCGAAATGCGGATATAATCAATTGTTCTGCAAAATCCATCTAACATAAAATCCTCCCTAAAAATACATAGCAGACCGTCATCTGACAAAGAATTTCTGCATAAAATAGCGCAGTGCTGCTGAGCATCGGCATTTTCGACTGCGGTAATATAACTATATATCGAAACAGGAAGAACGTCAAGAAAATCGCAGGTGACAAACGGTGAAAAATGATTTATAATAAATGGAAGTGAGAGATGGAAGAAGCACTTCTTTTGAAGAATATGTGAGAATGCATGTATCAAAAGAGGTGCTTTTTAAAAGGAGGGTGCAAAGTGAAATGTCATGACGTACAGCGAATGATTCAGGGCTTTATAGAGAAGAGATTGACAGATGAACAGCTCGAGGCTTTTTTGGAGCATATTGCATCCTGCCGTGACTGCTATGATGAGCTGGAAGTTTATTATATGATTACCACCGGTCTTCTGCAGCTGGATGAGGAACACTCAGAGACATTGGATTTTAAAAAGAATCTGAGGGATTTCATTGAGTCCGAGGAGCATGCCCTATATATGCGCAGACGTGCAGAACATAACCGAAAGGTATTTCGGCGCATCGCAGTGGTGGCTCTGGCAGTGGTCATCATTTTTTCTGTGCATGTGTTTATTTCCAGTGAAAGTAAAATTCGGACAATTGATGATTTTAAGAATGAAGCAGCTTTATCATTGTATACATTCTGGTTTGGTGAAGATACTGTCACTGAGAATGTCCGTGATGAAGATGCATTGCCGTCACCATACCAATGCAGGCTGAATTTTGAATGGCAGCATCCGGTTATTCTTCCAGCGGGATTTGCGGTTGATCAGAGAAGTCTGCCGGGCGGAGATACTATAATAAAGGATGGGTATTTGAATGAGTAAAGTAATTTTAATAGATGGGCACAGCATTTTGAATAGGGCCTATTACGGTGTTCCTCTTTTGTCGAATGCGGAGGGACTGCATACCAATGCGGTATATGGATTCTTAAATATTATGTTTAAAATTCTTGATGAGGAGAAAGCAGAATATCTTGCAGTGGCATTTGATGTCCATGCACCGACTTTTCGTCATGAGATGTTTGAGGCATATAAGGGCACGCGTAAACCGATGCCGGAAGAGCTTCGGGAACAGGTGCCTCTGATCAAGGAAGTCCTTCATGCTATGCAGATCCCGACGCTGGAACATGCAGGATATGAGGCGGATGATATTCTCGGTACGCTGGGTAAGCAATATGAAGCGGCAGGCTATGATGTTTCAATCATTTCCGGTGACAGGGATCTTCTGCAGCTGGCCACAGACAAAGTTAAGATCCGGATTCCGAAGACCAAGATGTCAGGTACAGAGATTGAAGATTATTATGCGGTGGATGTGTTTGAGAAGTATCAGGTGACGCCGACGGAATTTATTGATATGAAGGCACTGATGGGAGATGCGTCTGACAATATTCCGGGGGTTCCGGGGATTGGAGAGAAGACTGCTTCTAAGATTATCAGCACATGGCACAGTATTGAGGTTGCCCATGAACATGTATCTGAATTGAAGCCGAAGAAAGCTTCTGAAAATCTGGCAGCATATTATGAGCAGGCACAGTTCAGTAAGGTGCTGGCAACGATCAAGACAGATTGTGTGCTTGATTTTAAACTGGAAGATGCAGCAATCGGACAGATGATGAATGAGGCGTCCTATAGTATATTGAAACGTCTGGAACTGAAGAATATACTCAAGCGTTTTGACGGTGTGGCAGAGACAGCGGCTGTTTCCTATCAGCGGGCGGAGGTTCTTTTGGATTTTACAGCGGCTGTGCAGTGGCTGGAAGGCATCGGTGAGACAACGAAACTGGGTGTCTATTATATCTCTGAGGGTGAACTGGAAGGTCTGGCTGCCTGCAAAGAAGACAAAAAGCCGGTATTTATTCCAGCCTTTGGGATGATGACCAGGGAAGTGCTTCGGGATATGACCGTATCGGCTGCCCGCAGGTCAAAGATCTGTTGTATGATCGATGTCAAACCCCAGCTTTACAGTCTGAACCTGATGGAAGACGATCCGGTTTTTGATGCGGCGATCGCAGCGTATCTGCTGAATCCGCTGAAGGACAGTTATACGTATGACGGTATTGCCCAGGATTTTCTCGGGATGACTGTGCCATCCAGAGCAGACTGGCTGAAGAAGCAGTCTCTGGCAGAGGCTTATGAGAAGGATACGGAGAGTTTCAGCCATTATGCAGCTTATGCGGCCATGATCCCTGTGATGGCTTATGAGACATTGGAAGAACGTCTGAAAGAAACAGAGATGGCTGAACTTTTTGAGACTATTGAGATGCCATTGGTTTTTGCTCTGTATGATATGGAGAAGGCAGGTATCTGCGTGGAGAAAGATGCCCTTGAAGAATATGGCAGCCAGTTGACGGGAAGAATTACTGAGCTTGAGAAGAATATTTATGAGTTGGCAGGGGAAAGTTTCAATATTAACTCGCCAAAACAGCTGGGTGTGATCCTTTTTGAAAAGTTGGGACTGCCATTTGCCAAGAAGACAAAGACGGGCTATTCTACATCTGCGGACATTCTTGAAAAACTGCGCTCTTATGATCCAATCATCGGTCAGATTCTGGAGTACCGTCAGCTGACGAAACTGAAATCGACTTATGCAGATGGACTGGCAGGTTATATCCGGCCGGATGATCATCGAATTCATGGCAAGTTTAACCAGACGATTACAGCTACAGGGCGTATCAGCAGTACAGAACCGAATCTGCAGAATATTCCTGTAAGAATGGAACTTGGACGTCTGATTCGAAAAGTCTTTGTGCCGAAGGAAGGCTGTATCTTTGTGAATGCCGATTATTCCCAGATTGAGCTGCGTGTTCTGGCGCATATGGCAGGGGATGAGCATCTGATACAGGCTTATAAGGAAGCACAGGATATCCACCGGATGACGGCTTCTCAGGTGTTCCATACTCCTTTTGATCAAGTCACGCCGGCTCAGAGAAGCAATGCCAAGGCGGTTAATTTCGGTATTGTCTACGGTATCAGTTCTTTTGGCCTGAGTCAGGATTTGAGCATTACAAGGAAAGAGGCTGAGAATTATATCCAGCAGTATTTTGAAACTTATCCGGGAATCAAAGCTTTTCTTGACCGTTCAGTGGCAGATGCCAAAGAGAAAGGCTACGCAGTGACCATGTTTGGCAGACGCCGGCCGGTTCCGGAACTTTTTTCCAGCAATTTCATGCAGCGTTCCTTCGGTGAGCGTATCGCCATGAATTCTCCGATTCAGGGAACAGCTGCGGATATTATCAAAATTGCCATGGTCAGAGTGGACAGACGATTGAAGAAGCAGCAGATGAAGTCAAAGTTAATCCTTCAGATCCACGATGAGCTGCTTATTGAGGCCACATTGGATGAGGTGAATGAAGTGAAGCATATTCTGAAAGATGAAATGGAGCATGCAGTTCAGCTTGCAGTGCCGCTTGAAGTGGATATGCATACAGGCCATAACTGGTATGAATTAAAATAAAGGGGACGAAACAGATGAAGGTATATGGAATTACCGGCGGTGCCGGGACAGGCAAATCCGAAGTGATCAGGATGCTGCAGGATGATTTTCAGGGCTATGTGATCATGGCGGATGAGGTTGCCAGAGAATTGACACAGAAAGGACATGTCAGTTATCGTCTGATCGTTGATTATTTTGGCAGGGACATTCTGATGGAAGACGGAGAGATCGACAGAAAGAAACTGGCAGATCATGTCTTTAACAACGAGGAAGCCCTGGAGAAATTAAACAGCATGACCCATCCTTATGTCAAAGAGGAGATCAAACGGCAGATTGCTGAGGCAGAAGCTTCCGGCAATTACCGTTTTGCGGCAGTGGAGGCGGCACTTCTTCTTGAATGCGGATATGAGAATATCTGCGATGAATTCTGGTATGTTTATACTAAGCCGGAGATTCGCAGACAGCGTATGAAAGAAAACCGCAATTACTCTGATGCGAAGGTAGATGCGGTCATGCGCAATCAGCAGCCGGATGAAGTCTTCTTTGACAAATGTGCATTTGTGATCGAGAATAATACAACACTGGATGCAGTTCATGAACAGTTAAAGAAGAAACTGGCTTAGATAACGGATATTTGTTGTATACAAGAGCTGCCGCAAGGCAGCTTTTTGTGTACTTTGATGAATTAGAGTGTTAATACAAAATAAATGTTGCGTTTAAAATGTCGATGGATTATAATCTAATGTAAAAGTCCCGGACAATATATGTCCCGGCAGGAAATTCGGAAGTCTGCTTTGCAGATGGCTTTTTTATTGCAGCGCAGTATAGATTTTTACGGATTTCTGTTATATTTTACGATGAGAGGATGAGATGCATGCAATTTTCAACAATTGCCAGCGGCAGCAGCGGCAACTGTCTGTATGCAGCAAATGATGATACACATATTTTGATCGATGCGGGCATCAGCAAGAAACGAATCGAACTGGGGCTGAAGAGCTTTGGAACAGAGGGTTCGGACATTGATGCACTTCTTGTGACCCATGAGCATCTGGATCATATTCAGGGGATCGGTGTCTGGTCAAGGAAGTACCATGTGCCGATTTACGGAACAAGAGGAACGCTGGAAGAAATATGGAGAACAAAGTCTCTCGGGAAAATAGACGAATCACTTTTTCATGTGATCCGTCCGGGAGAGAGTTTTAAGATTAACAATATAGACATCCATCCTTTTTCTATTCCCCATGATGCAAGGGATCCTGTCAGCTATCAGATTGAGTCGGCAGATACAAGAATCGGGACAGTGACAGATCTTGGATACTTTGATGATTCCATTGTCAATGAGCTTCAGGACTGTGATCTGCTCTATGTGGAAGCTAATTATGATCTGCATATGCTCCAGGCAGGGCCGTATCCCTATCAGTTAAAGCGCAGAATCGCCGGCAATTATGGCCATCTTTGCAATGAGATGTCCGGTCAGCTGATCGGCAGACTTTTGAATGAGAGACTGCAGAAAGTGATCCTGGGACATTTGAGCAAAGAGAATAATTTCCCTGAGCTTGCGCTTAAAGCCGTTCAGAATGAGCTGGAAAGAGATTTTTCAGTGACAAAAGAAACGCTGCCGGTCAGCGTGGCCCCAAGAGATGAGGCAATGGCCATTATCACATTATAAAACGGAGGTATTGAATCATGAACAGGACAATCATTACAGTTATTGGTAAGGACAGAGTAGGTATTATTGCAGCCGTATGTACATACCTTGCAGAACACAAGATTAATATTTTGGATATTGATCAGTCTATTATCCAGGGTTATTTCCATATGATGATGATCGTAGACGCCAATGGCGCGGATAAAGAATTTGCTTCCCTTGTCAAGGATCTGGAGAAAATCGGGGAAGACCTCGGTGTACAGATCAAGATGCAGCACGAAGAGATTTTTGACATCATGCATAGAATTTAATAAAGGCGGGTAAGATAAATGATCAATGTATTTGAAGTTCAGGAAACGAACAAGATGATTGAGGAATCCAATCTGGATGTCCGTACAATTACAATGGGTATCAGTCTTCTTGACTGCTGTGATAATGATGTAGATGTTGTTTGTGATAAAATATACCGCAAGATTACTGAGAAGGCAGCAAATCTTGTAAAGGTTGGAGAACAGATTGAGCTGGATTACGGTATTCCTATTGTCAATAAGCGAATTTCTGTTACGCCTATTGCGTTGGTAGGCGGCAGCTGCTGCAAGACACCGGCAGATTATGTGAAGATCGCGAAGGCACTGGACAAGGCTGCACATACGGTGGGCATCAATTTCCTGGGCGGTTATTCAGCACTTGTATCCAAAGGCATGACACCGGCAGATAAACTGCTGATTGAATCCATTCCTCAGGCACTGGCAGAGACAGAACTTGTCTGCAGTTCAGTGAATGTGGGCTCCACAAAGACAGGTATTGATATGGATGCTGTCAAGATGCTTGGTGAGACTGTCAAGAAAACAGCAGAGCTGACCAAGGACAATGATTCTCTTGGCTGTGCGAAGCTTGTTATTTTCTGTAATGCACCGGATGATAATCCGTTTATGGCGGGAGCATTTCATGGCGTCACAGAAGGGGATGTTGTCATCAATGTAGGTGTCAGCGGTCCAGGTGTTGTTAAGCGTGCCATTGAAGAAGTGAGAGGACAGGATTTCGGTGTTCTCTGTGAGACCATCAAGAAGACGGCCTTCAAGGTAACTCGTGTTGGTCAGTTGGTTGCTCAGGAAGCATCCAGACGTCTGAATGTACCATTTGGCATCATCGACCTTTCTCTTGCACCGACACCGGCTGTAGGTGATAGTGTTGCGGAGATTCTTCAGGAAATGGGTCTTGCGCGTGTGGGTGCACCGGGTACAACAGCAGCATTGGCTCTGTTAAATGACCAGGTGAAGAAGGGCGGTATCATGGCATCTTCTTATGTGGGCGGTCTTTCAGGTGCTTTCATTCCTGTATCAGAAGATCAGGGGATGATCGATTCTGTACTGGAAGGCGCACTGACAATGGAGAAACTGGAAGCCATGACATGTGTCTGCTCTGTTGGTCTGGATATGATCGCCATTCCGGGTGATACAAAGGCATCCACCATCTCCGGTATGATCGCAGACGAGATGGCCATCGGTATGATCAATCAGAAGACAACAGCTGTCCGTCTCATCCCGGTTTACGGCAAGAAAGTCGGCGATACAGCAGAATTCGGCGGATTGCTTGGTTATGCACCAATCATGAAGGTCAACGAATTTGATTGTTCAGATTTCATCAACCGCGGAGGCAGAATTCCGGCGCCAATTCACAGTTTTAAAAATTAATTTTATTTTGGGAGATAGAAATGGGAGTTTTAGAAGGTTTAAAACCGGAACGTGTTTTTTATTATTTTGAAGAGATCTGTAAGATTCCGCATGGTTCATACAATGTGAAAGCCATCAGCGATTACTGTGTTTCTGTGGCACAGTCACTGAATCTTCAGGTCCGTCAGGATGATGAATACAATGTGGTCATCAGAAAACCGGCTTCTGAAGGTTATGGTGAGGCACCGGTTCTGATGATCCAGGGACATCTGGATATGGTTTGTGTCAAAGATGCAGGTGTGGATTTTGATTTTGAAAAGGACGGCCTGAATCTGGTTGTTGAAGATGGTTATGTCCATGCAGAAGGAACAACCCTTGGCGGTGATGACGGCATTGCTGTGGCTATGGGACTGGCTATTCTTGAAGACGATACCATTGAACATCCGGAACTGGAAGTTGTGTTTACAACAGAAGAGGAAGTCGGCATGGAAGGTGCCATTGCACTGGATACAACGGATCTGAAGGCAAAGTATCTTCTGAATCTTGATTCGGAGGACGAAGGTCATTTTCTGGCTGGCTGTGCAGGCGGCGTGAAAGCCACGGCTGTTCTGCCGATGAGCTGTGCCTCTGCTGAGGGAACGGCGATGACACTGCGTGTACATGGTCTTGTAGGAGGCCATTCCGGTGCGGAGATTGACAAGGGCCGTGCCAATGCCAATATTTTACTTGGCAGACTGTTGTTTGAACTGCATGAAGCACTGCCGTTTTGTATGATTTCTGTAGATGGCGGAGACAAGGACAATGCGATTCCTGTAGACAGTAAGGCTGAGATCGTGGTATCTGATGAAGACATCGATGAGATTCAGTCTCTGGCAGCTGCTTTTCAGGAGAAAGTGCGCAGTGAGTTTCATGTGTGTGATCCAGTGATCACTATTGATGCGGATGTGCGGGCAGAGGGCGGTTATGAGGTCTTCTCCATGTCATTGGCTGAAAAACTGATCTTTATGCTGATGCAGATTCCGAATGGCATCCAGACCATGAGTGCGGATCTTCCGGGACTTGTGGAGAGCTCATTGAATCTTGGCATTTTGAAGACAACAGAGGAAGGCATTGCCATGACATGGGCAATCAGAAGTTCTGTGAAATCTTTGAAAGTGCTGATGATGGATAAGCTCAGATATATGACGGAATTTCTTGGCGGGGAGATAACTTTCCGGGGAGATTATCCGGAATGGCCATTTAATCCGAATTCAAAAATCTGTGCACTGTGCAAGAAGATTTATGAGGAACAGACAGGCAAAGAGGCATCGATTGAGATGATCCATGCCGGACTGGAATGCGGTCTGCTCTCAGAGAAGATGCCTTGGCTTGATATGGTGAGTATGGGACCTGAGATGCATGATATCCATACATCAAGAGAACGTCTTGGTATTGCTTCTGTTGAGAGAACCTATGAGCTTGTTCTTACAGTTCTTAAAGAATTTAAAAATTACTGTAATTAGAGGTATGGACGGCAATGATACATGCGATTATATTTGATATGGACGGTGTGCTCATTGACAGCCAGCCTATGCATTATCTGGGAGACCAGCAGACGCTGGCTGCCCATGGTGTGGATGTGCCGGTGGAAGAAATGACGGCCTATGCAGGAACAACCAATCAGCTGCGTTTTGAATTGTTTAAGGAACGTTATCATTTGGAGGCGGCCGTTTCTGATATGATCAGAGAGCGTGAAGCAGCAATGATCCGTCTTGTAAAAGAAAGTGATGCTGTACCCACAAAAGGTTCAGTGGAACTTTTGAAAAGTATCAAAGCTGCCGGACTTAAAACCGCAGTGGCGTCGTCTTCATCCTATCCATTTATCTATGCGGTTTTGGAAAAGCTTGGCATTGTTTCTTATTTTGACCTGATCTTTTCAGGGGAAGATGTAAAAAACGGCAAGCCGGCACCGGATGTTTTCCTTGAGACTTGCGAAAAACTGCAGGAGACACCGGAGACCTGTGTTGTCATTGAGGATTCAGCCAATGGCGTACTGGCAGCAGTGAGGGCGGGGATGACCTGTCTTGGTTATCAGAATCCCACATCCGGTGAGCAGGATCTGTCAAAAGCCAATGCAGTGATTGATGATTTCAGAACCATTGATGCAAGATTCCTGGTGCGGCTCGGTCAATACTAAAGAGATTCATTTTCCGTGTTTGAATAAAATAAAGTTATGAGCAATTTTTGCTCATAGATTAAGCTCCGCCTGAGTATAATAAGCAAAAAGGCGGAGCTTTTTTGTTGATGGACAATTATTATGAAATGGAAGCAGAGCAGAAGAACAACAGTCGTCGGCTGAGACAGATGGGAAGAAAAAAGACCGGAAGGAATGTGTCCTTTCAAAGCGGGAGAACAGGTACTTTTTCGGGCAGAATGATCTTCGTGGTGCTGATTTTATCAGTGACCATGTTTTTGAAACAGATGCAGCTGTTGGATGACAGCAGTGTTTATCATGCGGCAATGGCGGAGATGCAAAAACAACTGACAGTGGAGGATATTCGCAAAGCTGTTGTGGAAGAAGGAGTTTATCCTGTGATGAACTGGATACAGACACAATAAAATTATACAAATTAACTATAATTAGCACACGAAATTTATTGAATATAGATAGTTGACAAAATATATGGCGGGATATATAATTAGTGTACAAACTATTAGTAAGCGACATCAATCATATTTTTGATTATATATTTTTTCTCCCTTTAAACAAAAAGCAGTCATAGAGATTATGGCTGTTTTTTGTTTTATTTTTTCTCAAAATGTGATATGATTAACTAATGCATTAAAATAAGCAAGGAGAACGTATTATGGCAAATAAATCTGTCAGAATTGTTGTTGCGACGCATAAAGCATATCAGATGCCGACAGATTCAATGTATCTTCCGCTTCATGTCGGGGCGAAGGGGAAGACAGATCTGGGATATATACGGGATGATGCCGGTGAGGATCATATTTCAGAGAAGAATCCTGGATTTTGTGAACTGACAGGATTATATTGGGCGTGGAAGAATTTGGGGGACGATTTTATCGGACTGGTTCATTATCGACGGTATTTTTGCCTGAAAAAGGGCAGAAGAGAAGACTGGACGAACCATGTACTGACATATTCTGAATTGGAGCCTATGCTGCATCAGTATAAGATTTTTGTACCAAAGAAGAGAAATTACTATATAGAAACATTGTATTCGCATTATGCGCATACACATTATGCCTGTCAGCTTGACTGTGTGCGGGAGATTATTGATGAGAAATATCCGGAGTATTTGAAGAGTTATGACAAGGTTTTAAATCGGTCATGGGGGCATATGTTCAATATGTTTATCATGAGGAGAGATTATCTGGATGCTTACTGTACATGGGTGTTTGATATCCTGTTTGAACTTGAGAAGAGACTACCTTCATCGGAGAACCTGTCGGATTTTCAGAAGCGGCTTTTTGGAAGGATCAGTGAGATTATATTCAATGTCTGGCTTCAGGAAGAAATGGACAGCGGGAGGCTGAAACAAAGTGAGGTCAGAGAATTGCCATGTCTGCACATTGAGAAGATTAACTGGCTTAGAAAGGGCGGCGCTTTTTTGTGTGCCAAAATTTTCAAGAAGAAGTATGAAAGGGGATTTTAACAGTCAATGAGTGAAATGCTTCTTTCTGTTATTATACCGGCGTATCATTCGGAGGCAACCATTGCGGAGACGATAGAAAGCATCAGTCGGGAGTTTGAAAACAGAATCAACTATGAAGTGCTTGTTGTAGAGAATGGTTCGGCAGATCATACATCTCAGGTGGTGGAAAAGCTGTCAGGGCAGGGAATTCCTGTAAAACTTTTTCGTTCAAAGCAGGGGGTGTCTAACGCGAGAAATGCAGGAATCGCCAAGGCTTCCGGGATATGGCTGATGTTTGCGGATGCGGATGATACGCTTCATCCGGGATGCGGTGAAAGACTGATTGAGATTATACGGGAGAGCGAATCAGATTTGTGTGTTTTCGGACATCAAAGCGGAAAAATCAGACGGCCTGTGTGTGATCGGCCAGAGATTTTCAGGGGCAGTGAGGTTGAGGCGGCAAGAGTTCGAATGCTTCAGGTCCCTACCAGTTATATGCAGGTCTGGGCGAAGCTTTTTCGCAGACAGAAGGCAGCAGATGCAGGGATTTGGTTCGAACCGGAATTAAGGCTGGCGGAAGACAGTGATTTTACGTTTCAATATACAGCTTTTTGTCAGTCTATTGCTTTTTATCCGGAGATTGTCTATGATTACCATATCAACCCAGTATCGGTGATGCATACCTTTGACCAAGTAAAGGTGGAGGGCTATGCCCGCGCCATGGAAGTGATGACTGACAGGATGTCACAAGAGCCGGATGTGATCCGTCAGGCTTGCCGGCAGTATATATTGGCGCACTTTCATATTGCCATGGTCAATGGCGTATTTGCAGGAAACTCCTCAGAATCATTTCGGGCTAAGGTACATAAGGTCAGACAGACAGCAGGAAGACCTGTTTTTGCAGAAGCGATCCGTCAGGCGCCGCTTACATCCGGCGGATGGCTTTCACGGGGAATGAGCCTGCTGCTGAAGGGGCATATGTATGGACTGATGAGTATTATATATATGGTCAGAGTCTGGCAGAAGAAAAGATGATAAAGGTGAATAGCTATGATAAAGGTACTTGTATTTGGCATGACAGAGAATCCCGGCGGTGTAGAAAGTGTTATTATGAATTATTACAGACATATAGACCGGTCCAGAATCCAGTTTGACTTTCTGTGCAATTCTTATGAAAAAGTTGCTTATGAAGACGAATTGCAAAGTCTTGGCGGGCATACGTTTCATTTCCCGGCCAGGAGTAAGAATTATCCGGGCTATCGTCGGGAACTGACTCGTTTTTTTAGAGAACACGCCGGAGAATATGCTGCCATATGGGTGAATATCTGCAGTCTGGCCAATATTGATTATCTGAAGCTGGCAGCGAAGTATGGCATACCTAAACGGATTATCCACAGCCATAATTCCGCCAATATGGACAGCAGACTTCGCGGACTGCTGCATCGGTATAATCGTCAGCAAATAGGAAAATATGCGACAGATTTCTGGGCCTGCTCAGAGGAAGCAGCCAGATGGTTCTATCCGCCGGATATTTGCAGCCGGGCAGTGATTTTACACAATGCCATTGATGTAAAACGGATGGCTTTTGATGCCGCAGGACGAGAGTCTATTCGAAAACAAATGGGATGGCAGGATGTCTTTGTCATCGGCAATATCGGCAGACTGCATTTTGAAAAGAATCAACGCTTTGCACTGGATATTTTGACACAGTTGATCGCGAAGGATTCTTCTGTGCGTCTTGTACTTATAGGTCAGGGAGAGGATGAGGCAATGCTTCGCGGCCGGATCGCACAGGAAGGACTTGGACAATATGCTTATATGGCGGGGGTTCAGTCGAATATCCGGGACTGGCTCAGCAGCTTTGATCTATTTTTATTCCCATCAATATTTGAAGGTCTTCCGATTGCTGCCATGGAGGCACAGGCCAATGGTGTCCCTGTGCTGGCATCGGAGACTGCAATGCCATCGGAAGTCCGGATGAATGCGAATCTGAAGTTTCTGAGTCTTGATCAGCCGCCAGAAGTGTGGGCAGATACGATACTCGGTATGAAAGCATCCCTTGGCAGGGAAAATGCATCGGATATCACGACACATTTTGTCCGGTGCGGATATGAGATAGAACATGTTAAAGAAGAATTTGAGCAGCAAATTTTAGGAGAAAATGCGTGAAATTATATCAGATTGTAGAAATTGCAGGGAATGATAATCATGCCGGAACAAAGGCAACAGCGGATATTGCAGCGATTGCTGAGAGACTGGGATTTTCACCGATCAAAATCAGAATGCGCTCCACAGCATTGTCAAAGGCAGCGAAACTTCAGAGACAGATCGGCTATTTGAAAGACTGGCATGAGGCCTGTCAGCGGATTGAGCCATATTCCGTTGTTCTTTTGCAGCACCCTTTTCATTATCCGCAGCTGACACGTGAGGGAACATTAAGTAAGCTTAAGAATCAGAAGCACGTACGATATATCTGTCTGGTCCATGATGTGGAGAAATTACGTGGATTTCGGTATAGTGAATATTACCAGCGTGAATTTCAGATGATGCTTGAGTGGATGGATGTACTGATTGTCCACAATGACTGTATGGCTGACTATTTTGAAAAACTGGGTGTTGACAGCAAGCGGATCATAAAGCTTGACATCTTTGATTATCTCCGGAAAGAGTCTGATAACAGTGTACCTGCTTTTGCCCGGGAAATCACGGTGGCAGGCAATTTGGATACAGTCAAATGCGGCTATATCGGACAGCTTCATGAGCTGGATCCGTTGACTATACGGTTATATGGTCCTAACTTTGATGAAAAGCTGGCAGCTTATAAGAATATTCAGTATGGAGGCAATTGGCCGTCAGATAAGATACCTTCAAAACTTGACAGAGGTTTTGGCCTTGTCTGGGATGGTACAAGTATTGCGGGATGTCTTGGAGATGCTGGACAGTATCTGCGATTTAATAATCCGCATAAGCTGTCCTTGTATCTGTCATCGGGGCTTCCTGTCGTTATCTGGAGCGGTGCGGCAGAAGCTGCTTTTGTATCGGAGCATGGATTGGGAATGACCGTATCCTCTCTTGAGGAACTGCCGAAGCGTATGGAAGAATTGACAGAAACGGATTATGATACATATATCAGGAATATTATTCCTGTCAGAGACAACCTGATTCATGGCTATTATGGTAAGTGTGCCCTTCAAAAGGCATTAGAACTTGTGAGGCGATAAATATGCTTTATCTGTTATGTGTAATAACCTTTGCGTTTGTTATTTTGAATTTGAAACTGAATAAACAGGACTGGATGGCACCGGCTGTTGTTTTCAGCGCAGTATTTTTCTTTTATACAATGGTTTGTGTCGTTGAGAAGAATGCCTACGCTATTTCGTTTATGCCGATGACAGTTGTGACAATTACGGCAGGCATTGGTGCCTTTTCACTTATTGCATGGATAATCGGACACTTTGATCGTGAAACAGCCGTGCAGAGCAACTGGAATGCCATTGAATTTTCGAATGTATATGTGATTCTTTTAATGATTGCGCAGCTATTGTCAATTGTTTTCTTCATCAAATACCTTGGAAATCTGGCAGATGCTTACAGCGCTGTTTCCGGGGAGTCATTTGCAGGACTTGGTGCAAAGATAGAGCTCTATGATACCATGACAAAATTTTGGACCGATACCTATGCTCAGCTGGCAGTACCGATTCCGATGGTGTATCGCTTGACAAATCCGATTTGCGGTGCGGCGGAATACCTGCTGATTTATATAGCGGTCTATAATTTTACAGTGAATAAAAAGATCAATCCGCTGCATATTGTATCTGTCATATTGATGGTGATCAGGATTGTTATGAACGGCAGCCGCTCACCGATTCTTCGTATTATTACATTTGTAATCTGTCTGCTGTATGTTTTTTATATGCGGCAGGGACGGCAGAGACGATTGGATGGCAAATTGCTTGGCATCATGGCAGCAGCAGCGGCAGGATTATGTCTGCTGATGCTGGGGCTTCTGTTTGTAATGGGCCGAGGATCAAAGGGATTTGATATTTTCGGTTATATCTTTACCTATGTTGGTGCTCCGGTTGTTAATCTGGATACATTTTTAAGGAACAATAGCATCACCCTTTTTCATGGTGTATCGGATATTCCCGTTTTTGCCCCGCATATTCTCAGAGGACTTTATGCGTATATTGCCAAAGTATGCGGAACCAATCTTTTTTCGATTGCAGAGATCAATTTCTTTTCTTTCAGCAGCAACGGCATCGAGATTGGCAATGTCTATACGATGTTTTACAAGATTATTTATGATTTTGGCTATGCCGGCGTGATTTGCTGGACGGCTTTGATGGCACTTTATTATTCGGTGACGTATGGAAGAATTAAATCAAAAATAAGCCGTCATCCGATTGATTTCAGACTGTTTATTTATGCCTATTTGTTTAATGATCTGGTGATGTCTGCCTTTTCCAATCGTTTTTATGAGACAATTTTTGATGCGCCTTTTATTAAGCTGGTTCCAATGGCTTATATATTGGATAAATTGATCGTGGAATATCGGGTTCCGGAGAGAATCCTTCAGATCGTTTGTAAGAAACCGAAAGAGAAAAGTAAGCATGAAAGATAAAACAACCGCTTCATTAAAACTCAACTTTATCATGAATGCCATATTGACAATGTCATCCTTTATTTTTCCTTTGATCACATTTCCTTATGTTTCGAGGATCCTTCTGCCGGAAGGGACAGGGACGGTGTCTTTTGCGACATCTGTGGTGACTTATTTTGCATTGTTTGCGCAGTTGGGCATTCCTACCTACGGGATCAGAGCCTGTGCAAAGGTGCGGGATGACAGAGAGATATTATCCCGTACAGTACAGGAAATTTTTCTGATCAATTGTGTCATGTGCATCCTGACCTATGCAGCTTTTTTTGCAGCACTTTTTGCTGTACCGAAGATGCAGGCGGAAAAGCCGTTGTTTCTTGTTATCAGCCTGACTCTGTTTTTCAATATGATCGGCATGGACTGGCTGTATAAGGGGTTGGAACGCTATACGTATATCACTGTGACGTCAATTATTTTCAAATTCGCAGCATTGATCGCCATGTTTGCGTTGGTCCATGAGAAGAGCGATTATGTGATCTACGGCGGCATTTCTATTTTTGCAGCATCGGCTTCGAATGTGTGCAATCTGATCAATGTCCATAAGTATATCGATATCCATCCAAAGGGAGGATATCATTTCAGACGTCATATGCGGCCGATTCTCATCTTTTTTGCCATGTCCTGTGCCACAACGATTTACACGAATCTGGATACGGTGATGCTTGGCTTTATGAAAACCAATGCAGATGTGGGATATTATAATGCGGCGGTTAAGATCAAAAACGTTTTGCTTGGGGTTGTCACATCTTTAGGAACAGTGCTTTTGCCAAGAGCTTCCTATTATGTGGAACACCGGGAGATGGAGAAGTTTTTTGAGATTACTAGGAAAGCGATTCGCTTTGTTTTTATCATTGCGGTACCGCTGATGGTGTATTTTATTCTGTTTGCCGAGGAAAGCGTCTTGTTTTTGTCCGGGGAGGCTTATAGACAGGCGATATTGCCGATGCAGATCATCATGCCGACATTAGTTTTGATCGGATTGACCAATATTATGGGGATTCAGATGCTGGTTCCCATGGGACAGGAAAAAAAGGTGCTTTATTCAGAGATTGCAGGTGCGGTTGTGGATCTGCTTCTGAATGTGATGCTGATACCAAGGATGGCCTCTGCAGGTGCTGCCATCGGTACACTGGCAGCGGAGATGATCGTGTGGATCGTTCAGTTTGCGGCATTAAGAAAGCTTGTATTGCCGGCTTACCGGGAAGTGAGTTATGGCAAAGTTGCCGCTGGAGTACTGACGGGTGTGCTGGCATCGCTGTGGGTCAAAAATCTGCATTTTGGCAGTTTTATGACGCTGCTTTTATCAGCTGTTTTATTTTTCGGAGTATACGGCGGTGTTTTGACGATTTTGAGGGAGTCTCTTGTATGGGAGATAGAACAGCAGTTTTTGAAAAAGGCGGGCTGCTTATTCCGGGGCAAAAAGGAAGGTGATAATCGGTGAAAGCAAAAAATATTTATGAGATGATCGAGAATGCTGTACAGGATTTTCGCGGCAGACCGGCAATTTCGTATAAAGAGAACAGGCAGCTTCTGACAAAGAATTACGAAGATGTGTATGAAGATATTCAAAGAACAGCCGGCTGGCTGGAAGCACATCATTGGACAGGGAAGAAAGTGGCGCTTGTTGGTGCCATGGATTATGAATGGGCGATTATTTATCTGACGCTTCTTTATACGGGGTCTGTGATAATGACGATGAATTATACCCAGGAAGTGTCTGACCTCGAGACGGAATTTCGTCTTCTTAAGCCTGATGTTTTGCTGTATGGAAAGATAGATGAGAAGCAGAGGGCGTGGGCAAAGCAGCTTGCAGAAGCAGAAACGGCATCCATGTATCAAATCAGGGAGGCACCGCTTCCGGATATTCCAAAAAAATATGAGCTGGATCTGGATCTTCCTGCCTGTGTTCTTTTTACAACTGGTTCCACAGGAAAGAAAAAGGGCGTTATGCTGGCACAGAGGAATATGATTGCTCTTTGTGCCAGTGCGGAATTTGCCTATCACGGTGTGAAGCATGAGAAGGGAATGGCACCGGTGCCGAATTATCATCTGATGAAACTTGGATCGATGATCTCCATGTTCAGCAATGGGATCGAACAGTATCTGGCAAGCAATACAAAGCGGACACTGAAAGATATCCATGAACAGAAACCGGATTTTATCCAGGCGGTACCCCTTGTTCTTGAGGCACTGCGCAATATCCTGGAGAATGATACATCAGAAGGAAGTATTGCGGATAAATTTCAGAAGTTTAACGGCCGTCTGCAGACGGTTTCTGTCGGCGGCAGTTTTTCAGACCCGAAAACCATTGATTTTTTTGAAGATCTGGGGGTTCATATTATCAGCGGATATGGGATGACAGAAGCTGTGGTAATTACCAATGAAAGAGATGGGCGGAAGAAAAAGGGTTCTGTAGGTGAAGTGACGCCGGGGGTGTACATACGGATTGTGGATGGTGAAATCCAGGTCAGCGGTCAGAGTGTGATGCTTGGCTATTATGAGGATCCTGCTGCTACAGAAACAGTTTTTGAAGACGGATGGCTCAAAACGGGGGACCTTGGTTATGTGGATGATGAAGGCTATCTGTATCTGACGGGCAGAAAAAAGAATTTGATTATTCTGGCTAATGGTGAGAACGTTTCTCCGGAGGAGCTGGAAGGGCAGCTTAAGAAAAATCAGCTGATTGAAGAAGCTGTTGTGAGAGAAAAAGATGGTCATCTGCATGCGGAGATTCAGGCGGCAGAAGGCGCAGATCATGCAACACTTGATGCCTATATTCAGGAGATGAACAGAAAAAATATTTTGTGCAAGCGAATTGTTACATGGGAACTGAGAGAGACACCTTTTGAGAAAATCAATGGCATGAAGATTCGGAGAAATTAGAGAGGACAAGATACCAGGGAGGAACAGGCATGACGAGGAAAGAGATTAAAAAAATCGTATTTCAGACATTTTCAGAGGTGATTGCCGATGATGAAGCGGAAATCACGGAAAACAGTAATATTATGGATGATCTTGATATGGATTCTATAGAGATGCAGGAAGCTTTAAGTGACCTGGAAGATGAATTTGATATAGAAATTCTGGATTCCATGCTGAAGCGGATGATCACCATCGGAGACATCATTGATGTTATAGCGGAACTTCAGGAGAAAGCAGACTGATGCAGAAAAATTATCCGGGAATGTTTAACATGACAAAGGGGTTGACGATGATCGCCATTATGTTCATGCATGCTGTCACGGACGGCCTCTTTGGTTATGGATTGAATGTGCAGAGTGCGAAATTGTTTTCCCTGCAGTTTTTGGGTTATGGTTCTATGGCGATGTTTTTTATGATGTGCGGGTATACATTGAAGAAAAAATCCTGGAAAGCCTGCCTGAAAGCCCAGCGGGTGATTATAAAGCCGTACTGCATCGTTGCAGTTTCTGTTTTGATCGTGAGTATACTGAGTGTTGTTCTGGTACATGGCAGTTTTTCGGATTGTCTTGGAGCCATTCAATATAACTTTTTCCCATACATCCTGGGACTCAGTGCCGGGACATTTATGGGGATAGCTACACATGGCATCGGGTCAATATGGTTCTTTGTTGTCTTCGTTCTGGATACGATTATTTTAAATGCCGTGCTGAGAATGGAGAAAACATGGATGCAGATTGGCGTTCTGGCTGTTATGGCCATGATAGGCGTCCATATCGGAACCGGGGTTTTACTGCCTTTTTATTTCCCTCAGGTATTGATTGGCGCCGGGTATATGTATGCCGGTATCTGGTGCAAAAAAGCGGATATTTTCAACAGGGAACTGCCAAAATGGTTCTGGATGCTTTTGATGTCCGGATGGTTTGTAATGTCCTGGAAGGGAAACATCAATATGGCGGATAACTATTGGAAATGTGGGATGGCAGACTGGGGCATGAGTTTTGGTGCCGGTCTCTGTCTTCTGATGGCACTGCAGCAGCTGAATCGATTTGAAGGCCCTGTATCAGAGAGAATCCGGTGGATCGGACGCCATACCATGTGGGTCTGCTGTATCCATTCCGTTATACAGATTGCGATACCGTGGAACCAGCTTCTGCCGGTTATCTCGCCGGTGCCTGTTGTGGGAATGATGGTGGAGTTTGGGATCTATCTGCTGTCATCGGTTGGAATTTGTATCCTTTTGGAAAAGATGAAGCGCAGCCGGAAAAGAAAGCGCCGGCAGGCCAAAATTGATAAACAATCTGAAAATTCTCAATAAGGAATTGTATATTTGATAAATCGTGTTATAATGTCTTTGTGGTATAAAACAGAATAAGGAGCAGCTGGTGCCGTGTAAAAGCGGAGAATAGGGAAACAGGTGTAAATCCTGTGCGATCTCGTCACTGTGAGCGGGAGTCCACACTATTATGTCACTGAGTCATCGGGAAGACAGTGCCGGACGTTTGAACTGTAAGTCAGGAGACCTGCCAGACTGTGGTACGGGGAATATCAGGTTCCAAGTCACGAGGATTGGCTGTACTGAATGAATTTAGAACATATAACAGATAATCCGGCTTTTGCTGGATTTTTGTTTTTCTCCCTCTTTATGAGTTCTTATTTCTGTGATAGGATGGCCACATTTATTAATTTTTATTTACAGGAGGAAGAACAACAATGAAAAAGATGACAACATTTGTATGTGTTGCTGCCATTACAGCATCTCTTTTAGCAGGATGCGGCGGCAAACAGTCAGAGACAACAGCTGCATCAGAGAGCGCAGCAGCATCTACAGAGGCAGCAGCATTGACAGATACAGCAGCAGAATCTGCAGAGGGTACAGATGCAGACAAGGAAGCAGCAGATAAGGTTGCAGCACTGATCGATGCCATTTATGTACAGGAAAGAAATGACAACACAGATGAACAGTGCAAGGAAGCAAAGGCTGCATGGGATGCTCTGACAGATGCACAGAAGGAGCTGGTTGAAGGTGAGAATGCGGATCCTGATTATTTCGGAAGAGATACAGGCGATGCTTCCAAGGATGATCCTCGCAACCAGGATGATATCGGCGAGAATGAACTTCTTGTTGTCAGCTTCGGTACATCTTTCAATGACAGCCGTGTGAAAGACATCAAAGGCATTGAAGATGCTCTTCAGGAAGCTTATCCTGACTGGTCTGTCAGAAGAGCCTTCACAGCACAGATCATCATCAACCATGTAGAAGCCAGAGACGGCGAATGCATCGACAATATGGATCAGGCTCTGGAACGTGCCGTTGCGAACGGTGTGAAGAATCTTGTTGTACAGCCGACACATCTGATGCACGGTGCTGAATATGATGAGTTAACAGAGGCTGTTAAGAAGTATGAAGATAAGTTTGAATCTGTTAAGATTGCTGAACCATTACTTGGTGAAGTCGGTGATGATGCAACATCTGTTAATGGTGATAAGGAAGCCGTTGCAGAAGCAATCACATCTGAAGCTGTTGCAACAGCAGGTTATGAATCTCTTGATGCTGCCAAGGAAGACGGTACAGCTTTCGTATTCATGGGTCATGGTACATCCCACACAGCAAAGATTTCCTACAGCCAGATGCAGGCACAGATGAAAGACCTTGGTTATGACAATGTCTTCATCGGTACAGTTGAGGGTGAACCGGAAGATACAGCATGTGAAGCAGTTATCGAAGCAGTTAAGAATGCAGGCTACAAGAAAGTAATCCTTCGACCTCTGATGGTTGTTGCAGGTGATCATGCCAATAACGATATGGCCGGTGATGATGATGATTCCTGGAAGAGCCAGTTTACAGCTTCCGGCAACTTTGACAGTGTTGACTGCCAGATTGCAGGCCTTGGTGAAATTCAGCAGATCCAGCAGCTCTATGTTAAGCATACAGCAGCTGTTATGCAGTAAATACAAAGTAAAGGAATGTAATTATGAAGAAAAAAGTCATTGTATGTTTGTGTACAGCATTGCTTAGCTGCTCGGTGATGTTTGGCTGCGGCAATAAGTCAGATGCCAATACTCAGACAGAGAGCCCGACAACAGTACAGACAGAAACTCAGACTCAGACAGAAAGCCAGACAGCTGCCCAGACAGAAGGTGCAGAGAGCACTTCTGCAGAGACACTGGCAGATGGTACATATTCTGCAGATTTTAATACAGACAGCAGCATGTTCCATGTAAATGAAGCATGCGATGGAAAGGGCACATTAACTGTCAAAGACGGCAAGATGACCATTCATATTTCCCTTCCATCCAAGAAGATCGTCAATCTTTATCCGGGTCTCGCAGAGGATGCACAGAAAGATGGTGCAGAACTTTTACAGCCGGTTACAGATACAGTCACTTACAAGGATGGCGATACAGAAGAAGTCTATGGTTTTGATGTACCTGTACCGGCGATCGGTGAAGAATTTGATCTTGCGCTGATCGGCACAAAGGGTGTATGGTATGACCATAAAGTCAGCGTATCCAATCCTGTTGTTGTTGAAGAGTAATAGAGGCTTGATGAAGCGTTGACAAGTATATAATCAGACTGAATAATTCAGAAAACAGGGCTGCTGTGGAATGTAGATGAGCGTTTTGCAGCAGCTCTTTTTTATAACATGGAATGGATAATTGAATTTGACAGGCCGGAAAGGAGCATGTAAGAATGGAAGTTTCAGAACTCAATTTGGCAGACGGTGAATATACAGTGGCGGTGACCATGGAGGGCGGCAGCGGAAGAGCCTCCATTCAGTCACCCACAGAATTATCAGTGGAGAACGGACAGGTGGAGGCAAAAATTGTCTGGAGCAGTTCCCATTATGATTATATGATGGTTGGAGAAGAAAAGTATCTGCCAGTGAATACAGAGGGAAATTCCACCTTTGAAATACCGGTGGAAGTGTTTGACGAACCGATGGCTGTTATCGGTGATACAACAGCCATGAGTGTGCCTCATGAAGTGGAATATACACTGACATTTGCATCAGACTCTGTCTCCCCTGCTCAGTCAGAACATGGTATGGGTACAGCGGGGATTGGTATTGCAGCTGCTGTTGTGATTACATGTGCGGCAGCGTTTTTTGGCGTACGCAAGAGCAAAAGGAAGATAGGATAAGACGAAAAAATGAAAAAGAAAATTATACTGTTTGTTATAGGCATATTGATATGTCTGCTGGCAGCCTGCGGGAAGGCGGCAGATACCAATGACAAAGAACACGATACAGCCATTAGTCAGAAACTGACTTTTGATCACAGCGAGAAATTGACTTATGCGAAGAAGTTTTCAATAGATGATTATGAAGGGGATTACCATCTGGTGACAGTCACTGACGGCAGCCGTTATCTGGTTGTCCCGGAGGGCAAAGAGGCACCGGATGATCTGGCATCAGATATCATTGTGATCCAGAAGCCGGTTCAGAATATTTACCTGGCAGCATCTGCGGCGATGGATATGTTTGTGTCTTTGGATGCATTAGATTCAATCAGGTTCAGCAGTTTGAAGGCGGACGGCTGGTATATTGACCAGGCCAAAGAGGCGATGGAGAAAGGGGATATTCTGTATGCCGGCAAATATTCTGCCCCGGATTATGAGCAGATTGTTCAGGAGAATTGCGGCCTTGCCATTGAGAATACCATGATTCTTCACACACCGGAGGTCCAGGAGCAGCTTGAGAAGTTCGGAATCCATGTATTGGTGGATTATTCCAGCTATGAACCGGAACCTCTCGGCAGAACGGAATGGGTGAAATTATATGGACTTTTAACAGGGCATGAAAAAGAAGCAGAGGACGCTTTTGATAAAGAGCAGACAGCCATGGAAGCGGTAAAAAACAGCGTGGCAGAGTCAAAGGATAAGGGAACGAAAACCGTCGCCTTTTTCTATATTACAAGCAATGGGCAGACCAATGTCCGCAAAAGTGCGGATTATCTTCCGAAGATGATTGAAATGGCCGGCGGTCAGTATATATTTAAAGATCTTGGTGATGATGAAGAGGCAACATCTACGATGTCCATGCAGATGGAAGAATTTTATGCCGGGGCAAAGGATGCGGACTATATCATTTATAACAGTACCATTGAGGGTGAACTGGGCTCTGTGGATGATCTGCTGGCCAAAAGCCCGCTGTTTGAAAAGTTCAAAGCGGTGCAGGAAGGACATGTGTACTGCACATCAAAGAATCTTTATCAGTCCACCATGGAATTAGGGACCATTACATCAGATATTCACCGTATGCTTGTGGGTGACAATAAGGACCTGACATATTTATATCAACTGAAATGAGATGAGAACCAAAATGAAGAATAAAAGATACGGGGCGGCTTTTGTTATCCTGGGGAGCCTCCTTCTGATCAGTCTGATCCTGAATATTTGTATCGGATCAGTGAATGTACCATTGAAGGATATTCCGGATATTTTCTTAAAGACCGGTGCCAATGAGACTTACCGGGATATTGTAGTGAATATCCGTTTCCCTAGAGCACTGGCAGCGGCGATACTGGGCGGCGGCCTTGCACTGGCAGGTTATCTTCTTCAGACATTTTTCCATAATCCTATTGCAGGACCTTTTACCCTTGGTATTTCATCGGGAGCCAAACTGGTGGTTGCCCTTGTGATGGTAGCATCCCTGGGCAATGCTTTAAGGCTCAGTTCATGGGTGATGATTATCGCTGCATTTGCAGGGGCCATGATTTGTATGGGTTTTGTCATCCTGATGTCCAGTGTCATCGACCAGATGGCGATGCTTATAGTCAGCGGTGTTATGATTGGTTACATCTGTTCGGCGGTGACAGACTTTATTGTCACTTTTGCAGATGATGCTGATATTGTGAATCTTCATAACTGGTCTAAGGGCAGCTTTTCCGGTATGACATGGGAGAATGTCAAAGTGATGGCGGTAGTGACGGGTATTGCGGCAGTGGGCGTTTTTCTGATGTCAAAGCCCATCAGTGCTTATGAGATGGGAGAATCCTATGCTCAGAATATGGGGCTGAATGTCAGAGTATTCCGAATTCTGCTTGTACTGCTTTCCAGTATTCTGGCGGCCTGCGTGACGGCTTTCGCCGGTCCTGTTTCTTTTGTCGGAATTGCGGTACCGCATTTAGTGAAAAAGCTTCTCGGTACATCTAAACCGATTCTTCTCATACCTGCCTGTTTTCTTGGCGGTGCAGTTTTCTGCCTGATATGTGATCTGCTGGCAAGGACACTGTTTGCACCCACAGAATTGTCCATCAGTACAGTAACAGCGGTATTCGGTGCACCGGTGGTCATCTATATTATGATTCACCGAAGAAAGGAAAAGGCGGTGTAGATATGGCTGAAGATTATTTTTATACGAAAGAATTTACAGTAGGCTATCAGGGGATTCCGCTGATCAAAGATATCGCCATAGGACTGAAAAAGGGAGAAATTCTGACATTGATCGGTCCAAATGGAGCCGGTAAGACCACGATTCTTAAGAGTCTGATCCGTCAGTTAAAACCCATAAAAGGCGTGGCGGTTCTTGACGGTGTAAAGACGGAGGATATGAATGGCCGGACTTTTGCCCAGAAGCTTTCTGTTGTGCTGACGGAGCGGATACATCCGGAGATGATGTCTTGTCGGGATGTGGCGGCAACGGGGCGGTATCCTTATACCGGCAAATTCGGCATTTTGTCGAAGGAAGATAAAGCCATTGTTGATGAGGCCATTTGCCTTGTGCATATAGAAGATTTGGCAGAGCGGGATTTTACAAAAATCAGTGATGGCCAGAGACAGCGTGTCATGCTTGCCCGTGCACTCTGTCAGCAGCCGGATGTACTTGTGCTGGATGAACCGACCTCCTTTTTGGATGTGCGGTATAAACTGGAATTTTTGTCTATCATTCAGGAGATGGCCAGAAAGGAGAAGCTGACAGTCATTATGTCACTGCATGAACTGGATTTGGCAGAACGTATTTCGGATAAAATTGTCTGTGTCAGGGGTGATCATGTGGATCGTTTTGGGACGCCGGAAGAAATATTTGTCGGCAGTTATATATCAGAGCTGTATGGTATGACTGTGGGCAGTTATGATGCGGGAACAGGGGAAGTGGAACTGCAGCCTGTTCACGGAAATCCCAAAGTATTCGTTATTGCCGGCAATGGCACAGGAAAAGCTGTTTTTCGGAGGCTGCAGAGAAAAGGCATTCCTTTTGCAGCAGGTATCCTGTGGGAGAATGATCTGGATTATCCTTCGGCAAAGGCGTTGGCGGAGAATGTTGTCAGTGTGGCTCCTTTTGGAAAAGTGAGCGAGGCACATCTGATGCAGGCAAAAAAGTGGATAGATGCATGCGATCATGTCATAGTGACATTGGATTTATCCACTGCCGGTGAGATGGCGATGAGCTTTGAGACACTCTGTGATTATGCAAAAGCGCAGGGGAAATTGTAAATTTATCCGGATTGCCTGAAGGCCGGGCATTCTTATATTGACTTTTTGCGAAAAACACTTTATATTGAAAGACAGCGAAAAAAAAGCAAAGGATGTTAAAGAATGAAAAAGCTGGCTTTAAGCGATGATATTTTACTAAAAATAGAAAAACCGGCCCGTTATCTGGGCAATGAGGTGAACCATGTGGTGAAGGATCCAAAAGGAAAGATCCGATTTGCCATGTGTTTCCCGGATGTATATGAAATCGGCATGTCCCATTTAGGGATTCAGATTCTCTATGATTTACTGAATGCCCGTGAAGATGTTTATTGTGAGCGTGTGTACTCGCCATGGATGGATCTGGATGCAGTGATGCGTGAGAAGAAGATTCCTCTTTTTGCTTTGGAGTCTCAGGATCCGATTAAGGATTTTGATTTCCTTGGTATAACAATCCAGTACGAAATGTGTTATACCAATATTTTACAGGTTCTTGATCTGGGCGGTATCCCGATGCTGGCATCGGAGCGCGGTGAGAATGATCCAATTGTCATCGGCGGCGGTCCATGTGCCTATAATCCGGAACCATTGGCAGACTTTTTTGATATTTTCTATATCGGAGAGGGAGAAACCGTTTATGACCAGTTGATGGATGTCTATAAGGCCAACAAGGCAGCAGGCGGCAGCAGAGAGGATTTCCTTGAGATGGCGGCGACGATTCCTGGGCTTTATGTGCCTGCCTTTTATGATGTGGCTTACAATGAAGATGGTACCATTGCTTCTTTCGGACCGAACAGAGCGTGTGCGCCGGCTGTGATTGACAAACAGGTTGTGACAGATCTGAGCAGTGTCCGTTATCCGGAGAAGCCTTTAGTGCCTTTTATCAAGGTGACGCAGGATAGAGTTGTTCTGGAGATCCAGAGAGGATGCATCAGAGGATGTCGTTTCTGTCAGGCGGGTATGGTTTACCGACCGAATCGAGAAAGAAAACTGGATTATCTGAAGGAGCATGCGGATAAGATGCTCAATTCCACAGGGCATGATGAGATTTCCCTGAGTTCTTTAAGCTCCAGTGATTATTCCGAACTGGAGGAGCTGACGGATTATCTCATTCAGACCTGTGAGAACAGGAAGGTGAATATTTCTCTGCCGTCCCTGCGTATTGATGCGTTCTCTTTGGATGTAATGTCCAAGGTACAGGATGTACGTAAGAGCAGCCTGACTTTTGCACCGGAGGCCGGAAGTCAGAGAATGCGTGATGTCATCAATAAAGGTCTGACAGAGGAAGTAATCTTAAAGGGAGCTGCAGATGCTTTTGCCGGCGGATGGAACAGAGTCAAGCTTTATTTTATGTTGGGTCTGCCGACAGAGACCGAGGAAGATATTGCAGGCATTGCGGATCTGGCTAATAAAGTTGCCAAGACTTTCTATGAAATCCCGAAGGGACAGCGTCCGGGCAACGGCCGTGTGGATGTGGTATCCAGTACGTCTTTCTTCGTGCCAAAGCCTTTTACACCGTTCCAATGGGTCCGCCAGTGTACGGATGAGGAATTTGTGGCGAAACAGAAATTCTTAAGTGCCAAGATGAAGGAACAGATCAATCATAAGAGCATGCGCTATAACTGGCATGAATTTGAACTGACGAAGCTGGAGGGTATTTTCGCCAGAGGAGACAGACGTCTTGGCAAGGTGCTTGTGGCTGCTTATAAGAACGGCTGTATCTTTGATTCCTGGTCTGAGTTTTTCAATTATGATGGATGGATGAAGGCTTTTGAGGAATGTCATGTGGATTATGCATTCTATGTCCACCGCGAACGTCCGTTGGATGAGCTTCTGCCATGGGATTTCATCAATGCCGGCGTGACAAAGGAATTTTTGAAGAGGGAATACAAGCGGGCCCATGAAGAGGTTGTGACGCCTAACTGTCGTCAGGGATGTTCCGGCTGCGGCTGCCGCGTTTACGAAGGAGGTGTCTGCTATGAAGCTTAGAATGCGTTTTGGCAAAGAAGGAATTGTGAAGTTTATTGGCCATCTGGATATTATGCGTTATTTTCAGAAGGCATTCAGAAGAGCCAATGTAGATATCACCTATTCTCAGGGGTATCATCCACATCCGTGTCTGTCTTTTGCATCACCCCTTGGCGTAGGACTTGAGAGCCGCGGGGAATATCTGGATATGGAAGTCAACAGTTACGATGATCTGGAAGCGATGAAAGAGGCAGTTAATGCTCAGATGGTGGAAGGAATTGTTGTCTACAGTATTAAACATCTGCCGGACAATGCCAAAAATGCCATGTCCATTATTGCAGCAGCTGATTATGAGGTTGGCTTCCGTGAAGACATGGCACCTTGTGATACCAAGCAGCTTAAAGCTGCTGTTGACAGTTTTATGGCTCGTCCTGAGATCCGGGTGATCAAGAAGACGAAGAAGAGCGAACGGGAAATCGATATCCGGCCGCTGATCTATGAGATGTTTGTGATGGACAATGGTAAGATTTTCATGCAGGTGGCAGCAGGCAGTGCCACAAATCTGAAACCGGAATTGGTGATGCAGACGCTTTGCCGTCTGGAAGGCCTTGAGGAGAATGATTATGCATGGCTTGTCACCCGCTGTGATATGTATGCGGACAAAGGCAATGATCAGACAGGCAGACAACTGGTTTCGCTGGAGGAATTTGCAGAATAAATGAAAAGACAAATCGTTATTACGGGCTGGCAGTCAAAGGTACTGACAGCCCTTTATGAAGAAGATATACTTTGCGAGCTGAATCTTGTGCCGCAGAAAAGCCGTGTAAGTGTCGGCGATATTTATATAGGGAAAGTAAAGCACATTGTACAGAATATTCAGGCAGCCTTTGTGGAGATTACACCGGGGGTGATGGGATACTATCCCCTGAAGGAGAATGCTGTACATTTTTTTGTTAATTCGAAGAAAAATGACAAGATTGTCGCCGGGGATGAGATTGTTGTTCAGGTGGACAAAGAGAATCTCAAGACAAAGGCCTGGTTTTTGACAGGACGATTAAGCTTTCCAGGAAGATATACGGTATTGACAAAAGGAAAAGCGGGCATTCAGGTGTCTTCAAAGATTAAAGATACTGAGGAGAGAAATCGTTTGACGGAAATTGTCTCTGACGGACAAAGGGAAGAGGCTGCCTGGATGATCCGAACAGAAGCACGGGGACAGTCATCAGAAGTAATCAGGGAAGAAATGAATCGACTGATAGTTGACTATAATAGAATTATGTCAACTGCAAGGAGCCGAACCTGTTTTACGAAGCTCATGTCCGGCGATTCACCTTATACACAGCTGATCAAAAAGTTTGCTCACGGCACGGAATGCAGGGTGACAACGGATCTTCCGGAAATCTATGAGGAATTAAAGGAGAATTCTGAGCGGTGGGGTCTGCCTTCAGAGATGCTTCACTATTATCAGGATGACGATTATCCGCTCATCAAGTTAAAGGGCATTGAAGCTCAGATGGATAAAGCACTTCAGAAGCGCGCCTGGCTGAAATCCGGTGCTTATCTTGTGATTGAGCCCACGGAAGCGCTGACTGTTATTGATGTGAATACGGGCAAGGCCATCGGTAAACAGAAGATGGAAGAAAATTTCTTTAAAATTAATATGGAAGCTGCAAAAGAGGTGTGTCGTCAGCTTCGGCTCCGTAATATTTCAGGAATCATTATTGTAGATTTTATTAACATGAAAGAACCGGAGCATCTGAAAGCGTTGATGGATGTCCTGCGGGAGGAAGCAGCAAAGGACACTGTCCAAACGACAGTTGTGGACCGGACATCCCTGCATCTGATTGAGATGACCAGAAAAAAGGTTCACAGATCTTTAGCAGAGCAGGTCCGTCTGTAATCGTAAGATTTTCGTAAAGAATCGCGCAAATTGTAAGGAAATTGCATCTGTTTTTAGACAGTTTTTCTGATATAATAGATGTAAATCATGAATTAAATCAATATCAGATTAATTTTTAATTTTGAATTAGGAAATGGAGGCGCGTTTATGAAGAGAATGAAGAAATTGACCAGCATCGGTCTTATTCTTGCGATGACCGTAGGCCTGTTGGCGGGCTGTTCGGGAGGAAGCAATGGCGGTGGAGGCAGTGCGGATGCGTCAGGCGGCAAAGGTCGTTATGTAGAAGAAAATTGGGGAAATCCTTTTTCATCCGGCAGCGATGATGATTACAGCTATGTGCAGTCTATCGCTCAAATGTCAGATGGTACGCTGCGGGCAGTGATCAGTGACAGCTCAGACAGAGGCTTTTCAATCAAAGATTCTACAGATGGCGGTAAGACATGGAACGATACGAGCATGGATCTTTCAGCTTTAGATCAGCTGAAACTGTCATCCAATACAGATGATAATGGAAATGGCACATACAGTTATATCGGCAACATAGCAATTGATGCAGATGGTGATATCGCTTTTGTTTATACATCCACAACATCCAGTGCCAAAGGAACACTGAGTATCAATGATTCAACGGAGAGCTATTATCTTCTTACAAAGGACGGCAAGTTGTCGGAGGTTAAGGCAGAGATTCCAGGCGTGAATAAGACGCAGCATTATGAATACGATATGTCAGATAATACTGCAGACAGCACAGTTGATGAGTCAGATGAAACTGCTGAATCCGAGACGGAGGATGATGGCGTTGTGATCAATGATGGTGATGGTTCAGACAGCAGTGATGATGATTCTTACAACGGTATTCAGACATTCAAGTTAAAGGATGCGGATAATCTCTACGTTTCAGATTACAATGGTGCGGTTCATCATATTACAACAGCGGATGGCAAGATTGCCGCATCTTATGAAGACTTTGACTGGGTCAATGGTATGTATCTCTGCGGTGATAAGCTGCTGCTGGATGATTATCAGAAGGTGATTGAGTATGATACAGCCACAGACAAGAAGGTGGCAGAACATGATGAGCTGGCCAATATCATTCAGACAAAGAGTAATGTTGTGATTGCAGATTATCTCAAGGACGGCAATACGATCTATTATGCATGTACAGAGGGTATTTTTACATACAATCTGGACAATGATACTTCTGAACAGGTTGTAGACGGCAATATGTCTTCACTTGTTTCACCAAACGGCAATGTTGAATTTATGATACCGAAGGCAGATGGTCAGATTCTTCTGAAATTCAGTGATTATACGGGAGATACATCTGAAACATCCCTTTTGAATTATGCATATGACAAGAACGCGGCGAAGCGTCCGGACAAAGAACTGACGATCTACACATTAAAGGATGATTATACAATCCGTACATTAGCGGCGACTTACCAGAAGGCACATCCGGATGTGTATGTCAATGTTGAGAGCGGTGTCAGCGGTGATAATGCTGTGACAACATCCGATGCGATCCGTACGCTGAATACAGAGGTGATGGCCGGTGAAGGCCCAGATATTCTGTTTATGGATGGTCTTCCTGTTAACTCTTATATTGAAAAGGGACTGCTTGCAGATGTCAGTGATGTAATGAATCCACTGATTTCTGACGGAAAACTTTTTGAAAACATTGCAGAAACTTACAAATCAGATGATGGCAAGATTTATGCTGCACCGCTGACATTTACAGTACCTATCGTTATCGGTTATAAAGATGACCTGGATAAGCTGAACAGCCTTTCTGATTTTGCTGCATTGGCTCAGGATTTCGAAAAAGATCACAAGAAAGGTGAAAACTTCGTATACAGTTATAGTTTACTGTCTCTGATCGGGGATATGATGTCTGTGAACTCAGCCGGCTGGTTTAAGGAAGATGGCTCCCTTGATACAGACAGCCTGAAATCTTATCTGAAAGATATTAAGTCAATCTATGATGCAGCTTATGATACATTATCTGATGAGGATAAATCTGATCTGGATGATACGAAACAGTATTATATGGGCGAGGATGCTGATCTCGATGCAAGCTATTTTGGCTTGGATCCGACATCTGATGCAGGCAGCATTATCGCCGGTTCAAGAAAACTGGCTTATGGCAATATGGCAGGTACCTATGGTCTTGAGCAGCTTGGATCCATTATGAGAAAAGACGCTGATCTGACTTATAAGGCATTGCCTGGTGCACTTAAAAATGTTTATGTTCCTTCTGAAGAGATGGCAATTAATGCCAAATCCAAGAATAAGGATACAGCCAAAGAATTCTTTGAATTTGCGCTGAGTACAGATGGTCAGAAAGTCATCGACAATTACAGTGGTTTCAGAGTGAATAAAGACAGCTTTGATGCTTCATTAGTTGATCCGGATGCGGGAACTGAGGGCTATGATCCAAGTGCATCTAAGGGCTCATGGGGATTTACAGATGCGAATGGCAAGGACTATACGATTGATATGTACTGGCCGACAGATGATCAGATCAAACAGCTGAAGGATCTGATCGATACGCTGGATACACCGGCTTACGGCGACAATACAATTTTGACAACGATTATCAACGATTGTATCGGATCCGTCATCGGTGATGATTCCATTGATGACGACGTTGAGCAGGTTGTCAAAGATATCAATATTTACTTATCCGAATAAAGATGAAAGAGGTATGAAAGCTTATGAAGATTCGCCTGAATAAAAAAAGACTTACCGATATTGCTTTCATTATACCGAGCTTAGCAGGGGTCAGCATTTTTGTGCTGATCCCCTTTATAGATGTATTGAGACGTTCCTTTACCAATGTGGCGGGAACGCAGTTTGTTTTTTTATCCAATTACATCACGATTTTCCAGAATTCTGCGTTTAGACTGGCTTTTTTTAATACCATCAAGTTTATGGTCATCTGTATTCCTATTTTGATGGCATCTTCACTTTTAATTGCAGTGTTTTTGAATGCGGGCATCAGAGGTGCTAATTTCCTGAAATCGGCCTATCTTGTGCCCATGGCGATTCCTGTGGCTTCTGTTGTTCTGATTTGGCGTTTGCTGTTCCATCAGAACGGCTATTTCAGCGGTTTGCTGCATATGTTTGGTATGCAGTCTCAGGATTGGATGGATACAGGCTTTGCTTTTTGGATTCTTGTATTCAGTTATGTCTGGAAAAATCTCGGTTATAATATCGTATTGTGGATGGCAGGACTGACGGCAATTCCTGATACGCTGTATGAAGCGGCCAGAGCAGATGGTGCCAATAATATTCAGTGCTTCAGATATATTACAATGCCGAATCTGATGTCCACAATGTATACAATTACAGTGCTGGCGTTTCTGAATTCCTTTAAGGTGTTCAGAGAGGCCTATCTGGTGGCAGGGGATTACCCGCATGAGAGTATGTACCTTCTGCAGCATTTGTTTAATAACTGGTTCAGGGAATTGTCACTGGACAAGATGTCAGCGGCGGCTGTTGTGATTGCGCTGCTCATTTTGGTGCTGATTCTCGGACTGCAGCGTTCATGGGATCGGGAAGATTAGGAGGCAGGAGAGATGAAACACAAAATTTTAAAAAAATTGCTGCTCCTGCTTTTGCTGCTGCTTGCAGTGGGCATCTGCTTCCCGGTTGTATTTCTGATTGTGGGATCACTGATGGGATCGGATGAACTGAATCATTATCTGGGGGCAGTTCTTGGAAAGACGGATGGCTATGCCTCATGGGCACTGCTGCCGACCTATCCGACATTTAAAGCCTACGTCCAGCTTCTTCTGGATTCTCCGGAGTTTTTTGTTATGTTCTGGAATTCAGTGAAGATGACAGGAATCATTCTCATCGGACAGGTCTTAACCGGCGTTCCGGCTGCCTGGGGATTTGCAAGACTGGATATTCCCGGCAAGAAGGTTCTGTTTAATCTGTACATTATATTGATGCTGATGCCTTTTCAGGTGACGATGCTGTCCAATTATCTGACACTCAATGCCATGCATCTGATGGATACCCAGTGGGCGGTAATTTTGCCGGCGGCGTTTTCGACTTTCCCGGTTTTTATCATGTATCATTTCTTTAGGAGTATTCCAAAGGGAATTATTGAATCGGCGGAGCTGGATGGTGCCAACAAGTTTCAGGTGTTTTTGCATATCGGCGTACCCCTTGGATCATCCGGTATTGTTTCAGCGCTTGTTTTGAGCTTCCTGGATGCATGGAATCTCATTGAGCAGCCACTGACATTTCTGAAAAATAAAACCTTATGGCCATTATCCTTGTATTTGCCGAATATCAGTATGGACAATGCAGGACTGGCATTTGTGGCATCCGTCATTACACTGATTCCGTCACTGCTTGTTTTCATGGCTGGACAGAATTATTTGGAACAGGGTATTGCAGCATCAGCTGTCAAAGAATAACACATGGGAGAGGAACCGAACAATGAAATTAAAGCAACTGATGGATTTTGAAATGGATAAGGACAAGAAAAGTTCTCTTCAGGTGAAAGCAATCAAAGCACTGGCGGGATTTCTTATCCTGATGTTTTTGCTGACGATTTTGTCCAGAGCTGCTGATTCACTGACAATTGCCAAGGTGACAGCATCTGCAGCTACAGGCGGTGTCATCAGCCACAATATTGAGACAGACGGCAATATCACACCGAACAAGGATATTGCGATTTCAACAAGTGCGGATATCAAGATCGCTTCCGTTGAAGCAACAGAAGGCAAAACTGTCAAAAAGGGAGATGTCCTGATTCAGCTGGATATGGATGATTTGAAGACGAAACTTTTGAAAGCTCAGAAGGATTTGGCAGTAGCACAGGCGACTGCTTCTGACAAGAAAGCTAATGAAGCAATCGAAGCCAATAACAAAGCAAAGAGTCTGGAACGTTCATACGAGGATTATAATCAGACAATTTCTGATGCAGACGATGCGGTGGCAAAGGCGAAGGACGATATGAGCGAAGCCTGGAATGCTTATAATGATTATAAGAAAAATAATGCACCTTCGGATGGTACAGATACAACGGTGAGTGATTCTCTTCAGAAGACAGTTGAGGAAAAACAGGAAGCTTATGATAAGGCCGTCAATGAATTAGACGGTATAGAAAAGGACATCGAAGCGGATGTTCAGAAGGAAATCGAGAAGGCCAGTGTGGATGAAAATGGCAATCCGGTTAAGCTTTCACAGGCTGATAAGCAGAAAATCCGTGAGAAAGTCAATGCACTTCCTGAAAATGTTTCCTTGCTGAAGAATGCCAATGACAAGATTGACAAGGCAAAAGAGGCACTTTCTGAAGCTGAGAATGCTTTATCTGCTTATAATGAACAGCAGAACAATAATAGTAATGCCAGCTATGATGAACAGCTGAAAACATTGTATGATGATTATAAGGCAAAGGAAGAAGCTTATGATGAAGCAATCAAGCAGAGAAAATCAACAATTCAGTCTGCAGACCGTACACTTGAAGATGCCAATACACCGGAAAGTGTGGATACCGCCAGTGCACTGACAGAGAATGATGATCTTCAGGAGAAACAGCTGGCAGTGGACAAGCTTCAGAAAGTCATGGATGCAGGCGGCAAGGTGACATCCCCATCGGATGGACTTGTGACAAAGGTGAATGTAACAACAGGTGAAGCGACAACAGATGATACTGCTGTTCGTATTTCTGATCAGAGTGCCGGTTATAAGTTTACAGCAACCCTTGATAAAGCGGATGCCAAATTCCTGGCTAAAGATGATAAAGTCACCTTGGATCTTGGTAATGGCACAAGTGTTGAAGGCTTGAAAATTCAAAGTCTGGATGTTTCTCAGGAAGATAAGAATTCTTATGAACTGACGGTGTCTATTCCGGCGAAGGTAAAGAAAATCGGTACGATTGCAACTTTGAAGGTTGAAAAAGCAAGTAAAAAATATGACACCTGTGTACCTTTGACGGCACTTCACAGTGACGGAGACAAGTATTATGTCTATGTCATCAATGAGAAGGATACGATTCTCGGTACAGAGACAGCGGTTGATAAGGTCCAGGTAGAGATCCTGGATAAGAATAATGAACAGGCAGCCATTGACGGCTCCTTCAGCTGGGATCAGAAGTTTGTCCTGACATCCAGCAAAACACTGCGTGACGGAGACCGAGTACGTCTTCTGGAGGAACAATAATGCGGCGGGCAGCAAAGCATGCGGGCAAGTATATCCTCCTTCTGGTCATGCTCGTATGCTTTGGTCATATTCTTGCTATGGGAACGGAGCTTGGCAGTTATGGTACGCCGGTTGTGTATTATCTCAAAGACACTTATTCTCTGGAGACCGTTCAGGATATGCGCAAAAACGATGAGGCCCTTGAAAATTATCTTCCGTTTACAGCGACAGGCAGTCTGGATCAGCAGACATTTACCAATGATGATCTGGGCAAGTCACTGACGGGTACGCTGACTTATATCTACGGCAGTTCTGAAAACCTGTGTACATCCACCGGAGAGTTGATGGAAGATGACTTAAATGGCTGCGTGCTCAGTACGAAAGCGGCCTGGGAGCTTTTTGGCGAAAGCAATATTACAGGCGGTATACTGACTTATAATGAGAAGAATTATTATGTCAGAGGTGTCTATGAAGATACTAACGCCGTTGTGATCCTGCCGGCAGAGACGGTATTTGCCAAAAAGCCGGCTTCAAATGCCGGTCAGGATGTTCCTTCCGGCAAAGGAGATGATGCGGCTTATGATACAGGGGCAGATTCCGGAAGTACGGGAGATGGCGATACTTCGGGAATTGAGGCGGCATTTAGTAAGATTGTTATCAAACCGGCCTCTGAATTAAACGGCAGCTCAGAGAGAACGGAATATCTTCAGGCATTTGAAAACAGATGGGGATTGACAGAAAACAAAACAGATTGTCTGGTCTATCAGCGGCTGGCGGCGTTTTTTATGTTTCTCCTTCCGGCATTGATCTTGATAACGGTGATCCTTCGTGGTGTCGGATATCTGCTGCGCAGCAGATACCGCCCATTCTGGCTGATTGCGGGCATAATCGGGTTGGCTGTAATGATTACCGCCTTTTTTGTAATCTGCCAGGCCAAGCCATCGATTCCTGCGGATATGATTCCAAATACCTGGTCTGATTTTGATTTCTGGGGAGAAAAAATCACAACATTTACCAACAGTATCCAGCACATTCTTTTTATTGACAAGAGTGAAGTGGAACTTGGGTACTACCGTCCATTGACATCCATGATCGGATATGCAGTTCTGGCAGTGATCATGTTTTTTGCTGCGGGAAGACTTTTCAAGCCGGCGAATCCGGAGATGCTGTACGGTATGATCTTGGCAGTGTGTGTAACAGAGCTGATCGCGATTTATCTGCTCCACAGATCAGGCGTGATGATAGAAACAAGACGGATGCTGATCTATCTGTGGCCGTACTTTATGATTGGCCAGTTCCTTTTTGGAAGAAAAAAAGAAAAAGTTGATGAAAAAACTGTTGACATGCCATGAAAAACATGGTAGTATACAGAGGATGCCGCACAGTGAGGTCTAAATTTGCAGAATAGTTTTGCAGATACCGTAACTGGCGAGTAATGTGAATAGGAGGTGCCCTATAAATGTACGCAATTATTGCAACAGGTGGAAAACAGTATAAAGTAGCAGAAGGCGATGTCATCAGAGTTGAGAAACTTGGTGTTGAAGCTGGTGCTGAAGTTGTTTTTGATCAGGTTCTCGTTGTAAGTGGTGACGAAGTTAAAGTTGGTGATCCAACAGTAGCAGGTGCTACAGTAACAGCTACAGCTGTTGGCGATGGCAAGGCTAAGAAGGTTATCGTTTACAAATATAAGAGAAAAACTGGCTATCATAAGAAGAACGGTCATAGACAGGCTTATACAAAAGTTAAGATTGAAAAGATTAACGCTTAATTTTGGGGTCATGTGATGATCAGTGTGACAGTCTATAAAGACAGGAATAATCACTATACAGGTTTCAGATGCGATGGGCATGCGGAATATGCAGAGCCGGGCGAGGACATTGTCTGCAGTGCAGTTTCGGTACTTACATTGAACACGTGTAATGCCATTGAGGCGCTGACAGAGGATGCATTCAGTGTTGGTGCAGATCAGGAGTCAGGACTTATTGATTTTGATTTTGAGGATGTGCCGGGACATGATGCTTCATTGCTCATAGATGCGCTGGTACTCGGTATGCAGTCACTTTCGGAACAGTACAGTGAGTTTATACATTTTGAAATCGAGGAGGTGTAACTCATGTTAACAATGAACCTTCAGTTTTTCGCTCATAAAAAGGGTGTTGGTTCTACTAAGAATGGTAGAGATTCCGAATCCAAGAGATTAGGAGCGAAGAGAGCAGACGGACAGTTTGTAAAAGCTGGCAATATCCTTTACAGACAGCGTGGTACTAAGATTCACCCAGGTGTGAATGTTGGTAGAGGCGGCGATGATACTTTATTTGCACTGGTTGACGGTGTTGTAAGGTTTGAAAGAAAAGGTAGAGATAAGAAACAGGTTTCTATCTACCCAGTCGTAGTAAACGAATAATAGATTAAACGGCTTCAGATTTTGATATTTGAAGTCGTTTTTTTGAATCAGTAGATGATTAAAAGACAGAGACAGCGCGGCATGTGGCTGCTCTGGCAGGAAGGAGTGTTTTTATGTTTGCTGATCAGGTTAAAATATATATACGCTCCGGCAAGGGCGGTGACGGTCACGTTGGTTTCAGACGTGAACTTTTCGTTCCTGCAGGAGGACCAAACGGCGGCGACGGCGGTAAGGGCGGCGACGTTATTTTTGTTGTAGACGAAGGATTAAATACATTATCAGATTTCCGCCATATGAAGAAATATTGTGCACCAAACGGCGAAGACGGCGGTAAGAACCGCTGCCATGGTGCGGACGGCGAAGATCTGATTATCAAAGTACCGGAAGGAACGGTTATCAGGGATGCGGAATCGGGACGTGTGATTGCGGATATGTCCCATGGCAACAAACGGGTGACTGTTTTAAAAGGCGGACGCGGCGGTAAGGGCAATCAGCACTATGCGACAGCAACGATGCAGGCACCGAAATACGCTCAGCCGGGCCAGAGAGCCATGGAGCTTGTTGTGACTTTGGAGTTGAAGGTGATCGCAGATGTTGGTCTGGTTGGATTCCCGAATGTAGGCAAGTCTACTTTCCTTTCACGTGTAACCAATGCACGTCCGAAGATTGCCAATTACCATTTCACTACATTGAATCCGAATCTGGGTGTTGTGGATCTCCCTGATGGCAGAGGTTTTGTGATTGCGGATATTCCGGGTATTATTGAAGGTGCTTCAGAGGGTGTGGGACTTGGCTTTGAGTTTTTGCGTCACATTGAGCGTACAAAGGTGATGATCCATATTGTGGATGCTGCCAGCGTGGAAGGCCGTGATCCGATTGATGATATTTACAAGATCAACGCGGAGCTGGAGGCTTATAATCCTGAGATTGCCAAGCGTCCTCAGGTAATTGCGGCCAACAAGATCGATACACTTTACGATGGTGAGAATGATGATGCCATTACATTGCTGAGAGAAGAATTTGAACCGAAGGGAATTAAAGTGTTTCCTATTTCCGCAGTCAGCGGCAAAGGTGTCAGAGAGCTGCTCTTTTATGTGCGCGAGATGCTGGATCAGCTGGGTGATGAGCCGGTTGTATTTGAGCCGGACTATGTGCCTGAGAATACGGAAGCAGATGAACCATATACAGTGACTGTTGAAGATGGTATTTATGTTGTAGAAGGACCTCGTATCGAGAAGATGCTCGGTTATACAAACCTTGAATCTGAGAAAGGTTTTGATTTCTTCCAGAAATTCCTGAAAGAAAACGGTATTCTTGATGAACTTGAAAAGGCAGGCATACAAGAGGGCGATACTGTCCGCATGTATGGTCTGGAATTTGATTATTATAAATAAGAGGGTTAATACAGATGATTAAAAATAGTAAGCAGAGAGCATATCTCAAAGGTCTTGCCATGAATATGACACCGATCATCCAGATCGGTAAATCCAGCGTAACACCTGAGTTAACACAGGCTGTAGCTGAAGCCCTTGAAGCGAGAGAACTGATCAAGATTTCTGTTCTTCAGAATTGTCTTGATGATCCTCGCCAGATGGCAGAGATGCTGGCTGAACGTACACGAGCGGACGTAGTTCAGGTCATTGGCAAAAAAATTGTTCTTTACAAAGAAGGCAAGGATAACAAAAAGAAAATTGTTCTTCCGGAGAAATAGAATACGTTAAAGGAGATGTTTTCCATGAGCCGACAGAAACGTATCGGAATTATGGGCGGAACTTTTGATCCCGTACACATGGTACATCTGACACTGGCTGAGAATGCCTATCACAGTTTCGGATTGGATGAGGTGGTGATGCTGCCTAACGGAGATCCGCCCCACAAGACAGACAAGGTGATCACACCGGCTGTGCACCGGATGGCTATGCTTCAGCGGGCAGTGGAAGGAATCCCATATTTCTCTATATCTGATATGGAAATCAGACGTGAAGGTTACAGTTACTCTTCAGTGACTCTGGAGGAGCTGAAAAGCGCACATCCGGATACGGACTACTATTTCATTATGGGGGCAGATTCTCTTTTTCAGATTGAGACATGGCATGAACCGACTGTGATCATGTCAGATTGTGTGATATTAGCAGCGATGAGAAATCATACACCGGATGATATTTTCAAAAAGCAGATGGTTTATCTGGAAGAAAAATACCATGCGGATATTCGTTTTCTAAATATTCCGGATCTGGCACTGTCATCCAGTGAGATCAGACGGCGTGTCAGGGAACATCAGTCCATACGCTTTATGGTTCCGGAAGGCGTTCGTGAGTATATAGAGGAACATCAGCTGTACAATCAGTAAAAGATGATGTCGGTCCTTTTATAAAGCTTTCAGCGGATTTTGAGTGAAAGGACAGGTTCAAGGGGTGATTGATGATGGAAATACAGGAAATTGAAGAGATACTGCAGAAGAAACAGAACCCGCATCGCTACAGACATACCATCGGTGTGCGTTATACGTCGATTTGCCTGGCCATGCGCTATGGAGAAGATCTGAACAATGCTTCTTATGCGGGTTTACTGCATGACTGTGCAAAGCATATGTCCAATGAAAAATTACTGGATAAATGCCGTGAACATAATCTGCCTGTTTCTGAAGTGGAGGAGAAGAATCCTTTTCTGCTGCATGGCAGAGTCGGAGCGTGGCTGGCTGAGCATAAGTATGGCATCATAGATCCTGAGATCCTTGGTGCGATCGAATGGCATACAACAGGAAGACCGGATATGACACTCCTGGAGAAAATCGTTTTTACAGCAGATTATATTGAGCCGGGACGGGATCAGGCACCGAATCTTGCATGGCTTCGTCAACTGGCCTTTACTGACATTGATCAGGCAGTTTGTGAAATTTTGAAACAGACATTGGATTATCTGCGTGATCAGGGCGGGGAAATCGATCCTGCCACAGAAGTTACTTATAACTATTACTTGAGAAAATGTGCTGAAGAACCATCCGAAGAATAATTTTCGGCAGATGAGTTGCCTTTCGGCATGTAGATTATAATGGAGGTAAGCATGAATCAGTCTAAAGAAATGACAAAACTTGCAATTGCTGCACTGGAAGATAAGAAGGCTAATGATGTTCGTGTTATTGATATTGCCGGTGTGTCTGTGATTGCAGATTATTTTGTTATTGCAAGTGGTTCCAATACTAACCAGGTGCAGGCCATGGCTGACAGTGTCCGTGAGGCCCTTGGAAGAGCAGGACATGAACCGCGTCAGGTTGAAGGATATGGCAGTGCCAATTGGATTCTGATGGACTACAACGACATCATTGTGCATATCTTTTCTGATGAATCCAGAACATTCTATGATCTGGAAAGAATCTGGAGAGACGGTAAGGAAGTATCTGTAGGCGAATTTGAGACAGAAGAATAGAATATCGCTAAAAAAGGGTTGATGTGAAATACTGAAACCTGTCAAAAAGCTCTGGACGTATGTTTGGGGCTTTTTTTGTTGTAAGGGGAAACAATGTTTTAGACAGAAAAATACAATGCAGTAAAGAAACTGCCGAAAATATTAATAAAGATTAAGAAAATCTTAAGGATAAATTGACGATTTCAGGTGTCGGCGGTATAATGGACTCAGTGTTGTTTGGAAGGATTATGAAGAAGTGAGAGAAAATAAAAGAAAAATATTTGGTCTTATAATGGCTGTGGTCGTGATTGCCATAATTGCAGCATCGGTGCAATATATGCTTAAGAAAGCGAATGACGATATGTGCGCAGCGGCAGTGTCAAATTTATCGGGTAATTTGAGTGTTGTTTCTATTACGGCAGAACAGCTGATCTGCAAAAATGCAGAGAATCTTCAGACTGTTGCGGATTATGCGGCGGCAAAAGATGATCCGGGGGCATGGATTGCAGATTATTGTACAACAGAGGGAATGTCAGCTGTTGAATTGGTGACGTCAGAGGGATCAGAGGAATATGGAAGATTATCCGTGCCTTTGGAGGAACTGGATTTTGCAGACAACAGGATGATGGAGGGGATTCCGATATCGAAATCTTATCAGAATTCTGATGGGCAGTGGAGTTATGCTTTGGTGTGTCCGGCGGTACATGACGGACAATCAGTGGGAACATTGTATGGAGAATTTGTCTGGCAGACAATTGAAGAGGACCTTCCATCACGGTTATACGGAAGAAATTCGATTTTCCTGTTGTTGGACGGCACGACTGACAATGTAATCGCACAGTCTGGAGATACGGATCTGACAGCTTTCTTATCCTGCGGCAGTTTGTCTTCTTTTCTTGATATAGCCAATGTGCAGGATGAATATATGAGGAATGTTTTTTATGAGAACAAACAGGAAGGAATGTCAGTGATTTTTCAATGTGATATAGACAATGAAGATCATTATATCTATATGTGGCCGGTGGGCGATGGCAATGCGTATTTGCTTGGATTGGTGCCAAATGACGAAATTATGCAGGAGATACCGGTCGTCCGTCATACAATCAAATTTGTCATTACTGCGGCATGTCTTGTCAGCGGACTTGTGATTGCAGTTATTTTGATTGAAAGTATCAGACGTCAGAGACTTCAGAAAGTGAGAGATGAGGAACGTGAAGAACACAGCAGACAGCTTCAGGAGGCGTTGGATTATGCAAAGGCGGCGAATGCATCCAAGACGATGTTCCTTTCCAATATGAGTCATGACATCCGGACTCCGATGAATGCAATTATTGGGTTTTCGTCTCTTCTTTCCGCTGATCCTTCCAACGCAGAAAAGGTAAAGGAATATACACAGAAAATTACTTCTTCAGGGCAGCACCTGATGAATTTGATCAATGAGATTCTTGATATTTCGAAAATTGAAAGTGGAAATGTGGTTTTAAATATCGAAAAATTTTCTGTAAAGAAGTTCGTTGAAGATATTGAATTGATGACCCGTTCGATGACGGAGATGAGAAAACAGAAATATACGATTAACATTGATACGCTGCAGCATGATGTTTTAATGGGAGATGTTACAAGACTTTCTCAGATCATGGTCAATCTTTTGACAAACGCAAGTAAATATACTTATGCAGGAGGAGAAATATTCTTTGGTATTTCCTGTGTCCGTGTATCAGATAAATTTGAACGACTGCATTTTGAAGTGAAGGATACGGGGATTGGTATGTCTGAAGAGTATCAGAAAGTGATTTTTGAGCCTTTTTCAAGAGCAGAGAGCAGCATGACAAATCGTGTTCAGGGAACAGGTCTTGGTATGGCTATCACAAAAAATCTTGTAGATATGATGGGTGGAAGCATTGAGATTCAAAGTAAAGAAGGTGAAGGAAGTACATTCTGTGTGGAAATTTCCTTCAGAGTTCCAGAAGACGGTGAGGTAATGATTGCGGAGCCGGATTCTTCAGATGCGGCAATTCGGCAGATGGAGGATGGCAGGGAGAACCTTGAAGGAGTTCATCTCCTGGTTGTGGAGGATAATTTATTGAATGTGGAAATTATCCGAGCATTGCTGGAAGCTGAAGGGGCACATTGTGAGGTTGCTGAAAATGGTCTTGCTGCACTAGAGAATTTTGAAAGTCATCATCCGGGTACTTATGATGCGATTCTTATGGATGTGATGATGCCGGTGATGGATGGTTATGAAGCTGTCAGAAGAATACGTTCTATGAAACGAGCGGATGCGCAGACAATCCCTATTATAGCGACGACAGCCAATGCTTTCTCAGAGGATATCAAAAAGGCAATGAATGTCGGTATGAATGCCCATCTGGCGAAGCCGGTGAATGCAGAGATGTTGAGAATGGTTTTACTGCCGTTGATTTCAAAAAATAAACATTGACGTATAACAAATTAACAATAATACAAAAAGAAGCCTTTATATATCATCCAGGTATTCAAAATCGGATGATATATAAAGGCTTCTTTTGTGAGGGCAACTACATATTCATGCGAACTAGGCCGATAACCTTGCCCAGGATCTCGCACTGCTTGGTAATAATAGGAGAGAAAGCATCGTTCTGCGGCTGAAGGCGGTAATGATCTTCTTCCTTGTAGAAAGTCTTCACAGTTGCAGAATCATCAACAAGGGCAACAACCATATCGCCATTGTCTGCAGAAGACTGCTGCTGAACAATAACGTGATCGCCGTCAAGAATGCCGGCATTGATCATGCTTTCACCACGGACAGCCAGCATGAATAATTCGGCATTCGGAACCATCTCTGTAGGCACAGGGAAATAACCGGTGATATTCTCTACAGCGAGAATCGGTTCACCAGCGGTAACGGTTCCTACAATCGGAACATTCACCATCTCACGTCTGGCAAGGTTGAATTCATCATCAAGGATTTCAATGGCTCTTGGTTTGGTAGGGTCTCTTCTGATATAGCCATTCTTCTCCAGAGTCTCAAGATGGGAGTGAACGGAAGAAGTGGATTTCAGATGAACCGCTTCGCAGATCTCACGGACTGAAGGCGGATAACCCTTCGCCAGTAACTGAGATTTTATGTATTCAAGAATTTCCTGCTGCTTGGCAGAGATTTTACCATTTGACATATGACATACCTCCTGTATGGATTTTAGAATCTATTTTATCACTAACAATATCATAACACGGCAAACGTATATTTGCAAACAAATGTTTGAAATTTAATAGAAATGTAAAGAAATTCTATTGACAAACGAACGATTGTTCTATATAATACAGATATAGCAAACGAATGTTTGGAAAACGTGTTCGGAACAACTGTTTGATATTATAATTGATGGAGGGATGAAGAGATGCGTAGAAGAAAGATGGCTCTTAGAAGAAGGATCCGTATGCTGATAGCGGCATTGATATTGGTTGTGGTTGGTATTCTTATTGTTCCAATCAGCCATTTTAGAGTTGCAGCCGGTGAGAAGAACCATTCTCAAATTGAATACAGAACATATGTTGTTCAGCGCGGTGATACATTGTGGGGACTGGCAGACAGTTATATGGGAGAGGATTTTGATAATCATCAGGAGTACATTGAAGACGTGATGCGGGCGAACGGAATGGATCGTGCCTTTATCTATGCGGGACAGCTTTTGATCATCCCATGTGAAGCGGATATGGTGAGCAGTACACAGATTGCTGCAGCGAATGAACAGCTGGATAGATAGAAATGAAGACAATTCAATCAGGATAACGAAAGTGAGAGCAATACCTGAAGTTAATGAACGGATGAATATATAATATATACGAAAGCGGATAAACAGGAATGAGGCCATGGATAGGTGGAGGGTTTGTTTATCCGCTTTTTTGATTTGTTAGATCATTATGAATTTTCAGGATGGTGATAACGTTGATTTGGTATAGCAGTAGGCCAGTCCGGGATGTTGCCTTTCAGAATAGCTGTGAACATTTTATCAATGGCACCGGGATTTTCACGGTTGATCTGGTGCATCAGCTGCTTAGTATATTCTCGTCGGGTGTGTCCGTTGGCAGGACATGGACTTTTGGCCACAGGCAGATTTTGTTTTCTGGCGAAGCCGATGATGTCTGGTTCAGTCATATAGAGCAGCGGACGAATGACGGTCAGGCCGGTTCGCTCAAGTTTGGTGACCGGAGGGAATGCATAGAAGTGTCCTTCATAGATCAGAGACATCAGCATGGTTTCCACGAGATCATCACGGTGGTGACCATAGGCGATTTTATTACAGCCAAGTTCCAGAGCCTTATTGTTCAGAGCGCCTTTGCGCATTTTGGCGCATAGCGAACAAGGGTTCTTTTCATGGCGATGGTCGAAGATAATCGGACCAATATCTGTAGATACTATAGTATAATGAATATCGAGTGTATCGCATAAACGTTTAACAGGGTCCATATTGAAGTTTCCGAGGCCGAGGTCAACGGTTATAGCTTCAAGCTCAAAATGCTTCGGATAAAAGCGCTGAAGGCCTTTTAATGCATATAACATGGTTAAACTGTCTTTGCCGCCGGATACACCGATGGCGATTCGGTCACCGTCATCGATCATTTGCCATGTATCAATGGCCCGGCGTGTGTAGCTGTATAATTGCTGAAGTTTCATAATTTCTGACCGATCCTTTCAAAGATAACATTGTACAGATTTATTCGCCGGAAAGACGCAGGAATTTGTACAAAGGTGCAATTGATCTATTATTCGTTATAAAGGGTTATTGTGTGTCATAACAGATTCTTTGATTATACACAGCAAAACCGGCCTTGTCAAAGGCAAATAGAAGTGACAGATATCATGTCGCAAAATCAATATTTTACGACATGATATTGCCATTTACAAGAATTTAAGGTATAATGACGTTATGCTTATTATTAAAAATTGCATTTGATTTACATAATATTTTTATTGTAAACTATACGCAAGTTTTAATTATTTTTATCGTTATTTCTGCACTTGCTATTGTTTTATGTCTGGGTACTGCTTTTTTATCTTTGGCATATCTGCAGGCAGAATGAATTTTAATTTAGTAAAGAATTTTTTAGGAGGTTTTTCTGATGGCTGAATTATCATATAAGGATCAACAGGATTTAAAGAATATTGAAAAGATTCGTGAGCATTTACAGATTTTGCCAAGGTTCTGCGGTGAATACTTCAGATCTCTGGAAATCCGCAAAAGCACCAATACCCGTAAAAACTACGCTTATGACCTGGGTGTGTTTTTTTACTTCCTTCAAACGAATAATCCCTATTTTAAGGACAAGGATATTCATACGCTTCCGATTGAGGTCCTGGATATGATTACAGCCATGGACATTGAGGAATATCTTTCCTATCTTGAGTCCTATACAAAGGATGGCAAATTGTATACAAACCGTGAAGAAGGCAAGGCAAGAAAGCTTTCATCTTTGAAGTCTTTCTATGACTATTATTTCAAGAAAAATCTGATCCGGACGAATCCGCCACGTCAGGTGGATGTGCCAAAGATCAAGAACAAGAATATTATCCGTCTGGATCCGAATGAAATTGCACAGCTCCTGGATGAGGCTGAATCCGGTGAGAAATTGTCCGGACGTCAGTTGGCCTCCCATGAGAAAACAAAGGTTCGGGATGTGGCCATTCTGACACTGCTTTTAGGAACAGGCATTCGAGTCTCAGAATGTGTCGGGTTGAATCTGGAGGATGTGGATTTCAATAACGGCGCGATTAGAATCATCCGCAAAGGCGGCAATGAGGCTCTCATTTATTTTGGGGATGAAGTCAGTCAGGCGTTGGAAGCTTATATGAATGGTCCAAGAAAGACAGCTGAGCCTGCCGCCGGACATGAAGAAGCTTTATTTATTTCTTTAAACAAGACCCGTATTACGACGCGTTCGGTTGAGCGTCTGGTGAAGAAATATTCAAGACTTGTCACCACAGTCAAAAAAATAACCCCCCATAAGCTTCGAAGCACCTTTGGTACGGCACTTTATCAGGAAACGGGGGATATTTATCTTGTAGCGGATACCCTTGGCCATAAAGATGTCAACACAACCAAGAAGCATTATGCAGCCATCGATGAACACAGACGCCGTATGGCGGCAAATGTTGTGAAGCTGCGCGAAAGTTAGATATTCCGGATATTAAAGCAGAATATTAGGAATGACCGCTGTCCGGTAGATGTGATTTTCCGATAGTCAGAAAGGGGAACATCTCTTCCACTGCACAGATCTTATCTGCAATGCAGATCAGCCAGGCTTCTCTGGATGTGGGGATTCTGGATATATTCAGAGGCCACATATGGCTTCTGATAATGTTTTTTTCCAGTTGATTCAGAGGATAAACTTTTTCGGCATTTCTGACAGCAATGGCTGCGTGGCGTGTGCCGTGGTGCCAAGGGCCAAGATGTTCATCCTCAATATCGTACAGATAATAGTCATGGAACATACTGGCTACAGCCAGTGCGCGTTCATTGACCGGGATATGCCATTTTACAGCCAGTTTATAACTCATCACAGCCACATGCTTACAATGATCATAAGTTGTTGTAAAGCGATGCTGTTTGAACTTTTTTAACTGCTGCAGGCAGTCTTTCTGCAGTAGTTCATTTAGAATATCCATATACATATAATCACTTCTTTTTATTATAAAACTTCTATTATTTTTATTTTATTTACTATTGTCGTGCAGACTTTGGTGTCCGAATAGGCAATGAACAGGTAAAGCGGATCGTATGTTCGTTGACAGCCATGACAGTTATTTTTCCTTTATGCATCTGAACAACTGCCTGGGCGATGGACAGCCCGATGCCGTAGCCGCCGGTTTCAGAATTTCTGGAGGCATCCATACGGTAGAACCTGTCAAAAAGATGCACCAGCTGTTCCTTATCCAGGGGGTCTTTTGTTGTATTAGTGACAATCAGCTGAATGGACTTGTTCTTTTTGTCAAGCGTCAGCCAAATGCTGCCGTTTTCGTTGGAGTATTTGACTGCATTATCGAGGAGAATGGATATCAGCTTCCTGATATTTTCCTCATTACCATAAAAAGACAGCATTGGTTCAATCTGTGCTGTGAACTGTCTGGATTTCGTTAGTGCAAGAGCTTGAAAGGAAGCAGCAGTTTCGCTGACAACTTCCGATAACGGGAACTCAATCATCGGAGTTTTGCTCTCTCCCTCTTCCATTCTGGCCAGATAGATCAGGTCTTTGGTCAGGTGACTGAGACGTTCGGTCTGGACACGGATATCATCAATCCATTCATTTGCGCCGGTATCCATTTCAAGAACTTCCGTATCAGCGTTGATGATGGTGATCGGTGTTTTGATTTCATGACCGGCATCGGTGATAAATCGCTTTTGCTTTTCGTAATTCTCAGAGAAAGGCTTGATGATATGCTTGGACAACAAAATCATCAGAATCAAAACCATCACCAGTCCGAGGCCGGATACACCGCAGCTGATGAGCAGAACATTGCGGAAACTGTTAAGACTTCTGCTGCAATCCAGGAAGATAATACGGCTATGGCCATCATCCGTTTCAGAACGAAGATATCGATAGGCATTCATTAATCCCCGGGTTTTGCCAGACTGCCAGATTGCTTTGGCGTACTCTCCGGCCTTTGTACTGTCAACGGCTGCTATTTTTCCTGTATCTGTAGAAAGTACAGTACCGTCCGCATCCAAAAGCACTGAGAAGAAACGCGATTCATAAGGCAGTTCCGGAGACTGCAGCCTTGGATTGTCCTCGGGATGCTGGGGTTGGGATGAAGGTGTCATATTTGTATCTGGAGATACAGTGTTTGTATCGTCAGATGCCTCATCTGATGACGTAATATCCGTATTCTGGGAGGAATCAGATGAAGAATCAGATGGATTGCCGGAGGCATAGGCTGGATGCTCCTGTGGATTTGAATCATTCTTCTGCTGCGGGAAGCGGCCGTCATTATCCCGGAGAATGGACAGAATCTGATCAGAATCTTCGATGATTCCCTGATAGTTCAAGATATTAACAGCGCCTATAATAATTGTAATTACGATAAAGAGCGATATCATAGCCGCAGAGATCAGTTTAAAACGAAGCTTTCGGATCATTGGATCTCCTCCAGTCTGTAGCCGGCATTACGGATGGCGCGTATCCGGACAGAGGCATGAAGTGCTGTCAATTTTTTGCGCAGATAGGAAATATAAACCCATATGACGCTGGGATCAGCATCACTTTCGTATCCCCATATCTTTTCAAAAAGCCGGTCGGAAGAAATCACCTGTCCCGGATTTCCCATCAGCAGCTCCAATAACTGAAATTCCTTATTTGTCAGCTGATAAGAACCGTTGGGTGAAGATAATTCAAAGGTGGCCTGATTGAGTGACAGATTGCCGAAGATCAAAGAAGATGTGTTCTGGGACATCTGGGTGCGGGTCATAGCTCTGATCCGTGCCAGTAATTCCGGTGCGGCAAAGGGTTTTGTCAGATAATCATTGGCACCGCAGTCAAGGCCAAGGACACGGTCATCGATTTCTGCTTTGGCAGTCAGCATCAGAACAGGTGTATTGTTGCCCTGGCGCCGAATTTCTTTAAGAACAGTCAAACCGTCTTTTTTGGGCATCATGATATCAAGAATAGCGCCGTCATAGGTGCCGCACTCCAGATAGGCCAGCGCCTCCTCACCATCATAAACAGCATCTACTTCATAATTATTCTTTTTCAGAATGGCGGTTATGGCCCTGGAGAGGGATTTCTCATCTTCTGCAAAAAGTAATCGCATGATGTACATATCTCCTTCATTTCTTTTTTTCAATCATAGGTCATTTGAGAATGAATGTCAATTTATTTTTCGAGTCGGATAAATTTCTTTGTTATTTTTAGTTTCGTTTAAGTTTCACCCTGTACAATAAGGCCATCTTAAGAAAGGGAGGAACATGCATCGATGAAAAATCAGATGATTTTTAAACGATATGAAATTAAATATCTGCTGACATCTGAGCAGAGACAATATGTCCAGGCAGCAATGGATCCTTATATGAAGCTGGATGAGTTTGGGCACTCAGTGATCCGGAATATTTATTTTGATACAGATAATTACAGATTGGTACGACACTCCATTGAGAAGCCGGTCTACAAAGAAAAGCTGAGGATGCGAAGCTATCATAAAGCCGGACAGAACGATAAAGTCTTTGTGGAATTGAAGAAAAAGTATCAGTCGGTTGTTTATAAACGGAGAATTCTGCTGCCCCAGCAAGAAGGACTGCATCTGATACAGTCACCGCGGGAAGTGCATGCAGCGTCACAGATAGAAAGGGAAATTGCCTATTTTTGCGAGTATTATCAGTCACTGAAGCCGGCAGTATTCCTTTCTTATGAAAGGGAAGCATATTATGCTTTAGACGGCAGTGATTTCCGGGTGACATTCGATGAAGAGATTTTAAGCCGGACGGACAGATTGTATCTTGACGAAGAACCCGGCGGAATGCAGCTGCTGGAAAACGGAATGTCCATTATGGAAATTAAGACACCTGGCGGAATGCCGTTATGGATGACAAAGTGTCTGGCAAATCAGCATCTATATAAGACATCCTACTCAAAATACGGCACAGCCTACCGGCAAATGATAAAAGCAGCTGTGTGACCTGCAGGACAAAATTCTGCAGGATAAAGGGATGAAAAAGTATCAAAAACATAAATTTTTAGAATTCAGGAGGATTTATAATTGGAAACATTATTTAGCGGAATTTTTGACAGTGAGCTGGTGAGTGTGATCTCACCTGCGGATTTTATGCTCTGTATGATATGTGCTATTTTTATTGGCCTGATTCTGGCAGGGATGTATATGTATAAGAATCGTTACACCAAAAGCTTTGTGGCAACCCTTGCACTACTGCCGGCGATTGTCTGCGCAGTCATTATGATGGTCAACGGCAATGTTGGTACCGGTGTGGCAGTGGCCGGTGCATTCAGTCTGGTCCGCTTTAGGTCTGTGCCGGGAAGCGCTAGGGAAATTGGCGCTCTTTTCCTTGCCATGGGATCCGGTATGATTGCCGGCATGGGATACCTGGCCTATGCTGTTTTGTTTGCAGTGCTGCTTGGCGGCATCAGTGTCATTTATAATAAAACAGATTTCGGTGAAAGAAAAAATGCGGCAAAATATAAAACCCTTCGTGTGACCATACCGGAAGATTTGGATTATACCGGCGTGTTTGATGAAATTTTGGCAGATTATGCAGAAAATGGGAACTGGTGAATGTAAAGACAACGAATATGGGCAGCCTTTACAAGCTGACTTATCAGCTGACTATGGCAGATGCGGACAAAGAAAAAGAAATGATAGACCGTATCCGCTGCCGCAACGGTAATTTGGAAATCAATATTTCCAGACAGGATACAACAATTTCGGAACTATAACCGGAATGATCATATGAATTGCACTGAGCCAGGCTTGAAAGGAAAATAGATATGAAACGAGGAATTAAGAAAACGGCGGCAGCCTGCTGCATTACACTCATGCTTCTCTCCGGCTGCGGGAAAGCGGCAGAAACAGCGAGTACGGATACATCAGTTTCTGACACAGTCTCAGAACAATCTGACAGCAGCACGCTGGCGGACAACAGTCAGAGCGACAATGAAGCACTAGACAGTATGTTTACAGACAGAGATAAAGAAGTGGGATATGATGAGGATGCGTGTACGGCCATAACATTATCCGATGACGGCAGCAGCTGTGACAGCACTTCTGTGGCTATAGAAGGTCAGACAATAACCATTACGGAAGAAGGCACTTATCTTCTCTCCGGCTCTTTGTCAGACGGTATGGTTATCATTGATGCGGATGAGAATGTGAAGATCCGGCTGATTTTAAATGGTGTCACAATTCATCATAACAGTTCGGCTGCAATTTATGTGAAATCTGCAGATAAGGTTTTTGTGACTCTTGCGGCAGACAGTGACAACATACTCAGCAGCGGCGGCACCTATGAGGCCATCGATGACAACAATATTGACAGTGTGATATTTTCAAAATCCGATCTGACACTGAACGGAAGCGGCAGCCTGACAATTACGTCTGAAGCCGGTCATGGGATTGTTTCAAAGGATGATCTGGTCATTACAAGCGGTACATACACCATTACTGCTGCGGGACAGGGACTTTCCGGCAAAGACAGTATCCGTATCCTGGATGGTGATTTTACAATTGCATCAGAGAAAGATGCACTGCATGCAGAGAATGAGGATAATACAGAAAAAGGATTTGTTTTTATTGCCGGCGGTACATTTAATCTGACAGCTTCAGGTGACGGCATCAGTTCATCCGGGGATATGACACTCTTAGACGGTACATACACAATGCTGACTGGCGGAGGCAGTGAAAATGGCGAAAGTCATCAGGAAGCCGGGCCGGGAGGACAGGGCGGACCGGGAGGCAGCATGGCACCTTCCGGGGAACGTCCTCAGGGAGAGCCGGGAGAAATGCCGGATAATGATCAGACACCGCCGTCAGATGGCCGGCAGCCATCAGGACAGGTGATGGAAAGACCGGAGAAAACGGATGAAGGCACCAACAAAGAGACGGCAGAATCAACAGCATCTTCAGAAGAAAAGGCCGATGCGGATAAAGCGGAGAAATCAGAATCAGCGGATAAGACAGAAAAAGCAGAATCAACAGAAGAAACACAAACAGAAGAAACAGCCAGTATAAAGGGAATCAAGGCCAATGGTCATTTAATTATATCCGGCGGTACGTATACCATCAATGCAGCAGATGACGGTGTTCATTCAAATAGTGATATTGAAATCAATGGCGGCACGCTGACGATTGCATCCGGTGATGATGGCATCCATGCTGACGGCCAGGTGACAGTAAGTGACGGTACAATTGTTATTTCAGAGAGCTATGAAGGTATTGAAGGCAATGAGAAGGTTTTGATTGCCGGAGGTCAGGTGACACTTACATCCAATGATGACGGCTTAAACGGTGATGCGGTTGAAATCAGCGGCGGTCATATAGAGATTGATGCGGAAGGTGATGGGATTGACTCTAATGGCACCCTTACTGTTTCCGGCGGAGAAACTTATGTGTCCGGGCCTACAGGGGATGGTGACGGAGCCCTTGACTATGAGAACGATGCCGTAATCACAGGCGGTATCTTAATTGCAGCGGGATCTTCCGGTATGGCAGTTAATTTCGGCAGCAATTCAACTCAGGGGTCTATCCTGCTGAATACAGGCAGTCAGGAAGCAGGCACAGATATTGTTCTGACAGATGCATCTGGAACAGAATTATTTAGCTGGCAGACAACCAAGCAATATGCTTCTGTTGTGATCAGCTGTCCTGAAATTGTTCAGGGCGAGACATATACGGTAAAAGCCGGAACTTCAGAGACAACAGTCACAATGGACAGTCTGATTAATGGAACAGGCAATACCATAGGAAGATAAAAATACGCACCCGGGGCCTTAGGCTCTTGGGTGCGTATTGCTGTATATATCCCGGATTCTTCCGGTGTTCATCTTAAGGTAGATCTGCGTGGTTGAAATATCAGAGTGACCGAGCATCTCCTGGACAGAACGAAGGTCAGCACCGTTCTCGAGAAGATGTGCTGCAAATGAATGCCGGAGGGTATGCGGTGTGATATCTGAGTCAATACCGGCTTTGGCAGCATATTGCTTCAAAATCTTCCAGAAGCCCTGTCTGCTCATAGGCTGTCCGCTGCAGTTTGGAAAGAGAATACTGCTGCTGTCATCAGCAAGCATGGATGGTCTGGCCTGTTTCAGATATTGTCTCAGGGAAACACGGGCAACACTTCCGATCGGAATAATACGTTCTCTTCCGCGCTCGGAACAGCGTATATAACCTGCCTGGACATTGATATCATTCACTGTAAGGGACACCAGTTCACTGACGCGGATACCTGTGGCATACATCAGTTCCAGCATGGCCTTGTCACGAAGCTCTTTGTTATTGCGCCCTGCAGGCTGTTCCAAGAGCTTTGTTACCTCGGCAACAGTTAATACCTCCGGGGCTTTCTTCTCGATTTTCGGGGCTTTGAGCCTTACAGCGGGATTACTCCGGAAGCTTTCATAGTGCTCAAGATAATCAAAAAAGGATTTCAGAGCGGCAATATTTCTGGAGATGGTGGATGTGGCAAACTGCTTCTGTTCCATCATAAGGATATAGGCATTCAGTGTTGTCTCATTCACGGATTCAAAGGAAGAAATTTCCTGTTCAGCAAGAAAAGCCAGAAATTTTTCAAGATCCCGTCTGTAGGATAAAATTGTATTGCGGGAAGACTTTCTGACCTGTTCAAGATATTGAATAAAATAGTTAAGCTGTTGTTCCATCATTATGTCGCCTCTTTAGTTTCTTACAATATGAGTACTATTATAGTCAAAGATGATAAAAAAATCAAATTATTTTTTGTCATAGGAGCAGATGGATACCGAATTGTATAAAATATGGATTGACTCCCCATTCAGCAGCGATGCCGAGGATCCAGAAAAGCAGGGCAAACAGCCATAAACGTCTATTTCCGGTGAGAAGTGGATGCCCGGGGCTGTCTGCCAGGTGCCAGACGAAAAATAAAGCGGGCAGGTAAAAAAAGATTTGGGGTGTTATTCTGAAAAAACATAATAACATCCCGCAGAGCTTATATTCTGATGCAGATAACAGACTTTCAGCACCATAAATAAATCCTGCATACAGACAGTATAGGTGAAAAAAGAATCGTTTTTGGCTGCGGATTGTCAGAATCAAAAGAAGACAAAATGGCAGGCATCTGCATAAAAAAAGATAGATTAAAAATCCGGGTGTTGACTGCCAGTTCAAAATTAAGCGGTCATATTCTGACTGTCGGCTGCATAGTGCGGTTAATGTATCCTGAGCAAAAAAATAAATTATAATTGAAAAAAGAATACCTGCTGACAGTCCGCAGAGCCATTGATAACGCAATAAATATGATCGAATAAAAATCCCCCCTGTTTCAGCATAATATATGCAGGATTCAGGGGGGATATGTCCGCAGGTTTTAACAACGCACTGCAGGTCTGCGTCTTACATGTTTCTGCATCGGTCACACACGGCAGAAGCTGCCTTGATCAGACTGCTTCTGAAACCGGATGCTTCAAGTTCGGCAACAGCTGCAATGGTTGTACCGCCTGGTGAGCAGACTTTGTCTTTCAAAAGACCCGGGTGCTCTCCTGTTTCAAGAACCATCTTTGCGGAACCAAGAACTGCCTGGGCCACAAAAGTATAAGCCTTATCACGGGGCATACCGTACTTTACAACACCGTCAGCCAAAGCCTCGATCATCATGTAAATAAAAGCCGGTGAACTGCCGCTGGCTGCGGTAACCGCATCCATCAGATTCTCAGGAACTGTCTCAGCCTTGCCGAATGAAGCAAAGAACTGCATCAGCTCCGTACGTTCTGATTCTGAAAATTCATCATTTGACCAGGAAAGACCGGTCATGCCTTCGCCAACCATAGCCGGTGTATTCGGCATGGCACGAACAATACGTACGGATGCGCCAAGGGCCTGCTTCAGATCAGCAATCGTATAGCTTGGCGCCAGAGAAATGATGATTTTGGAACTGTCAATCACCGGTTGGATTTCATTTAAAACGCCGTCGTAAAACTGAGGTTTGACAGCAAGAATAATGTATCTGGATTGTTCGGCACATGCGCGGTTACTGTCAATCCAGACAGCCCCTGTTTCCAGTGACAAAGCTTCGCCTTTGGCGGCATCTTTTCTTGAGAAGGCAAGGGTGTTGGCAGGAAAAACAGACAGACAGCCCTTAAGCATTGCTGATCCCATATTGCCCATGCCGATAAAACCAAACTGATACATCTTCTTACGCCTTTCTTATTCGTCCCAGTTGTGATATACGTTCTGAACATCATCGTCTTCATCGAGGAGATCCAGAATACGGTTCATTTTCTTAATATCTTCTTCGTTGGTAAGGGTTGCCCATGTCTGAGGAACCATTGTGACTTCCGCTTCAGCCATTGGGATACCTTCTTTTTCAAGGGCATCACGAACTGCACTGAAGTCATCCGGATCAGTGATGATCTCATAAGAATCTTCTTCATCGCTGAAGTCTTCTGCGCCTGCATCCAGGGCGATCATCATCAGATCATCTGCATCCATCTCACATTCTTCTTTGTCAATGATGATCTGGCCTTTCTTGTCGAACATGAAGGATACACAGCCGCTTGTACCAATAGAGCCGCCGCCCTTTGTGAAAGCACTTCTTACATTGGCAGCTGTACGGTTGCGGTTGTCAGTCAGTGTCTCAACGATAATGGCAACACCGCTTGGGCCGTAGCCTTCGTATGTATTGTTTTCATAGTTAACAGAACCAAGGTCACCGGCAGCTTTCTTGATACCGCGTTCGATTGTATCATTAGGCATGTTGTTGGCTTTCGCCTTGGCAATAACATCACGCAGTCTGCTGTTGTTGTTCGGGTCAGAACCGCCTTCTTTAACAGCTACAGCCAATTCACGGCCGATGATTGTAAAAATTTTACCTTTAGCAGCATCATTCTTCTCTTTTTTATGCTTAATATTCGCAAACTTAGAATGTCCTGACATAATTACACTCCTATCTCGTACTAATAATATCAACCTATTTATTCTATCATTTGTTTCAGGAAGAATCAACCCGTAATTTTGGTAACCTTGACAAGGCTGATGGCATTATCCTTGACACTCATGACTTTGAAGGTATAACCGTCAATGTCAACACTGGCAAATTCATTGCTCTGAGGAATATGTTCCAGTTTGGAAATCAGTAAACCGTTGAGTGTTTCAAAATCATCATCAAAAGTAATGCCCAGGGTCCGGGTGATATCTTCCAGCGGAGTCAGACCTTTCATCAGATAGGCACCGCCGATAATCTGTATATTGTCTTCGTCGGGGTCATATTCATCAAGGATATTGCCGACAATTTCTTCAAGGATGTCTTCCATGGCGACAAGTCCGCAGGATTGGCCGTATTCATCAACAACGATGGCCATATGCACTTTCTTGGCCTGCATTTCACGGAAAAGAGAATTGATATTCTGGGTATCCGGTACAAATACTGGCTTGCGCATGACCTCTTTGATGGAAGTATCTGTCTCACCGCTGACAATAAGGCGCATGACGTCCTTAAGGTGAAGGATACCGATGATGTTGTCTGTGTCATTTTCGAACACAGGATAGCGGGAATAGCGTTCCTTTGCCATCAGTTCGGCTGCTTCGCTGAGGGAAAGTTCACAGTCAACAGCACAGATATGTCGCCTGTGCGTCATGATATCCGCAACTTCTTTGTCATCAAATTTGAAAATATTGCTGATCATCTCGGCTTCGCTGGCTTCAATGACGCCCTGTTCATGTCCCTCGCTGACCATCATGATAATCTCTTCTTCCGTGACGTTCTCTTCGATATCCTTGGGATTAATACCTGCAAGGCGAACAAGAAGGCTGACAGAAGCATTGATCAGAGCGACAAAAGGCTTGCACAGGGTACCGATCAGCATCACGATGCGAACAGCAGCATATGCCCATTTCTCCGCATGCTTAAAGGCCAGTCGTTTGGGAAAAAGTATGCCGAAAACTGTAACAAAATAAATGATGATCAGACATACGGCCAGATGGCTGATGATTGCTGCCGGCCAGTAGGTGAGATGCGCCTGTGTCATGAGCAGTGAAGTCAGATCCGTAAAAAATGGTCTGGCAACAAAGGCACCGGCAATGATGGTGACTGCTGCACCGATAAGATCAATGGTGCTCATGAAAGCAGCAGGCTGCCCGACAAACTGAAGGATTTTGGCGGCTTTCTTGTCACCTTCCTCTTTCTTCTTGTTCAGAACAGATTCATTGACAGCTGAAACAGCGACCTCAGTTCCTGTAAAGGCTGCATTGATCAGCAGCAAAATAATAAATATGACGATCCGTATAATGGGGTGTCCGTCGTCCATGAAAATAATCTCTCCTTTTTCTTTGTTTTATCTAAAAATATACCAGATTTGCAGTTGTTCGTCAAATGAAAAAGAATATTGCCTGCAGGATTCTTAGCTGCAAGAAAAAAGCTGCCTCGTAATGAGACAGCCCCGGAATTATGTATCCAGTTCAAGACTGATGCTTAATGCACGGTCTACTTTTTTGAGAATTTCATTGTCCAGGTGGCAGACTTTCTCCTTCAGACGTTTCTTGTCAATGGTCCGCACCTGTTCCAGAAGGACAACGGAATTCTTGACAAGTTTATAACGTTCGGCATCCAGTTCCACATGGGTAGGCAGCTTGGCCTTGTTCATCCGTGAAGTGATGGCTGCACAGATAACAGTAGGACTATGCCTGTTGCCGATATCGTTCTGAATGATCAGTACCGGTCTGACACCGCCCTGTTCCGAGCCGATGACCGGTCTGAGATCTGCATAATATATATCGCCTCTTTTAATGATCACGCATATCACACTCCTGATAAACTATAAAAGCATTATTCCCGTTTATCGGAAGTGTATTCATCAGGACTGCGAAAATCTCTGATTATGAGCGAAGATAATTGACAATATCAACAACTTCACCGTCACGATAGTACACACGCGGCACACGGCGGTTGATATCACATACAAATTCGTAATTAAAAGAATTGTTGAGGGCAGCAACCTCTTCTACGGAAATGTTCTCACTGCCCTGAGAGCCCACGAGAACAACTTCATCGCCCTGTTTGATCTCATAATCGGCATCTGTGACATCCACCATCAGCTGATCCATACAGACACGGCCGATAATTGGCCAGGACTGGCTGCCGATGAGGACACGGCCTTTGTTGGATAAACCTCTTGGATAGCCATCACCGTATCCGATAGAAACTGTAGCGATGCGTGTCGGACGTTCACAGGTAAAGGTTGCACCATATCCGACAGTTGTTCCAGGTTCTACGGTTTTTACATAGATGACGTGGCTCTTTAAGCGCATCACAGGTTCCAGCTTGATGATATCTTTATCAACTTCATCGGAAGGATAAAGGCCGTAGATGATAATACCTGCCCGGGCCATATTCATACGCATACCCGGATATTTGATGATAGCGGCACTGTTGGCACAGTGCTTGATCGGAATATGCACGCCGTTGGCTTCAAGCTGTTCAATGACATTGTCAAAACGCTTCAGCTGTTCAAATGTCATCTGATCGTTTTCGCAGTCAGCACATGCAAAATGAGTAAAAATACCGTCGATACGGATATTCTTGAGAAGAGAATCAATCATAACAATACCCTGGACAGTGGCGTCAACACTCTCTTCATCGGATTTAAAACCGATTCTGCTCATACCTGTATCAAGTTTGATATGAACATCGGCAACAGTATGCATAGAGCTGGCAACAGCATCGAAATCTTTGGCCATACTGTATGTAAAAATAGCCGGCATGATATGATGGGTGATCATATCCGCATACTGCTCCTTTGCGACAAAACCGAGAACAAGAATCGGCTGGATAATACCGTTGTTGCGCAGCTCGATACCTTCATCAACAGTGGCAACGGCAAAACCGTAAGCCCCCATAGCTGCAAGTTCACGGGCAAGGACGACTGCGCCGTGGCCGTAGGCGTTTGTCTTGATGACACACATAAGCTTTGTATCACCGAGAACAGCTTGGATCTCCTGTATATTATGTTTCAGTGCGTCTAAATTAATCTCGGCGCAGGCACGATAAGTGTTTTTCATATTTCCCTCCAAATTAAGCATTGCTTTTTAGTTCATAGTGATCTCTTTCAATAATTCAGGGATAGCATTTAAAACATCAGAAGCTGTCATTGAATGAAATCCTTTGCTGGATGCAGCCATATCTCCTGCACGTCCATGTAGATAGACACCCAGGCGGGCTGCTTTGTCTAAAGGCATGTGCTGACCGCAGAGACCTGCAATCATTCCTGTCAGAATGTCACCGCTTCCGCCGGTGGACATGCCATTATTGCCTGATAAATTGATATATATTGTTTCAGAATTATCAATAATCATGGTTCTTGTATCTTTCGCAATACATATTACACCATATTCACGCGTAAATGCTTCACAAACTTGTACCAAATTTTCTTTAAGATATTGGATATTATGGCCAGTCAGCCGTGAAAGTTCCTTCATATGCGGTGTAATGACTGTTGGAATCGTGGATTCTGACAGCCAATTCCGATTTTTTGAAAGAATATTTAAAGCATCAGCATCAATGATCAGCGGAACCTGACAATCGGAAGCTGTTACTGTTCTGACAATATTTTCAGCTGCAGGACTTTGACCGAGCCCGGGACCGAGAACAATGGCCTGATAATTCTTCAACAGATCCGGAAGTGCAAAAAAGTCTTCCTGTGTATCCGGATAAGTTTTAAGGACTGCTTCAGGTAATAGCTGCTGAAGAATACATCGATTGCTTTCGGGGGTATAGACGGTGACAAGTCCGACGCCCATTCTGTAGGCAGCCAGCGCAGAAAAATAAGCGGCCCCGGCCATATTTTTGCTTCCGGCGATAATCAGTACATGACCGTAAGTTCCCTTGTTGGAATCTGCCTGGCGTTTAGGCAGTCTCTTGCAGTCTTCCTTCGTATAAGTCATATACTGCAGTCCAACAGCCTTTTTGGCGGCCGGGTCAAAACCAATATCACGGCAGATCACCTGTCCCGCATAATCGGCTCCGGGGTAAAAGACCAAACCTGTTTTGACGTAACCGAAAGTAACCGTCTTGCAGGCTCGGACAGCAATTCCCATGATCTGACCGCTGTCAGTATGGATACCGGAGGGAATATCAATGGCAATGATGTGACTTCCGCATGCAGCTGCATGGTTGATGGCCGCGATCCAGTCCCTGTAATTGCCTTCAACCGGTCGGTCAAGGCCGATACCGAAGATGGCATCGATGATTATATTATATGCACCAAGATCCGTTCCATTGCCGATAGGCACTGATAATTTTTCGGCAATGGCTAATTGTTTCTGACAATCGACGGACATTTTCTCTCTTTTGCCAGCAAGGAAAATACAGACATCCAAGCCTCTTTCGTGAAGAATTCTGGCAGCAGCGATGCCGTCCCCGCCATTGTTGCCGCTGCCGCAGACGACAGCGATTCTGACAACAGGAATATGCATCTTATTGGCCGTTTTTTGGACCTCCTCTGCAACACATAAAGAAGCCCGTTCCATAAGAACAAGAGAAGGGATGCCGGTTTGTTCGATTGTATAGGTATCAATGGCTTTTGCCTGTTTTCCGGTGACAAGATATTCCATAATGATGACCTCCTTTTTAAACAGAAAATTAGCTGAAGAGCAGGAAAGCTGCTCTTCAGCTGTCAAAAATCAATGTTCGGTTGATCAGTCATCCATGTAGGAATGGTAGCTGTATTTTTCTTTGCCGCGGTTGCGGAAGTTGTAGGATAATGTCATCAGACTTTCGTCAAGATGGACATTCTTTACACAGACATCATCGGATACATGAAGATCTGTCGGTGCAAAATTCCAGATAGCACGAATGCCCCACTCTTCCAGCTGGCTGGCGATGGTACGTGCATTCTTCTTCGGAACGGTCAGTGTGGCAACATGGATTTCGTGTGTCTTGATGAATTCTTCCAGTTCATCTACCATCTTGATCTCAATACCATGTACGGCAAGTCCTTCAAGACGGGGATTGGCATCAAAAATACCGATCACTCTGAAGCCGATACGGTCAAAATCATAGTTGGCCAGTGCCTGACCAAGATTTCCGGCGCCAATAATGATCATATTCTGAATGGTGTTTAATCCAAGAATTTTACCGATCTCTTCGAAGAGATATTCCACATTATAACCATAGCCCTGCTGACCAAATCCACCGAAATTGTTAAGGTCCTGTCGAATTTGTGATGCAGTTACCTTCATGCGGATGCTTAGTTCTTTGGATGAAATTCTAACAACATTGTTCTCCAGTAATTCGCCCAGATACCTGTAATACCTTGGTAATCTGCGGATTACGGCTGATGATATACCTCTTTCTGACATTTTAATCACTCCTGTTTCATGTATTTCGTATACGTATCTTTATAGAACAATCACAAAGTAAATTGATAGAGATATGTACAAAATTCTGATAATTAATTCACAATAGTCGGTGCTATACATAAATATTATAACGAAATGATATTTTATTGTCAATCAATGTTTCGTTATAAACACATGAATAAATGTAATAAACGCATTTTGTCAGGTATGCTTCAATTCACAGCTTGCAACAAATTCAAGGAAACGGTATAATGGAAAGTAAAGTTTAAAAACAGGAGGAGTTTCATATGATATTATCTTGCCAGCAGATCAGTCTGGCCTTTGGAACAGAGGTTATTCTTGACAAGATTTCATTCCATATAGAAGATCACGAGAAAACAGCAATTGTCGGTGTGAATGGTGCCGGGAAGTCTACCCTGCTTAAGATTATTATGGGTGAATTGACACCGGATTCTGGTGAAATTATTATCAGCCGCGGGAAGACCATTGGCTATCTGGCGCAGCATCAGGACATTCATTCGGAGGCTACCATATATGAAGAAATGATGAAGGTCCGGGAGAATGTTGTCAGAATTTATGATAAGCTTCGTCAGCTTGAGCTGGATATGAAGCATGCAGATGAGGAAAAGCTGCCGGAGATGTATGTGGCCTACGACCGTCTGAATCATGCCTTTGAACAGGAAAACGGCTATGCCCTTCAGAGTGAAGTGACGGGGGTTTTAAAAGGCCTTGGTTTTTCTGAAGAAGATTTTAATAAGAAAGTCTCTTCTCTTTCAGGAGGACAGAAAACCCGTATTTCCCTGGGCCGTCTGCTGCTTACCAAACCGGATATTATTTTGCTGGATGAGCCGACGAACCACCTGGATATGAAATCCATTGCCTGGCTGGAGACATTTCTTCAGAACTACAAGGGCGCTGTTATTATTGTGGCCCATGATCGTTATTTCCTTGATCGTATCGTGACAAAGGTTGTGGAGATTGAGAACCATAAGGCACGGATGTACAGCGGCAACTACTCTGCTTTTGCTGAGAAGAAAGCCCAGATCCGTGATGCGGAACTGAAAGCATGGATGAATCAGCAGCAGGAAATCAAGCATCAGGAGGAAGTCATTGCCAAGCTGAAGTCTTTCAATCGCGAGAAATCTATCAAGCGTGCTGAGAGCCGTGAAAAGATGCTTGAGAAGACAGAACGCCTTGAGAAGCCTCAGGAGGTGAATGCTTATATGCATTTGTCTCTGACACCGGATGGACAAAGCGGCAATGATGTACTTCATATAGAAGGACTGAGCAAGGCTTTTGGCGATCAGCGTCTTTTTTCCAACATTAATATAGATATTAAGCGTTCTGAAAAGGTGGCGCTGATCGGTGATAACGGTACCGGCAAGACAACCATTTTAAAGATTATTAATCAGGTTATTCCTGCGGATAAGGGGATTGTTCATCTGGGCAGCAATGTTCATATTGGTTATTATGATCAGGAACATCAGGTGTTGGATATGAATAAGACGATCTTTGATGAAATTTCTGATACATGGCCTTCCATGACGCACACCCGTATCCGCAATGTACTGGCAGCCTTCCTTTTTACAGGGGATGATGTTTTCAAGTACATCCGTGATTTAAGCGGCGGTGAGCGCGGCCGCGTTTCTCTGGCAAAGCTGATGCTTTCGGATGCTAATCTGCTGATCCTGGATGAGCCGACGAACCATTTGGATATTATGTCCAGAGAAATACTTGAGAATGCATTAAAATCTTACAGTGGTACAGTACTCTTCGTTTCCCATGACCGATATTTTATTAATCAGGTGGCAACAAGAATTCTGGAGCTTTCTGAGAATGGTCTGGCTAATTATAATGGCAACTATGACTATTATATAGAAAAACAGTTAAATCCTTCGGCGACAGAGTCTTCCGGAGAATCGGTGGCTTCAGAGACAGCCGTCTCAGAGACTGCCAGTGCGGCCAAAATGGATTATAAGCAGCAGAAAGAGTTACAGGCAAAAGAGAGAAAACGAAAGAATCAGCTGAAGAAAACAATGGAACGTATCGACGCCATTGATGCCAGGTTAAAAGAACTGGATGAGCTGCTTGTGCAGGAAGATGTTTATACCAATGTCAGCCGACTGATGGAAATCAACAAAGAAAAAGAAGCCTTGGATGAAGAACAGCTGACGCTGATGGAATTGTGGGAAGAACTGGAGGCGGATGGTGACAGTCAGGATTAATGGCTGCCACATCTGCCGTCTAAGCATTCCGGAATATGAAACATTCCCCACCCCTGATAGGATTTGGGAGAATTTAGAGGCCGAGCGCTTTTTAAAAGACAGCGCTTGACCTCTTTGTTCGTTAAATTGGGATATTTATTAAGAATTAATGCAATTCCGCCGCTGACAACGGGAGAAGCCATGGAGGTGCCGCTGCGGATCGTATAGGGATGAGATGGCAGATGACCGCAGGAACAGATCCTGAAACCGGGAGCAAGAATTTCCGGTTTGCAGATACAGGTACTTGTTGGTCCCCTTCCGGAAAAGAGGCAGTCCTCATTGGATTGATTTGTAGGAGAAATTTCCGGCGCGGCACCGACAGTGATAATTTTTTTACTTGTTCCCGGTGAGGTGACACTACCCAGAGAGGGCCCATTGTTGCCGGCGGCAGCGACAACGATCAACCCTTGATTCCATGCATATTCAGCGGCGTCCACAAGCATCCGGCTTTCAAAAGTCTGGTCTTTTGCTTTGGCACCGATAGAGACATTGACGATATGAATGTGTAAGCGGGATCGATTTCGGATTGTCCATTCTATGGCACGGCACACTGTTTCGACGGCCCCGTTTCCTTTGTGATCCAAAATCTTTAAGATAATCAGATGTGCTTTTGGGGCCATTCCCATATATTTTCCGCCGGATAAATAACCGCTGCCGGCGACAATACCGGCAATGTGTGTACCGTGGCCGTTGTCATCGTAAGGTGTCTGACGGTGGTTGACAAAATCATGAAATGCGGCAATACGGCTGCCGTTTTTTATGAAGTCCGGATGAGGATAAATACCGCTGTCCAGAATGGCAATGCCAATGCCGGAACCATAAAGGTTTTGTGAATATGCTGAGTAGGCACCTGTGAGATGTCGGACATTATTCAATGCGGACTCCGGGTTATTCTATTGTTACTCTATATATACGAAAAAGCAGAGACTTGGTGTCTCTGCTTTTTCGTATATATTTATGCGGTGATTATTTGTTGGCGTAAACAATGCCTTTCTTGCTGTCTACAGTCACAAAAGCACCCTGCTTCAGAATTTCTGTTGCACTCTTCGCTTCAAGAAGAACAGGAATGTCAAGGCTCATTCCCACAACTGCTGCGTGGGATGAAAGACCGCCCTTTTCAACGATGAGAGCGGAAGCTGTACGGAGCTGAGGCATCATCTCGTTGGTTGTTTCGTTGATAACGATGATATCTCCCGGTTTGTAGCTGCGGAGCAGTTCGCTGGCTGTCTTGCATACACAGAGATTGCCGGAAACAATTTTATCATTAATGCTCTTGCCCTTCAGTAAAACATGGCCGACAACATGCACTTTGATCAGGTTTGTTGTACCGGAAACACCGAGAGGAACACCGGCTGTAATAACAACAACTTCACCCTGCTGAACGATACCTGCTTTTTCAGCTGTCTCAACAGCCAGGTCAAAGAGCTGGTCTGTGTTCTTCTCAAGCTGGCACATCATAATCGGTGTGACACCCCAGGAAAGGTTCAGCTGACGATATGCCTTCTCATCCATGACGCAGGCAACAACCGGAGATTCAGGACGGTACTTGGAAACCATGCGGGCTGTGAAACCGGATTTGGTAACACTGATGATGGCAGATGCGTTCAGGTCCATAGCTGTTGTACAGCATGCATGGGAAATTGCATTAGTAATATCAGGGTTAACAAGTGTTGTTCTTTCTTTGAAACGTTTGCGGTAGTTGATGGAAGCCTCTGTGCTTTCAGCAATCTTCACCATTGTCTGAACGGCTTCGATCGGATAAGCACCTGCTGCTGTCTCACCGGATAACATGATAGCGCTTGTACCGTCATAGATGGCGTTGGCAACGTCTGTTGCTTCTGCACGTGTCGGACGAGGATTCTTCATCATAGAATCAAGCATCTGTGTTGCTGTGATAACAACTTTGCCTGCTTCGTATACTTTCTTGATGATCATCTTCTGGAGAACAGGAACATCTTCGAATGGGATTTCAACACCCATATCACCACGTGCGACCATGATACCATCAGATACGCGGATGATTTCATCAATATTCTGAACACCCTGCATATTCTCAATCTTGGAGATGATCTTGATTGTTTCACCATTATGATCTTCAAGAATCTTGCGGATATCGAGAACATCCTGTGCACTTCTTACGAAAGATGCAGCGATGAAATCGTAATCATTCTCAACAGCGAAAACGATATCATCGTAATCCTTCTGGCTGATATAAGGCATTGTCAGATGACAGTCAGGAACGTTGACACCCTTGTTGTTGGATACGGCACCGTTATTTAATGCACGGCAGATAATATCTGTATCAGTCTTTTTGATAACAGATAATTCAATCAGACCGTCATCAATCAGGATTCTGCCGCCGACCTGTACATCATTAACAAGATTCTTGTATGTGATGCTGACGATATCCTGTGTACCTTCAATATCTCTTGTTGTCAGTGTAAAAGTATCACCTGTGTGGAGCTCGATTCTGTCATTTTTGAACTTGCAGACACGGATTTCAGGGCCCTTGGTATCAAGCAATGCAGCAACCGGCAGGTTCAGATCTTTTCTGACTTTCTTGATAATATTCAGTGTTGCAAGGTGGGATGCGTGATCACCATGGGAAAAATTCATACGTGCGACATCCATACCATTTAACATAAGCTGTCTGATCTTTTCTTCATTGTTTGTTGCAGGACCGAGTGTACATACGATTTTTGTTTTTCTCATTACCATTTTATCTCCTTTTGTTGTCATTCATTATAGTAAAAACATGTAAACTTACATCTGATAAATGCCGCGCTGTTTGAATGAGGCAATCGCAGCGACGACAGCTGCCTTATCTTCTTTGTAGGTGACACCATACCACTTGTCATTGGAATGAAGCACTTTGACCGTTGCCTTGCCATCAGCTAACAGGCTGCTGACGACGGATGGCAGAAAATATTCTGACTTAAGCGGATTCTTTGGCATCTCATTGGCCAGAAAATCTTTGAACTGCTCTTTCAGTTCATTCATAAAGCTGGCTGTGAAGCCCCACATATTCATAGAAACACGTTCGTCAGGTGAAATCGGAATTAGGGTCTTGCCATCGTCCTCAGAGTAAGCAGCACCATCCGGTGTCATCACAATATACGTACGTTCGCAGATGCCGGTCAGGTAACCGTCTGCATCAACTGTGCAGACACCACGGGATACATGTCCATTCTCTGTTAATGTATTGCCAAGGCGATAGCCCACCATTGTGTATCTGTATTGGCTGTCATCTTCATGGGAAGTCAGATAATCATAAATCATCTTGAATGCTTCAGGTCCATAATAGTCATCTGCATTGATCACAGCAAATGGTCCATCAATGATATCGATACAGCTAAGAACAGCATGCCCTGTTCCCCAAGGTTTTATTCTGCCTTCAGGCACTGAGAATCCGTCAGGAATATTCTCAAGCTTCTGGAAAACATAAGCAACTTCCATAAGACCTTCTGCTCTTCTGCCGATGGTTTCGCGAAAAATTTGTTCGTTTTCGCGTTTAATAATAAAGATAACCTTTTCAAAGCCTGCGCGGACCGCATCATAAATAGAAAAATCAATGATGATATGTCCGTCAGAATCGATTGGGTCGATCTGTTTTAACCCGCCATATCGGCTGCCCATGCCGGCTGCCATAATTACGAGTACAGGTTTCTTCATTTGTCAGTTCCCTCCCTGTATTAGTCTGCCGCAACTGCATACGTCTGAGACTAAATAATCATAACTGCTTTCTGCAGTTTTCTTCAGAGCTATTTTATCATAACAGATCTGAAAATTCACCTACTTTGTGAAAAATTTTTCAATTCTGTTCAATAATAACTACGATTGGCCTTTTCTATGATGTTTATCAGTGGTTCATTTAGTATATCAGATAAAATAAGCAGAGATCCCATTGACGGTTTGCATACTTTTGTTTCCCATAAATGGATTGTATTGGTACTTACGCCGAGACGCTCGGCTAATTCCTGCTGTGTAATATTGTTTCTGACACGATATGATTTTAATGCGTAGCCCAGTTCTGTCATTTGACTGTCAAGAATCATGGATATTTCCTCCTCTTTCTCTTTCTGCCGGTATGTACCAGTTTTCATTATCCCATGATAGATTTTGGGATAAAATTATTTTATCACAGAGAAAGTAAAAAACATGTCGAAACAAAATAGGTATTTGAATAAATTATCTCCTGTCTTTCAGCTTTTTAATCAAATATAGGACAGGAGGCGTGTTTTTGCGGTTAAAGGCGTCAATTTTTATGACGGAAAAATATTTTGGAGGCAGATTCTGAAGATAGGTTTCAACCGCTGCTTTTTCTTCAGGACCTCCGGGATGGCCGTAATAGGAAAGAACGGCACCGCCGCCGCCTGGTTCTGTTAAGTCAAGTGCTGCTTCGATGGCCTCAAGGGTAGATGGGCCTTTGGTAATAACATCAGGGTTTCCATCCGGAAGGTAGCCGAGGTTGAAGACAAAAAATCTCAGAGGACGGTCAATATGTTCTTTTAAATGGCTGTGGGAATCAAGGATTAAACGGGCCGGTGCCGTTAACCCTTTTTCTGTCAGCAGTGCTTTTGTCCGCGCCAGTGCTTCCTGCTGGATATCAAAACTGTAAACGATGCCATTTTCTCCCACAAGGCGGCACATATATTCTGTATCATGACCGTTGCCCATGGTGCAGTCACAGACGGCATCTCCGGGACGGATCAGTTCATTCATACATTCATGGATCATATCAATCATTTTCAAACGGGTTATTTCAAACATTTTTATCAACTCCTTTGTAACGGGGACAATCTATACCCCATAAGATATATCAAACATCGGATTTGGAGGCTAAAATCATGAGTGATTTAGCTGCAACAGGCTGCTGCAACGACTGCGGATGCAATGGCCTTACAAACAATGGAAATGGCGGCTGCGGATGTGGCTGCGGCAATAACTGGATCTGGATTCTGATTCTTCTGTGCTGCTGCAATGGCAATAATGGCTGCGGATGCGGAGGCTGCGGCAATGACAGCTGCGGCTGCGGCAATAACAACTGGATTTGGATTCTGATTCTTCTGTGCTGCTGCGGATGCGGCTGCAGCAACTGAAAAAGACAGTTAAGCTGCCTGTAATAAAGGGGCCCCTTAGAGGGCCTCTTTTGTATGTTGATAAGAAGCTGAAACTGCAGCACTCAAACATCATTATTTTGGCAGGTAGCCGTGCTGAATGGCACATTGTTTATCTATTTCATAGATTGTATTCTCATCCTCTACAATGATGGTATCTTTGTTTTGCCGGATAATCCTTGAATGAATATCGATATAGGCATCTTTATTTTTATTATGGAAAGAATGATTGGATACGGATTTTTGTTTGTCCATTTCATATCATACCCCTTTTTCTTTTCTAATACAATATATGATTCCCGGCGGCTTTCTGTCAGAGCTTCTCTTTCAATAAGAAAAAAATTTATGAATGACAATGTCATATTTCGAATTGGCCGCTCATAGAATATAAAGAGTTCATTTGCCTGGGAGGCGTCTGTGATGGATACAGAAAAGATTCCTTTGACAGAAGCCGATACAGCGTCCTATGATTCGACTGCCCAGATGCTGAAAGCTGCAATGGTCTATGTTCATCCATCTCTTGGGAAAATGATGGCTGTTATGGCAAAATCTATAGAGCTGCAGCATATGATGCAGTATTTAAGCCAGGGAGGCGTCAGTGCCTGCGGTGTGTCAAACCGCTCTATTCCTCCGGAGGAAGTCCTCCGGGATTTGAGAAAATATTGTGGCCCAAAAGAAAAAGAACAGCTGGATCGGTGTCTGAATCTGATGAATATGGCAAAGATGTATGAAATGTACAGAAATTTTTCCGGGTCCGGGGATCTGTCAGCCATGGCTTCGATGATGTCATCAGCAGCAGGAACAGGAAATGGGGAGACAGCGGGTACTTCCGGCAGTACCGGTGACAATGAATATCTCAGAAAAATGCAGTCAATGCTCACGCCTGAGCAGATTCAGCTGATCCGCAATATCGGAAACCAGCAGCATACATAAAGGAGGCAAAGAAAATGACACGAGTGGATTGGGCCAGTCATCCGGCCGTCAGAAAAATTGATATCCGGAAATTGTCAGTCCTTATGGCGTTGATGAATCAGTCAGAAGGAAAAAGCTTTTCGGAAATGATTCCGTCGATTATTGATGCCAATAAGCATCTGACAGCCATGGGACTTGCGTTTACCAATGATGAGATCAAATTAATCTTTGATGTGATGAAAAAAGATATGTCTGAGGAGGAAATACAGCAGTTTAATAAACTGCGGAGCCTGATGAACTTGCCGACGTGGCTTTAAAAATATGTATATGGTTGATGTTTGAGTATAAAAAGCCCGGAAATACACTTATTTAGTAAGTGTTTCCAGGCTTTTTAAGGTTGGGTTAGTTTAAATTATTTAACAATCAGATTAAGAATCTTGCTAGGTTTATAGATAACCTTGACTACTTTCTTGCCTGCTGTGATGTTGGCGATCTTAGGCAGTGCCATGGCTTTGGATACTGCTGTTTCTTCGTCGTCATCAAGGGAAAGTTCTACGGCATCCTTTGGCTTGCCGTTGACCTGAACACCGATCTCTACTGTCTCGTCTACCATCTTGGATTCATCATAGACTGGCCATTCGGAAACGGACAGGAAGCCTTCGCCGCCGAGCATTTCCCAGAGCTCTTCTGTGATATGCGGTGCGAATGGTGAAAGCAGCTTCAGGAATGTAACATACTGATCTTTGCCTACAGCTGGTGCGGATTCGAAGTCGTTTAACAGTGCCATCAGTGTGGCGATGGCTGTGTTGTACTTCATATCTTCAATATCGTCGCTGACTTTCTTGATGGCTTTGTGGAGCGGATTGTCAAGGCTGTGGACATTCTCATCTGTCACCTTCTCAAAGATGCGGTAAACACGGTCAAGGAAACGTTTGCAGCCGCGGACGGAGTTCTCGTTCCAAGGTGTAGATGCACCGTAATCACCCATGAAGAGGATGTAAGTACGGAGTGTATCTGCACCGTATTTGTCTGCCACATCCAGAGGATCCACAACGTTGCCCTTGGATTTGCTCATCTTTGTACCGTCAGGTCCGAGGATCAGACCCTGTGCGGAACGTTTTGCGTATGGCTCAGGTGTGTTGACAACACCGATATCATACAGGAAACGATGCCAGAAACGGGAATAGATCATATGTCTTGTAACATGTTCCATACCGCCGTTGTACCAGTCAACAGGCATCCAGTATTTCAGTTTCTCAGGATCTGCCAGTGCCTCTGTATTGTGAGGATCGATATAGCGAAGGAAATACCAGGAAGAACCTGCCCACTGAGGCATTGTATCTGTTTCACGCTTGGCGTCGCCGCCGCACTTCGGACACTTGCAGTTGACAAAGCTGTCAATCTTGGCCAGAGGGGATTCGCCGTCTTCACCTGGCTGGAAGTGCTCTACCTTAGGCAGACGAAGCGGTAATTCTTCGTATGGTACACCTACCATACCGCATTTCGGGCAGTGAACAATCGGAATCGGTTCGCCCCAATATCTCTGACGGTTAAATGCCCAGTCTTTCATCTTGTACTGAACACCCTTCTCACCGATACCCTTCTCTTCAAGGACTTCGATCATCTTCTCAATGGAATCCTTCTTGTTGGTATAACCATTTAAGAAATCGGAGTTGATCATTTCACCGTCGCCTGTATAGGCTTCCTTCTCAATATCGCCGCCTTTGATAACAGGGATAATTTCTTCGCCGAATTTCTTGGCAAAATCATAGTCACGCTGGTCATGGGCAGGAACGGCCATGATGGCACCTGTACCGTAACCCATCATAACATAATCAGCGATGAATAATGGTACTTTCTTGCCGCTGACAGGGTTGATGGCCATCAGACCGTCAATCTTGACACCTGTCTTGTCTTTGTTGATCTCAATACGTTCAAATTCACTCTTCTTCGCACATTCATCACGATAAGCTTTGATCTGATCCATATTCTTGATCTGATCGGCATATTTGTCAATCAGAGGATGTTCAGGTGCGATAACCATGAAGGTGACACCGAAAAGTGTATCCGGGCGTGTGGTATAAACGCGGAGACTCTCCTGCTCATTATCCAGCTTGAAGTTTACAAATGCACCGGTGGACTTGCCGATCCAATGCTGCTGCTGCTGTTTGATATTCTCAGGGTAATCAACTTCATTCAGACCCTCAAGCAGTTTATCTGCATACTTGGTGATGCGCAGGTACCATACTTCCTTGGACTTCTGAACAACATCGCTGTGGCAGATATCACATTTGCCGCCCTGGCTGTCTTCGTTGGAAAGGACAACCTTGCAGGATGGACAATAGTTAACCAGTGTTTTGTCACGGTAAGCAAGACCATGATCAAAAAGTTTCAGGAAAATCCACTGTGTCCATTTGTAGTAGTCTTCCTGTGTGGTATCGATGACGCGATCCCAGTCAAAGGAGAAGCCCATACGCTTCATCTGATTGGAAAAACGCTCAATATTCTGATCGGTAACGATTCTTGGATGGGTGTTGGTCTTGATGGCATAGTTCTCAGCCGGAAGACCGAAGGCATCGAAACCGATCGGGAAAAGGACATTATATCCCTGCATACGACGCTTACGGGATACAACTTCAAGACCTGAATAGGCTTTGATGTGACCGACATGCATGCCGGCACCGCTTGGGTAAGGAAATTCTACAAGTCCGTAGAACTTCGGTTTGTCACTGTTGTCTTTGGCAGCAAAAAGGTCTGCATCGGCCCATTTCTTCTGCCATTTCGATTCAATTTTCGCGAAATCGTACTTCATAACGCTTTATATGTTCCTCCTTAAAGGGAAAAAAATCCCAGAATAGTTAAACTATTTTTAATTCTATCATAAACAGATTGAAAGTCAATGGTAACTATTCATCATCACTGGCTGTATCAGATGGCTCTTCGGACATCTGGCTGGCTTCCTTTGGTTGAAGTGTTTCGGCCGGAAGCGTGGAGATCAGCTTCAAAAGTTTCTCCAGCCGTTCAACTGAGGCCTGCGGTGTAATCTTTACACAGAAAAAAGCGATGACGGCCAGTACAAAAAGCAGCAGTGCCTGCTGCCATAAATGCTGTGATAACATAACAATACCGCCGATGCCCATGGCTGCAACCATAAACCAGAGAAAGAAAATGGCGGATTTCATCTTGCCGATGACGCCGCTGATCTTGCTTCCGGTACCGTCCGGCTCGATCGTCCCGGTAAAACGAGTGGACAAATAGACCGTATCGTAATCGCTGTGAAAAAAGACCATCAGCTGATTCTTCTCATGGGTGCCGAAAAAACATCGCTCACCGCTGTAAGCACCTTTGTTCTTCGAATTGAATTCGACAATTTTGCTGTCCCACAGGCGGAGCCATGTCTCAGGATCGTGGTCACTGTGTATTTCAAATGGTTTCATATGAGAAACTACCTCCCTTAGTAGGATTGATTCAACAATCCCAATTATTGTAACATATGTTGAAAAACATTACAAGGGATGGCCGGTAATGGCGGGCAGGTGATTGTCATTTGCGGTAAATTACATTATAATAGAATAAGCTGGGAGGCAGCTCCCATGTTTAAATAAAAAAGATCATTGGAGATTATAGATGGGTACATCATATGCAGTAGACATTGAACAATTACTTGAAGAGGGACATACGATCAGAATCAAACCGCAGGGATACAGCATGTATCCTTTTCTGGTTTCTGGACGGGACGCGGCGCTCATTGAGAAAGTACCGGTTGATACATTAAAAAAAGGTGATGTCGTCTTATATCGCCGGGATGATAGTATTCTTGTCCTGCATCGCATATGCAGGGTGACACAGCAGGGCTTTTATATGGTGGGTGACAATCAGTCGGAGGTAGAAGGCCCGTTGAGACCGGATCAGATCAGGGGAAAGATGGTGGCTTTTGAAAGAAAAAATCACAGTCCGGTTTCCGTGGATGCTATAGCGTATCGGCTTCTGTCAGGCATCTGGCTGAGTGTTCTGCCGCTGCGGCCGGTTTTCTGGAAACTGTCTGCACTTATCAGAAAAATATATCCATTTCTGATCGTACTGCTGATCGTTTTGGCAGTATTTTTATTTTACAGACAATGGTCAGGGAGTGCGTCCTATGTTTCGGAAAATTTTAGTGTTTCGAACAGCAGCCTGTCCAATCCATATATTGGGATGTACACGATGAAGGGGATTACCCTGTCTGATGATAAGCAGCCGGATCTGCCAAAGATTTCTGAGAAACCTTCAGAAGAAGGATTGGTACTTATGGAAGTCAATTTGAAAGCATTCAGTGACCGTGATTTAAGTAAGAAGGCATTGGATGAATTAAAAGCAGTTTTTTCGGCCTATCAAAGCAGCGGCAATCAGTTGATTGTGAGATTCCTTTATGATTGGAATGGCAGAAATCTTGAAACAGAACCAGATACGCTGGAGCAGATTTTAAGACATATGTCGCAGACGGCAGAAATCGTCAATGAATACAAAGACACAGTTTATATTCTTCAGGGACTTTTTATGGGTGACTGCGGTGAGATGCACCACAGCCGATATGCCAATGAAGAGGACATGAAGATATTGGCTGAGCATTGGGCATCTGTGACTGATCCGGATATTTTTCTGTCTGTAAGAACCCCGGCTCAATTGCGTACGATTCTGGGAACAGATGGGATTCCTGATGAAAAAATCCGACAGTCCGGAGGATTGGCAGCCCGACTGGGACTTTTTAATGACGGTATGTTGGGATCCGGAAGCGATGTAGGCACCTATGGAGATAAGATGCGGTCAGAGGCAGCGATCACGACTGCCTGGATCAGGGCGGATGAGATTGATTTTCAAAACGACCTGTGCCAATGGGTTCCAAATGGCGGCGAAGTTATACAGGATAATCCCTATAATGATCTGGAGAATGCCGTCAATGATCTGACGGCTATGCATGTCTCTTATTTGAATCAGGATTATGATACGGATGTTTTTGAAAAATGGCGTCAGGGAGTTTATGAGGGCGAAAATGGTTATGACTATATTGCGTCACATCTTGGCTATCGCTATGTCCTCAAAAAGTCTGAATATCAAAGCGAAAAATTTAAAAAGGCAAAGGGAAATGTTAAAATTGAGATAGAAAATGCAGGCTTTGCCTGCTGCTATCGCTCTTTTGATGTGAACTTGAAAATTGTATCCGAGAATGGTGAAATCAGTCAGAATATTTCGGCGGATACAGATACGAGATCATGGCAGCCGGCACAGATAACAACATTGACAATCCCTGTTGATTTTGGTAAACTGCCATCGGGAAAATATCAGCTGTACCTTTCTTTGACAGATACAGCCTTAGACAGAAATATATATTTTGCCAATGAACTTAAAATGAATGAGGATGGTTATAGAATCGGAGAAATAGATCTACAGTAAGATCAGACCGGCAGCAGCCAGTTGATGAAGTGTATCCTCGACATCCTGTGCGATGTCAGCCGCATCAACATGGTAGTATTGACTCACTTGTTTGGTCAATTCGGCCGTTGTCTCACATTGATTCACCAGCTGATAAATATAGGCGGCAGTTTCACTGAGGGTGATAACATCACTCATCTCTTCTGCTGTTTCATAGCGGGGAATCAGGATATAATCGTTATCGATTTTTTTCATAGCAAATTGTTTGATTTTTTTCATGGTGGGATTTTCCTTCCTGATAAATGGTGCGCTTGTTCATAAGTGCTGAATCAATACTAGTATAATATTTTCGTATCATAATTTCAATGGATATTGAGGGAGTTATAAATGACATCGATAGAAAAGACTTATCTGCAGATGATCTGCAGAAGCTGTCATTTAAGTGAACAAAATGGCGAGGGGGATAAAGAAAATCCCCAAAAGGAGACATTATCGGAGCAGACGGCACATCAACTGTTGGAGCTGGCCAAAAAACAGTATATGGTGCCTTTTCTTCTGCAGGATCTGAAAGGAACCTCCTATTTAGAATATGTGAAGCGTCAGGCCAAAATGATGATGTTCAATTATTATCAGATTGAAGAACTGACCATCAAAACGACGCAGCTGCTTGAAGCAAATCATATTCCGTACATTTTATTAAAAGGAATCAGCTTATCTGCCTGCTATCCTGTTCCGGAGTACAGAAAGCTGGGAGATCTGGATCTCCTGATTTTGGATCAGGAAAAACTGGAATTAACAAAAAAGGTGTTGAAAGACAATCAGTATGAGCAGGAGGAAGAAGAAAGCGATCATCATCTGACTTATCTTTATAAATTTGCTAACGGGCGCAGACACATCGTGGAAGTCCATTATCGTATTGTCGGTGTTTATCATTATGCGCCGGCAAATCATATGATCGATCAGGTATTTTCAAAGCAGCGGCTGAAGCCGGCTATACAGCGCATAGAAGGACGGGATTATCCTGTACTTCCGCCTACGGAATATATGTTTTATATGCTGCATCATATGCTGAAGCATTATCTGTATGATGGCTTTGGCATCCGATTGCTGTGTGATTTTTCATTATATGCGGAGAAAAACAGGCAGGAGATTGATTTTAAGCAATTGAATGAATGGTGCAGCAAATCAGGCATGACGTATTTTTATGCAACCATTATGGCCTGCTGCAAAAAATATCTGGGATTTTCCGGAGACATACCCGGCATTCAGGCTATACCTGAAAATGAATGTGATCAGTTCCTGACGCAAATTCTTGAGGGATATGATGTAGGCAATGAAAAGCAGTCTTCTCTCGTGTACAGCGGGACCTACCGAAAGGTGAATCTGCTGTCCTATTTTAAGGAAGGACATACACAGATGAAGGTTCGTTTCCCGAAACTTGGTAAAGTGGTACCGATATGGCCGGTGTTGTGGGGAATTACTTTTTATCACTTTGTAAGGAATACATACAAGGTAAGAAACACGACATTACGGCAGACAATGAAAGATTTCAAAGCGGATAATCAGCGGGCACAAAACCTGCATTTATTTGAAAAGAATGATTAAATGGGCGGATACTCTCAAAACAAAGCGCACAAAAAGGCAGCTCCGAATGGAACTGCCTTTTAAAAAAGGTGGTCAGCAATTAATCTTCTGCTTCACTGGCATTATCTGCAATGACACGTTCCTGAACGTCGGACGGAGCCTGTTCATAACGATCGAACATGTAGGAATAGATGCCTCTGCCGCCTGTCATAGAGCGAAGGTTTGTAGAATAGCCGTACAATTCGGATAATGGAATATCGGCTACGATTTCTGTCTTGCCGTCGCCTACAGGGTTCATGCCGAGAACACGTCCTCTGCGCTTATTCAGATCACCCATGATGTCACCTGTGTAACTATCAGGGACAACAACGCTTAAAGAAGCGATTGGCTCAAGAAGAACAGGTGTTGCTTTCATGAAAGCGGACTTAAAGGCCTGTTTTGCAGCTGTCTTGAAAGCCATTTCAGAGGAGTCAACCGGATGGTAAGAACCATCAAATAAAGTTGCTTTGACACCCACAACAGGATAACCTGCCATAGGACCTTTCACAACAGATTCCTGAATACCTTTTTCAACTGCCGGGAAGTAGTTTCTAGGTACAGCACCGCCTACAACGCGTTCAGCGAATACATAAGGTGTTTCCAGATCGCCGGATGGCTCAAATTCCATGGCAACATCACCATACTGGCCGTGACCGCCGGACTGTTTCTTGTATTTCTCGCGGACTTCTACTTTCTTGCGGATTGTCTCACGATATGGTACACGCGGTTTGGAGAGTGTAATCTCAACTTTATACTTGGCAGCCAGCTTGCTGACAACAACATCCAGATGCTGATCGCCCATACCATACATCAGGAGCTGACGGTTTTCCTTGTCATTGAATGTCTTCAATGTACAATCTTCTTCCATCATCTTCTGCAAAGCCTGGGAAATCTTATCAACATCCGCTTTGTTCTTCGCTGCATAGCGTTTGTATGTATAAGGGGCACTGAGTTCGAACTTCTCGAATACAAGCGGATCACTCTTCAGCGAAAGTGTATCGCCTGTTTCTGTATTCGTCAGTTTGGCAATGGCACCGATATCACCGGCTTTAAGCTCAGGCACTTCGATGGCTTCTTTGCCTCGGAGAACATAGAGACGGCTCAGCTTCTCTTCTGTCTCACGTTCATAGTTATAAATCACGGAATCTGCCTTCAATTCACCGGAGCAGACCTTCACTAATGAGTAACGGCCGATGAATGGATCCACAATGGTCTTAAATACATAGGCAGAGAATGGACGTCTGGAGTCATAGTCCACATTGTATTCTTTGTCAGTTCTAGGATCTTTACCAAAAATCTTAACTGTATCACGGATTGGTGACGGAAGGAATTCGACACATGTCTTAACAAGATTTTCGATGCTGATGTTGTAAAGACCGGAACCGCACTGAACCGGAACAACATTGCCGTCATTGACATTCTGTCTCAGGGCATCGATGATCTCATCAATTGTAAACTCGCCGCCGTCAAAATAACGATCCATAAATTCTTCACTTGTCTCAGCAACAGCTTCAAGGAGTGCTTCACGACAAGGTTCTAATTCTGCCTGAAGTTCATCTGTCAGGTGCATATCTTCAATGGCAACATCTTCGAACTTGTTGCCGTCATCTGTACACTTGCGTCCCATCATCTTAACAACATTCACATAACCTGTGAACTTGCCGTCTTCTTTGACAGGGAGATGGAAAGGTGCGATCTTCTTGCCGTATAAAGCACGGAGATCTTCTACAATCTTGGCATAATCAGCATTGTCATCATCGATATCTGTTACAAAGAATACTCTAGGAATATCGTACTTCTCACAGAATTCCCATGCACGTTCTGTACCGGCTTCAACACCGGCTTTACCGGAGATAACGATGATCGCGCCGTCAGCAACAGATAATGCTTCTTCAACTTCGCCGACAAAATCGAGATAACCCGGAGTATCAAGAAGATTGATCTTCCAGAATCGCCATTCAATTGGAACGATGGATGTACTGATTGAAAACTTTCTCTTGATTTCTTCTTTATCATAATCGCTGATAGTATTGCCATCAACCACTTTACCCATACGTGACGTAACACCTGTTACATTCGCCATTGCTTCAACGAGTGTTGTCTTACCGCAGCCGCCGTGTCCCAGAACTGCTACGTTACGAATATCCTGTGTCTTATAAACCTTCATGTCCAGTCCTCCAATACGATTTGATACATAGGTTAAACTTCTAATGCTGACATTATCTATTGAAGAAAACCCATGTCTATATTTTACTAAAAAGATAATGATTTTTCAAGTATTTTATTGATATTTAACAATAAATTCTGAAAATTATTTTCGAATATTCGGAATATTTTAACTAACAGATCAAATCGGGCATTTGTGCGTGTCTATTTTTGCCTTTTAAGGGCGGTGTCTATGCAGCAGGGGGAAAATGAAGCCTGCAATCTGAGAAAAAGAGGAGATTTTAATACTTTAAAGCCGTAAACCGTTGACTTTTAAGAGCGTAAGTGTTAGACTGATAAAAGCTTAACTGTCTGACAGTTATTTGAATTTATGGTACAAAAGGGGAAATATTATGTCTGAAAAAACAATCGGATTTATTGGTCTCGGACTGATTGGCGGTTCTATTGCAAAGGCCCTTCGCCGTGTCCATCCGGAATATAGATTAATTGCATACAACCGTTCCAGGAGCAGCCTTGTGGAGGCAATGTCAGACGGAACGATCAATCAGGCGACAGATGTTATCGACAGTTCTTTTGCGGAATGCGATTTTATTTTTCTGTGTATGCCGGTTTCTGTGAATATCCAGTGTCTGAAGAAACTGAAGGATTTAGTGCCGGATTCATGTGTGATCACAGATGTGGGCAGCGTGAAATCTACGATTCACGAGGCTGTCAGAGAACTTGGAATGGAAGCGCGCTTTATCGGCGGTCATCCCATGGCGGGTTCTGAGAAAACGGGCTATGCCAGTGCCAGTGACCGGCTGCTTGAGAATGCTTACTATATTATAACACCGACATCCCTTTCCGACCCAGATAAGGTTGAGGAGATGCGTCAGCTTGTGACAGATACAGGTGCTGTATCTATTGTACTGGATTATCATGAGCATGATTATGCCACGGCAGCCATTAGTCATCTGCCTCATGTCATTGCTTATACACTGGTTAATCTTGTGCGGACATCGGATAATCCGGAGGGATTGATGCGTCAGCTGGCGGCCGGTGGTTTTAAGGACATTACGCGTATTGCTTCTTCTTCGCCGGACATGTGGGAATCCATCTGTCTTGAGAACAAGGATCAGCTTTTGAAGGTTATCAATGCCTACAAAGCTTCATTGGATGATATTGCGGCAGCCATCGGCCGGGATCAGGGTGAGAAGCTGCATCATTTCTTTGAGGAGGCCAAGGATTACCGAGACAGTATGCCGATGAAGATGAAAGGCAGTATTGAACCGGCATATGAAATTTATGTGGATCTGATCGATGAGTCCGGTGCCATTGCAACAATTGCAACGATTCTGGCATCCAACCGCATCAGTATCAAGAATATCGGTATTCTGCATAACCGAGAATTTCAGGAAGGCGTGCTGAGAATTGAATTTTATGAGCGAGATGCAGTAGAAAAAGCCACTGCCCTTTTATCCAAATATTCATACATCATTCATACGCGTTAAATGAGATGAAATTCGGCAAGGCCGCATGCAGGCATGGGCTTTGCCGAATTATTCGTGTAAATTAAAAAAGAATCCTGCTCGCAGGATTCTCCGCCTGCGGCGGGTCGTTTCTACGACATTGTTCATTACCGCCGCAGTGCGATCCACGCGGAGCGTTTTTTTATTGCATAGGACGCAATTTCCT
>Ga0129312_1000097_pt1 | contig 89901 bp, 66 predicted proteins | sample O827metagenome_FD_94434 | JGI IMG/M metagenome (GOLD analysis project Ga0129312, IMG submission 94434) | Orangutan group fecal microbial communities from Wisconsin, USA - O827 metagenome | ecosystem: Host-associated > Mammals > Digestive system > Large intestine > Fecal | place: USA: Wisconsin... | reverse complement strand
TGGCGCTCGTTAAGCAACGACCGAAGCGGAGCGAAGACCGTTTCTACGACATTGTTCATTACCGCCGCAGTGCGATCCACGCGGAGCGTTTTTTTATTGCATAGGACGCAATTTCCTATGCAACAAAAAAAAATGCAGATCCGGCAAAATGTCTTTTTATTGCTGATCTGCATTTTCTGCTTTATTTTTTCAATTGATGACGTCTGACAAAAGCGGCCGCGGCCACCGCAGCCAACAATACGGCTGCCCCTGCAATCCCAAGATAACGCATATTTTTTTCTCTGCTGATTGCTTCCGAAGACCCTTCGAATACTACATCTGAATCCGGAAGTTCGGCAGCTTCGCGCTCCAACGTTAACGCCACGTCACTTTCCTGATCCGTCACACGCCGGCAGTAAACCACATATCTTTGATAATTGTGGGTATAAGGATGACAGGTCACCAGCGTCACCAGCTCTTTCCCCGGAAATATTTTTACTGCTTCCAGGTCATCCGGCGTGATAACAATGCACTTGACAACCTGATAGGTCAATGTCTCCCACAAATTGTCGATGACCACCTGATCGCCGGGTTTCAGCGCCTCGATATCCCGGAACATAGCCGTGCCGTTATATCCGCCTCTGTGGGCTGCGATGACACAGTTGGTATTGGTTCCGCCCACAGGCATGCTTGTCTCATTCAGGACAGCTGCGCCTGTAACCATATGCTCCGCACTGGCACCGATGTACAGAGGAATTTTTATGTCCATGGCATCAATCGTCAGATACCCGATCATATCATCCTCAAGACCGGTTCCGGACAGTTCAAAAAGCCTGTCCTCCGACGTCCACGGATCACAGAGCCCCTGCTGCCCCTGTTCAAAAATCGCCTGATTATAATCCTGCATATTTTTCAAGAGACTTTCATAGGACTCCGTCTTCCCCCGGTCTGCGCTTTCAGTCTCACCGACTTCTGCATTTGCCTGCGTCTGCTGCCGTTCCTGCTGAGATTTATGTCCTTTCTGCTCGGATTTATGACGCTCCTGCTCAAAATCCCGAATCACTCTTTGCGAATGACCATCTGCCATCTTCTCCCTTATAACCGGATACAGCATCACGAGAAAACCGATAAGAAACACCACAGTTCCCAGCAAATATAATTTATTCTTTTTCACTGTGCGGTCCCTTCTTTCTCTTTCTGCGTTTTCTGATCATGAAAAACACCAGGACAATGATGAGCAGTCCGACACCGACGACAATGGCTGCAATATACTCCCTGAGCCATGTACTTTCAATATCCGTCTCCGGTGTCTTATTCACTGCTTCTTCATATGGAATTCTCGACCCTCTGACAAGCAGCCGCTGGGTATTCACCCCATAAGGGGTACAGGTCAAAAGGGTCACCAGATCCTGATTTTCATGGGCTTTCAGACTGGTCAGCTCCTGCGGATCAATGACATTGATCTGATCGACTTCATAAGCCAGCGTCTCATCCAGCACATGAATATAGAAGATATCTCCTGTCTCCATCTCGTTGAGCCTTGTGAAAAGCTCCGCACTTGGAAGTCCCCGATGAGCGCTGATGACTGAATGACCGCCGGCACTGCCGATAGGCAGCGCTGTCGCCTCCAGATGTCCGGCCCCCTTGGCCAGCGTTTCTTCATCCGTGCCATGATAAATTGGAAGGTACACACCGATTTTAGGAATATCAATATAGCCCATCACGCCATCACCGTTGACGTTGAGGACACTTTCATAATTATCCGGCAAAACATAGCCGCTGCCATATACGAAAGGGTCATGTACTGGATCCCCCGCCAGATTCTCATTGTACTCTCTGGCCATCTGCCATTCCTTCTCAAGGCTTTGGGCATCCTCTTCATCCATAACCGCTTCATAGGTTCGGATAGCCGCGCGCTGCTCCTGCTCCGCAATAAAATTGCTGACAGCCGGATAAAGGAAAATTCCGGCACCTGCTGCAAAAAGCAGCAAAGGCGCCAGAAATCCTAATTTACCTTGTTTTTTTGTTCGACCCATTACCGATTACTGCTGAGTCTTTTTCTTTCTGGATACAGCGAAAATCACAACAGCACCTGCCATCAAAGCAATACCTGCAACTGTGAAGAGCATTGTACCCATACCGCCTGTCTTAGGAAGGGTAAATCCCTGACCGTTCTTTGTGTTCACCACTTTGACAGTTAAAATATTCTTAGCCATAGTCGGATTTTCCTTTAACTGAATACCGCCTTCAGCAGTTGCTTTTGTTCCGTTATCAAGGGTACCATCTGGCTCTGCATCTGTAAGTACAATTACTACATAAGAGCCATCCTTCGGAAGAACATAGCCTGCAGGCGCTTTTGTCTCATACAGACGATATGTACCGACATTCAATCCCTGAAGTTCTAAGCGTCCCTGATCATTTACTGTTAAAGTTTCAACGTCGCCTGCTGGATCATATCTGTAAACACCCTCAGATACCATTGTGAATTTTAAAACAGCATCATCTTTATCTTTCAGCTGGAATTCTGCACCGGCAAGTGCAGCGCCACTAGCATCTACCTTGTCAATATTGATGCCGTAAGTATAAACTTCCTTATCAACATCCTTTTTGATGGTCTTATCCTTATCATATGGATCATGATAGATCATAGCCGCCTTATTGTTCAAAGCGCCATCTTCAAATGCATGCTCATTCACTGTCGCTGTATAAGTCACCTTTAAACCTGTATGACCTGCATGATTCTGGATAAAAGACTCGTCAAAATCAATCTGAAAGCTATGATCATCTGCTGCAGTTAATGTATAATTACCCTCTGCATTAATTTCATTGCCATCACATGTTACTTTAATTGAATTCGTATTCAGTGTCAGGCCTTCTCCCAGTTTATCGCCTACAGCCAATGTAACGTACTTTGCATCCAGAGGATACTCAGGTACTGTCACGGTTAATTCATATTCTACAGTATCACCGACTGCGACTGTTGTACCTGCTGTTACTGTTTTTTCAATAGAAGGCTCTGCACCCTTCATTGCAACTGTTTCATCCTTTACAACCCACTCACCATTTGATTCCTCAAACAAGATATACTGTGTTGTTGGTGTGTAGATTTTCTTACCGCCTGTCGCTGTGAGAAGATACATACCGATTGGCATGTCTTCAAAAACGGCACTATACTGACCAGCAGATTCTACAGCATTTTCTGTCTTCTGATTTCCTTCAGGAATTGTAACTGTACCATCTTTAATAGCTGCTGCCAGCGCATGATTAAATGTCTTTAATTCATCTGCATTATCCTTTAAACCAAGGAATGTATCAGAAACTGCACGGTCGTTACCAATATAATCTGGATACTTGTTCTGAACCCACTGCTGAACATCTGTTGTCCATTTGTAAACAGGATCTTTTGGTGAACCGTTTTCTATATTCACATCAATAATTTTGTAAGCGGTAACGCTGACACCCTCTTCCAGACCATTGACTGTCAATGTTCCTGTACTATCAGCAGCTAACTCAGCAGCCATTGTTGTCAGCCCCATTGCCAATATCATTATGAATGTCAGGCAAAGAGCCATCATCTTTTGAAACTTGTGTTTCCAGAGTTGTTTCTTCATTTCAACTCTCCTCCTTTTCTTTTTGTTTGACTTTTTGTTTTCTTTTCTATGATCATGAAGGGGATTGTCCCCCTTCGTGTCAACTGTATCTGCGGCGTCTGATAAGCAGCCACAATGCGCCGCCCGCCATCAGTACTGCCCCGGCCGCCAGGAATCCGTAGATACCTTTATTTCCTGAAAACGGCAATTCGTTCGGTGCATAATTCATCACGCTATAGGATGCCTGTGCATCGGAAATCTTTTTGAAAGCCGGTGTGTTGGCAATATCTCCTGCCGCCGTAATGGCAAATTCGCCCTTTTGGTCAGCAGTGATCTTCCACTGTCCCGCAGGCAGTACATATCCCGCCGGTGCCTGATATTCCACCAGACGATACTCGGCTGTGGGATCCAAGCCGGTAAAGTCTACCAGACCGGTGCCTTCAACTGATGTCTTCAAGGCGGCCATCTCCCAGCATGTCTGATCGGATTCAGACAGCTGTCCATCCGCATCTATCGTCAGCAATTGCTGATCGTGCTGATGACTTGTATCTGTACATTTCAATTTGTACAATCCAAATTTGGCACCCGCCAGCGGATCCCCGGATTTATCTGTTTTCTTAAATGAAAAATATGGCATTTTGTCATCCTTGATGATAACTGTCAGCGCAGTATCGGATGTCCCCGCCTCGGCCTCCGTCACTTTGAAATCGTATGGATTCTCAAGCTTATAATAACCTTCAGGCGCCGTAACCTCTGTCAGACGGTAGTATCCATATGGCAGATATCCGAGATCAACCTGACCGTCCGGCCCTGTTGTTATCTCTGTACTGCCGTAATTCTCATCCGCCATCCATTGATCTTTGTTATATGCTCCGACGGTAAAATCTGTGTGCTCTTCAGATTTATTGTTTCTTGGTTTCAGACGTTCAACCTTAAACACTGCACCGGATAATCCAATTTCATCATTTCTGCTGTCCGTCTTTTTCAGTAAAACCTGACCGGTTCCTTTGGAGTTGGTAATCGTCAGCAGTGTATTGTCCTCATTGGATGTATAAGCAATCTTATAGCCATTCGTTGTCTGGGCATTGTCTGTGATGCTTGTCTCATGTCCTTTGGCATCAATCATAGCGGTTTCGATGACCCGATATTCATAAATCTGTCCCTTGGCATCTACACGCTCCACAAAACGATTCTCATACTTCCACGGTGTCTTGTCATTCACACTCAGGATCTGCGGATCACCTACATTCACAAAGGTGCCTGTGTCTTTTATTCTTCTCTGAAGCTGAATTCTGAGGGCAGTCGGCCTTGCCGCATCCTCTTTGTCTTCCCAGACCTTCTGAACCGTAATTCCCGTTGGTCGGTTCGTCACAATATAGTGCCCGTTTTCATCGCCCTGAATGTACTCTGCTTCATAATTGTCAAGACTCCATCCCTCAGCTTCATCAAGCTTGATCTCTTCGATTTTATAAGTATACAGCCTTCCTTCATTGTTGACCGTATCCAGTTCCTTCGTCTGAGCGGTCCAGATACTTGAATCATCTCCCGATTGGTTTGCTGCACTTAATTTGATGTAATCGCCCTCAGCATCCTGACCGACCGAATTGCCATAAAAATCTTTGGTCACATTCTCATAGGCATCATCCGGATCACCCGCCGCTTTTCTGTACAAACGGATACCAATAGCAGATGGTCTGTTTGCTTCATTCCCGGCATCATCCCAGTGTTTTTCAATCGTCATCACAAAAGGTTCTATTGTATTATTGAATACATAGGCCTGATCCGATGCATAAACTGTACCTGTAACATATGGGGCCGTATCAGAAGTTCCTGTATGTATCTCATAATCATGGGCCTTGCCGCCGTCTTTGACTGTGGAGCCGCCATCTTCAATGCTCTGCAGCTGTACGCCGTCATTCTTCAGCTCTCTGATCTCATATTCAGTGCCTGCAGGAATGCCGTCAAATGTCGCTGATCCGGTTCCGTCTTTGCCAATGGTCACTTCCAGAATCTTTGTCAGCGGCTTATCCTCCAGATCCATTCCGGCAATATTGCTGAAGCTTATCTGGAAACGATAGACAGCCCCCTCTGCAGACTGGCCTTCATTCAGTGTGACTTTCTTGTGAATGGTAATGGACCCCGTCTTCAAACGATTGACATAAGCGACTGTAAGATCAATTGGATTGTTGGCATCATTGTCCGGATTCAGATAACTTCGATAGACAAGGGACCCTATATTGCCTGTTTCCGAAACAATCGGACGATCGACGGCATTTCCCGATGCATCCATCGCGATTCGTCCATCGTTGGCTGTTACCGAAGAGGCAATCTCCCCGGATGTATTCAGTGCCTTGACATCTTCCAGGGATGTCCTTTCACCGGTATTTTTCACCGTCGCCATATCCTCTCTCGAAGCCAACAGGGCATTTTCAGGGATCACTTCCCGGTCTGTTCCTTCCCTGATGCTCCAAGTCGTATCAAATACATTTGGATTAACATCCTTCTGCGTAATCTGTATATAAGCACCTATCCTGAATTTATCGAGGAATTCTGCACGCTGGCCATCACCCAGACCAATGGAACCATTTGTCACAACACGCTGCTTTGCTTCTGAAACCCCCGACGTATAGTAACCGTACCAGGCGCCGTTTGCCGGTGAAAGGCTATAGGAACCATCACTTTGTACAGAACCATAATCCGAAATCTGTGCATCCTCCACCGCAAACCCTCGTTTCGGCACTTCTGTTACTGTCCCATGGAAGGTAATATCATCAATATAGACACCGGATGGATTGTCCTGAGTATCTGCATATCGATAAGCCACCTCCACTGCTGCGACCTTGGTTCTGTCAAAAGTCGAAGTGCCATCCATATAACGCATCTTATTGACATCGATCTGCATCTCGGACCAGTTTTTGCTGCCCGCCGCATTGCTGCTGCCTGAATAGGCCAGTGTGTTGGCCCATCCGCCGATGCGGTTTCCATTCACATCCCGCAGCGCGATATACAACAGTGCACCGTTGGTATCCTCTGACTTTCGATCATTATATACCATCATCTGCATATAGGCCTCATCGCTGATATCCATGGATGAACCGCTCTGAGGTTTGATGCTTGTCAGCCTTTGGATCACTTCTTTGTCAGAAGCAGAAGAAGAAAGTGCTGTTGTCTGAGACAGTTTCAGATATGTCCCCAAATGTCCTGATTCTACTGATGCAGATACATCAGAATCTGCCGGACTCCTATCTATCGCGGCAGCATTATTGATTGCATTAAATGTCTTGCCGCCCGATGAACTGATATAACCCGCCGAATTTTCAACAGCCAATGCCTGGCCGCTTGTTACTTTATTGCTGATTCGATAAGTAAAACTGCCGATATAGCTCAATACTTCCTGGAAAAAGCTGTCCGCCGCACTGGTATCGATCTGATTCGTTACATTGAGTGTATTGGTCTTCGGGAAGTTAAATGTCAGCTTCAGGTTGGATGCTCCAAGACCTCTCTCCATATAAAACATGGACAATGTATGCTCCTCAATGCTGTCATCCAATTCAAAACTGCCTGTCAGATTGCCGGAACTCTGTTGAATGACCCATGTTTTAGAAGCAAAATTGATTGTTCCTGTAACCGCATCATGGATACCGCCCATGTCCAGGACCAGCTTGCCATCCACATAAATCCAACAGTCATCATCCCCGGAGAATTCGAAGGTTACATCCTGTTCAACATAGCTGCCGGATGAAGTCTCCATGGATACCTTGCCGCCATCCGGCAGTGTAAACGGTATATCCAGATGTGTACCGAACAGATAATCCAGCTTATTATTGTCTTGATTAGCCCTTTGTGTACCATCTGTGCCAAACCCATTGAAGGGGAAGAAACTCGTACCCGGATTTGCTACACCATTTGCCCAAATATTCTCCCCTGTTCGCTGAAGATAATAGCCCTTATGCACATCCTTCTGCATGCGAAGGGTCTGACTCGGCTGTGAGCTGTCAAATTCCCAATAGCCCTTGGCATTCTTCTTAAACGGGAATTTGACATTATTGTAGACAGCGCCAAGGCCGATGCCCAGGCTATTATTGCCTCTGAGGAAACTTTCATTAAATAGAGAAACCTCCGTGCTGCTGCCGGATGAAACAAGTTTTCCATTCTGCAGTGACTTTCCGACAGCACCCTGAGCAACTTTATCACTTCCGCTCCATTTATTATTCTTTTGATTCCATCGGTACAGACTGCTATTTTGAGACTGCTGATTCAGATACAGCGGATTATCTTGTCCGTTCGTGTCGCGCTCCTGATAATAATCGCTGATTGCCTCATTGAAGATAGTCCCTGCTTCATTGCCATCATAATAATTCTTGTCTTTTAATTTGCCGCCATTCAGCTCATAATCCGAATAATAATCGTAGAATGTGGAAGTACCATAATAAGTATCCCTCTCTGAGGTAAACGTGCCTTCAGGGATTTCTACAGAACCATCACCCATATTGACAACACCCAGGGCCGGTTTCCACTTACCCGTCAAATTGTTGGAACTGATAACGCCATAGAAACAAGGGTAACTGTACTTGGATGCAGGAATTTCTGCCAGAGAGCCTGATGCCGTGCTGTCCGTACTCGATGTATACCGTCTATTATCGGTTGTTCCTCGGAACTGTATATAATAGGTTTTGGATGCGTCGTAATCTGAAATCGTTGTTCCCCAGAGATTATCTCTCAGCGTCTCACTGACATTCGGAAGACTGTCAGCAGATGCTTTCTGCAGATTTGTCCAGTTCCCTCTAAATCCACTTCCATCAGTTATCCTGTACTGAATGTTTGTGAATTTCGTCCGGCTGTTGTCATAGCAGACATACAGCTGCTTCGTATCCTGTTTGAATTCAAACTTCACAAACTTATCAGCGTAAGTCTCAATATTGTCCGCCAGAAGCATCAGACGATCTGAACCATATGGATAATAAAACTTAAAGATAACTTCCCTCGGCTTGGCATCCGGTGCTTTGGATGCATCAACCTTGGTCATACCTCTCAAGGTGATCACTGTCTGTTCCGCTGCCCCGCACGCCTTCGGAAACTGAAAATAGTAAATATTCTCTTCACGGGTCTGTCCGAGAAAATCTTTCTCCCCATCCCCATAGTCCACTTTCATTGTGTCCGGATCCAGTGTAATGCCATTGCCGTTTCTGTCACTGACATCGACATACAGCATCTCTCCGTCCAGACTGTTATTCGCAACCCCAGGATGCCGGCTCACAAAGCAATACTGCGCGGCAATCGCTGATGAATCGCCTGTAGGATTGCTGTAAAACAAAGTATCCATCGAGCCCGCTTTGTAGATAAAGGAGCTGACCGTTGCATCTTCCTGAGCACTGCCGTCTACAAGGGTTGTCAATCGTCCTGTATAAAGATTAAAATGGCTTGTCATCTGATGCGGCGCAATCGCCTGACCGTTATAGTCTGCAAACTCAATATAGAACGTTGCTTCTTCGTATCCGCCCTCCGGAATCGGTGCCGAGAAAATATGCTCCCTGCCCTCATACATCACAGAAGACACCGCCGGTACAGAATCCGTGTGCCCTTCTTTGAAGAACTGCATCGTCACCCGCTTAACCGTCAGATTCTCACTGGCCTGCATATCAACAAAATACAGTGTATTGCCCGCCAGATCGGACACGGCATCATTACTCTGCTCTGCAGATACAGCATCATTGCCCTGCTCAGCTTCATCACTATCCATGCTGTAGGTACTGACTGCATCTGTATTCATCTCATATAAAGCATCTGCTCCCCAGTAAGAATCATATTGCTCACCATCATAATAAAAAGTATCTCTGTACCCTCCGGCAAATGCAATGCTCACCGTATTCTCTTCACCTGAGATGTTCATATTATAAATATTATAGTGCGCTGTCTGCTGGATTTCTTCAGCATCCGATGTCTTAATCCGGAATGTCACCGTCGAATAAGCCCCTTCAGGAATAGTGACTGTAAACTTTCCTCTGTCTGCTTCTGTCATCGGGCAGGACGCATCCGCTTCATCGCCGCCGGCAAAAATCGCCGTCACCTGCAGAACATGCTGATTCTGCCAATACAAATCCACAAAATTCAATGTCTCACCGACCAGGCTGCCGTCAGCTTCCGGAAAAGAGACTTCAGATGACTGTTCATCCTGCTCCGAAGAAGTTTCACTTCGCTCCTCCTCCGATTCAGATGCCTCCTCTGGCTCTACAGACGATTCGATCCTGCTTTCTGTATCCACACTCTCCGATTCCGTCTCCTCAGATGTGCCTTCCGTCTCCCGGTTCGCCTGAATATCCAGGCGCATCGTCGGTCCGGCCAACGCACAATCCGGAAAAATCATACAGCTGACCATCAATACAATTAGAAAAACAGCTGCCAGTTTTCGGTATCTCTTTCTCACTTCGTATCACTCTCCATTCAATTATCTTCCATTACCTTCTATTTATCATTTTAAAGACTTTTCTTTTTATCTATTATAGCAAACCGGTTTTCACAACAATGTCACACAAAAAGGGCATTTTTGCTCTTTTTACAAAACAAAAATGCCCTTTTGAAAAATTTTTTTATTTTCTTAGTTAAAAATTATATCAGTTAGGTATCACAATAAAAATTATCTTAGTTGGATGTCACAATAAATGGCTGAACTGCCTGAGCCACATTGGAAATCGGCATTGTCTGAAGCCAGATCTTGCCCGGACCTGTCAGCAGTGTATTGAAGAAGCCTTCGCCGCCCAGGAATTTGTTCTTAATACCTTCTACCTGTCGGATATCCATCTTAACTGTGGATTCAAATCCTGCCACATACCCGGTATCCACCAGCATTTCCTGTCCCGGTGCAAGGTCATATTCCACCAGCTCACCATCAATTTCAACAAATGCTGTGCCATTGCCGGACAACCGCTGCATGATAAACCCTTCGCCGCCGAAGAAGCCTGCGCCCATTTTCTTACTGAAATGAATGGACAATTCAACCCCCGCTTCTGATGCCAGAAAAGCCTTCTTCTGAACAATCATCTCTCTGCTCGGTGAAATCTCCAATGGCAGGATCTTGCCAGGGAAAGAAGATCCGAATGCGATCATACCGCTTCCCTTGGCAGTATAGATATTCTGGAACATAGCTTCACCGGAAAAAGCCTTTGAAAACATTTTGCCAATGCCGCCGCCCTTCGTATCCATGCTGATATTCGGTGTCTGCCATACCATGGCACCCTTCTCTGTAATCATTTTCTCACGATCATCCAAATAGCATACAACTACCGGAAACGCACCGCCTTTGATCTCATACCTCATACAATATCGCCCCTTTCAAATACCTTTGTTCAATGAAATGATCTTATTCTATTTCACTGTGCATCTGCTGCAGTGATTTAACTTCGTTGTTCTCTTCCATATGTGCTTTGACGTAGCCGATGCCTTCTGCGGTTGCTTTGGCTGCTGCGATGGTTGTCATATACGGAATCTTTGCTTTGATGGCTGCTTTACGAAGGTAACTGTCATCATGCACGCTTTCCTTGCCTGCCGGTGAGTTGACTACAAGGTCAATCTTGCCGTTGGTGATCATATCCAGGATATTCGGACGGCCTTCTGAAAGTTTCTTCACCTTTTCTGCCGGAATGCCGGATTCTTTCAGCAGATCACAGGTCTTTCCTGTTGCAATGATCTTGAATCCATCTTCATGGAATCTCTTAGCCACATCCACGACTTCTGCTTTGTCCTTCTTATTCACAGAAATCAGGACAGTGCCTTCAAGCGGCAGTTTCAGAGATGCTGCTTCCTGGGCTTTGTAGAAGGCTTCGCCGTAGGACTCGGATAAACCAAGAACCTCGCCTGTAGAACGCATTTCCGGTCCGAGAACAGGATCTACTTCCGGGAACATGTTGAATGGGAAGACGGCTTCCTTCACACCATAATATGGAATCTTCTGCTCTTTCAGTTCCGGAACAGGTGATGGACGGCCTGTTAATTCCGATGTGATAATATCTGTTGCCAGCGGCACCATGCGGATGTTGCATACTTTGGATACAAGCGGCACTGTACGGGATGCTCTCGGATTGGCTTCCAGAACGTAAACCTTGCCATTCTCGATGGCATACTGCATGTTCATCAGACCTCTGACATGCATCTCCTCAGCGATCTTTCTTGTATATTCTTTAATCGTTGCCACATTCTCAGGTGAAATATGAACGGATGGCAGGATACAAGCGGAGTCACCAGAATGAACACCGGCCAGCTCGATATGCTCCATAACAGCCGGTACAAAGGCATGGGTGCCGTCACTAATGGCATCAGCCTCACACTCTGTGGCATGATTCAGGAAGCGGTCGATCAGGATCGGTCTGTCAGGTGTCACACCGACAGCTGCTGCCATATAGCCGGCCATGCTCTCATCATCATAAACCACTTCCATACCGCGGCCGCCAAGAACGTAGGATGGACGCACCATCACCGGATAGCCGATCTTATTGGCAATTTCCAGTGCTTCATCAACGGTTGTTGCCATGCCGGATTCAGGCATCGGAATTTCAAGCTTTTCCATCATGGCACGGAACAGATCACGGTCCTCTGCCAGATCGATGACCGCCGGTGCTGTGCCGAGGATCTTCACGCCGTTTTTCTCAAGCTCTGCTGCCAGATTCAGTGGTGTCTGGCCGCCAAACTGAGCGATCACACCCAGCGGTTTTTCCTTCTTGTAAATGCTGAGAACATCTTCCAGTGTCAGCGGTTCAAAGTAAAGCTTGTCAGATGTATCATAATCAGTAGAAACTGTTTCCGGATTACAGTTAACGATAATCGTTTCAAAACCAAGCTTCTTTAAAGCCAATGCTGCATGGACGCAGCAGTAGTCAAACTCGATACCCTGACCGATTCTGTTTGGTCCGCCGCCGAGAATCATGATTTTCGGCTTCTCTTCGGACACAGGGTTCTTATCCTCGGCATTATAAGTAGAGTAATAGTAAGCGCTGTCCTTTGTGCCGCTGACATGAACACCTTCCCATGCTTCTTCCACACCAAGGCTGATTCTGTGATTGCGGATCTCTTCCTCAGAAATCTCCAGCAGCTGGCTGAGATATTTATCAGAGAAACCGTCTTTCTTTGCCTGGATCAGCAGTGCATCTGACGGCAGATGACCTTTGGACTTGAGGATTTCTTCTTCCTCCTCAACCAGTTCACGCATCTGCTCGATAAAATATGTCTTAACCTTTGTCAGGTCAAAAATCTCTTCTGTTGTTGCACCCTTGCGGATTGCTTCATACATAATAAAGTGACGGTCGCTTGTCGGGTTGATCAGCAAATGCAGAAGTTCTTCCTTCGTCATGGTATCATAATTCTTCGCATGACCGAGACCATAACGGCCTGTCTCAAGACTTCGAATTGCTTTCTGGAAAGCCTCTTTGTAGTTCTTGCCGATACTCATGACTTCACCGACAGCACGCATCTGAGTGCCAAGCTTATCCTCTACGCCTTTGAACTTCTCGAAAGCCCAGCGTGCAAACTTAATAACAACGTAATCGCCGTCCGGAACATATTTGTCCAGTGTACCGTATTTGCCGCAAGGGATATCCTTCAATGTCAGACCAGTTGCCAGCATGGCAGATACAAGGGCAATCGGGAAACCTGTGGCCTTGGAAGCCAGAGCGGATGAACGGGATGTACGCGGATTGATCTCAATGACAATGATTCTGTCTGTCACAGGATCATGTGCAAACTGAACGTTGGTACCGCCGATCACCTGCACGGACTCAACAATCTTATAAGCCTGCTCCTGAAGACGCTTCTGGCATTCTTCGGAGATGGTCAGCATTGGTGCAGCACAGAAAGAGTCACCGGTATGCACACCCAGCGGATCAATATTCTCAATAAAGCATACCGTGATCATGTTATTATCTTTGTCACGAACAACTTCCAGCTCCAGCTCTTCCCAGCCAAGAATGGATTCTTCTACAAGAACCTGTCCCACCAGACTGGCCTGAAGACCTCTGGCGCAAACTGTCTTTAATTCCTCTTTGTTATAAACAAGACCGCCGCCGGCGCCGCCCATTGTGTAGGCCGGACGAAGGACAACCGGGTAATCCAGCTTGTCTGCGATAGCAAGGGCCTCTTCCACACTGTAAGCAACCTCACTTCTCGCCATCTCGATGCCAAGCTTATCCATGGCATGCTTAAATTCGATACGGTCTTCACCACGTTCAATGGCATCCACCTGTACACCGATAACTTTCACATTATATTTGTCCAGAATACCTGCCTTGTTCAGCTCTGCACACAAATTAAGGCCGGACTGACCGCCAAGATTCGGCAGAAGGGCATCCGGACGTTCCTTTGCAATAATCTCCTCAAGACGTTCCACGTTCAGCGGCTCAATATACGTCACATCCGCTGTCTCCGGGTCCGTCATAATGGTTGCAGGGTTAGAATTGACCAGAACGATCTCGTAACCCAGTTTTTTCAATGCCTTGCAGGCCTGAGTGCCTGAATAATCGAATTCGCAGGCCTGACCGATGATAATCGGACCAGAACCAATAATAAGTACTTTGTGAATGTCTGTTCTCTGTGGCATGATAAAATCCTCCTTATTTCTACCTACTATTATACGTGTACGTCCAGCCCATCTACAAGCTTTTTTTCCCATAATTGTAATTAATTGTAAAAGCATTACTTATTAATACACATTATAAATCATTTTATTCACCTGTTTTTGGCAGATGGTCACAGCCCAATCCCATCATTATATCAATATTTCAAATATATCCATTGATTTATATAATAATAAACTGTATACTATTTATAACGCTATATGCATCAATACAGGAGGCCTTTATGGATTTTAAACAATTACAATCATTTATCGCCGTCGTCCGCTGCAAAAGCTTTACGGACGCTGCCGAAGAGCTGGGTATCTCACAGCCCACCATCAGCACCCATATCCGAATTCTGGAGGAAGAGCTGAATTCACGGCTGATTGTCCGCACAGCCAAAAGCTTTGAAGTCACCCCTCGCGGTACAGAGCTTTTCGAATGCGCGCAGAATATTCTGAAACTCAGAGACGACATGATCAACCGATGGAACGGCCACGATTCCAAAGTCATCCGTCTCGGTGTTTCCACAATCCCATCCGCTTATATTCTTCCGGAAGTGCTTCCCACCTTCGGCAAAAGTCATGAGGACATCTATTTTGTTGTCACCCAGAGCGACAGCCGAGGCATTATCGATGCGGTCCACAAAGGCAGCTATGACCTTGGCCTTGTGGGGATGCAAACCGATGACGAGCAGCTTGTCTTCCGGAAATTCTATCAAGACCGTCTGGTGCTGATTGCACCTGTCACTGACTATTTTCTGGAAATGAAAGATACAAGCAGTTTTTCCCTGGAAAAAGTCCTTCAGGAACAGCCTGTCATCTTACGGGAACAGGGCAGCGGCACCGGCAAATCTGCCTCTGCTTTCCTTGAGAAAATCGGCATTTCCGAAGACAAGCTTCATATCGCCGCCCGCATCAACGACCAGGAAGCCATCAAAAACCTTGTGGCCGGCGGTCTCGGCGTTTCCATCGTCTCCGAAAAAGCCGTTCATGATTATATCGACGCCAAAAGACTGCTGCAGTTTGAACTGCCGGGCCATATCGCCGGACGTGAATTCTACATTATCTACCATAAAGAGTATATTTTAAAAGACTACGTCTGCGAGTTTATAAAATATTTACGTAACTGTTATAATGCACATTAAATTTATAAATTATTGCGAAATTACTTTTATACCTCGGAAGTTGTACAGTCTTAATCATTCAAAAGCAGGTGCTTCTGTCACGGCCGGTACTTAGGTACTGTTTTTTAGTACCTTATGTACCGCTGCCAGTGACAGGCAACGCGAGTGTGCCTGCTTTGAATGATTAAGACTGTACAACTCAAGGTCCTGGATATTTCGCAATTATTTATAAAACTCAAGGGGGATTTTACAATGTTAAATTTACCAGCTAATTTTGAAACCTACGCCGAAGCCCGCAAAGCCGGCTTCATGAAGATGAAGGAGATCAAAGACAACGGCGGCCGCATCGTGGGCGTTTACTGTTCTTTTGTTCCGCAGGAGCTTCTGATGGCTGCCGGAGCTGCTGCTGCACCTTTATGTGCTTCCAGCGATGAACCGATTCCTGCTGCCGAGACGAAACTGCCCCGCAATCTCTGTCCGCTGATCAAAGCCAGCTACGGTTTCGCACTGACAGATACCTGTCCTTATTTCTATTTTTCAGATTTTATTGTGGGTGAAACTACCTGTGACGGCAAGCGCAAAATGTTCGAGCTGATGAACGAATTAAAAGAAACTTACGTAATGCAGCTGCCGCATTCCAGAGATGAGGCCGCTCTCCGTTCCTGGACCGAGGAAGTTATCCGTCTGAAAGAAAAACTGGAGGATTTTTATCATATCACCATTACAGAGGAAGAAATCCGCGATGCCATCCGTCTGAAAAATCATGAACGCCGGGCTATGCTTGGTTTCCTTGAACTTGGCAAACTGAATCCTGCACCAATCAGCGGTTATGAGATGGGCACTCGCCTGGACGGCCTAGGTTTTAATTTTAATCTCGAAGAACGCATTGCCATTATCGAAGAGCGCACAAAAGAAGTGCTGGCAGACTGGGAAGCCAATTATAAGGGCAAAGAAAGCCGCCGTCCGAGGCTCCTGATCACCGGATGTCCAAACAGCGGTGTCCGGGACAAAATTATCAAAACCGTTGAAGAACTTGGCGCAGATGTGGTGGCTTTTGACTGCTGCAACGGTACCCGCGAAAAAGTGGAACCGGTTGATGAGAACATGCCGATTTATGACGCCCTTGCGAAAAAATATCTCAATATCAACTGTTCTGTCATGAGTCCGAACAACAGCCGCATGCAGTATATTGATGAAATGATTGACGAATATCAGGTAGACGGTGTCATCGAAATTATCCTTCAGGCCTGTCATACTTACAATATCGAATCCCACTATGTCAAACAGACTGTATCGAACAAAGGAAAATCTTATCTGATGATCGAAACCGATTATTCTCAGGCAGATAAAGGGCAGATTCTGACCCGTCTGGAAGCTTTCCTTGAAACATTGGAGAAATAAAATAATGAACACATCACCTGTTTATTTCGCCGGTATTGATATCGGCTCAACCGCCTCCAAGACCGTTGTCCTAAAAGACGGAAAAATTGAAGATTATTTTGTACTGCCCACAGGATGGAACGGCCGCGAAACAGCCAATGCCATTCTAGAGCAGCTGAAAAACCGGGGCTATGCAGATGCTATGCGCTGCGTGGCCACCGGCTACGGTCGGATCTGTGTGGATTACGCCGACAAAATCGTCACGGAGATCACCTGTCACGGCAAAGGCGGATGGGCTATTTTTAAGAAAAATATGACCATTATCGACGTGGGCGGTCAGGATACCAAGATGATCAAAGTTGTTGATGGTCAGGTGGCAGATTTTCTGATGAATGACAAATGTGCCGCCGGTACCGGCAAATTCATTGAAGTCATGGCTACCCGCCTGGGCGCTGACTTAAATGAAATGTATGAACTGGCAGCTCATGGGCAGCCATTGGCCATCAGTGCCATGTGCACAGTTTTTGCAGAATCCGAAGTCATCAGTCATATCGGCTCCGGAGAAAAGCGAGAAGATATCGCCGCCGGTGTCATCCATTCTGTAGCCAATCGGGTTGCCAATCTGGCTGCCCGTTTCGGAGTTGAGGAAAATATTGTTCTCACCGGCGGGCTCTGCGAAAGTCCTTATTTCGTTCAGACACTTTCCGCCAAAATCGGACGCACCGTTGAAACCAACACATTTGCCAGATATGCAGGTGCCCTGGGTGCCGCATTGACAGCCGCCAAAAGGAGGGATTTAGCATGATTTATCTGGATTCATCTGCCACTTCTTTTCTGAAGCCGCCCCAGGTAGCCGAAGCAGTTTTCAAATCCTTCAGCACCATCGGCAATGCAGGAAGAGGTGCCCATGCCCCGACCCTGAACGCCTCACGGCTTATCTATGATACCCGGGACAAACTGGCTGCCCTCTTCGGTGCACCAGACCCGTCCCAGATTGTTTTTGCATGCAACGCCACGGAGGCGCTGAATATCGCTATTCACGGAGCCATTCATCCCGGAGAGCATGTCATCACAACAGCCTGTGAACATAACTCTGTCCTGCGGCCCCTTTACTTAAAAGAGGACGAAGGCACCGATCTGACCATTATCCCCGCTGATGAAAAAGGCCGCATCCGGTACGATCTACTGGATGCAGCCCTAAAACCTAACACATCTGCCGTTGTCCTGACCCATGCTTCCAATCTGACCGGAAATGTCACAGATTTGGCTTTTGTATCGGATTTCGCCAGAAAGCATAGTCTGCTGCTGATTGTGGACGCCTCACAGACAGCCGGAAGTATCCCCATCAATGTCATGGACATGGGTATTGATATTCTCTGCTTTACCGGACACAAAGGACTCTTTGGTCCTCAGGGAACCGGGGGACTCTATGTCCGAGAAGGCTTAACCCTTCCGCCTTTGAAATCCGGCGGAAGCGGTGTCCACAGTTTCGACAGACACCATCCGACAGATATGCCGACAGCCATGGAAGCCGGCACTTTAAACGGCCACGGCATCGCCGGATTGAACGCCGGATTGGACTATATCCTGTCCACAGGTGTCGAAAATATCCACAATAAGGAAATCAGCCTTGCCCGCCGTTTTCTCTCAGGTATCTCTGATATTCCTGACCTGAAGATTTACGGTGACATGGATGCCCCCCTTCGTGCACCGATTATCTCCCTGAATATCGGCGATATGAGCTCTGCCGCTGTCAGCGATATCCTCTGGGAGGACTATGAAATCTGTGTCCGGGCCGGTGCTCACTGCGCACCGCTGATGCATCAGACATTCGGTACAGAAAAACAGGGGGCTGTTCGTTTCAGCTTTTCATGCTTTAATACCGAAGATGAAATTGATACGGCGATTCAGGCATTACATGAAATCGCTGAATAACTATTTTCTGAACATGCCCTTGGCAAAGAACGCAATCACTTTATATATCGGATTCTCCATATGACGAACCACCTGCTTCAATTCTCTGCGGACAGCAATCCCTTGCGGGCAATGCTTCTCACATTTGCCGCATTGTTTACACAACGAAGCATTGGTGCGCTCCGCCCTGAAGGTGGTGCACATCAGATATTCCCGCATCCCTGTAAAAAAGTTATCGGTGTATCGGACATTATAACATCTGAAAGCACCCGGTATATCTACGCCGTAAGGACAAGGCTGACAATAGCCGCAGCCGGTACAAGGCACTTTCATCTTCTCATTGACTGCACTTCTTACCTTGTCAAATAGCTGCGCATCCGTTTCTGTCAGCTCTCCGGCTTTCACTGTATCTGCAATCCGTATATTTTCCCGGATCATCTCCATACTGTTCATACCCGATAACACAACAGATATTTCCGGCTGATTCCATAGCCAGCGAAGCCCCCACTCCGCTGGGCTTCGGTTCGGCTTTGCTGCTGCAAACAGATCTCTCGCTTTTTTTGGCAGCCCATTCACCAGTCTGCCGCCCCGCAGGGGTTCCATGATAATAACCGGAATACCTTTCTTTGCTGCATAAGCCACACCTTCTGCTCCGGCCTGACTGTGGATATCCATATAATTGTACTGAACCTGGCAGAATTCCCAATCATAGGCGTCCAGAAGGGCTATAAAATTCCGGCTATTTCCGTGATAGGAAAAACCAATCTTTCGGATCTGTCCCTTTTCTTTCTTCTCTTTGATCCAGTCCAGAATCCCCATTCGGACTAATTTGTCCCAGATATGCACATCCGGCAGCATATGCATCAGATAGTTATCCACATAATCTGTCTGCAGCCGCTTCAGTTGTTCACCGAAAAGCTTCTCCAACTCATCTATGGAGTGGATGAGATAATGGGGCATCTTCGTGGCAATCTGAATCTGCTGACGCCAATGATTTTTGGCCACCAGCTCACCCAGCACCTTCTCATTGCCCCGGTAAATATACGCCGTATCAAAATAATTCACCCCATGCTCAATCGCATAAGCCAGCTCACGCTCCGTTTCCTCCATATCCACACTGCCGCCCTTTTTCGGGAAACGCATGCACCCGAAACCCAGGATTGACCAGTCATTTTGTCTATATTCCATATCCAGCTCCTTCATTACTCCCAAGATTTGCTGCTTATTATTATATCATTATATACACGATTCTGCGCAAAAAAAGAGGCCATTGTCGAAACAATGACCCCTTTTCGGTGGTTAAGCAAATATTACTTTGTAACCTTAACAGTCTTTGTGCTCCAAGCTGAATAATACTTAGTGCCGCTGCCGTTCTGTTTGTAAGCTCTTACACGGAAGTAGAAAGTTTCACCTTTTTCACACTCTGTGATATTAATGCCGTTGCCGTCTGCGTAATCTACCCAGTCTTCAATTGTCTCATCTTTGCTGAAAGATTTGTCTGATGACACCTGAACCTGATAGCCTTTAGCACCCTTAACGTCATTCCATTCTACAACAACCTCACCAGCTTTGCTGTTGGATGTAGATTTAATGGTTGGTGTTGCGATTCTGTAAACAGATACGCCTGTGTAAGCTGCAAGTGCATTATTTGCATATGCTCTTACTGTGTAAGTATATGCTTTGCCGTTGTTGTTCTTAACTGATGTATCAGTATAAGATGTTGTGTTGGCATTTGTAATTGTAGCGATCTTCTGATAGCTGTTCTTACCTTCTTTACGATATACGTAATAGCCCTTTGCACCGCTTACCTTTGACCACTTAACTTCGATTCCGTTGTCCTTGTTGTTAAGGGCGGAAACTTTTGCCTGAGCCAGGCAGTTGATGCTCTTGCCTGTGTAAGCACTCATAGCGTTTCCTTTAAGTGCTCTTACTGCATATGTGTAATTCTTGCCGCTTGTTACGTTCTTATCTGTGTAAGAAACTGTATCCTTAACCTCAGCGATCTTCTTGTAGCCGCCGTTGCCTTCCTTACGGTAAATGTAGTACTTCTGAGCACCGCTGATGCTGTTCCACTTCAGAGATACGCCACTTGCTGCATTTGCCAGAGTTGAAAGTGTCGGAGCTGCAAGGTATGTTGTCTGCTTGCCTGTGTAATCTGCAGAAGCATTGCCGTTGTAAGGTTTTACAGCGTAAGTATAAGTCTTGCCGCTTTCTGCTGTTGTATCTGTAAAGCTTGTTGTATTACCGTTGCTGACAGTACCGATTCTTGTGTAACCGCCTGTTGTCTTACGGTAAATTCTGTAGCTTGTTGCGCCTGCAACCTTGTTCCACTTAACAACAACACCATTTGCTGCCAGTGTCAGTGAAGAAATGTTGCTTGGTGCAAGATAATATGCTTTTGTACCAGTTCTGTTGTAATCACTTGTGCAGATATTCTTGCCTGCGTTCATACAACGAATTGTGTAGTAGTATGTCTGGTTGCTTTCTGCAGTCTTATCTGTGTAGCTTGTACCTGTTACAGTATCAAGTTTCTTCCAGCCTGTAGAGGATGTCTTTCTCCATACAGCGTATGTTTCCGCATTCTTTACAGCTGTCCATGTAACAACAGCACCATCTTTGCCATTTGTTACCTTTGGAACTGCAGGTGTTGCAAGGCTGTTAACCTTCACTGTATAAGCTGCTTTCGCATCCTTATAGCTTTCGCTGCCGCTGATCTCAGCTGTAATTGTAGCTGTACCAGGACCTACGATTGTAACCTTGCCTTCGCTGTCTACAGCTGCAACATTCTTGTTGCTTGTTGTAAACTTGATATCCTTAGCAGATGCTTTGGCTGTGTAAGCGTTGTCTACAACTGCGCCGCCCTTGTAATCTACAGTTACAGAAGATTTCGCATACTTCAGTTCAGAATCCATCTGACCGATTGTAAATGTCTTTGTAACAGTACCTTCATAGTTGCCCTTGAATGTGATCACTACATCGTAGGAACCGCCTGCAACAGCACTTTCAGGATACTTCACATCATAGTTGTCAGCACTGATTTCCTTGCCGTCAGAACCAACGACTGATACTTCAGGTTTCTTCTCCTGTCCATCATATACATAATGATCTTCTGACAGAGTGATTGTCTTTGGATAAGCAATTACTGTGTCTTCTGTAACATCACCGCATCTTGTACACTTCGTTACGATGCTGCCGTCCTTGGATAATGTAGCCTTTGTAGTTGTTGTCTGGTAGTTATGACCAAGTGCACCTACTGTTTCTTCTTTAGTATCTTTGTACTCCTTACCTTCGAATGTAACTTTGGCTGTGTAAGCGATCTTACCTGCTTCTGTACATGTTGCGCCTTCGGAGTTCTCATCTACTGTTGCATCAACTGTTTCTACATGTTTTGCATCATTTGCACATGTAAATGTTGCTGTTGCTTTGTAAGTATTGTTTTCAGCCTTTTCCCAGTTCCATGCTGGTGCGCCGTATTTATGACCAATCGCTTTGATCGTTTCTGTATAAGTATCTGCGTAATCTTTGCCGTCAAATGTGACTTTGGCTGTATATACTGTCTTACCATCAACTTCACATGTTGCTGCTGTTGTGTCTGGTGTAACTGCTGCATCTACTGTCTGAGTATCATCACCGCGTTCGCACTTGAATGTTGCTGTTGCTGTCTTATGATCATCAGACCATTTCCATGTTGGTTCACCGTATTCGTGGCCAAGAGCCTTACCTGATACAACGTGCTTATCTGGATTTGTATAAGTCTGACCCTCAAACTCAACTGTTGCTGTGTAAGTAACATCACCTGCTACTGTACATGTTGCATCCTTTGTCTCAGATGTAACTTTTACTTCCGGTGTCTGTACATGTGACTTATCATTTGCACATGTGAATGTTGCAGTTGTTGTCCATTTGCCATCCTTTTCTGTCCATTCGGACCATTCAGGCTGACCATATTTATGGCCAAGGGCTTTTAATACAACGTCATGTGTATCTGTTAAAGAACCAACTTCTTTGCTGTCAGCATCTTTAACGGTTGCTGTTGCTGTATAAACATCTTTACCATCTGCTTCACATGTAGCAGCTGTTGTGTCTTTTGTTACGTTAACAGTGATCTGATCAGCTGTCGGTACATTACCGCAAACATCACATTTTACATCTGTAACTGTTGCTGCTGCATCTGTTACATTGCCATCAGCATCTTTTGTCTCAGTCCATGCCCATGTACCTGTGTATGCATGCTTTCCAGCTTCTTTTGTCTCTGTAGTTGTTACAACGTACTTCACACCATCAGCTGTTTTATCTGCTGCTTTGTAGTACATAGTCACGCCCTGTTCACATGTACCTGTATGGCCAGCAAGTTCAGCCTTTGCAGTTACTTTTTCTGAAAGAGCTTTCTCAATAGAATCTCTGTTAGCTTTGTTTGTTTCATTTGTATCAGATTCAAGGAGGCAATCCAGCTTGTTAATCTGATTTGCACAAGTTTCACATTTCAGATTCTGGAATGTAACGCTTGTGTGATCGTCACTCCATTCAGCATCTGTTGCTGCATAAGCATGACCTTCTGCTGCGTTCTTCTGAGCTTCATCCCAGATAGCTTTTTTCTTATTGTATAAAGATTCATTGTATTGAGTCTTAACAGGTTCGGTAATACAAGCACCGCACTCTGGGCATACATAGTTGTCCCCTTCGTTCCAGTTTTTATTATTATCCTTTGTATAGTATGTTTCATGGAACTTGATGTAATGATGTTCGTGTGCTGTATTCTCTGCTTCTACACGTGTGCCGTCTTTGATCAGGCCACAGTCAGAACAACGTTCTTCTGTAAATGCATTACGTCCGCAGTATGCTGGTTCAGAAACTGTCTCATAATTATGAGAAGTACCTGTCAGTGTCTTCATATCAACTGTATCAACGAAGTTGGCTGACCACATGAACTCATCATTATCGTTGTTCTGGACACCCATAAACTGCTGATATCTCTTGTAATTTGTATAGCTGGAATTATAATCTGTCTCTTCAAATTGATAACCATAACGACCGGAACTTGAATGATCAAGAATGTCAGTCTTACCGGAAATAAACGCGAAGTTTGTACCGATAGAAACGACCAGATCATCACCCTTAATTGTTAAACCGGCAATCGGATGATTTGTAACAGTAAAGTCTGCATTGTCTTTACTTGTTGTTGTAAATGCCATACCGCCAAATAACTTGGTTTTATCACGTTTTGCAGATACTGAGTTGTATTCCTTAACAACTGCTACAGAACCATCTGCAGGGTTATAAGAAACAATATCATTGGATACATTAAAGTAAATCTTACCATCTGTGTACAGTGCTGCTGTCAGACCGATAGATGGATAGATGCTCTGCTCATCCACAAACTGTGCATACAGTTTTGTCAGAAGATCATTCTTCTCCATCTTGCCGTCTTTGTTCAGAACACTGACAAAGGTATCATTATCATCACTATTTACCTTATCGGTAAAATTGATCAGTGTTTCATAATCGCTGTCGCCATCCTGTGTATCATCTGATGTCAGTTTATGACGAACGATCTTGTACTCTGTTGACTTCTGATTCTGGTTCATGTTTACTCTTGAGAACAGATCTGTGGAATCATACATATAATATGCGTAACCATCTGCATAGTAAACATTACTTGCTGCACGAGCCATCCATGCTGACTCATATGTTTTATCAGTTGCTACATCTTTGTACAGTGATCTGATCTCAGAGTAGTTACCATTATATAAACTCTCTGTACTTGTCTCACTGAACAGGAAGAAACCATGGTTCATATCACCATCTGTCTCTACACGGTCACGGCTCATAACTTCTGTGTATACGTCTGTATAGCAGGAGTCAATATAATACCATTTACCATCAATCTTCACTGCATTCCAGTAATGGTCAGAACCGAATTTCTCCTGTTCTTCACCATACATTGTAACATCAGATTTGAAATGAATTCTTACAAGGTCAACTGTATAGTTCTTAGATGTATCAAGCTTGCCGTCTGTATAATACAGTTCTTTGGCTTCCTTCCAGTTATCACATACTTCTGAAGTTGTACCATCATCAGCTGTAACTGTCGTCTTGTGATCATAGCCTTTACTTGGATCTACAAGATAAATATCTTTGTCCAGGCACTGTACAAGATATGTGTAAGCTTTGGAGTAACCAAGACATACAGATGTACCCATACCGAAAGCACCAAACTGAGTACCTTCCCAGTAATTGAGGATACCATCTGTCATACCAGCGGCTGCCTGTTCAGTGGCTATTTGAATAGCTTCCTGGAAAGTACATTCCGGAGTACCATCTTTATCCAAATCAACCTGTTTCTCAGTACTCTGCAACTGCTGCTGAGTCATTTGCTCAACAGTTACCTTAACTCCAGGAGCATTCTCAGGATCTGCTTCAACACCATTTTCTTCAGCATCTTTAATAAATGCATCTGCCTGCTGTTTTAAAGCATCTGCTGCATCTGGTAAATTTTCTTTTACAAATCCTTCCGGATCTTTATCAATAGCTTCTTTGTTCTTTTCAACATAAGCCTTTGCCTGTTCCTGAGCTGCTGCCTTTTCATCGTCAGTTGGATTTTCTGGATTCACTGCTGTCTTCTTCAATGTGCCTTCATAAACAGTCTGCTGAATGGCATTCTCATAGAAAGTAGCAAGTAAATTCTGTTCAATACCTGCAAAAACCTGATCATGGAACATCTTTTCAATCTGAGGTTTATATACATCGTACATCGTATCATGTACATCCTTTTCATGAGCTCTCTCCTGAGGATCCTCAGCAATCATCGGCTTATCATCTTCTGAATCCTTGCCGGAGTTCATGATATAAGACATATCGAAAGTATTCTCATGTGCAAGCCAGTCATTCAGGACAAGAAGTTTCTGAGCTTTTGTCTGTGCACCGGATGCTTCCACTGCTGCCAGAGCTTTATCTCTTGCACTTGTTACATTTTCGCCATAATACTGAATACCCAGTTTGTCACCGTACATAAAGTTAAGGATCATACCGGTCAGATCGTCATAGCTATAGTTATGATTTCTGATATCATCTACAGTACCGCCGTCTAAGGCAAGCATCTCGCCAAGGATACCCAGTCCATCCTTATCATCATTGAAATCAAGAAAGAATGGATTCTGAACACCCAGTACATTGGCATTAGCTTTCCACTGATTCAGATAATTCTGATACATACCAACGACCGTATTAATCTGCTCCTCTGTTAATGGCTCCTTTGATCCGTCAGTTGCCGGTGAGTAAGTTGCAATGTCTGAAGAGTATGCGGCAACAGCAATACCATTATCTTCCTGATTAGCTTCGCCGCCTTCAATTTCGATACTTTCCAGCGCTTTTCTCAGGCTCTGGATAGCAGGATCAGATTCATCAATCTTTACATCCTTTGCCAGCTGCTCAGCTACAGCTGCATTGGCGCCCTTAAAATCAACTGTGATATCGCCAATTGTATAAACCGGCTTCTCAGCTTCTGTTTCTGTCTCTGCCTGAGTTTCTGTCTCAGTTTCAACAGTTGTCTCTGTTTCTTCTGCCGCTGCAGGTTCTGTCTCTGTCTGGACTTCAGCAGTTTCTGTCTCTTCTGCTGACTCTGCAGCAGGCACCGCTTCTTCATCTGCGGCTGTCTGAGCTTCAACCTGCGCTGCATCTGTATTATCCACACTGGCTGCCCATGCTGTAGAAGGGGCCATTGTGGCGATCATAGATGCAATAAGCGCCATAGAAACAATTCTCTTAAATCCTTGTTTCATGTTTTCATTCCTTTCTTTTTTTACATAATTTTATCCCGGTGTCATGCACCGGTTCCATCCACCTATTCACTCTATGCAAATAAGTGAAAAATTATGGTCCGTCATGTGTCCTCCCAGTTTGATTTTCTTAATCCCCCTCCCTCGCTTTCTTCATTTTGGTACTAATTAATCTTTCCGACATCGCTGTTCTCCTCTCTCCTCTCACTGACATCCTTCTTAAATAATGGGTTGGCAAACAAAAGGCTAAAGCTTCACAGCTTAGTCTCTGATTTCATTATAGGTAAAATCTACCTTTTTGTCAACGCTGTATACCGCAGAATACAAGGAAATTCGACACTGTCAGCCACTTTTTTGGTCGAATTGCCTAACTGCAAAACGAGTCTGTTTATTAATAAACATTTTTCCTGTGAAATGTTAACAAATGTTAATTTCTACAATCAAAATGTGATATTTCCTGTTTTATTTCTTAACCATTTCTTAGCAGTTTTTCGACACCATATCAATGCCATGCTATTGAATTTCTCTCTCCAAAATGCTATACTCATCATGCTTACTTAATATTTAAATCTATAATTTTAAATATTAACCTAACTAACCTATTTAACCTAAAAATACATATCTTAAGTCTTTGGCCAGTTGCGAAACTCAACTCCCTTCATATAAACCATCCTAATTAGCCGTTCACAGCAGGTGCTTCATTACTGGCTGGTACTTAGGTGCTGTCTTTTAGCACCTTATGTACCACTGCCAAGCAATGGCAGTGCGAACGTGCCTGCTGTGAACGGCTAATTAGGATGGTTTTCAAAGCCCCTGAAGTTTCGCACCCCAAAGAAAAAGGAAAATCATATGACTTATACAGAACAATGTGCGCCCCTCATTCGGCATATTCACTGCGCCATGGAGAAGGAAGCCAACAACAAGCTCCGTGAAATGGACCTGACGGTTTCTCAGATTTATCTGCTCCAGGCACTGAACCATGCCCCAGGCGACACCCGCACACTTACATTGAAGGAACTTGAAAAACAGCTGCAGATCGGACAGTCCACCACCGTTGGTCTGGTTCAGCGGCTGCAGAAGAAAGATTTCGTCACCTGCACTCAGAGTACAGAGGACAAACGAATCAAGATTGTTGCCCTGACCATCTCAGGAGAAGCTGTCTGTCAGGAAGCAGAATCCCATATGACACATGTCTTTGACCATATGTCAGAGGGTCTTTCAGAAGATGAGAAGAAAGTTTTGCTCACGCTGCTGCGGCGCGTTCAGCAGAATTTCATTCCGAAACAGGATTCGAAAACGAATCTTGAGAATATATAGGAGTCACACCATGTCAAATTCAAACAATACCAAAGACACACAGCTTTTCGTCGGCATCGACGTTGGTTCCACAACCACCAAAATTGTGGCCATTGATCCCGAAAAGCATGACATTTTATTATCCAATTATAAACGTCACAATGCCGCCCAGGCTCAGAGCGTTCAGTATGCCCTGACATTTTTCCGGGAAAACTTTCCGAATGCCCGCATCCGACTGGCTCTGACTGGTTCCGGAGCCAAGCATCTGGCTGAGGCCCTTGGCTGCTGCTATATTCAGGAGGTTGTGGCCAATTCCATCGCCCTTCAGAAAGAGTATGCCGATGTGGGAACCGCCATCGAGCTGGGCGGTCAGGATGCGAAGATGATTTTCTTCCGCCGTGACCCGGCCACCCAGACACTGAATGTGGCTGATATGCGAATGAACGGCAGCTGCGCCGGCGGTACAGGTGCTTTTATCGATGAGATTGCTTCTATATTAAAGGTACCTGTGGAAGAATTCAATGAACTGGCTTCCCAGGGCAGCTGCATTTATGATATTTCCGGCCGCTGCGGTGTTTATGCCAAGACAGATATCCAGCCCCTGCTGAATCAGGGTATTTCCCGTCAGGATCTGGCGCTGTCCTCTTTCCACGCCATTGCCAAACAGACCATCGGCGGTCTGGCTCAGGGTCTGGATATCCAGAAACCGGTTGTTTTTGAGGGCGGTCCTTTAACATTCAATCCGACATTGGTCGATGTCTTTGCAGAAAGACTGGGTCTGACGCCGGAAGAAACGCTGCGCCCGTCTCACCCTGAGATTATGATTGCCTACGGTGCCGCCCTTTCTCTGGACGGTATGTTTGCCGGCGGTTCTTCATGGTACACCCCAAAGCATTACCTTGAACTGCTGGACAACCCGGAACTTCGTGCCCATCTGCAGGCTTCTGCTGATGGTCCGCTGTTTTTTGAGTCCGAAGAGGAACACCGCAAGTTCAATGAACACCACCAGCTTCCGGAATTTACACCTTATGTGCCTAAGAAGGGTGAAACTGTCCATGCTTATCTGGGCATCGATTCAGGCAGTACCACCACCAAATTTGTACTGATGGATGAGGATGAGAATATCCTTGATTCCTTTTATGCCCCAAATGAGGGCGACCCGCTGACTGTTGCCAAAACAGCCCTGCTGACCATTCATGACCGTTACGTGAAAGCCGGTGCCAAACTGGATATCATCGCCGCCGGCACCACAGGCTATGGTGAGCTGCTTTTCTCAAAAGCTTTCAGCACCGAGTGCCATGTGGTGGAAACCGTTGCCCACGCCCGGGCTGCTGACAAATATATCAAAGATGCCACATTTATCCTTGATATCGGCGGTCAGGATATGAAAGCCATCTGGATTGACAACGGCATTATTACCAATATCGTCGTCAACGAGGCCTGCTCCTCAGGATGCGGTTCCTTCCTTGAGAACTTTGCTTCATCCTTACATATTCCTGTGGAAAAAATTGCTGAAGCGGCTTTTTCATCACAGCATCCCGCTTCCCTTGGCAGCCGCTGTACCGTCTTCATGAACAGCAGCATTGTCACAGAGCAGCGAAACGGCAAACAGTCCGCAGATATCATGGCCGGTCTGTGCCGCTCCATCATCGAAAATGTTTTTACAAAGGTTATCCGAATCTCCAACCTGGACAGTCTGGGTGACAAAATCGTCGTTCAGGGCGGCACCTTCCGGAATGATGCGGTACTTCGCGCCCTTGAACAGTACACCGGCCGCGAAGTGATCCGTGCCCCTTATCCGGGGATCATGGGTGCCATCGGCGCTGCCCTTATTACCAAAGAGCGTTTTGAACAGAATCACCCGGCTAAGACTTTTATCGGTATCGACGGTGTGGCTGACTTTTCCTATACCCAGGAAGCCAATGCCCCTTGTCCATTCTGCGCCAACCATTGTAAACGTACCATTGTCCGTTTTTCCAACGGCAATTCATGGGTAACCAACAACCGATGCGAGCGCGGCGAAATCCTCGGTGACCCAAAGGATGCCTCTGTCCGGCAGCAGTTAGAGAATGCGAAGAAATCCCGTGAACAGACACCGAACCTGTTCAAGCTTCGTCAGGAACTGCTGTTTAAAGATTATCCTTATCCGAAAGCCGCCAAAGAACGCGACATCACCATCGGCCTGCCCCGTGTTCTTTCCTATTGGGAGACCATGCCATTCTGGACAACTTTCTGGCGTACCCTGGGCTTTAAGATCAAATTATCCGACTTAAGTACACGTAAAATTTATGAAGACGGTCTGTCAGCGGTAACTTCTGATACCGTCTGCTTCCCGGCCAAGCTGGTACACGGCCATCTGCGCAATCTGGTCAAAAAAGGTGTGGACCGTATCTTTATGCCGTCCATCACAACGGTAACCTCCGAGAATACAGAAAGCACCAGCGAATCCATGTGCGCCATCGTCAAAGGCTATCCGATTGTCATCCGCAACTCTGACAACCCTGAGAAGCGCTGGCATATACCATTTGACGCACCGCTTTTCCACTGGTACAAGCGGGAAGACCGTGACCGTCAGCTCGCCAGCTATATGGAGAAGACCTTCGGCATTTCTCCTGCCGAAACCCGTCAGGCCATCGCTGCTGCCGATGCCGCTGAAAAACAATTCCACGATGAAATGCATCAGGCCGGCAAGGCTGTTCTTGATGAAGTCACTGCCAATGGCAGCTATGCCGTCGTTCTGGCTTCACGACCATACCAGAATGATGCCCTTGTGAACCACGACCTGCCGGAGATGTTCACAACCCTCGGCATTCCGGTGCTGACCGCGGACTCTCTGGAAGAAGCCGATCACGTGGACCTGAGCAAGAGCCGTCTGGATATCGTCAACAATTATCATGCCCGTATGCTGTCAAATGCTATCCTTGCGGCTGAGAACCCGCATCTGGAATATGTGCAGATCGTCAGCTTCGGCTGCGGCCATGACGCCTATCTCTCAGATGAGATCATCCGCCTGATGAAGGAGATCTCCGGCAAGACACCCCTGGTTCTGAAACTGGATGAAAGTGATATTCAGGGTCCCCTGCGTATCCGTGTCCGCTCCTTTACGGAAACTGTCAGCATGAACCATACCGCCCACCCGAATCTGGACATTCATCCGCTTAAAGACCCTTATCCGGTGAAATTCACCAAGGAAGACCGGCGCAAAAAGATTGTCCTTGTTCCGAATACCTCCCACGCCTTCTGCCGAATCATGTCCGCTGCCATGCGGGGACAGCATATTCAGGCAGAGCCACTGGAAATCGGCCGTGAAGAAGCCATTCGCCTGGGAAAACAGTATGTCCACAACGATATCTGCTTCCCTTGTCAGATCGTCATCGGTGAAGCACTGGCTGCATTAAAGAGCGGCAAATACGACGGCAAAGAAGTGGCCATCGGTATGGGCAAATATATCGGCGACTGCCGTCTGACCCATTACAGCGCCCTGCTGCGAAAAGCCCTGGATGATGCCGGATTCCATGATGTACCGATTCTCACCAACGATGATGTGGACTACCACAACATGCATCCGGGATTCAGAATGAGCCTTGGCTCCGCCATCCGCCTGGCTTTCGCTCTTCCTGTCATCGATGTACTGGAAGAACTGCTGCGCAAAATCCGACCTTATGAAAAGGTGGCCGGCAGCACCAACCGTGCCTTTGAAGAAGGCATGGACGCCGTTGTGGAAGGTCTTGAGCTTCACGGCATCAACGGTCTGAAAAAAGGCTTCAAAAAAGCCATTGATCTGATGAATCAGGTGAAATACGACCGCACCAACCGCCGTCCGCGAGTCCTCATTGTCGGCGAGTACCTGCTGAACTTCCATCCGGGCGCCAACCACGATATTGAAGATTATCTGGAACATAACGGCTTCGAGATCATTGAAGCCCACATGACAGACGTCATCCAGAAGTCTTATTTCTATCTGGATGCGCAGATTAAAGAATATAAATTAAAGAAACCATTGGACAAAAAGATTTGGTTTTCAACCGTCGATAAAGTTTTCGATATGGCCCACAACATGACAGATGCCATCGCCAAAAAGCATCCTCTCTATACACCGGCCTGCCGAATGCCTGACCTGGTCAAAGCCAGTGACCCGATCATCCACCATACATTTGATGCCGGTGAGGGTGTCCTGATTCCGGGAGAAATCCTGCATCATGCCAAGGATGGCTGCCGTTCCTTCGTCATCCTTCAGCCATTCGGCTGTCTGCCAAATCACGTAGTTGGCCGAGGCATCAGCAAACGTCTGAAAGAAATGTACCCGGATGCCCAGATCCTGCCGCTAGACTACGACCCGGATGTCAGCTTCGCCAACATCGAAAACCGACTGCAGATGCTGATCATGAACGCAAAGAGCGGGAATATTAAAGATAAAAATTAATATTCCCGCATGAAAGCTGTACTGCATGCCATTTGAATTTTACTATTCATGTCGAATAATGTAGTTTTCTGCATTTTATTCATGTAATTTAGTGTTATTTTATAGCATATATTCGTTGATTTTTACACGAATATATGCTATTTTTATGTTAAAGAGTCTTTTACGCATAAAACAGACTTCCATACCAAGGCCCGCAAACGTGTATTAAATTTCATTTTTACAAAATACAGAAGGAGGTTTTCATTGTATGTATAGAAAAGTTATCCGTTTTCTTGAAGACTGGCAGAACAGCCCTCACCGCAAACCCCTGATTCTCCAGGGCGCACGACAGGTCGGCAAAACCTACTCCATTCTGGAATTTGGCCGCACTCATTATGATAATGTCGCTTATTTTAACTTCGAAACCAATCCCAGACTCAATGAAACATTTGATGAGAATATCAGCCCTGATTATCTGATTCCTATCTTATCACATATTGCCGGTCAAACCATTGTTCGTGAAAAAACACTGATTGTATTTGATGAAGTTCAGTTATGTGAACGCGCATTAACTTCACTCAAATATTTTTGCGAAGACGCTCCGGAATATCATATTATTGTTGCCGGAAGTCTCCTTGGCGTTGCAGTTAATCGTGCCAAGTTTTCATTTCCTGTAGGTAAAGTTGATATGAAAACACTTTACCCGATGGATATTGAAGAATTTATGCTGGCTATGGGTGAAGAAACTTTAGTCCAGCAAATCCGACAATGTTTCGACTCTAATACCCCTTTACCCTCTGCACTTCACGAAGCTGCACTGATGCTCTATCGTCAATATCTCGTTGTAGGCGGTATGCCCGAATGTGTCCTTCAATTTGTTGAAACCAAAGATTATATCCTCATTCGCCATACGCAGGATACCATTTTGGCCAGTTATCTGAATGACATGAGTAAATATAATACTTTGAATGAAATCAAGAAAACCCGATTAACATACGACAACATAACCGTTCAACTTTCCAAAAAAAATACACGCTTCCAATATAAATTAATAAAAAAAGGAGGGCGTGCATCCGAATTTGAAAATGCCATTGAATGGCTGACGTTATCCGGCATCGTATCGCAAATATATAAAGTTGAACAAATCAAAAAGCCATTGGAAAACTACAGGGATATTGATTCCTTTAAAATATATGTCTCTGACCTTGGTCTGCTCTGTGCCAAAAAGGACTTGGCTGCAACAGATATTCTCTATATGGTGGATGAAATCAATGATTTCAAAGGCGGTATGACAGAAAACTATGTCAATACACACCTTACAATCAATGGTTATAAAACTTACTATTGGGAATCTAATCGCGGGGCTGAAATCGATTTTATTATTCAGCGGAATACGCATATCATTCCTATCGAAGTAAAAGCTGCTGACAACACACGTGCCAAAAGCTTAAAGTTATATATGGATGCTTACAAACCGGCCTACGCTATTAAACTCTCAACCAAAAACTTCGGTTTTGAAGATAACAAAAAAATCGTTCCACTTTACGCCGTTTTCTGCATATAAATCTTAAATAAACTCTACAATCATAAAACTAACGTCTCTTAATCGTCTCTTTTGAGGCGCATATCTTATCCGCCATACACAGAATCCAGCTCTCCCGATATTTCGGCGGGACTGGATTTAGCGGAAACATATGCTTTCGAATCATATCCTGCTCAATCTCATTCAAATCAAAATCCCGCATGGCATTCTTCAGGGCATCTCCCGCATGGGTGACACCATGCCATTTATGACTTTCATCCGGTATATGCCAATCGTATAAGAAATAATCATGCAGGAGGGCACCTCTCACCAGAGACCGAAGGTCTACTTCCCCCGGAAAATGCTTCGCAATTCTTAGGCACATCCTTGCCACCGCCAGGGAATGCTCATACACAGACATTCTTCCGTGCTGCCTGAATGTTTTCTCGGACTGCATACCAGGTGAGGCCAGAATATCCTGACCATATAAATGTATTAACTCATCCAAAGTATCCTCTGAATCTGTATCAGCATAATTTCCATCCAATTCAGACATTGACTCTGGCCTCCTTTTCTTACTTCTTCACATATCTTTGATTTCTGCTGCTTTTACTTACATACTGTCGCTGTCCTACGTATTATCTTACGTACTTTCTTCCTAAATCAGCTTATCCTACGTATTATCCTGCGTACTTTCTTCCCAGATTAAACTATCCTACGTATTATCCTGCGTACTTTCCTCCTAAATTATATCCATCTTACTTAAAAACTTCAATTCTTATATAAAAGAAAAAGCAATATTTTCACCTGTTTCAATGTAAAAATACTGCTTTTTGTTATCCAAATTTCACCGCATCCTACAGCAGCGGCGCAAATAATCGCAGAATACACTGCCCGATTCGCAATGCTGTTGACCGATGATTTCTATATTGTTCTGTCACTTCATGACATTCTTCAAAAAGATGATCGAAGTCCGCCTTCACGCCTGCAACAGCATCCTTATGATAGAAAGCTGCCGCATTTTCAAAATGATGATATAAGCTTCTGTAATCCAGATTGATAGTACCAACAACTGCCGCCTTGTCATCCGATACACACTGCTTGGCATGGCAGAATCCCGGTGTATACTCAAAAATCCGCACACCCTTTTTGACCAGCCTATTGTAATAAGAACGGGTTGCCTTATAGACAAACTTCTTGTCCGGAATACCCGGTGTGATAATCCGCACATCCACTCCTCTTCTGGCTGCCAATGTAAAAGCCTTTTTCATTTCATCACTAATGAGCAAATATGGTGTAATGAAATACGCATACTCCTGCGCACTGTTCAGAATATTCATATACACATTTTCCCCGGTATGCTCATCGTCCAGCGGGTTATCCGCATAAGGCTGCACATAGCCTGTCTGTTTCGCTGTGTATGTAATTTCCGGAAAATAGGCCGCATAGTCCGTGTCTGTCTTCTTAATGGCATTCCACATTTCAAGAAACATCACCGTCAAGCTCTGAACCGCATCCCCTTCCATGCGCACGCCGGTATCTTTCCACATTCCATAAGGGTGAGTAATATTGAAATACTCATCCGCCAGATTATAGCCGCCGGTAAAGCCAACCTGTCCATCAATGACTGTAATCTTTCTGTGGTCTCTGTTATTCATAAACATATTGACGAAAGGCACAATCTTATTGAAAATACGACACTGAATACCGTGACTTTCCATCTGCTTCACAAAATCCGTATTGATAAAGCCCATACTGCCCACATCATCATAAATCAGACGGACTTCCACACCTTCCTTTGCTTTCTCAAAAAGAATACGCTTCATGCCTGCAAAGGACTGTGCATCCTCAATGGCATGATATTCCATAAAGATAAACTTCTTCGCCTGCTTCAGGGCTTCCTTCTGCGCTTCAAATCCATCAACCGCTTCCGGATAAAATTCCAGATCTGTGTTGTCATACACCGGATATCCCGCTGAATGGCTGATATAATGGGCCATGTTAGCCGTCTGTTTATCCTCATCCGTCATTTGTTTCAGGACATACTCCCTGTCCGGCAAAAACGGTTTCAACTCCTCCTGAAGTCCAAAGAAATGTTTGCGGATACCAATATTCACTCCGGAATGCCCGCACAGCAGGTAAATACCAACACCGGCAACCGGAAATGCCATAATCAGAATCATCCATGGCATCTTCATGGCCGAATTCATATCCCGGCCGTATATTTTAATAACCACAATCAAGGCAATGGCACTGGATGCCAGAGAAATGCCCGTAGAATACTTGTTAAGTCTGACAAACAATTCAATAATCCAGACAACCTGTATCAATATCAGCAGCGCAGTGATAAAAATACGTCCGATACTGTTTTTTACAGCGCCCTTTTGTTCTTCTCTCAAATTATCTCTTCTTTCATTCTATTTCATTATCTTCTGTTAATTCTGCCTTAATGCAGCTGCCCGACAGCCTGGCTCAACCGCCCTTTGATATCTGCGCCGTTCCCTCATCTTAATTTATGACAGGAACTCCACACTGCCGTCCTCAATATGATACATGGCACCGACGACTCTCAGGCCTTCCTGCTCCTCAATCTGCTGGATATCCAGACTGTGCTCAATCAACGCCACACTGCGCTTCACATTCAGACAGCATGCCTTATAATCATCCGTTTCATCACCAATTGCCAGCTTAATCTCATCTGTAATAAACTTGATATATCCCTCCGGGTCACTGTTGATGGCCGCATCCACAGCACCACAGTGTGTATGTCCCAGCACAACAACCACAGGACTTCCCAGATGTCCGGCTGCATATTCAATACTGCCCAGCTGATGATCATCAATCACATTGCCCGCCACGCGGATCACAAAAAGCTCTCCCAAACCCGCAGAAAAAATCGTCTCCGGAATCACTCTTGAATCCGAACAGGTCACAATAATCGCATGCGGATGCTGCCCATGTTCATAAGTAAACTTACGCAGTGCCGCTGAAACATTGCCGCTGTTATTATTCGTAAGTAAATAACGTGTATTGCCCGACTTCAACTTCTCAATCGCCTCATCAGCAGTCATAATCATATGGTGGATCATCATTAAAACCTCCTGCATAAAATTATATTTATCATGAAAACTTTATATTATTCTTCAATCAATGGCATATTTATTAATTCTTGCAATTTTTTCTGTAATACAGCTTTATCCGGCAACTGCAATTTATACTCAGATACCATCATCGGAGACAATGTTCTGCTCATCGCATATTCTACTACTTCATCGTCCTTTGACGCACATAAAATCATTCCTACACTCGGATTCTCATTCTCTTTTTTCTTCTGACGGTCCAATGCTTCCAAATAAAAATCCATTTTTGAAATATACTCGGGTTTAAATTTTCCAATTTTTAACTCAAATGCAACCAGACATTGTAATCCTCTATGAAAGAACAACAAATCAATCCTGAAATCTTCACCACCAACCTGCACCCGATATTCCTCATCTATGAAAGTAAAATCTTTACCCACTTCAAGTATAAAATCTTTCATATTCTGAATCAAACCTTTTCGCAAGTCAGATTCTTTGAAATTCTTTGGCAAATCTAAAAACTCAATAACATAAGAATCTAAGAATGGATTTTCTTTTAACCCTTTTATTGGCTCCGGCAAAATTTTTTCTTGAGAAAGCATATATCTTTCATAATACCCACTGTTAATCTGCCGTTCTAACTCTCTGGCTGAATATGCTTCTTTTATACAAAGCGTTATATAAAAATGTCTCTCTTCTTTTGTTTTAGCCTTAGACATAATAGCTAAATGGTTGCTCCAGCTAATTTGTGTCAACAGTGTTGTCACAAATTCATCATCCTCGTAAGTCTCATAAAATTTTTTCATTCTATATAAGCCGCGCCTGGTAAAGCCTTTTATTCCAGGAAATGCACTTTGAATTTCCTTCGCAATAGAATTAATATAATCGTCTCCAAATGTTGTATTCTTGGATTCTTTGCTCAGATATTCTCCAACTTTCCAATACATCTGAATAAGTTCTTCATTTACTTTCTTTAATGCATTATTTCTGGAGTTTTCAATAATTTTAATGAGATTTCCTGCGAAACCAACTTCGCTTTTCATTCACATCACCCTTTATCAATCCACATATCTCTATTGCATCCAACTTTTATAATCTATCTTAGCATTATTGGACATTCAGCTCAACCCAAAAGTACCTGCGAAGACGACATTTTTACTATATTGTTGCCAGAATGTCCAAAACTTTAAAACAGACTCCTTCACTTCCGACTCTCCACCTTCCCCACACCTGCCGTGCAAATTATCGTTATTCCTTTATATAAAAAAATGGCGGAGACTCCTTTCCCTTCTTTATTCCGCTCCGTCTGTGGATTTCCTCTGAAAACGTTTCGCGATGAGCGTGTTTTCAGGGGAAAGCCACAGACGGAGTGGATTCAGGGAACTTGAAGTCTCCGCCTATATGGTTTTATGGGAGTAAATAACTATAATCTGCACAAACAGCTTCGATGATTCTCAGCAGGCCGAATGGCACGCTGCTTTCCTGTCCTTTTGTCCAGGTTGTTTCTTTTCCGAAGAAACGGATCTTTGCTGTGACTGCTTCTTTATCGATAACGGCAAATCCATCATTCTTGCTGTCGGCCATGTCGGCTTCTTTTGCAAATAATGTGAATTTGTCAAGGTATGGGGCACTTGCGTATGGGCAGAAGCTCTTGCAGTTGCCGCATTCGTTGCACATGTAATCTACGTGGATAACCTGTGCTTTGGCCATTCCAGGTACTTTGATGGAGATGTTGGCTCTGTTCGGGCATACATCGACACAGTTTTCGCATACGGTTGAACAGCCAAGGCAGCGTTCGGATTCAGGTTTGTCACCCGGTTCTGCCAGGATACCCTTCTTCGCATAGATGGAAGCCGGATCTGCTGCGATGTCGCAGCTGCCTGAGATTTCACGGCCACAGATAGCTTCTGCTGCTGTGATGGCCTGAGCCATGGCTTTGACAACGATGGATGGACCATACAGGCCATCACCGATCACGTATACGTTTTCTACACTGGATTCCAGCGTCGGGCTGACTTTCACGTGGCCTCTGTCATCCACCTGAAGACCATTGGCTTCATAGAAGTCTGTCGGCACTTTTTCACCAACAGCTGCGATCACGTGGTCTGCAGGTACAGCCACTGTTTCATCTGTCTCAACGATGCCTACACGACCGGATGCATCCAGTTCACCAAGTTTCATGACACGGCAGATCAACTGACCATTTTCCAGTTTCTCAGGTGCAAGCAGTTCTCTGAACTCTACACCATCTTCTACAGCCAGTACTAATTCATGTTCATCAGCAGGCATGTAGCGTTTTGTTCTTCTATAGACAAGGTAAACGTGTTCTACGCCATCACAGCGTTTTGCTGCACGGGCTGTATCCATCGCTGTATTGCCGCCGCCGATAACAACCACATTCTTGCCGATGGACATCTTGCCCTTTGTACGGTTATAATCTTCAAGGAATGCCAGTGCATTCTGAGCTTCGCCGCCCTCAAGCTTGAGTTCGCCGCGTTTGTAAGCACCAACAGCCAGAATGACGCTGTCGTATTCTTTCTTCAGCGCATCTACAGCAGGTGCCTCTGTGTTATATAAAACTTTGACGCCTAATTTTTCAAGTAAAGCAGCATCCTTTGCGATGACACTATCATCAATTCTGAAGTCCGGAATAATAGCGCTGACAACACCGCCAAGGCGTTCACGTTTTTCGTAAATAGTTACTTTTGCGCCAAGTCTTGCCAGATAATAAGCAGCCGCCATACCAGCAGGACCGCCACCCACAATAGCAACACTGCCGCTGTAATCACCGGTTACAGATACGCTGTTGATAATCGCATCCATCGCCTGCTCAGCACATTCCAGTTTTGTATTTCTGATCTGTACGGATGTCTCGTAGAAATTACGTGTACAGTAGCCCTGGCAAGGATGAGAACAGATAGTACCTGTCATAAATGGCAGTGCATTTCTGTTGAGGATCACTTTCAGTGCTTCTTCGTATTTGCCTTCACCGGCTAAAGCAACGTAAGTCGGGATTTCCTGATGGATCGGGCATCCATCCTGACAAGGTGCTGTATAACAGTCAAGCAGCGGAACGGTTTCATTGGACTTTCTGGATACAGGCAGTTTGGCTGGTTTCACATGATGTGCATCTGTGATAGCGTCTTCTGCCAGTTTGTTCAGTGCAGCCACATCGATACCCTTGAATTCGCCGACACCCATTGCCTCAAGAGAATCTGCCATCTGCTGTAATCTCTGGTAGCCGCCCGGCTTCAAAATTGTTGTGGCAACAGTGACAGGCCAGATGCCGCATCCGACGATTTTGTCGATATTGAAAGCATCTGCACCGCCTGAATAGGAGATACGCAGTTTGCCGTCAAATTCACGGGACAGTTTGGCTGCCAGTGAAATGGACAGAGGGTACAGGGATTTACCTGACATGTACATTTCTTCACTTGGAAGTTCGCCTGCCTTAACATCTACAGGGAATGTATTCGTAATCTTCACACCAAATTCCAGACCCATTTCGCCGGATAATTTGATCAGGCGCTGCAACATCGGAATGGCATCCACGTACTGAAGGTCATCTTCAAAGTGGAAACGGCCGAAGGCAATATAGTCATAACCCATCTTGTCCAGTGTTTCTCTGGCAAATTCATAGCCAAGAAGTGTCGGATTGCATTTGATAAATGTATTGAGTTTCTTTTCTGTTAAAAGATAAGTTGCAATACGCTCAATTTCCTGCGGAGGACATCCGTGCAGGGTGGAAAGTGTAACAGAATTGCAGATATCCGGTCTAATGGCTTCAATATCTTCTGCTGTCACATATTTGAACTCGCTAACATGATCTAACAGATACTGTTTACAGACTTTGAAGCTTTCTGTATCTGCTGCATTCTTCATACTTTCAATAAATGTATTAACTTTCTCGGACTTGATACCCTCCAGGTCATAACCAACACTGATATTGAACTGGAAACCATCCATGCTGCCAAGGCCGTATTCCTTTGCCATAAAGGAAAGCAGGAACCATGCCTTAATGTACTCATCCTGTGCCTGAGGAACATAAAGTTCTGTAGACCACTCACAGTTGTAAGCTTCATCATCTGCCTTGATACATGGCTTGTTGACACATGCTGCCAGTTCATCACCATCCATGATCTGAACCGTCTTCAGCTCGAAGAAACGGCTGCCTGCATAGTAAGAAGCCGCGATATTCTGCGCCAGCTGGCTGTTAGGGCCGGCTGCAGGACCGATCGGTGTTTCAAGATCTCTTCCGAAAAGCGTCAGTGCTTCCTTCGGTGCTGTATACGCACGGTGGAGACCAAAAAGCGTACCATGATTGTCTAATTCTTCCGTCACCCAATTCATCAACTGGGCAAAAGACATACCTGTCATTCTATCACTCATGAGAAATCCTCCTGTATCCTCTTTCAATCTGTATTCCTTTTAATTAATATCACTTTTTTAATTGATATCTCTTTGAAATCTATATTTCTTTGAAACTTGTATTCCCTTTAAACTTATATCCCTTTAAATCCGCAGCATCTGCCGAAACAGATGCCGCGCCTGTCTCAAATCAGCGATTAGCCGTTGATGCTGTGCCACAGTTTTGCAGATTCTTCTCTGCATTTTGCCATTGCTTCCTCAACGTCAATCACCTTAATCTCACGGTCCTTCATCAATACACGGCCATTGGCAACAGTTGTCACAACGTCTCTGCCTGTCATGCCAAACAGAATATGGCCATTGATATTGGATGCATCCAGCTGTGTCGGCGGATTGTAATCCACAACAATGACATCACCGGCTGCGCCTTCTTTCAGAACACCAAGCGGTGTCTTGAAATAACGGTTGGCAATGGCTGCATTGTTCTCAAACAGCATCTTCGGAACTTCTGCCCATGCCGCATTGGCATCGCAAAGATGATGTTTGTGCAGTACATTGGCTACCTTGTAGGATTCAATCATGTCATGGGTATAACCGTCTGTACCGAGACCTGTCAGGATACCTCTGTGAACCAGTTCCATAGTCGGAGGGCATCCGCAGGCATTGCCCATGTTGGATTCCGGATTATGTACCACCATTGTGTTGGTATCCTTAATCAGGTCCATTTCATGCGGGTTAATGTAAATGCAATGGCCCAGCAGGGTCTTTTCACCGAGAATGTTGAAGTCCATCAGTCTGTCTACGATACGTTTGCCGTATTTCTTCAGGCAGTCATGCAGATCTTCAATACCTTCTGCCACATGGATATGATAGCCGACTTCATCCGGTTTGTTAGCAGCTGCCAACTCCATCGTTGCATCAGAGATTGTAAACTGTGCATGCATACCCATCATACCGGCGATCATATCTGTATCATCCTTCAGTGCATAACGGATAAATTCCGCATTCTCCATAACAGATTCTCTGGCCTTGTCCATGCCGTCACGATCAGAAATCTCATAGCAGAGGCAGGCACGAACCCCTAATTCCTTCGCCACATCAGCGATTGTAAATAAGCTGCCGCCAATCTGTCCAAAGCTCGCATGGTGGTCAAAAACCGTCGTCACACCATTGCGAATACAGGAAATCAATGTCTCAACCGCACTGTATTTGGTCTGTTCCAGTGTCAGATGACGGTCGATCGTCCACCACTGACCATCCAGAATATCCAGAAAGCCCTTCGGATTGTACCCCTTAATACTCAATCCTCTGGCCATCGCACTGTAAATGTGCTCATGAGTATTGATAAATGCCGGCATGATGACGCCGCCCTTTGCATCAATGAACTCTGCATCCCCATACTGTTTCTTTATAGCCTCTGTTTCCCCCACAGCAGCGATCTTCGTCCCCTCAATCGCAACAGCACCATTTTCAACAAATGGCATCGCATCATTTCTTGTAAATAATTTACCATTACCAATAACCAGCATTGTTCCTGCCTCCTTCTTTAAAACTTAAACGAAATGTTTATCTTCCTTATATAATGTAAATAAATTTGTTCAGAGCCGCAGGTCAAATACCCCGACTCTGTCCAATTGCTTACTCAGCTTTTCCTCCCTCAGGTTCCACTGCACTGCCCTTCGGCTTCGGAAGTAGCAGATTCAGCACAACAGCCGTGATCATCGCCAGTACAACCGGTGATTTGCCAAAAATAGTTGTGACCCATGCAGGGAATGTTGCTAATGCTGCATTCGCCTGTGTCACACCCATACCAAGGGCGATAGCCAGACCGACAATTGTTGTATTGCGGAAATCCAATGGCTGAGTTGTGATCAGCTTGATACCTGTCATTGTGATGGATGCGAATACGGAAATTGTAGCGCCGCCCAATACACAATAAGGGATGGTTGTCAAAACCGCTGAGAATACAGGCACCAAACCTGCAACCAGCAGAATCACTGCCGCAATACGGAATACCTTTCTTGCGACAACCTTCGTGGAAGCAACGATACCTACATTCTGGCTGTATGTTGCTGTCGGCAGACCGCCAAAAATCGCACCGACAACATTGCTGAGACCATAAGCCACGATACCGCCCTTTAACTCTTCATCTGTCGGCATTCTGTCCAGACCGCCTGTTGTTGTTGCTGAAAAATCACCGATAGCCTGAATCGCATTGATCGCAAACAGCATACCAATCGCTACACATGAAGATGGTTCAAACTTCACGCCAAAATGCAGCGGCTGCGGAATACTGATCAGTGAAGCACCGGCTACAGATGAGAAATCTACCATTCCGAAGAAAATGGAAATAATGTAACCAATGATAATACCTATTAATATAGAAGCAAGCTTGAAAATACCTTTGCCGTAATGGTTCAGATATGTAACGATACACAACACAATAATCGCTACCAGCCAGTTCTGCCATGCACCGTAATTCTCATTGGATACACCGCCGGCCATGTAATTGATGGCTGTCGGATACAATGAAAGACCGATGGCAAATACAACTGTACCTGTGATCAGCGGCGGGAAGAACTTTCTAATCTGCTTGATAAAGATACCAACGATCAAAGCAACAATACCGCCGACAATCTGCGCCCCCAGTATGGTTGCCACATCATACTGCGTTGCAATAGCCTGCATCGTCGGAACATACGCAAAACTGATACCCATAATCATTGGTAATCCCGAACCGATGGAATATGCTCTGCCATGGAACAGCGGATAAAGCTGAAGCAATGTGGTCAATGCTGAAACAAACAGTGCCGCCTGGATCAGGATAACTGAATCCGTATCGGAAAGTCCAGCCGCATTGGCTACAATAATCGCCGGTGTAACACATCCTACTATCATAGCAGCTACATGCTGCAATGACAATGGAAATGCCTGTAAGAATGAAGGTTTGCCCTCCAGGTTAAACAAATCCTCTGCTGAAAGCCTCTTATGTTTCTTACGTCCAAGATCTCCTTTATTCATCTTGTGACACCTACCTCCCTAAAAGTCTGTACCTTTATTTAATTGATATATTTTTCTCTCTTATCGTGTGCATATGTTAAAGGTAACATTCGTCAAATCTGAACAGTTGCCAGACGATGTCGGATTACTTCGACATTTTCTCAACGAATAGGGAGACGACCGTTCATTTGCTGCACAATAACAAAAATATTTCCCTCCCTCATAGATGTTCATTTATTCAAGTTCACCAAAAGAAATATTCTCTGATTGTCATTTTAACATTATATTAGACAAAACACAAGCACTTTCTAAAAAATTTTTTTGATTCCTAAAAATTTTTTGATTTTTCTCTTGCATTTTTCAGATAATCTGTTATGATGATTACAGGGAGACAAAATGAGACTTATCAAGCATGGTTTTATGGAGGTTCAGCAATGGCTAACAAAGCAGATAATCAAATCAAATGGGTATTAAACAAGATGCCGAAGAGCGATGACAAACAGGTCGCTAACATGTCTCTGGAAGAGATGTCGAAAGCAAACAATTTCCACAAGAGCTTTCCTCAGTATTCAGTTACACCTCTTACAGGACTTCCGCATCTGGCCGAATATCTCGGTCTTAAGAAACTTTATGTAAAGGACGAATCCTATCGATTCGGTCTGAATGCTTTCAAGGTACTCGGCGGTTCTTATGCAATCGCACGATACATGGCACAGCAGCTGGGCAAGGATGTCAGCGAAGTTCCTTATGAAGTACTTACTTCTGAGAAACTGAAGGAAGACTTCGGTCAGGCAACATTCTTCACAGCAACAGACGGCAATCACGGCCGCGGCGTTGCATGGGCAGCGAATAAACTTGGACAGAAATGCGTAGTCAGAATGCCGAAGGGCACAACTCAGACTCGTTTAAATAATATTGCAAAGGAAAATGCAACAGTTACTATTGAGAATCTCAACTATGACGAATGTGTTCGTATGGCTGCTAAGGAAGCTGCTGAGACAGAACACGGCATCATGGTTCAGGATACAGCCTGGGAAGGTTATGAAGAGATTCCTACATGGATCATGCAGGGTTACGGCACATTAGCACTTGAAGCTGACCATCAGTTAGAAGCTGACAACTGCCGTCCGACACATATCTTCATTCAGGCAGGCGTTGGCTCACTGGCCGGTGCAGTTGTTGGTTACTTCGCCAACAGATTCAAGGAGAATCCGCCGATCATGACAGTTGTTGAAGCCAAAGCTGCAGACTGCCTCTTCCGCTCTGCTTCCAAGGGTGACGGCAGCCGCGTAGATGTGACAGGCGATATGCTCACAATCATGGCTGGTCTTGCCTGCGGCGAACCAAACACAGTATCATGGGATATCCTTCGCAATCATGCAGATGCATTCGTATCTTGTCCTGACTGGGTAAGCGCCAACGGTACACGTATTTACAGCTCACCAATGAGAGGCGATGAAAGAGTCATCTCCGGTGAATCCGGTTCCGTTACAATGGGTCTGGTTGCAGCAATCATGACAAAGCCTGAACTGAAAGACCTCAAAGAAGCACTGAAGCTTGATGAAAATTCTCAGGTACTTCTTGTTTCTTCTGAAGGTGATACAGATCCTGACCGTTATCGTGAAATCGTATGGGAAGGCTTATGCGGCACAGACAAAGAACCATTTGCTGATCTTCAGGAAAACTAATCATTTGTTATAACTGCATTTGACAGCTATAACATACCAATCAATTATGATATATAAATTATAGAAACAACTTAAATATAAAAATAATTTTGCAGCGTTACAATATATGAACATTATGGAGGGTAAAGAAATGTTAGACTTTAACAAAATCAAAGAAGTAGCACAGAGCTATCAGGCTGATATGACAGCTTTCTTACGTGCCATCGTCAAGAATCCTGGCGAAAGCTGTGATGAGAAAGCCCATGTAGAGACAATCGCCGCTGAGATGAAGAAACTGAACTTCGACGAAGTTGTCATCGATCCACAGGGCAACGTTATCGGTTACATGGGTACAGGCGACAAGATCATCGCTTTCGACGGCCATATCGATACAGTAGGTATCGGCAACATCAACAACTGGACATTCGATCCATACGATGGTTATGAGAACGAAACAGAAATCGGCGGCCGCGGCGTATCTGACCAGTGCGGCGGTGTTGTATCTGCTGTTTACGGCGCTAAGATCATGAAAGATTACAACCTGATTCCGGAAGGCTACAAGATCATGGTTGTTGGTTCTGTTCAGGAAGAAGACTGCGACGGTCTTTGCTGGCAGTACATCATCAACGAAGACAAAGTTCGTCCAGAATTCGTTGTATCTACAGAGCCTACAGATGGCGGTATCTACAGAGGCCAGCGCGGACGTATGGAAATCCGTATCGACGTTAAGGGTGTTTCCTGTCATGGTTCTGCTCCGGAACGTGGTGACAACGCGATCTACAAGATGGCTGATATCCTCCAGGATGTTCGTGCACTGAATGAAAATGATGATGCAGACGAAACAGAGATCAAAGGTCTTGTTAAGATGCTGAATCCAAAATACAACCCTGACTGGGAAGAAGCTCGCTTCCTCGGCCGTGGTACAGTTACAACATCCCAGATCTTCTACACATCCCCAAGCCGTTGTGCAGTTGCTGACTCCTGTGCAGTATCTCTTGACCGTCGTATGACATTCGGCGAAACATGGGAAAGCTGTCTGGAAGAAATCCGCAACCTGCCTAGCGTAAAGAAATACGGTGATGACGTTGTTGTTTCTATGTACAACTATGACCGTCCATCTTACACAGGCTGTGTATACGAAATCGAATGCTACTTCCCAACATGGGCTATTCCAAAGGATCACAAGGTTACAAAAGCACTTGAAGCTGCTTACCATGGTCTGTACGGCGATAAGAGAATCGGTGCTGCTGACACACTTGAAATGCGTCAGGCTCGCCCATTGACAGATAAGTGGACATTCTCCACAAACGGCGTTTCCATCATGGGCAGAAACGGTATCCCATGTATCGGTTTCGGACCAGGTGCAGAAGCTCAGGCTCACGCTCCTAACGAAATGACATGGAAACAGGATCTGGTGACATGTGCTGCTGTTTACGCTGCTCTGCCAATGTCCTATTGCGAATAATTTCAAAAAAGACTATACTATACAAGTTAACGTATTATAAACCAATAAAATTTCCGTGCATCGGACAACCTTAACCGGTGCACGGCACTTAACCAAACGGAGGATTATTATAATGGATGCTAAATTACAGGCTTATATCGACAAATTAAACGCACTTAACTTCAAAGAAATGTACAACGGTGACTTCTTCCTGACATGGGAAAAGACAGATGACGAACTTGAAGCTGTTTTCACAGTTGCTGATGCCCTTCGTTACATGAGAGAGAACAACATCTCCACAAAAGTATTCGAAAGCGGTCTTGGTATTTCTTTATTCCGTGATAACTCCACACGTACACGTTTCTCTTTTGCTTCCGCATGTAACCTTCTTGGTCTTGAAGTTCAGGATCTGGATGAAGGCAAATCTCAGGTTGCTCACGGCGAAACAGTTCGTGAAACAGCTAACATGATCTCCTTCATGGCTGACGTTATCGGTATCCGTGATGATATGTACATCGGCAAAGGCAACAAATACATGCATGAAGTTGTTGACGCTGTAACACAGGGCAACAAAGACGGTATCCTTGAACAGAAACCTACTCTGGTTAACCTTCAGTGCGATATCGACCATCCTACACAGGCTATGGCTGATATGCTTCACATCATTCATGAATTTGGCGGTGTTGAAAACCTTAAAGGCAAAAAGATCGCTATGTCCTGGGCTTACTCTCCATCTTACGGCAAGCCACTCTCCGTTCCTCAGGGTATCATCGGTCTGATGACTCGTTTCGGTATGGACGTTGTACTTGCTCATCCGGAAGGCTATGAAGTATTCCCAGAAGTCGAAGCTGTTGCAGCTGAAAACGCTAAGAAATCCGGCGGTTCCTTCACAAAGACAAACAACATGGCAGAAGCATTCAAAGATGCTGATATCGTATATCCAAAGAGCTGGGCTCCTTTCGCTGCTATGGAAAAACGTACAGAACTCTACGGCAACGGCGATACAGAAGGTATCAAAGCACTTGAAAAAGAACTCCTTGCTCAGAACGCAGAGCACAAAGACTGGGCTTGTACAGAAGAACTGATGGCTACAACAAAGAACGGCAAAGCACTTTACCTGCACTGTCTGCCAGCTGATATCACAGGCGTAAGCTGTGAAGAAGGCGAAGTTGACGCTTCCGTATTCGATCGTTACAGAGATCCTCTTTACAAAGAAGCAAGCTACAAACCATACATCATTGCAGCTATGATCTTCCTTGCTAAATTCGAAAATCCACAGGAAATCCTGAAGAAACTCGAAGAAAGATCTACACCAAGAATCTTCAAATAAGACTGAATTTAACTTAACAACTTAACATATAAGGCGGGGATTCACCTCCGCCTTATATCAATCGCAAAAATCGTTATATTGTTTATTTTGGGGGAAATATTTAGAATGAATAAGAAGAAAAGAATTGTTATCGCACTTGGAGGCAATGCGCTGGGGAATACACTGCCGGAACAGATGGCAGCTGTAAAAGTAACCTCCAAAGCCATTGTAGATTTGATTGAAGAAGGCTGTGAAGTTGTTGTCACTCACGGCAACGGCCCACAGGTCGGCATGATCAACAATGCTATGATCGCACTGACACATGAAGATACACAGCAGCCAAACACACCATTATCTGTCTGTGTTGCCATGAGCCAGGCTTACATCGGATACGACCTTCAGAACGCTCTGCGTGAAGAACTGTTCAACCGCGGTATCACAGATATCCCTGTTGCAACCATGATCACACAGGTTCGCGTTAACGAAGATGACCCAGCTTTCAACAGCCCATCCAAACCAATCGGCAAGTTCTTCAACGAAGAACAGGCCAAAATGATGGAAGAAAAATACGGCTACATCATGAAAGAAGACGCCGGCCGAGGCTATCGCCGTGTTGTTGCTTCTCCAAAACCGGCAGAAATCATTGAAATCGGCACAATCCGTACAATGGTTGAATCCGGAGACCTGGTTATCGCCTGCGGTGGCGGCGGTATCCCAGTTACCCGTCAGGGCAACCACTTAAAGGGTGCCAGCGCAGTTATCGACAAAGACTTCGCAAGCTGTCTTCTGGCTCAGGAACTGGATGCAGATTACCTCATCATTCTCACAGCTGTTGAAAAAGTTGCCATCAACTACGGCAAACCAAACGAACAGTGGCTTGAGGATCTCTCCGTTGAAAACGCCAAGAAATACATGGCAGAAGGTCACTTCGCACCAGGCTCCATGCTTCCTAAAGTACAGGCAGCCGTTGACTTTGCTTCCTCCAAGGAAGGCCGCACCGCTCTGATCACTCTCTTGGAGAAATCCAAAGATGGTATCCAGGGCAAAACAGGAACAAGATTCCATCTGTAAAAACCAACTCCAAGTCGAACATTTGTGAGACTTGTCAAGCATATTTTGCTTAGTAAATTCCTACCTTATTATTAAGAACAGGCGTATGAACCTTCTCACATTATTCATACGCCTGTTTCGTTTTGTTTATTTATTATGATATAATTTTTCTCTTACATACGCATATCTTACAAATTTATCTTATTACCAGTTCCACTTATTCCTCTGAGAAAGCAGTTCCTTCGAAATATCTGCCTCCCGGTCACTCTCCGCGTCATAACCGCTGGTATTTCTGCGCCCTAACACCAGCCACATAAAGAGAACATACAGCGTCAGCAGCCCCAGAATCAGCCAGACAAAGAAGTTGTGCTTCACTGCCTCAAAAGCCGGAACAAATAACACAACCAATAAACACACCACATCCACAATCGTTATCACCATTCGTAAAGTTTTGAAAGACTTCATCCGCATCGCCTCCTTAATAAAACCTCCAATGACATCTTGCATGTTGACACACCATCTGCTATAGTAAATATATAGTAGGGAAAGCCAGATACGGTCTACCCTCGTAATGGGTTACCAGCCTTTAACAAAGGCCAGCCGTCACTAGTGTGAGTAGTGGCGGCTATTTTTATTCTTGAAAATCTCATAGCAGAGACCCACAAGAGTGACAATAAGTATAGCAAAATCAATTAAATCTTGATATGTAACCATCGTCATCCCCTCCTTCCTTACGTCCGGAGGGTACGCCCTCCGAAAATAAGAGGGTTAACCGCCTTTTGCATTCTGACTTCCCATATAATTAGTGTATCATGGGATGTTTATATACTCAATAGAAACATTTATAAACGGCTCTAGCACAGACATGTATTACACATTGATAATTTCAATAATATACCAAAGCCTCTTTAATTATTGACCTTTGTTCGTTAACGAGATGAAACACGCTTTGCGAGTTTCACCCGTTATCGCGATATTCAGCAAGGCCTCATGCAAACATGGGCTTTGCCTCATTATCCGCGTAAATAACAACCCTGGCTAGCTTTACTTATCTCCATCATTAATTTGTGACATCCGTTACTTTTACTGTCAAATTAGAAATCTTCCGGGATGACTGACTCTCCTTCATTGCGACAACGCCTGTCACCGACGCAATCTGCTTACTATCAGCTGTCGTAACCAATTTTGCCTCGAAATCATACATATCTTCATCACCTGATCTCTCCGTCAATTGAATATCCTCTGCCAGAATATCCGACTGATACTGCTCTGCCAGTTTGATACTGACTGCAATGGTACGATCCGCCATCATTCTGTTCATGCATTCTTCTGTCAGATCATCACCGAATCTCCCCTGAAAATACGTTTCCAATCCATCTAAAGATACAAGCCCTGCCTCATCCCCGGTTTCCGCTGCCTTTTTAACTTCTTCCGATGCCGTCTCAAAATCAGCAGCCTCCTGAACCGTACAGCTCAGCACATGTTCCAATGTGCTTTGTGCACTTTGCTCTGAACCGGTGCCCGACTGCTTCTTGCCGCATCCCACAACTGATATAACCAATGTCAGTACCAATGCTGCTGCCATAATCATCCGTAAATTCCCTGATTTTCTCATACCCATTGCCCCTTTCTCTTTATAATTGGTTCGAAAGTATTTGTATGAATAGGATATCAGAGGGGTGCATCATAAGTGCATCTGTGGCGCAGATTCGCAGTAAAAATTGCTGCATAATAGAATAACAATATTTAGGGACGGTTATAAAAACCGTCCCCTATACGCTATATCTTTACCATAATATGACGAATGCTGTTATAAGAATATTAAAAACTGCAATTACAAAAGCTTCTGATAATGCATACTTCAACACCTTTTTATCTTCTTTATTCTTCCAATATAAGATACCCGCATCAGCCAAAAGCAGTAGATTACATATCACAATCGCATATAAAGCCTCTTTCTTTAAATCTACCGCCCATATATGCATGATTGCTGTAAATCCCAGAAGATAAGCAATTGCAAAGAGCCATTTTATTTTTTTCCCCTTTTCCGATGGTAAGGCAATATTAACCACTAGAAAAATCATTAGTAAAATAATTGTTATTATCCATAGAATCATTCCATTCATATACCTCACTCCCCCGTTTTTCTTCTTATCCTCAATATACTTTATAACAACCAATTTTTGCAATATTATATGCACCAAACGACATTTTTTTGCCTTTTTTGGTCATAAAAAAGACTGCTGAATTATTAAACTCAAACAGACTATATAAACCCATTCTGACTTCCAATAAAACAGCAGTCCTTTAACCTATATTGTTCAGTTGTTATTTTGCACTCTCTAAATAAAATAAATAAGCATCTTTAAATTCTTTGTATTTTCGCCTTGTAAGATACGCTTTCTTTCCATTTTCCATGTAAATAAGTTCCCTATCAAAATGCAAAATATGCTGCATGTTTACAATAAAACTTCTATGAGACCGATAAAAGCACTTATCCCCGAGCTGTTCCTCCCAATAATTCATCGACCGTATATCTTCAAACTCTTTTGTCTTTGTATGCACAATGACCTTCCGATTGACAGCCTCCACCATCACAATACTTTCTGCCGTAAGACTATACATCCCCTCTTTTGTCTCCACGGCTACTTTACGATTAGATGCTGTATAAATCTTCAGCGCTGCTTCCAAATTCCGATACAGTCTGGCCTTATCAAGCGGTTTGGACAAATACCTGAAAACTCTGAATGACATGGCTTCATCCAAATACTCCGGAAAAGAAGTCACAATGAAGATGAGAATTTTATCATTCTTCTTTTTCAGATACTCACCGGCATGAATACCACTGATACCATCCATTTCCACATCCAGGAAAGCCATATCAAATATCCCTCCGGCTTTCATCATAGCTTCTCCACTGGAAAAGCAGACATATTCCGGCTGTTTCAACTTCTTCTCTTTAAAATACCCCTGAAGACACTTCAGCATTTCTCTACAGAAGTTCTGGTCATCATCACATACAGCAATTCTCATTTCTATTCTCCATCCCCATTATTTGTTATTCATCAGCAAAACCATCATATGAAAACATTTCGCCTCTTTATCATAATGATAACTTATTTCTCCCTGATAATGTTCGGCCGCACACTGAATACTCTTTATTCCTACCCCATGCAGCTTGCCATCCTTCTTCCGTGAAATAAGTCCGCCATCTCCATCAAACACCGGTGGATACAGTACCGAATTTTCTACAGATATAAATGTCTGCTTTGACTTATAATTATAATTCACCGTCACATCTATATAAGCATCTGGCACACCCACCGCAGCTTCCACAGCATTTTTCAGAAGATTACCAAACAGAGCTGTCAAATCATCCACGGCTATATAATCCACACTATCCTTTCGGATATCGACCCCAAACTGAATATTCTTTTTCTTACAAATCTCCTGATATTGTCCTAGAATCACATTCAACACCGGTTGACTACAGTAAGTCACCGCCGGTTTCATCGCCGTCATCTCCATTAACTGCTCTACATATTCATGAATCTCCGACTCTCCGCCTTCTTTACTCAAACCAGCAATCGCCTGAAGATGATTCTTTATATCATGAATCAAAATTTTCTGATTTTCTGTCTGCTCTGCCAATCTGCGGTAATACTCCGCTTCTGCCTGCTGCTCTCTCAAATTGGCCTGCATCATCAAATAATTTCGCATAAATTTTTGATTGGAATCATAGGCCCAGAATACAATAAAATTCATACTAAGAAGAAGTGCCATACTGGTCAATAGCATCCCACCCATTATGGAATCTATACGACTATTTATACAAAATACTATAATTACAAGGGTAAGCCAAACAGACATCAACGGAATAACACTCAAAAGCGTTGTAAAACCGCTTTTTACCTCCATTCTCTCCTTCTTTGGTGCAAAAAATACAATAATAATTCGTATAACAAAAAAATAAAATATACGGCTGCCAATAGATACAATAGCATAGGAAATTGAATTCTGCATAAAAACAAGAAATCCATCTAATACTCGCATACTTATCAACTCTATAATTACTTCTGTGACAACCATTGCTGCAGTTAAAATCAATGCATGAAAAACAGAGGATGACATCCTTCTGGAAAATAAGTAAAAACATAAAAAACAATTAATAATTAAAAAGTCAACGGCATTGAACCAGAATATCCGAAGCCAAAACAAACAAAACATCATTACATATGCGCTTACCATAAAGGTACACTCTGCCTGTTTTGAACATTTCGAACTGTAAAAACTGCGAAAATATTGCCATGCAGCAACCATCTCAATGATATAATTTACCCCTATATTTATAATATCAATCATTTCTATTTCCTTTCGCACCTGTTATTTTCAAATTATATTCACTCAAAGTATATATGTCAACTGCAAAAGCGCTGTTCAAAATCATGTATTATAAAATACAGGGAGGATGTGACTTCAAACAAGTCACATCCTCCCTACTTTATTAATTATAATGATTTTATCTTTCGTAAACAGGATTCCTCTTGCCACATACCTCAAACAAACTGTTTACTACTTTTTTATACATTTTCATTTCACTTTCGTTCTATATCTTATCTTTTGTTCTCAAATAACTCTTCTTCGTCTATCAGATACTTACAGTATCCCTTTACAGATTAAACTCCCTGAATAGTTGCTCCTGATAATCTCTGTCAGCTGCTGCTTTGGCGATATCTTCATTTCTATTCTGCTTCAACAACAACAAAATCAACTGGCTCATTCGCTCCTGACCTTCCTGCAAACCTTCCTGTCTGCCTTCTTGCCTTCCTTCTTCTCGCTCATCGCGCATCATCTCTTCTAACAGCATATACTTTCCCTCCCAGTCACGGTTTTGTTTTATACGTTTTATCTGTTCCTGCAGTAATCTCACGTAATCATCATCTGTATCAACTTCATCCGTATCCTGACCAACATATTTCAGAAAATTCACCAATTCCACTGGTACTTCCGATGGATTCGTTCCTTCTGTGCTCAAAATAATTGTCTGATTACCATCCTTCAATAATTCATTTGTCTCACGAACTACATTTCGGATACTATAGCGATACAAACGACTGTCAAATGGTGCAAAATCACAGATAAAAATAACATATGTATCCGGCAATTGATCATAGCTTTCACCAGCTAATAGGGCATCCATGTCCATCTGAGCATGATAATATCTGCTCCGCTTTGCCAGGGCACTCTCCGTCTTTACCTGCATCTCTACATTAAATCGGCGTTTTGTTCCAGTTTCTTCTGCCATAACATCTAATCTCACACCATGATATTCCGGATGATAAGTAATACTCTTCTCAGCCACAACATTTACTTCCAGAATATCCATTTCCAGCACTAATTCCAACAGATGACGGCACTGTTCTTCATCCGACATCACTGCTGCAAACATAAAAGCATCTTTGATTGTTAAATCCTGTAGTCTCTTTCTCATCTATTTCCTCCCGCACAAACTTGCAAGAGGAATCCTGTAACTGTATTATACCCCTTTGTATTAACAAGAAGCAATAGAAATAGCTTCCAAATATCTTGAAAACGAGATGAAACACGCTTTGCGAGTTTCACTCGTTATCGCGATATTCGGCAAGGCCTCATGCAAGCATGGGCTTTGCCTCATTATCCGCGTAAATTAAAAATGCAGCTGGCTGCTCTTTCCGCAGCAACCAGCTGGATTTAGTTCCTTTTGCTATCTTTACTTTTTGTGCTGCTCCACCATATACGTGTCATCGCTTCCACCAGACGAATCTCTTCATCCGTACACAATTTCAAATTATCCGTAATATTCTTCGGTACATTATTGGACTTCATAGAACCAAGCAGAAGATAATCCGGTGTAACATCCAGCACATCACAGATCCTGATAAATGAATCCAATCCCGGACGTTCTATTCCTCGCTCGATGGATGAAATATGATTATTGGAGATATCTACCTTCTCCGCCAACTCCATCTGTTTCATTTTCATGCTTAATCTTCTCGCTCTGATTCTCTTTCCCATTTCTACAAATCGTTCATTTTCATTTCTCATTTGAAACACCTCTGTACACATCATAACAAATTTTGGCAGTTACGTTTACAATGCTATACAGAAGTATTCTGTTATACACTAATTTTGTAATATATTTTTACTTTAATACATGATTTTTAATGTTGTACATAGATTCCCACGCTTTTTAATTACATAAAAACACATTTTTTCAAAAGCATAAAACGACGTAAAAAAGCCGGCTTGATGTTACCTTCAACATCAAAATCCGACTTTCATTTTCTGTAACTCTTCATATCCAAATATCATTCAATAAACACAATACATTTTTAATACCCGCGAATGTTCATAGAATATCATTCTTCCACCGCAGCTTCTTTCTCCTCCAGAAACTCCACCAATTCTTCCATTCCTTCCCCGGTCATCGGACTGACTTTGAAAATCGGGTCAGCACCGGCCAGCTGAAGCAGTTCAACTGCATCTGCAATCTGTTTCGGCGTCGAGATATCAATTTTTGTCACAACTCCGGCTACAGGCAGTGTAAAAGCGCTGGATTGTCCCGGTGAGAAAAAGAACTGGTCTCTGCTGGCATCCTGCACAAAAACAACCTGATCTGTCTCTGTGGCTGTCACCATCAGTGACCGCAGATAACCGCGATTCTCAAGATATTCCCCCGGCGTATCAATGGTTGTATTGTAAACCTCCAGCGCCTGCGTCTTTTTGTATTTGATTTCCATGTGGTTCAGATACTGGCAGATCGTTGTCTTGCCGCATGCCACATTGCCGATTAAAATAATTTTCTTCATATCATCACCTGATTTACGACTTCGTAATCACCGTCGGTGCAAAATGCAATGTATTCTCAAGAACATTCAATACATCTTTCACCGCTGCCTCCACATCAGCCACTGTTCCGTTGATAATCAGCGAACCGTTGAAACGATCCACAAACACAACCTCCACATTGGCCGCCTTCATCGCCACATCGGCACCGATAATCGCACCTTCACTGGGCGTAATCGTCATAATACCAAGCGCCCCGGTATAATCACCGATAACACCCAGCTTCTTATATAAACTGCTGTCAGGATTCGCAATCACATGCGCCAAAGTCACCTGCTTACCAGGCACAAACTCCTGAATAATTCTTTGTTTTTCCTGTTCCATTGTATAACCTCTCTGACGTTGTGAGCAATGCGCAATTCATCGCAGGCACGTTCGCACTGCACAGGTCCTCGCTCCGCTTCGGTCGGTGCTAACGAAGGTTCCCTGAACCTTCAGCACCTGTCAGCGGTACATAAGGCGCTAAAAAAACACCGCCTAAGTACCAGACATGCTGTAAGCACCTGCGATGAATTGCTCATTGCTCACAACTGTCTATGAATCTCGTATGTATTACAAATTGTAACATCCAAAACTATTTCTCGCCACACTCTACACTACCCAAACAGATTCCCTCTTATAAGGGTGTATTCGCCCCTTGGTACACTTGGATAAACCAATGGCATAAAATCAATTTTTCTGCACTATGGAGATGAGACGAAAAATCGTGGAAGCCTTTGCTGAACACGATTTTTTGCTTTCGGCTCATCGGAGTGTTCTGTGCAGCTGTGCAGAAAAACTGATTTCTATGCCATGGTTTTCACAGCCCCCAGAGCGGCCGCTCCCGCGCCCTTATAAAAGGGAATCGAATATTTCTTTGCGTGGGTTTGGAATCACGACGTGTGATACTTCCATTCCCTCTGCGTTTTCTGTGTGGATACCGCATTCGATGGCTTCTCTGACTGCCACTACTTCTCCTGTCAGTACGACGAAGGATTTACCGCCGATGCCTGTTCCCAGACGAACATCGATCAAGTCCACGTCAGCTGCTTTGACGGCTGCATCTGCTGCATATACGGAAGCGGTCACGCTGAAGAATTCCATGACGCCGATAGCTCCCGGTGTTCCCGGTTCTGCTGCCAGATTAATGGCTTTGATAACCTGGGGATGCACTCTCGGAATAACGCAGCTGTCTACAGTATGATTGCCGCCGATGGCTGCACCTGCATCCAGTGATGCCTTGACTGCTGCTACCTCTCCAGTAAAAAGGATGTAGTATTTGCCCGGGCATCCGGCTTTGGCAAAAATCAAATCCACTTCTGCCGTTTTCAAGATGAGGTCGGCAGCTTCTACGCCTTTAGCGATACTATTCAATTCCAAAAATCCTATTGTTTCTAACATCTGCCTACACCTCTGTTATTGTAATGGCATTTCCCGTAAAATGCGCAGTTCCTGAAATACTGGCATGGAGATTTGCGCCTAATTTGCCCTCCGGACAGGCTGCTATGAGCTGTCCTTTTTCTACATGTGCCCCCTCCGAGATCACGGGTTCAGCCGGTACACCGATGTTCATTTTCAATGGAAGCACCACTTTTGAAGCAGTTCCTTCCTTATATATATGACCATCAATAGGATAATAAGCACCCACACCTGCTCTGGCTGCAATACGCTTCGTCGGCACCTTGCGATATGGCCGGTTGGCATCTGCCTCCCAGGTATTACCTTCTCTGCTGTAACGAATGCCTGCCTGAGCCAGCTCACCCTTGATCAGGCTATTGACTACTCTCGGCTGAAGTCCCATCGGACAGGCATAAACTTCACAGACACCGCACTCACTGCAGATGGCTGCCTGCCGAATGTCCTTGTCCTCCAGAAGTTCCGGCGCAATCCAATGATCCTTTGTCGTCTCATGATTGTCCTGATGCGGCATATTCATAGCCATTTTCCGCATAATGCGGTGCGGCTGCAGCGGATGTCCCAACATATGTCTCGGACAAAGCTGCGTACAGAACGTACATTGGATGCAGGCAGATTTCGCCCGGTTCAGCATATGATTCAATTGTGTTTTCCTGCGTCGGTCAATGGCACCGTCCTCCGGAAGAACAAGAATACCGGAAGTTGTCTTTGTCACAGATGCATTCATAGCAGCTTCCCAGGACATCGGTGCTCCCATCATCGGACCGCCGGATACAACCATCACTTGATCCGATGTTGTGCCGCCTGCCATCTCGATGCACTTGGCAAAGGAAGTCCCCACCGGCACTTTCAGCACAGAAGGTTCTCTCACTTCACCTGTTACCGTCAGATATTTGTCCGTAAAAGGTTTGCCATTCACCGCATCAGCCACTGCAATAATGGTGGCCACGTTGTCAACAATGGCGCCAACGTCCAGCGGAATCCCCGCCGGAGGCACAACCCTGCCGGTTACTTCATAAACAACCACCTGTTCATCACCTGCCGGATAAAAACTGTCCATCAGATGCAGCTGAACCTTGGAATGCAGCTTCTCGATAGCTGCTGTCAACGCTTCGATTTCTTTGGTATATGTTTTCTTCAGGGCAATTTTGCCCTCCGGTATCGACAATTCGCGGCAGATCAGGTCAACGCCTGATACCAGCTTTTCAGCCTCATGAATCATCAGATATCGGTCTGTTCTCAGCAGCGGCTCACATTCCGCACCGTTGATGATCAGAATCTCCGGTGATGCTTTCAGCTTCACATGGGTTGGAAACCCCGCACCGCCGCATCCCACAACGCCGCTGTCAAATATTTGTTTTATCAGATCCACTTATGCATGCACCTCTATTCACTGCCCCTGGCAGCTTCCCGATTCACTTCAACCGTATCGATAATCGCCACGATTGCAGCATCCACCGGAACTGTATCTCTTCCAAAAGCCTTTCGTGCTGTACTTCCGCTGACAGTCAGCACCTGTTCTCCGATACCGGCACCGACTACATCTGCAGCCACGAAAGTGCTTCCCTTCTTTCTGCCGTTACCGTCGATTTCCTGTACGACCATCAGTTTCAGGCCTTCTAAGCCCTCTTCCTTCTTCGTCGCCCATACATGACCGACAACTTTACATATCAGCATTTCGTGCTCCCCTTTTCAAATGGTGCAGTGGCTTAAGCTGCACCCATATCTCAAAATCCATACGTCTCAAATAGTCCCATTCAGAATAGTCCCATTCAGAATAGTTTCATTCAGACTATTTTCTGATCACTTCGATGCCCTTCTGCTTGAATAAATCCCAGGCAGATGGTGTCACAATGGCATTGGCTGCCAGGCAGATCGTCGTATTGCCGCCATCGATTAAAGAGCGCGCAGCATCCTCTGTGATCAGCCGATCTGTTGTTGTATGACCGGTGCCTTTCGGCACTTCGATTGGCGGTGCCTGATATTTCGGCGGCTTCGCCGGTATCGGTGCTGCCCCAACCTTGCATTCTTTCAGCAGTTTAATGCCAAAGGACTGCAGCATTCTTGCATTATTCTCGATGACTTCATACAATCGGCTGCTGCTCTTGCCTGCATATTTCCTATGTGGAAAGGCCGCCTCTGTCATGCACACATCCAGTCCGTTCAAAAGTCCATTGATCACTGCACAGGCTTCCGGCGAACCGTCTCTGCCCTGGGCGATATCAGACATCTGCACCAGTGTCAGCCTGGTGATCAGAATCTTTTGATAACGATGGATGTTCTTGTTCTGAACATAATCATCAATCGGAAAAATTTGATACCTCTCAGCCATATCCGCAGGCACTGTCTGCAAATCACCGATCACCAAAAGCTTGTCCAGACCTTCTGTGCATGCCGAAGCATTCGACCGCTGCGCCATCAACTCCTGCATGACAGCTTCCACAATCTGCTTCATTAACTTTTCATCCATTTTATAAAATGACCTCCCCAAAAGCGGGTGTTTAATCTATAGCCAATCAGAGGCATTGGCTCGAAACAGTGCCCCTGAATGACTCTAATTCTTCTTGATAATATAGCCCATGTCCCCCTTCTTATAAGAGCAGGCATTGGCTTCATCATAATCCATATGCATGGCCAGCGAAAATTTATCACTGACACGGATAATTACTTCATCGATAGTCACCGGACGCTCTGTCTCCAAACGCACGGCCACACTGTCTCCATCTTCAACACCGTATAATCTGGCATCTTCCGGTGTCATATGAATATGTGCCTTGGATGCAATGACGGAACCCACCGCATTGTAAATGCCTTTTGGTCCCACAAGAATCACATCTGCTGCCCCCTTCAAATCACCGGAAAGATTAACAGGAATCGTAATACCGAGAATTCTGGCATCTGTCAGGGACATCTCCACCTGAACCGCATCCCTCGGCGGTCCCAGAACCACTACATTGTCAATCTCACCCTTGGCCGTTACCAGACGGACACGCTCTTTGGAGGCATACTGTCCCGGCTGACTGAGGGGACTCTTCTCATGCAGATTCTCCCCAAAAAGCACATCAATGGCCTGCTGCGTCAGATGCACATGACGTCCCGATGCTTCCACAAGAAATCCCGGAAGATCTTTCATCTCGGACGTCTCCTGCTGCCCAGGCCATCTGCCTGTCAGCTGTCTGCAGAACAGGATGTAAATGACACTGCTGAGCCGGTTCATGGCTTCCACAATATCCGGCCGTGTACATGTATCCCCGGATTGAAAAGCTCTGGCTGCTGCCAGCTCTGTCTCTCTGACAAAAGTCCGCAGCTCATTCAAACCAATACATATCCGGCCCATTCTGTATTCCGGCATCGGATGCGGAATACCATAAATCTCCTTGATATGATGGGACTCATAGCGCAGTCCCGCACTGTCCAAACCAAGCAGATGGATTTCTCCAAGTTCCTTATCCAAAACCTCTGCGCTGAGAATCTGGCGTACATAAGCCAGTACTTCATCCAGCGCATCTGTCAGACGGTGAAGTCCATTCTCAGAAGCAGCCACCTGCAAAGACATAATCTTCGCTTCAAGGCTGTCCAGCATCCCCCGAAAAGCAATCTGCGGGTGGGTCTTCGGTACAAGGACATTGCCATGAAGATGGGTCATATTCTCAGGTTTCACGCTGAGTATTTCTCCTGTCTCCCCGTTCACATACTGCGGCTTATGGTCAGCTCCCTGAGGAACAGCCGCCATAGGCATCGCCTTGTACTGTTCATTCGCAGATTCTGCGCCTGCGGCTGGTTTCGATAAATCCTGCCTGCAGCTTTCAGCCGCTGCAGCTGCCGCTGCCACTGTATCCCGCTGCTGACCACTCGCTGCTGCGGCAGTCTTAGCTGTACCCTGTATCTGGCTATTTGTCACAGCAGCTGCGGCTGCCTTGGCAATCTTCTCGATAGTCGCTGCATCCGGCAGCTGATCCACTGCCCTGACTGCTTCCGGCACAGAAGAAACTGCCTCCTCCGGCTGTCCTTCCGATGCTGTTTCTTCTATATATGTAAGTGTAATTCCGTGTTCTCTGATAAAATCTCTCGCTGCAGGCGTCAGCATTGTATCCTTTGATATGTGATACACTTTCTCATGGCTGCGGAACCAGTGGGCCCGCAGCGCAATATCTGTTAAAATCTCCATTTATGCTCACCTGCTGTCAGGCAAAAGCCTGTCCTATCTGTCAGAAGTTGTCAGTGTCGGCAGAATGTATTCGATTTCTTCGTGTGGTCTTGGGATAACGTGTACAGAAACAAGTTCGCCGACACGGGAAGCTGCTGCTGCACCTGCGTCTGTTGCTGCCTTAACCGCACCTACATCGCCTCTTACCATAACAGTTACAAGACCGCCGCCAACATGTACCTTACCGATTAAGTTAACGTTTGCTGCCTTAACCATTGCATCTGCTGCTTCAATAGAACCTACAAGACCTTTTGTTTCAATCATACCTAATGCTAATAATCTGTCTGCCATAATATTTACCTCCGTAATTCTGCGGGAAAATTCCGAAATTGAATCCAATGGAAAATCCCGAATTTAATTGTTTTTATTATATCATGAATCGCCATTTCATGCCGTTTTTTCGACACTGCAATCCATTTTTAATTTTAATTTAATGCGCCCAGCTTCTGAAGCACTGCCTTTGTAATTCTGGCGATATCGTCTTCTGTAATCTCCGAACTGCAGGCTGCACCGGCATTTGAGCTGCCGCAAGCGCCATTACCGCCGAATACAGAACTCTGTCCGCAGCCGCTTCCTGTACTGCTGCTGCCTGAACCAAAGGTGCTCTGAGGTGCAGCAGATACACCTGTCATCTGTTCCTGCTGTTTTCTCAGATCTTCCAGTTCACAAAGTCCCCATGCCACACGGCGGATATTAATCAGATTCAGCGGACTGACATTATCTGATGTGGCACTGCCGCCAACGGAACCGCAGCCCAGTGTCAATGCTGGCTGAAGACCTGTCGTCGCACCGACACCGCCAAGAGCACCCGGTGTATTGACAAGCAGTCTGGAAACTGGTTTCTGAAGGGCAAATTCACGAATCACATCTGCATCTTCGCTGTGAATGGTCATTGTATGACCTGCCCCTTCGTTATTTAAAATTTCAATGGAACGACGGCATGCCTCTTCCCATCCCTCTTCGACATAAAATGCCAGGATCGGACAAAGTTTTTCTCTGGAATAAGGATTGTCCTTACCCACGGTTCTCTGTCTTGAAACAAGCACTCTTGTACCGGCAGGAATACGGATGCCTGCCATATCTGCCAGAGCCTGTGCACTCTTTCCGACGATTTTTGGATTCATAGTGCCGTTGGCTCTGAGGATAAATTTGGACAATTTCTCAGATTCCTCCGGTGTCATAAAGTAACCGCCCTGACGGCTGACTTCATCCACCACTTTCTGCTCAATACAGCGTTCTGTGATAATACTCTGCTCAGATGCGCAGATCGTACCATTATCAAATGTCTTACTGTCCATGATCCGTTTGACAGCAACAGGAATATTCGCTGACTTTTCAATAAAGGCAGGACCGTTGCCCGGGCCAACGCCAAGAGCCGGATTGCCTGAACTGTAAGCTGCACGCACCATAGCTTCGCCGCCTGTTGCCAGAATAATACCGATATTTCTGTTTTTCAGAAGTGCATCTGTCGCTTCCATGGTCGGCAATGTGATACACTGCACAATGCCCTCCGGCGCACCGGCTTTTCTGGCTGCTTCACAGATGACTTTTGCTGTCTCGATAATGCAGTTCTTGGCATTCGGATGCGGACTGATGACAATAGCATTACCCGCCTTAATTGAAATAATTGACTTGTACATCGTTGTGGATGTCGGATTCGTGGACGGAATCAATGCTGCTACAACACCCATCGGTACACCGACTTCCATCAGCCCGTTCTGACGGTCATCCTTGATAATGCCAACTGTCTTCATGTCCTTGACACTATCCCATGTAATCGCCGAACCAAGCAGATTCTTCAATACCTTGTCCTGCCAGATACCAAATCCCGTCTCCTCCACGGCCATCTTCGCCAGACGTTCTGCCTGAGACGCACAGGCATCGGCAATCGCCTTTGCAATGCCATCCACCTGCTGCTGAGACATCTTTGCCAGCTCCTTCTGAGCCACAACTGCCTTCGCAACAAGCCATCTCACTTCCTGAATCGATTGGAGATCTTTATCAAAATCCACCCTGTTTCACCTTCTTTTTCAAATATCCTTTTCGTGCCGGGCTGACACGCTCTATACAGCCGGCAGACTCGCACGAATAAACTTTATTTTTATTAATCTATGCTTTCCAGCGGATGCTCTGCAATCCTGCATACGGTTTCCCGAAATGCCTCACAGGCCGCCCGGCAGGCTGCCTGATCACCTGTCAGCAGTCCTCCGGCAAAGTTTGTCTCTGTCGGCGGTCCGTAGAATAAGTTCATCTCCACATCTGCCGCTTTCAATGCCGCATCCAGCCCCGTCACCGCTTCCAGCGGCGGTGCGATCAGATAAGCCATGGCTGTCCCTTCCGGCACACCGGCCATCTCCGACAGATAACTGCCGGTCCTTGATATGCACTGAGCAAAATAAACGATGCTGTCATCATCATTGGCACTGTAAAAGCAGGCATCATTTTCTATGTAACTGACGGCTGCCGCCAGCCCGCTTTTCACATCCTCCGGATTCTCCCCGGACAGAATGCCGATGAATTCACCGGCAAGGGCTGTACTGGCATTGGATGAGCCGGCATACATGCTTCTTGCATAAGCCACGGATACTGCCGCCTTCTTCGTTGCCTCATCAAGGGCTGCATAGGAAACATCATCACAATCTGTGGTGATCAGCCCGAGGCTCCGATGCCCTTCCTGTACCTGCATGGCCTTTAATAAAAACCTGTCAGCATTGGGAATCAGCCTGATACTCAGCACCTTCGTCCTGATTGGATCATTTTTCATGTCTCATCCCCCTGACCTAGTTCTGTAACTCAACGCCGCTGGCCTTCTTATCCAGAATCTTCTGAATCAGATCCGTCAGATAAGCACCGGCCTCCACGGCGGTAATACCATCTTTGTGGATATTGGAAACAACAGTTCTGCGCGCCTCCGGCATACCGATCTTCGCATTATAAGCCAGATACGCGCTCATACTTTCCGCCGTTCCAAGTCCCGGACGTTCGCCCACAAAGATACAGACCACCTTTGCTCCCACAAGCTCCGCAATCTCATCCTCCACAGCCACACGGCCATATCGAACGAAAAATGGTGTGCCCACTCTCAATCCCGCGGCTGAAAGGCCATCCATCAGCACCGGCAGCACATTTTCAATATTGGCATTAATGGCTGTAGAACTCAGGCCATCCGCCACGATCAGCTGCACATCCGGTCCTTCGATACACTGTTCTTTGACTTTCTGAACCCCATCTTCGCTGAGTCTTCGCCCAAGATCCGGCCGGGTCAGGAATTCATTCTTGTCCTGACAGCGGGTCTGCACTGAAAATAGCTTCAGATTGTCGATGATGTCCTGATGCACATCCAGCATGACCGCATCCCTTGCTCTGGCATGGTCTGCTCTCAGCGTCAGCAGGGTCTCAGTCTTCAGCCTTGGTCCTGCACAGCCGACACCGATGCGGGCTGTGGTCAAACGCATCATTCTCTCCAGAGCCTCAGGATCCTGGGGATGTTCGATCAGCGGACGCTTCTTCACATCCCGGGAAGTAATATCTTCCTTGATATCCACATCATGCACCGGTTCTTCCGGATGAAATCCACCGGCCTCTTCTGTTTTTCCACCGGTTGATCTCTGTCCGCCGCCGGAAAACGCCTTTTCCACCAGATGCTGTATCTGACCGGAATCAACAGATGCCGTATCCTTCTTCCCGGCCGCTTTTTCGGCCACAACCTGTGAAACAACTTCACGGATGATCCGTTCCATCAACGCTTCATCTATATTCATCAGATACCGCCTCCCCTCTTTGTAAATAAAGTCGGGTCGCCGGCATATTTGGTCAACTTGCCGTTTTCACTGATTCCCATCTTCTCCAGCCACTGATCAAATTCTTTGATCGGGCGAAGCCCGAGAATTTCACGGATGGTGGAGACATCATGATAGGCATTGGTCTGATAATTCAGCATGACATCATCACTGGTGGGTACACCGAGAATATAATTGACCCCCGCCGATGCCAAAAGCATAGACAGATTCTCAATATCATTCTGGTCCGCCTGCATATGGTTGGTGTAACAGCAGTCACAGCCCATCGGAATGCCTGTCAGCTTGCCCATAAAATGGTCTTCTAATCCGGCACGGATTACCTGCCGGCTGTCATAAAGGTATTCCGGACCGATAAATCCCACAACGGTATTGACCATAAAAGGATGATATGCTCTGGCAAAGCCATAGCACCTGGCCTCCATGGTTACCTGATCGGCACCGTAATGGGCATCGGAGGATAATTCTGATCCCTGTCCTGTCTCAAAATACATCACATCCGGCCCTTCTCCGGTACCTTTTTCCTTCAAAAGTGCCATGGCCTCCTCCACGGTTTCGGCACTGAAACCAAAAGCTCTGTTGCCCTTTTCGCTTCCGGCAATAGACTGGAAAATCATATCCGCCGGAGCCCCGTTTTTGACAGCTTCAATCTGTGTCGTAATATGTCCCAGCACGCAGATCTGTGTCGGAATCTCAAAGCGGTGCTTCACTTCATCGAAACGCTTCAGCACTTCTGAAAGACTGGAAACCGTATCATTCACCGGGTTCAGGCCAATCAGCGCATCGCCGCATCCATAGCTGAGTCCTTCGAACAAGGATGCCGTAATGCCCTCCACATTGTCTGTGGAATGGTTTGGCTGCAGTCGTGTTGCCAGAGTTCCCCGAAGACCGATGGTGGTATTGCAGTGAGCCGGTACACGCACCTTGCTGGCTCCGTACACCAGATCCATATTGGTCATCAGCTTGCAGACCGCCGCCACCATCTCACTGGTAAGCCCTTTGCTCAGCAAATGAATATCATCTTCTGTAGTCTCATGACTGAGAATATATTCCCTCAGTTCCGCCACTGTCCAGTTTTTGATACGCTGATAAACCGCCTCATCAAGCCCATCCTGATTAATCCTGGTCACTTCGTCTTCTTCATAAGGAACAACCGGATGATTGCGCAGATCCGACAGAAGCAGCTGACTGAGCACTTCCTTTGCCGCAATTCTCTCCAAATCTGAGGATGCCGCCACACCGGCCAGTACATCGCCGGATTTCAGCTCATTGGCCTTTGCCAGAACTTCTTTCAGGGAACGAAAAACAAAAGCCTGCCCCGAAAGCACTGTTGCCAATTTCACTCCATCACCCTCTTTCTTTTTATATGCATATCATCACTGTTCAAAGTCATCCCTCTCAATCAAGAAGGCACATCCACTCAGAACAGCTCATATATTATCCAAAAATTAATGTTTTCACTACCACCGGAATGACCATGCCGTTCATCATCGGCCTGCCCATATCCACATATTCGCCGTCTTCCACATGGATACTGTCAATGGCCACCACCTGTCGCTTCAAATCCGGCTGCTGCCTGATCATCTGCCCCATGGCCTTGGCAATATCACTCTCTATTACCAGAAGAATCGGTTCCCCGGGCGGCTGTACCCTGTCCATGATCTGACGGATGGCTGCCGCTGCCCGTTTCATCTCCTCATAGCCCGGATCTCTCTTGCCGGGCATGGCCAGAATAAAGTGTTCTTCATCATTCTGTCCCAGTGCCCACTGGATTCGGCGGATCACAGGTTCTGTCTCACCTGCAAAGCAGGCTTCCTGTAAATTCTCATCCAGCTTAATCACCGGAATATTCTTCAGCGGAAAAATATCCTCCGAATAAGTAATGGTACTTCCCGAAATCGTTGTTGTATAAGTGCCTGCACCTACCACCGTGGCCCGAATCGTTTCTCCCGGTACCATTTTCTGAAAATCCGTAAATAAACGGCTTCCCCGGATAGCCCGTCCAAGCAAAACACCGATATCCCCGTAAGCCCATGTATCTGCGGACTCGTGATAGATCAGATCCGCCACACCGCCGGAAAAGAATACTGCCTGCACTTTCTCAGGCACCGGAAAATCACTGCTTCCCGGAGTTTTTATCTGCCACAAAAGGTTTTCAATCTCTTCAATGCTGCCTTCCGCACGAGCATCCCTTCCATCACCTGCACCTGCTGCATAAAAGCCTGCTCCCGATGCAGAATAACTAGCTGTACCAATTTCCGCTGCATCGGCTCTACCAACAGCAGATACGCCAACACCCAGATACACATTCAGCGCCGCTGCCATCTGCCGCGTCACCGCCGACAATGCTTTTTCATCACATCTGTCGCCTACATGAACAGAAACACCTGCCGCCTTTGCCATCACTGCTGCCGCCGGACTGACCTTCGTAATTATGCCCTTCGGATCCATGCAGATCAGTCTGCCGCCGATATCCAGACAGCCTCTGGCCACGGTCTCACCATCATCAAACAGGACAACATTCGTCGTACCGCCGCCGATGTCCAAATTCGCCACCCGGCAATGGTGATCCATGCTGTACTGCCAGGCGCCGCTGCCTTTGCCTGCGATCAGGGATTCCATATCCGGTCCTGCCGCCGACACAACGAAATCTCCGGCAAAATCCGACAAGCTCTTCAGCACGGCATCAGAATTCTCTTTTCTTGCAGACTCGCCGGTGATGATCACTGCACCGCTGTCCGTATCCTCCGGTCTGTAACCGGCTTTGCGGAATTCAGCCGCTACAATGTCCCGAAGTGCCTCCGTATCAATCAGCACATCTGTCTTCAAAGGTGTCATATAAATCTCACTCTTATAGACGACTTCTTTGTCAACAATGGCCACCCTGGGCACTGAGAAATATCCGCCGGCATTGTCCATCTGAAGTTTGCTGAAAACCACCTGGGTGGTGGAAGTGCCCACATCGATGCCAACGCTTAAAATCGCGGTTTTATCAGCCATTGTTTCTGATCTTGTTCACAAGATCCGGATAGTTGCCGATAACAGAATCTACACCGACTCTGAACATCTCTCTGATATCTTCTTCTTCGTTGACCGTCCATGTATTGATTTCAAGCCCATGAGACTTCACTTCTGCCACATTCTCCGGTGTCATATTTTTGAAAAACGGATGGAAGCATTCCACACCTGTAGAAGCCACATATGCTCCCGCATTGATCAGCCAGGATTCCTCCAGCATACCGCATTTGATAGCCGGATCAATGGCCTTCATACGAAGGACGGAATAGTGATTGAAGGAAGAGATAATGATACGGTCCACCATATCGAATTCTCTGAGCATGTCATAAACCTTCTGCTCAATGCCCGGATATTCAAAGACGCCGGTCTTTAACTCAATATTGGTGATAATGTCTTTATCCTTCACCAGTTCCAGATATTCTCTCAGTGTCGGCACCTTCTGAGGCCCATACTCTTTGAAAATGTAAGAAGCATCCAGCTGGGACAGCTCCTCATAAGTTTTGTCCTTGATATAACCCTTGCCATTCGTTGTACGGTCCACCAGCTCATCATGCATGACAACCAGAACACCGTCCTTTGTCAGATGGACATCATTCTCGATGCCGTCCACACCTTCTTCAATGGCTTTGCTGAAAGCCAGAAGTGTATTCTCAGGGTATTTGCCGCTGAAACCGCGGTGCGCAAAATTCTTAGTCATTTTTATCATCTCCTGCTTTCCATTCTACTACATTTCAACACTGTACACAACTTCTCAGCGCTTCAAAAACCTTTTCCGGTTAAGATAAAAAGCGCAGCGAAACAGGCAGCCCTTATCGGCCGTCTATCCCGCTGCTCTTCTTCTCCCACGCGCTGTCTATGTAATTGTATTGCTGCATCCTTCTCCTCCATCTGCAGCTGTCCGGTATTCTCACAACTGCAATGCCAAAATCTGTTTCAAGTACTTTGCAATAAGGATTTCAGATTCAATTCTAAAGGAAAATACAGTCATCCTTCTTCAATGTCAGATAAACATCTGTATTGTTCGGAATAATGGTTGCTTTCTTGAATAAAACGTCCACATCCACCTGATGATCCCCGCACATAACTGCATAACGCAGAACATTGCCGTGAGGCAGGCTGACAACAACATGACCCTTGATGGTCACGCAGCCATCTCTTTCAACAGGCTTTGTGCTGATCTCAACAACTTCCGGACGGAATGCCACATCTGTACCTTCACCGTCAATACCTGTCATCTTCTTGAATGCATCAACCGGAATCATATTGTAATGACCGATGAATGTCGCTGCAAACTTGGAAACAGGTTCTGTATACATCTCTGTCGGTGCTGCAGACTGTTCAATCTTGCCGTTGTACATCAGATGGATCACATCAGACATAACCATAGCTTCATCCTGATCATGAGTAACAAAGATAGCTGTCATATTCAGTTCCTGCTGAATACGTCTGATCTCAACCTGCAGGGAATGTCTCAAAAGGGCATCAATGGCTGACAACGGTTCATCCAGAAGAAGCACCTTCGGATTCGTCACCATAGCTCTTGCAAGGGCTGCTCTCTGCTGCTGACCACCGGACATCTCGGATGGATAATGATGCAAATGATCAGATAATCCCACGATATCTACCATCTCTTTGACACGTTTATCAATCTCTGCATTCGGCACTTTCTTCATCTTCAGGCCAAAGGCTACATTCTGTGCCACATCCATATTCGGGAATAAGCTGTACTGCTGGAAAACCATACCGATGTCTCTGTCCTTTGGATTGACATCTGTGATATCTTTGTTGTCCAGGTAAACCTTGCCTGATGTTACAGTCTCAAGACCGGCCAGACATCGAAGCAGTGTACTTTTGCCGCATCCGGAGGGACCAAGCAGCGTCACAAGCTGTCCCTTTTCAACTTCAAGATTAATATCTTTTAATACGGTGTTGCTGCCAAAGCTTTTGACAATATTTTCAAAACGAATATATGACATGTTTCCTCACTCCTTTATTTTCTGTGTGTTTTGCCCTTTGCTTCACGGCTCTTCATAAACAGGACGATGGCTGTGATCACAAATGTAACAAACATGATAACAACGAATACGGCACTGGCCTTTGTACTGTCGCTCTTCATGGTCTGATACAGGAAGATCTGCATATTCGGAGCTGATGTTCCTGCAAGATTTCGAATCAGTACATAGTCACCGAAGATAATGCCGACTGCCAGAAGTGACGATACGATAATCGCTGAAAGAATATTCGGTACGACAACTCTGAAGAATGCATAAATCTTGGATGCCCCAAGCATCTCTGCTGCCTCGATCAGTGTCGGCATATTGACCGCACGCATACCATTTCGGATGCCCTGATAGATATATGGCAGAATCACGATACAATAAGCACCCATCAGCATCACCAGACGATTGCTCAGAATAGAATTAGAACCAACATACAGAGACAGGATACTGACCGAAAGGATAACGCCCTGAATCGTATAAGGGATCATACAGATGATCTGGACATATTTCTCAAGCTTCGGAAAATAAATCGCTGTTACAAATAATGCCAGAAGGACGATAATGATCGTCACAATAATAGGGATGATACACATACCGATGGATCTTCCGACAGAAGCGATAAAGTTGCTGTCTGTAAACAGATCCACATAATTGTGAAGTGTAAAGCCTTCAGGAACAACCCCTGTCCATTTGTGGAAAACGGAGTATACAATAGAGATTACAAGAGGGATCAGCAGATAGATCATGACAAGCAGCATAATCGCTACAGATCCTGCGCTTTTCTTTTTCATTTTCTATTGCCTCCCTTCTGGAATCTTCTGCTCAAGCCGTTGGTGATCAGAATCATGATAACCATGATCGCCATCATCACAACTGATAAGGCACCGCCAAGCCCTGCACGGATCTTGACTTCACCTGTGAAACAGCCTGCGATCTGAACCGGCAGAAGTGCGATATTGTCCATCATTAATGCGTAAATGGTTGCGTATGCTGCAAGCGCATTGGCAAACAAAACGCTGAATGTACCGAGGATACTCGGCATCAGAACCGGGATACCGACTTTTCTCCAGAAGGTTCCCGGTGTACCTCCCAGCAGTGTACAGGCTTCCTTCCACTGTTTCTGAACACCGTCAAAGGCCGGAATCAGAAGAAGTGTTGAAAGCGGAATCTGGAAATAAATATAAATCAGGCTCATGCCGTTCATCGTATACAGATTGTAAGTTGACAAAGCACTGATGCCTAATTGCTTGCCGATATTCACCACCAGTCCGGCATTGCCCAGAAGAATCATATAGGCAAATGCCAGCGGAATACCTGCAAAGTTGGAAACCATGTTCAGAACTGTCATAAAAACATGATTCAGTTTTCCCTGATGCTGATGGGCTGCACGGGCACCCAGGAAAGCAATGATAATACCTGCAACAGCAGATGTCAGAGATATCTTAATACTGTTGATGATCGCTTTCTGATAAAGCAGCTTAGAGAAAACAGACTGATAATTTTCAAGTGTAAAGCCTGTTCCACCATCCGGCTGAAAGCTCTTCACAATAACTGTGATCAGAGGTACAATTTCGTAGAGCATCGCCACGATCAGGAATGGAACCAGGGCAAGTAAATAAATGTACGTCTTTTTCTTCATTAAAATTCAACCCCTGTTAATCGAAAAACGGGGGTGCAGGATTTGCACCCCCTGAAATTCATTCAATTTAAGCAGAAATCCGTATTACTGTACCAGTAATGGAGCGATTTCTTCTTCCCAACGTGTCTTAGCTGTTTCACAAGCTGCTGAATAAGCATCTGCATCGCTGATCAGAACTGCATTCGCAATATCATCCTTGGAGATAACCTGATCCTTGTATTCGTCTGCGATTGTGAAGTCTTCTCTTGTAGGGATCGCACCTGCCAGAGCCAGGTATGTCTGACCTTCATCACTGAACATAGTCTCTCTTGTCAGAGCTGCTGCATTTGGATGAGGTGCATATTTGTTGATAACTGAAGCATAACCATTCTGTAAGCATCCATCAGAAGGAACAACGGCCTGCATCTTGTACTGGCTGATATTCTTGCTGTAAGGGATACCTGTGAAGCTCCATACAACACCAACGGAGATTTCACCGGATTCGAAGTTTGCCTGAGTGATATCAAGTGTATTGATTCTGCCTTCCTTAGCCAGTTCTGTCCAGAACTCAAAAGCAGGATCCAGATTGTTCATATCGCCGCCGAATGCATATGCGGAAGCGATGAAAGCTGCCTGAGCATTACCGCCTGTCAGAGGTCCAAGGGCAACTTTGTAGTCGCCGTCCTTGATATCCTGCCATGATGTAGGCACTTTATCAACCTGATCTGTATTAACAAGGAATGTTGTTACACCTGTGTAAGCAACCATCCATTTGCCGTCATCGCCCTTCGCCCAATCAGGAACACTGTCCCAATAGGAGGTCTTGTAACCCTGAACAAGATCTTCAGATACGGCCTGTCCTGCGAATCCGTAACCAACATCACCGATATCCTTGGTTCCCTTCTCGCCTTCTGTTGCAAACATCTGAAGTTCCTCAGAAGAACTCATATCTGTATCATTGTGGGAGATACCATATGTATCAGACATTGTCTTCCAGAGAGATGCCCAGTCTGCCCATTCATCCGGCATACCAACAGATACAACTTCGCCTTCAGCCTTGGCTGCCTCTGTCAGTTCGTCTACTGTCTTGCTGTTGAGATCACCTGCTGCAGAAGTATCCCCGCCGGCTGCTTCTGTTGCTGCTGCCTCTGTTGAAGCTGCTGCTGATTCAGGTGCCTTTGTCTCAGCTGATCCGCCGCCTGAACTGCCGCAGGCTGCTGTTGCCATAACAACACCCATAATCACTGCTGTCAGGCCCATAAGCTTTTTAGATCTTTTCATTCTTTAACTCCTCCTTTTTGAGATATATTCGTCTGCATTCTATCCCGCAAATGAATATAAAGAATAAATTGTGCACTTTTAACAAATAGCATCGTTAAAAGCATTATGTTTTAACAAAATGATACCATGAGTTTGTCATTCTGTAAACATTAAATTGGTAATTTTCATGTAAAGAATGTGTAAAATTCAAAATAATTTCAAAAAATTGATAAATTTTTGACCAACAAATCATCTTTTTTCAGCAAACTGCCAAACTAGATTTCTTCTACATATTCTATACCCGGAATTTCCCTAAGAAGATCGATGACAATGCCGTGCTTCGTCTTCTCCGGCACTTCCAATACAAGTGTCGCATTCACAAGTTCTTCCTTATTCTTCTTGGATTTGTTCAGCTCCATCTGCATAATCTTATAGTTATTCTCCTTCAGAACATTGATAAATGGCGCAATTGAACGTCTTGATTCAAATTCAATATAAATATCAAGAACCCTTGAATGTTCATAGGCAATCTCATCGACCCTTCCCATAAACCGATAGATCACCAATACAAGAATCGTCGTGATGGCCGCTCCGCTGTAGAAGCCAATACCAATACCCAAACCGATTCCGGCACAAGTCCATAACCCCGCCGCAGTTGTTAATCCTTTGACATGATTATCCCTCGTGACCATGATCGTTCCGACCCCAAGAAAGCCAACACCGCTGATAACCTGAGCCGCCAATCGGGCAATATCCGAGATGGCACCAAAGTCCACATAGATATACTGACCTGTCATCATGACCAGTGCAGAACCGAGACAGACAAGTGCATGTGTTTTAAATCCTGCTCCCCGTCTTTTGACACTTCTGGTCAGACCGATGGCTCCTCCGCATACGACTGCCAGAATCAATCTGACAGTAATTGTAACGATGTTCCATTCATTCAGATAGGAACTTATCATCTGCAGCCCTTTCATTTACTTCACCCGTTTCTTTTTGTAAATTCACCCTGCCCTTTCTTCATTGTCTGTCTTCATCATTGATTATGGAGTCATCATAACACGGTTCTCAGGTGAAATCAAATGAATTTTCAAAAAAATTCAAGAACTTTTCCGCAATTTTTCAATAATATTCCATATATACCCAAAAGTTCTTTGTTTTTCCATTTAACCCCGGTTAATTTTCTGCCACTTTTTTCCAAAATTGAATGAAAAAAAATACAAAGTTTGCGTTTTTCCCAAAATTGCAGTATACTGTTTACATTAAACAGAATTCTGCTCGCAGGATTCTCCGCTAAAAAGCATTTGCATTTTCGCATTATTCGCGTTACAATTTAATGCATACGGAAAGCTGACAAGACAGCTGTAAACTCGTTTGTCACATACCAATCTGCAGCGCATTCCGGCTGTCTCAATCTGATTATTTAAAAGGAAGCAAGAGGAAAGATAAAATGAATACGAATAATAGAAACTTGACATTACTGACTGATTTATATGAATTGACAATGATGCAGGGTTACTTTAAGACCCACTCCCAAAAACGTGTCGTTTTTGACGTTTTTTACCGCCAGAATCCATGCGGCGGTGCCTATGCCATCGCATGCGGTCTGGATCAGGCCATTGATTACATCAAAGATCTGCATTTTGAACCGGAAGATATTGATTACCTGAAGAGCACAGGCTTTTTCCAGGATGATTTTCTTGACTATCTGAGAGATTTTCACTTTACAGGAGACATCTACGCCATTCCTGAAGGAACCATCATCTTCCCTAAGGAACCCCTTGTCAAGGTTGTGGCTCCGATTATGGAAGCACAGCTTGTGGAAACCGCGCTGCTGAATATCATTAACCACCAGAGCCTGATCGCTACCAAGGCTGCCCGTGTTGTTCAGGAAGCCGGCGGCGGTGTGATGGAATTCGGTCTTCGCCGCGCACAGGGTCCTGATGCCGGTATCTACGGTGCAAGAGCTGCTGTTATCGCAGGCTGTGTCGGCACAAGCAATGTCCTGGCAGGACAGATGTTTGATATTCCGGTCAAGGGTACACACGCTCACAGCTGGATCATGAGCTTCCCATCCGAACTGGAAGCTTTCAGAACCTATGCAGAACTCTTCCCTGACAACTGCCTGCTGTTAGTGGATACTTACGACACACTGAATTCCGGCGTGAAACATGCTATTCAGGTCTTCAAGGAGATGCGCGAGAAGGGCATCAAGTCCAAGCTCTTTGGTATCCGTCTCGACAGCGGTGACCTGGCTTACCTGACCAAGAAGGCACGTATCATGCTGGATGAAGCCGGATTCCCGGATGCCATCATCTCCGCTTCCAGTGATCTGGATGAATACCTGATCAACAGTCTGATGAATCAGGGTGCCAAAATCACCTCCTGGGGTGTCGGCACGAACCTAATCACCTCCAAAGACTGTCCATCCTTCGGCGGCGTTTACAAACTGGCATGCATTATCGATGAAAACGGTACAGAGATACCGAAGATCAAGGTTTCCGAGAACGTTGAGAAGGTAACCAACCCTGGCAACAAGAAGATTCTTCGTATCTACGACAAAGCCAGCGGAAAGATCAAAGCCGATCTGATCACCCTGGAAGATGAAGTCTTCACAGAAGATCAGCCGCTGACTCTGTTCGATCCGCTGGCTACATGGAAACGTACCCGACTCGAAGCCGGTACTTATACAATTCGTGAACTGCTTGTTCCGATTTTCAAAAATGGCGAATGTGTCTATGAGTCTCCGTCTGTTATGGATATCCAGGCTTACTGCACACAGGAGAAAGCCACTCTCTGGGATGAATCCAAGCGACTCATCAATCCTCAGGAAGTTTATGTGGACCTTTCCCGCAAGCTGTATGATCTGAAGAACCAGCTGTTAGACGACGCTCACACTATCAAAGATTAATCCGCCGCTGAAACCATTTACGCGGCCTGATGCATCATCTGCAGATATCGAAGATGAATTCCGCAATCTGATCCATGGCATCATAAGCTGTTTTAAAAGGTGACATCTGGAAAACATGCCACATTCCCTTGTACTCTTCAATGCGTACAGGAACGTGGTATTTTTCCAGATTTTTTTTGAGCAATAATGAATCCGACAAAAGGAGCTCGTTGCTGCCCACCTGGATATAAGTCGGCGGAAATCCTGTGAAATTACCGAAAAGCGGTGAAATCAGCGGATTCTTCAGATCCTGTCCCGACGCATAGGCTGCAATGGCATTGTCCAGATATTCCCGTGTCAGAATCGGATCCACATCCCCTTTCGTCTCATAGGACTTGCCGCTGCCTGTCAGATCCGTCCACGGCGAGAAGAGGATCAGCCCCCTAGGCAGAATCCGTTTCTGCTCCTTCAGCTTCAAGACAAGGGACAGCGCCAGATTGCCGCCGGCGGAATCCCCGGCCACAATGACATCTCTGGCACCGTATCCCAGATGCATCAGATAATCCCATACTGCCATGGCATCCTCTGTAGCTGCCGGATAAGGATATTCCGGTGCCAGACGGTAATCAAAACTCAATACATCCATGGATGTACTGCTTGACAACTTATTCGTAATACTTCTGGCATAATGGAAGCTGCCTGTATTGTAACCGCCGCCATGACAATAAAAAATCACGAACTTCCTCATATGGCTCCGTTTCACACTGACCCACTCTGCCGGAATCTCTCCCACCTGAAAAGATTCATAATTTAACTCTCTATTCTTCAACAAAGTACTGATATTCTCCTGGGATGCCCGGACTCTGTCAAGATCATCACTCTCCACCAGCGTATGCATCCTTTTGATTGCTTTCATCAGTCCCTGATTGTATTTCTCACTTATTGCCATTCATCTTCTCCTTCCTGCTTTTGTTTGCCTTTTGCTCTTGCTATTGATGGTGAGTAACATTATAATAAAAATTATGAAAACAATCAATAAAACAAAGAATCATTCAGCAAATAAACAGCAAAAAACATGGTACAAGCTGGATTTGTCCGCCAATGTCTACCCAACCCTTCAGCGAAAGAACTTCTCCAATGTGTTTCGTCTGTCAGTTGTTTTAAAGGAGGAAATCGACCCCGACACACTGCAGAAGGCTGTGGACCTGACATTGCCGAGATTTCCGGCATTCAAAGTTGCCCTCCGAAAGGGCATTTTCTGGCGTTATCTGGAACCCAATGACCGTCCGGGACCTTTTGTCATGCCGGATATCATCAATCCATGTATGCCTATGCTGTTTAAATCCAACAATAGATATCTGATCCGGATCTACTATTACAGATGCCGGATTTCTCTGGAAGTCTTTCACTCCCTCTCCGACGGCAGCGGCGCCCTGAAACTGCTGAAAACCATCACCGCCGTCTATCTCCGTCTGAAAGGCCATGAGATTTCCAACACCCGGGGTGTCATGGATATCAATGAACCGCCGCGCCCGGAGGAAATGGAGGATGCCTACATCAAATATGCTTCTTCCAAAGTAAAGCGCCCTCGCAGTCAGGGCAAAGCCTACCGAATCCGGGGACACAGAGAACCTTTTTACACACTGAATATCATTCACGGACTTCTGTCTGTACAGGAAGTGCTGCAGAAAGCCCGAAGCTATCATGTGACTCTGACAGAATATTTAAACGCAGTTCTTCTGTATGCCCTTCTGGAAAAGCAAAAGGAAGATCACGTATTCAGAGAATATCCTGTAGCTCTGGCCCTCCCCGTAAATCTGCGCAATATTTTTCCATCAGACACACTGCGGAACTTTATCGCCATGGTGTACCCTTCCGCAGACCCGCGCATGGGTGACTACACCTTTGAAGAAATCATCGCCCATGTCCACAACTATATGCGCTATTATATCAATGACAAGTTTTTGAACGCGGATATCACCACCAACGCTTCTGTTCAGCAGAGTCCGCTGATCCGTATTGTGCCCCTTTTTGTCAAAGACATCGTTGTGAAACAGTTTTATATCCGCGTACAGGACAAACAGTCTACCGCCGGCCTGACAAACCTGGGTATCATCGATGTGCCTGATGAAATGCGTGAATTCATCGACTATTTTGATGTGCTGATGGGACAGCCCTTCTCCCTGAGAACCAACTGTGCCGTGGGCAGCTTCGGCGATACCCTCAGCATCAACTTTACAAGTACCATTATCGAAACAGATGTGGAACGCCATTTCTTCCGAAAATTAGTTCAGGAAGGCATCCATGTCAAAATCGAAACCAACAGAGATATGAACAGGAGTGAATTTTAATGTCCTATTGTGTCAACTGCGGCGTAGAGCTGGACAAAACCTGCTCCGTCTGCCCGCTGTGCAATACCAGAGTTATCAATCCCAACCAACCGGTGGATACCGTTTCACCGAAACCTTATCCAATGAATAAAGGCTACGTGGATTCCGGCATCCGCAAGGAAACCGCCATTCTCATGGCGGTCTGCCTGGCCGCCACCGCCGTTGTCTGCGGCCTTTTGAACCTTTTATTTATTACATTTTCCCACTGGTCCTTTTACGTCATCGGCATCTGCATCGTCCTGTGGATCTTCTGCCTGCCGATTTTCTTTCCAACAAAGACCATTTTCCGGATCACACTGCTTCTGGACGGTCTGGGCATCGCCATGTACTTCGGCATCATCGCCTGGCTCCATCCCGGCAACGGCTGGTATACAGCCATCGCCCTGCCGCTGATCATCCTGGGCACACTGGCAGTTTTCTTCTTCGCCATCAGTATGCGCCATCCGAGAAGTTCTATCCTCTCTCAGGCCGTCATCCTTGTGGCAGAAATCGGCATTTACTCCGTCTGTGTGGAACTGCTGACACGCCATTATTATGCCGTACCGATGACTCTTTCATGGTCTGCCATAGTGCTGACCTGCGCCATCATCATTGACGTGACGCTGGTGACTATCCTGCTTCGAAGCCGGTTAAGGGAAGAAGTGCGACGAAGAATGCATATATAAGAATATACGAATAAAATTACGTGTTTAAACAATCAAAAAAACAATCGTAAAAATTTACGATTGTTTTTTTGATCGTTCAAATACCCTTCGAAAAGCCAGATTCTATATAATTATTTTTTCCGCTTTATCCAATACCTTTTGTAACATTATTCCTGGATTTTAGAGGGTGTTTTGTAACATTTTTCTTGAATTTGGAAGTCAACTTTCATCCTTATAGAATCTATTCCGCCAAAAGCATAAACCTCGGCGGTGCACCCTTTTCCTGCTCTCCCTGATAATAGCCGATTCCGTTTCCACAATATATAATACAAATTTCTCCTTCATTGGCTCGTTCTGCTGCCTGCTCCAATGGCATTTTCCCTATGTAATCTTCGCCAATAAAATAAACATTTTCCGCACCGCTTCGCTTATAAAGATAATTTTTCATTGTTTCTTTATCCATATAATCAACTGCATGCAGACAAGCTTCTTTAAAAATATCTGGTTTATGGAAATGCCATATAATATCTTTTCGCTTCTTTGAATGACTTAATTCCCACTCAATTCTTTCCTGCTTACTTTTTATGATATAGTTTTGAACAATTTCTTTTTCTGTTTCAACTACATATTCCATAAAATATACATCCCTTCACTTTCAGCAACAAACGCTCCTTCAGAAAATGCCAAAGAAGTTTTTATAAAATGTAACTTCATGGATATCTAAAACTTCTCCTCCCAGGGTTGCATTCCCAATTCATCCCCCGATAATTCCACATTCCATTTTTTTAGCATCTCTGCAATAGTTCTCTCATCTATAGCCCCCCCTAAATGCTCCATCTTCCTCTGGAATCATTGTTTCAGTTTTTATATACACATAATACAGTGACCGCGGAAAAAGGAGCTTCAAATAAGCAGGATCCGTATATTTTGTTTTTATCCTCCGATGTAAAGAAAAAACTATATTTTTTGTATAAATTTTAGTCTTCATATCAACGGTAGGTATCATATGCTTATTTACCTGCTTAACTTTTATCTCATTCCATAAATACTCCCTACTATAACAGAGTCCTGATATGTGGATGCCTCTTGATGACAATGTCAACGTTTCCATTTTTAAAAAGCCCCACCAAATCATCACAATAAAGCTTGCCAAAAACAAAAGAATTATATTTTTTTCCACACCACTGATAGGGAGCAATATTATGCCCAAAATACTTATGATTACCGTCCCTTGAAAAAAATCATCTAATGGTTTTATCGTCAAACTATCCTTTTCTTCATTGCACATATTTTTCTCCTAGAAAAATTATATCCACTGTTCCATAATAACTACCTTCATTAAACTTATAATCACAACTGCTCTTTCCAAGGCGGAATCTCTTCTGGTTTGTTATCTTCCAGTTCAACATGCCATTCGGTCATCTTCTGTTTAAAAGCCCGTTCATCTACTTTATCATAAAACCAACTGCCATCTTCATTACATTCCTGTGGTGTTGCCCGAAGCCAGATATAAACAATATTCCTTGGACGATAGCAATCAAAAATGATGTCTTTAATTCCAGCAATATGATAAACACTTGTATACTTTAATGGATTGTACCAAATTGATTTTTCACTAATGCTCCTTGTTGATAGTACTGCAACTCCTTTAATCATCCCTATTGGTTCCCCATCTTTTGCATATACAATATATTTTGATTTCACTTCTTCCCATGAGACAGTCTTATGATATCCTCTCCATCCATAAATCTCATAACCTTTTTCATTTAACACACATTTCCAACTACATTCTTTTAGGCATACTATCACACCATAAACTAATAATATTTCCAGAATACAAAACACTGGTATATAGCAATAATCAATATTCCCTGATCCAATTGAATCTGCCGCAACAACTATTGACATAACTATTAGGACGCAAAATATTCCTATTGTATATTTTTCTAATGCCTTATTATTTTTAATAATCATTTTGTTCCTCCATAAGAGTTTATTATCTTCCATTTCAACATGCCACTCGGTCATCTTCTGTCTGAAAATTCTTTCGTCTACTTTTTCCTAGATCCAACAACCATCTGCATCACTCTTCTTCGGCTTTGCACTAAACCATACCTCCAGCCAAGTACCCTTGAAAACTTACTGATTTATTCTTTGCGTATCCGCCACTTCACAATAACCACCAAGAGACAGCATCCAGCCAACCGCCTTCTGCTGTCTCTCATTATAACATCTCATCTCTTTTTCTTAAACAGATTCAATCCTTTTCCGTACTTCTTCAGCCAACTTTCTCTGCATAATCAAGGCAGATCCATCCTCTTCCGGATTTCAGTTTTCCCCACCGGCTTTTGGCTCCGGCTGCATTAACGATTCCTGTTGCTTCTTCCGTAATGGTAAATGTTCCTTTGCCTGTAAATCCTACAGCTTCTGAATGAATGGTTGGCGCCTGCCGAATGTTCAGGTTGTCAATGCTGATTCTCACCAGATAAGATGTCTTTTTGTTCTGTGCTGAACTATCCGTATCTGTGCTCTGCTTATTCTGACTGTTCTGGCTGTTCTGATTATTTTTGTCACTCTGACTGCCCTGGTTTACGGACTGGCCTTTGTCACTGATGCCAAAATAGTCTGCGATAACAGCAGCTTTTGCTTCCGCAATGGCTTTCAGATTTTCCTGTTTTGACAGGAACCGACATTCCGTCAGATTGTCATGAAATCCATGTTCTACGATATAGTCATAACGGACCGGGCCGTTTTTGGCCTGCCCCTGTGTAGTGGCTCCTGATACTGCCCCTCGGATGACGCCATACCAGTCTGCCCCATTGCTCTGGGTCTTTGTCGTAACACCGCGATTATAGGTGATGCCTGTGGACGGCTTCATGACTTTGACAATGGCATCGATCATCCTGTCTGCCAGTTTTTCCGATGATGGCAGATGGGCTGAGCGGATGATGGTGACGCCGCATGCTTTTCCATTAAATGCATTGCTGTGGTTACTTTCAAATACAACATTGGCATATCCACGGCCTTTTTTCACCGCCATCTGGCCACGCTCATAAAGTCCCAGGTTCTGATTCCGTTCCCTTGTCAGGATGACATCAATCCCTCTCTTCTCAAGGGCTACTTTCTCATAAAGACTCAGGTCATAAACCGCTCTGCTTTCATAATAACCTTTCACCGCTCCGGCATTATAGGTATTGCCCGTATGTCCCGGGTCAATGACAACCAGTAATTTTTTCTTATCCGACATGATGAACACCTCCTCCCTCCATTTTATTCAGCTCACTGCTATTGTTGTCTGTTTCACTCACCTTATTATTGATGCTGCTGTCTGCAGGCAGTTCTGAAGTCATATTTGCCAGGAAATCCCTCAGCCACCCTTCAACCTTCTTCGGCACCGGCAGTCCACATAAAACCATGTTTTTCAATACTGACAGACATTCACAGGCTGTAAACAGCAGACAGAAAAACTCACACATCCCCAGTTTCTGAATGCCAAGGTAATGAACATATTCCTCCGGTACAAAAGCCAGCAGATTCACATGGATCAGCAGATCCGCCAGCATCAAAATCTCTATAAAAATATTATTTGAAAACAATGTCATTAAATTTTTCATCTTTTGCCGCACTCCTTCTTCTCTTGTTTATTTTTAGTTTATTATTTTTGTTGTAAAAGAATGCCCCGCTAAGAAACGAGACATTTGAAAATTTTTTCAATCACTTTACAGAAGAAGCTATACTACATCCTCTATCTGGGTTCCCCGCTCTCACATTTTCGCTGTAAATGATGCATCATCCACCGTTTCATAATATGTATCCTCACTAAACTTATAATCACAATCGCTCTTTCCAAGGCGGAATCTCTTCTGGTTTATTATCTTCCAGTTCAACATGCCATTCGGTCATCTTCTCCCAAAAAGTATTTTCATCTACCACGGAACAATAGCTTCCATCTTCCTTGCGTTCCTCCGGTTCAACAGCAAAATAAATATATATGATATTTAAAGGCCGAACCATAAATGGAAGCGTTTCTACAAATTCTGCTCCTTTTTCTACAGTTGTATAATACTCACTTTGCACAAACGGATTATTCCATACCGACTTGCTTTTTATTTTTCGTGGTGGCAACAAAACGCATTTTTTCACATCATACCCTAATGCTTTTCTCTGATCCGTTTTATACAATATACGCTTAGTCCTCAGTTGTTCCCATTTATATTTTTTCTTTAACAATCCATTAAACCATGACAGACATATCCCATTTGCATCTAATATAACCGTTTCTCCTTCACTCAGAATTAACAAAAAAATAACTATCAATGAAATTCCAAATTCTATTAGAAATTCTTTAACTGTTGAAACATTAATGTAAAACACAATCATTGCAAACTCTATTATTCCTGCTAAACATAACAAAGAACGCTTTGCTGGTTTTATCACCAAAATAAACTTCCCCCTCATAACTATGTTTTTTATCATTACCGAGAACCCTATCTTATTTTTTATACTATAAAGTTCTCGGCATACCTCTTAACATTTCTTACATTACTTTTGGAAACGATTAAATACATATTCTATCGACATAAACGCCCTACTAGCAAATACCTTTATACCATACTATATAAAAACATTAAAATGCAGGTTTTAATCATGGAAACGAATACTTATATTCAAATGTAGGTTTATAGCTTTCACCATCAATATATATTTCATATTGATCAGTCATATCATACACATACCCATAATATTCATTCGTATATATTTTTACATCGTCATATTCTTCTGTCTTTCCACTCTTTTGAATAAACTCAGTCCCTAAATTATCACTGACATCTATTGCTTCTTCTATATTATCTGACCATTTGTATCCAGACAAATAATAGTCTTTTGTCCCATTTACATGCCACAGTATATCTCCCTTACCAGAAATACTTTCTGCACCCACATCAAAGGAACCAATAAATTTATAGCCACTCGAGACTTTTTTATAGCATTCCGAATCAAAACTTACACAATCATTTTTCTCTTTTTGCTTTATTATAACAAAACAAGAATCCCTTCCATATATGACATCCTGTATTTCGCCTTTGCTCACTAACCAATTTTCATATCTAAATGCTTGTTCCGGTGTTTTAAATGTAATGAAAAAATTTTCTACCGGAATACACGCCGAATAAGGAACAACTATCACAAATATAATTATCCAAAAAATCATTATCATCCTAGTCCGTCGATTCTTTTTTATTTTATGTTGTTTTATTTTTATACTCATTCGTACCATATAGATAAAAATTATAATCTCTATAATAATCCTAATCACAAGCATTCGCATATCTCCATTTCCGTTATTTATGTGAGACAACAGGAACTAAAATCATTCCAGTACCTGTTGTCTTTACTAAGTTCATACTGATTCAAGCTAATATCCCAAAAGCTTAATCACAGGTAAGACTACCCGTGATACTAACCAGTTTGCCCCAGCTATCATACTTGTAGTTTACTATAGCCGCACCATTAGCGTCAACCAGTCCTATGATGCACATCAAGCCATCACGGATATAATAGTAGTCTGCACCTTTATAACGGATAGCCATCAACTGACCACTGCCATCATACAGATAATGCTGCCATTTGCCGTTTTTCTTCTCCGAAAGCACACTGCTGCCTGCTGTCAGATATTCTGTTTTCACGCCGTTCACTGTCTTGGATGTTCGGATACCGGATGCATCATAAGTATAGGCTGCTTCCAGGCCATCTCCTGTTACCTTGGCAAGCAGGCTGCCTTTTGTCCAGCTATAGGTATACTTTCCGTCACTCAATAGATTACCATTGGCATCATAGGTGAAGTTCCGTGTTGTCCCGTCCACAGTCATAGCTGTCAGCTGGTCCTTCCATGCACTGCCATAAGTAAATTTCTTTATGACAGTTCCTTCGCCTTCCGGATCACCGTTTTCTGCTGCCGGATAACTGCGCACTTCTGTCAGGTTGCCGCCGGCATCGTATTTATAGCCAAGCCATATCTTTTTATCCGGGTCGTATTCACGGATCAGCTGTCCCTGGGCATCATAGGCATAAGCCTTTCCTGTCTGGCTGCTGTTCTCTGTGACTTTTGTCACATTGCCCCATGTATCATAGGTATAATTTTCTGAATGGCTGCCGTTTTTGACCGTTTTCACACGGCCCGTCTGTCCGCCGTCAGAAGCCGTTTCATAAGTATAGGTCGTTGTGTGCCTGCCCATCGATGAACCGTGCCACCCTTCCCTGTCTGTCATACAGGTACTGGCCAATCACATAGCTGCTGCTTCCCTTCGCCGCCTTCACCTGGGTCACCCTGTCCATGTTGTCATAGGTAACGACATAATCAAACCTTTTCTCTTTTGTTTATTTTAAGTTTATTGTTTTTGTTGTAAAAGAATCCCCCGCTAAGAAACGGGGCATTTGAAAATTTTTTCAATCACTTTACAGAAGAAGCTATGCTGCATCCTCTATCTGAGTTCCCTTCTCTCATTTTCGCTGTAAATGATGCATCATCCACTGTTTCATAATATGTATCCTCACTAAACTTATAATCACAACTGCTCTTTCCAAGGTGGAATCTCTTCTGGTTTGTTATCTTCCAATTCAATATGCCATTCAGTCATCTTCTCCATGAAATATTTTTTATTAACATCCACGTAGTAAATACCTTTTTCATTTACCTCTACCTTATCTGATAAAAAGATAGTAACCTTGCTATATCCCTGAAATAAGATACGCCACAGCGAAATAATAAATGGTATTCCCGAAACAAGGGAACTGCACAGCGATATTTTTTCACTCCATGCTTTTGGCGGAAATGGCGACTGCCATATAGAATCTTTAATTTTTCTAACACAAAAAACTGCACATTCATTTCTATCTTCCCATCCCGCAGCCGTAGCCTGATCCATAAAACCACGGCCCTTATATACGATTCTTTTCGTCTTCATCCGCTCCCAGCGATATGTTCTTTTTATCTTTCCTTTATATATCAGTGAAATTCCCTTCTCATTCAGACTGTAAGCCACATTCTCCGCTATCAGTGCCATAATAGCCCATTTTATCATGATCATAAAGTAAAGAAAAAAGACAGCATTTATTAAAATTATTGAACCTATCTCCTTTTCAGCATTCTCAATCTCCCTTACTGTATCCTTAATGGGGAGGCACTGTAAGGTAAACACCAGAAGGCGCTTATTCTCAATCTCTTCTACAGTAGCCTTGATCCCAGATATTAAAAATCCAAAATGAATTAATAACATAGCACTATATAGTATTTTCTGACTCTTAGCGGCTTTTCCTGATCTTATTTCCATAGCTTTCTCCTTCGCTTACCAAGAGTCACATATTAATAATGCAACTCTTGGCAATCTTTTCAAAAATAGGCATTCACTAAACTTAACTTTTTAACACTACGCACCTTTGAACAGTTCAATACTTATTTTTCCCATTACTACATATAAACTCGGTTATAATAGATACGTCCATTATACATATATTGAATTTCCTGATAAGCGAAATGGCCTCTTTTTACCAATCTATTTTTCAAAACTTTATAGCCACTTTGCTTTGATGAACGGCTGCTTCTGCTGCCTGATGATTTATATGCCTGGCGACAAGCTGATGTTGTCAGTGAATATCCCATATCAAAAACTGAATTTGTTCCAAGCATAATTAATTTGTCTTTTAACGCCTTATCATCACCATATGTTGCAACATCCGGCGCAACTAATACCAGGGCTACAGATCCCCAAGTTTCTTTTGTAAACCCTGTTTTTAAAACTTCTCCCATCATCGAAATTCCTCTGTTAACTACACGTTCAATCACTTCCTTGTACTTATATAATCGGCTTGCTTCTTTTACTTTATATGCTGGAACTATTGCATTTAATGCGCCTACTGCTGCATCAATCAGTGCATCTTTCCATCCATAATCCTGCCCTGTTGCTTTCGCCGCAACAAAGGAAATACCCACATTAGCTGCTGCACCAACAAGCCCCATTATGACAAACTGAGGTAAATCACCTTCCTCATCTTTTTTATTGATCGGGTCATTATCACTATAAGCATATAAATTTTTATCGCCCAGTGACATTGGAGAACCAATCATCACCGTTACATCATCTGCACTGATAAAACGGCAGATCTCAGGATCATAATAACGGCTTTTCAGGTAATACATGCCTGTCTCTTCATCATAATAGTAGCCTTTATAGCGGTACGGATTGTCCTTACCCAGGCTTCCTGCCATGCTGCCTGTGATGCCAAGAAGTTTGCCCCAGCTGTTATAACTGTAGTTTACCACGGCCTTTCCTTCACTGTCAACGAGACTGGTAATGACTCTCAGATTATCCCTGATATAGTAATAATCCTTGCCTTTATAAGTCATAGCCGTCAGCTGTCCGTCCCCGTCATACAGATACTGCTGCCATGTACCATTTTTCTTTTCAGCCAGTATTCTGCTGCCTGCTGTCAGATATTCTGTCTTCACGCCGTTCACAGTCTTGGATGTACGGATACCGGATGCATCATATTTATAGGATGCTTCCAGTCCTTCCCCTGTCACTTTCGCAAGCTGGCTTCCCATCTGCCATGTGTAGGTCCGCTTTCCGTCTGCCAGCAGGTTGCCTACGGCATCATAGGTACACGCCTGTCCGTCCACTGTCAGCATCTGGTCTGTCCATGCACCGCCCCTGCCGAAGGTCTTCTTCTCATAATGAAGCCCTGTCAGGTCTTTGGCATCTGTCAGCGCATACGCCCTGATCTCTGCCATAGCACCGCCGGTGTCATAGCTGTAAAGGAAGGTCTTTCCCTGTACAGGATCTTCTTCACGGACTAACTGTCCTTTGGCATCATACTGGTAACGGTGGGGCTTTCCGCCTTTTGTCTCTGATGTAACGTAACCGCGGGCATCATAGCCATACGTAATGGTCTCACTGCCGTTCTTGATACTTGTCACACGGCCTGTCGCACCGCCGTCGGGTGCTGCCCCATAAGTAAATTCCGTCACATGTTTGCCGCCATTTCTCTTGATAGCAGACAGACGGCCCAGTGGGTCAAATACTTTCTCTGCTTTTGCACTGCCGCAGGTGACAGAGATCTCTCGGCTGTCCTTATCGTAGTCTCTTATGACATCCCTGCTGCCTCCTGGTATGGTGTGGTGCTCCTTCACCAGGCAGTCATTGGCATCATAGGTATAACTGTAGGCTGTACCGTCATCAAAGACCGCTTCACACAGACGGCCCGTCAGGTCATAGCCGTAGGTACAGGATCTGCCTGGTGCCTGTTTATCCACATACCGGTATATCAGGCCCTGTCTGTTATAGGCCTGTGTATACAGCGGGTAGGATGTGCCGTCCTTCTTCGCTGTCACGCCGGTGAGCCTGTCCATGCTGTCATAGCTGTAGCTGATCTCCCAGCCGTTGCCCCAGAGGCTCTTTGTCAGCAGGCCGTTCCTCTCCCCGTAGCTGTGGCTGATGATCTTTGTCCCTGCTATGGCCACTTCCGTGCCATTGCCGAAGCCATCGTAGGCAAAGGTATAATCACAGCCATGATGGCGGATCCTGGTCAGCCTGTCCTTCTCATAGGTATAGCTTTCATGGATGTCCGCCTCGGAAAAGCCGGAGCTGGCCCTGCCTGACACCCGGATGATCCTGCCCATCGTGTCATACGCATAGGACACGGACTGTCCGGACGCATCCGTCAGCTTCTTTAACTGGCCCCTGTTCACATCCCACTCATAAGCGATCTTCATCCCTTCCGGTGCTGTCTGGGTGGCCATATACTGCCCGCCTGAGATATAGGTGGCCTGGGATGTCATGGCTTTCTTCGCATCGGTTTCTGCAGCGAGGTTTACGGTACGTGCCGTCAGCGGGTTGCCATATGTATCATACTCGAAGGTATAGCACATGTTGGCGTCTGATTTTGCCTTTGTGACGTTATGTCTGCTGTCATAGTCATACTTGAAGGCATTCCCCTTTGCATCGATAAGCTTCTTCATGTTATTGCTGCTGTCATACTCGAAGCTGCTGGTTTTCTTCGCCTTGTCCGTGGCCTTGACGATGTTGCCCTCATCATCATAGACGAAGGTATCGCCGTATCTCTCCTTGAAGAAGGACAGGCCTGTGAAGTACGCCCTGTTGGCGTTCCTGTTGTACAGTGTTGTGATAAACTATAGTTGTAACAGTAGTGGCTGATAAGATATACTAATGATTATAAGGAGAGATTATTATGCCACACGTTTATGAACCAGAGTTTAAAAGAAAACTTGTCCGTCTGCATT